>Ga0134128_10000292_pt1 | contig 71082 bp, 57 predicted proteins | sample KB31754_FD_96462 | JGI IMG/M metagenome (GOLD analysis project Ga0134128, IMG submission 96462) | Terrestrial soil microbial communities with excess Nitrogen fertilizer from Kellogg Biological Station, Michigan, USA - KB3-175-4 | ecosystem: Environmental > Terrestrial > Soil > Unclassified ... | reverse complement strand
TGCTCTTTTTTGGGATCATTGATGATCATAAATGCTGCTTCGGGCGTTCCATCCGGACTGTCCGTGAACAGTACACGGCCCTTGAGCGAAGGATGGCCCTGGATATAGGCAGTGCGGTGTTCGCCGGATTCGTCGAGGATGAAGAAGAATTTCCCTTTTGCCTCCTTCATGGTGGGCCAATGCCCATTTAGTACGGCGTCAGCCAAGGTGGGGTACGTGCCGCGAATGTCGTCGGGGGTGATGAGGTAGTTGCGGCCGAGGTAGTCCAGCAATTCTTTATCGAGCCGGTCGAACACCGCGCTGGTAAATTTTTCGGGGATTGTGAAGTCAGGAGCCTTGATCTCCTGATCTTTTGCATTCATGGTTATATAGATGGGATAGTGATCGGGATGCTTATCGGACCAGGCCTTTAACTGCCGCAGACAATCGGCGAAAGTGAGACAGTTGCTCCTGAAGTCCAGGTCCTGTACATGAAAGACCTTAAAGCCCGGTGCATTCATTTCGCCATTGGGGTCATAAGCCGGCGGATGGGAAGCCGCCTCCCACTCCAACCCTTTCGGGTGCGCATATTTTCCACCTTTCTCATCGGCATAGACATCGATCTCGAGGTTACGTAGTCCAAGGTCCAACTGTTGATCCAATGGAATGTGACTGTATTCCAATCCCATGGCTGCCTGTGGATTCTTTGCTTTGAATATCCGGAACAACGCGGTATCGATAGCGCGTTTATAACTGTTGTGCGAGCCGATGACCTGTACTTTGTCGATAGGCAATTCGTCGAAACCGGAGTCTGTGCCGACTGCCACGATGAATGCGAGTGCAATTGCGATGATGATCTTCATGCGCAAAGATTAGGAGATTTTCATAAACGAAACGACATTACTTTTTTGTTAATTCCGCGTTCGACGTAGTCCTTGCTACTACGGTGAAGGGGACGCTGCAGACGCCGGCGACACTGGAGTTCGCCTGGGAAGCATGGCGGCAACGACGGAGTTGTCGACGAATCAGCGGTTGACGCAGAATCAGGGGTATTGACGCCAGGAAAGACCATGCCGGAATTATGTAAATAATCGCAGGAATTATGTAACTCCCGGTCGCCCTTTCCCGATTAGCTTTGCTATAAACTTTTCAGATAATACGCGCATATACAATATCAGGAATGACCTGCAGCGGTTGCACCCAGGTGGTACATGACCTCTTGTCAAAGGTTCCAGGGGTGGAACACGTGGTCGTCAATCTATCCGGCGGCCAGGCGACTATTGAAACGCATGCACCCATAGGAGCGGAAGTGCTGGTTAAAGCACTAAAAGGTACCCCATACCGAGTCTCGGACCTCGATGCGATGCCGGAAAAAACGGATGCCGCCAGAGAAATACTCGAAAGGAACAGGGTTCTGGTCCATAGCTATATTACTGCCGTCGGCCTGGGGGACTATAAAGTACTCGAAGAGTGTTTGCACCGCGATTTTGAATTTACAGGAATGGTTGTCTATCGCTCTTCGGGTGATTTTATCCGGATGCTCAGGGAGCACGCGAGCTCTCCGACCACAAATATCATTTTAAGGAACGATATAAAAGCAGTTTTCGTCGACGAAGAGGATGCCTGTGTCATTTACGATTTGATCACCGATAAAGAGGTGAATGCAATTCCGTGTGCGGAATGGATCAAGATCGAGGACGGTAAGATTCGATCGAGCATCATAAAACTCGAACAGTATAGTATGAGACGACTCCTGGGAGAGCTAAATAAAAAGAAAACAAATTCTCAATAAAACCCTGCGTCGGAGAGACCTTCGTCGAGGAGGAAGACGGTGAGGCTGATGGGACCGTGGGCTCCTAGGACGAGGGATTGCTCGATGTCGGCGGTCTTGGAGGGGCCGGCGATGAAGGTGGAGAAACCATAAGTGTTCGCCGGGGCTTCAGCTTCGAGGGCGGCGATGCGGTCGTAGGCGGCGTGCATATTGGGGACGATGGAACTGTGGGGGATGACGAGTACGAGGCGTTGAGCAATGAAGGGCAGGGCTCGTTCGACCATCTGGGTTTCGGTGATCCAGCAGGCGCCGTTCTCGGCGACGCCGAAATGAGCGGGAAGGATGCCGAGCTCTACATTCTCGAGCAGGTGCGGGTCAAGACCTTTTGCGGCAGCCGCGGCTTCGGCGAAGGCATTCAATTGCGGGCAGCCGGTGACGATGCGGCGGGCACCGGGGAACTGCTCATGGAGCATGGTCGCGATACGATCGAACCCGGAGACGATATAGGCGGTGGCGCCGATGGCTTCCAGGGCCGTTATGAAGGTAGGAGCCAGGTCGCCGGGAGCGACGGGGGTACCCTCGGGCAGCGGCGGCAGTTCGCGGGGAGCGGGTTGGTTGCCATGGACCGTATTGAGGATCTTATCGCGACTGTTGCGGGTGGCCGTATTGCTCGACTCGTTCATGTTACTTTTTGTTTTTTTTGTACCAATCACCGAAGGATTGTTTGGGCGGCGTGGGCATGTCGCGCTGGCGATACCAGGTGTTGAATCCATTCTTGACCGTGAACGGAGCGTTCAGCATAAACCAGCGGCCCGTTTTACCTGCGGTATGGTATACCCCGGGATGAGACAGCACCCAGTTCATGGTCTTCATTACGGCCGTCTTGCCCGCGGCAGCATAGCCTTCCTGTACGATCACCTGCCGCCATTTATAGAGTTGCTCGTGAATATCGATCTTCACCGGGCAGACATTGGAGCAGGAGCCGCAAAGCGTCGACGCAAACGGCAGGTCGGCATATTTCTTCATGTCCAGATTGGGGGAAAGGATCGAACCGATGGGTCCGGCTACGGCCGTATGATAGCTGTGCCCGCCGCTGCGCCGGTATACCGGGCAGGTGTTAAAACAAGCGGCACAACGGATACACTTGAGAGAGTTGCGGAAATCCTTTCGGCCGAGATGAACGCTGCGGCCGTTGTCGACGAGGACGATATGCATCTCCTGGCCTTGCCGGGGACGCCGGAAATGACTGGAGTAGGTGGTGATCGGCTGTCCCGTGGCGCTGCGGGTAAGCAGCCGCAGGAACACACCCAAATGTCGGCGTTGCGGGATCAGCTTCTCGATACCCATGCTGGCGATGTGCACATCCGCGAGATGCGCACCCATGTCGGCATTCCCTTCGTTTGTGCAAACGACGAACTCACCCGTCTCCGCGACGGCAAAATTCACGCCGGTGAGCGCGACACGACGGGTGAGGAATTTCTCCCGGAGATGCAGCCTGGCGGCATGTGTCAGGAACTGTGGGTCGGCATTGCCTTTGGGAGTGCCCAGGTGCTCATGGAAGATCTCGCCGATCTCCTGTTTTTTTAAGTGGATACAGGGCAGGACAATGTGACTGGGCGGTTCTCCCGCGAGCTGCACGACACGCTCGCCAAGATCGGTATCCACCACATCGATGCCTTTTTCGTGCAGGAATTCGTTGAGATGGCATTCTTCGGTGAGCATCGACTTGCTCTTGACCATCTTATCGATCTTATGCCGGCTGAGAATGGACAACACGATCTCGTTGTGCTCATTTGCGTCGGCCGCCCAATGGACCGTGATGCCATTGCGGGTCGCCTCTTCCTCGAACTGCCGCAGATAGCCACTCAGGTTCGACAGCACATTGTCTTTAATACGCGAGGCCGTGTCCCGGAGCAATTCCCATTCAGGAACGCGGGCAGCGGCCTTATCGCGTTTTTGACGTACCCACCAAAGGGTCTCGTCGTGCCAGTCGACCCGCGGCTCGTCTTTATTGAATTCCGCCGCCAGTGCGGCATGGTCTTTATGATTGCTTCCACTCATAGCCTGGCATTTAAGATCTCTGCAATATGTTTTATCTGAACCTTGCTCTGCTGCCGGCGCAGGATGCCTTCGAGGTGCATCAGACAGCTCATATCGGAGGCGGTGATCACCTCCGCTTCATGCCGGATATGATCCGCTACTCTATCCTTGCCCATTTTTACCGAAATGGCTTCTTCGAAAACACAGAAGGTGCCGCCAAAACCACAGCATTCGTCTTTTCGGTCGAGTTCGACGAGTTGTAATCCTTTTACGAGATTCAACAACTGTTGAGGCTTCGAGAAAGGCGGCGCCATGAGCTCCGACATCTGGGCCAGCTTTAGTCCCCGCTGTCCGTGACAGCTCTGATGAAGACCGACCTTATAGGGGAAGGAAGCTTCGAGCTTGTCCACTTTGAGCACATCCGTGAGGAATTCGACCAGCTCGAATATCTTTCCGGGGATGTTGTGCCGGGAATTCGCAGTTGGAAAATTAGCGAATTCCGGCAAAGCGCTAATGTCTGTCCTATCGGAAGAAGCCGCCTCCGGCGGCTTTTGTCCCGCCGGGTCATGGATGTGTTCTTTGATGTGCAGCACGCAGCTGCCGGACGGTGCGACGATGTAGTCGAACGCCTCAAAATTTTTGATGAAGAGGTCGTTGCATCCTTTGGTGAGATGTTCGAAACCGGAGTTGGCCATCGGCTGGCCGCAGCAGGTTTGTTCCGGGGGAAAGACAACCTCGCAGCCTTGCTTTTCCAGCAGCTCGAGGGTGGCGATACCGACCTGCGGGTAGAACTGGTCGATATAACAGGGTATAAATAAACCAACACGCATAAATCGATCTTTTGCCGGCGGCCGCGATGGGTGGTCCGCCTACTTATAATACTTTAATTCTATAATGTCCCCTGGCAATGGATGGCTATTCCAATGCCGGTGGATAGCGAGGGCAGCCCCCATCGCTGTAGCTTGCGGGATAGACGCAGTAAATACCTCGACACCGGGGAAAGCTTCTGCCAGCAGATGCATATAAAGCTGATTCCGGCCGAAGCCGCCGTCCACGAATATACGACGTACATCGGTGTCGTGTAACACCAGCCGGGTAGAAATGATCTGCTGATCCATAATATCCAGCATCAACTGGTGATAAGCTTCTTCAAAACTGGCAAAATCGTTCAGCTCCCGCTGGTGGAAGACGGAGGCGGTGACGGGCGTAATGTCGTCATTTTCGCCTGTATGTTCGCTGCCGGTGCGCAGCTTTTGGATACATTGGGCTTCGAATTGGACGTTTGCCGCACGCGCGGGCGATGTATTGAAATGCGCGGCGAGCCGTTGTACCTGTTGCTCGTGTTCGTAGCCGGCAAAAAGGCGGGATGCTTTCACCGGCCGGCCCTGGAAACTCATATAACACAGGCAATCCTTTTGCAGCTCGGCCACGGTGAGGGGGGAACTGTTGAAAGGATTCATGGAAATACACCAGGTGCCGGTGGAGATGAGCACAAAGGGTTCGCGAAAACTTTCCAGATAAGGGATCATGGCTGCCGAGCTGTCATGGAGACCGACCCCGGCAATAGGGGCTATCCCCGCCGGCAGGCCGTTTGCTGCGGTGCCGGTGTTTGGTGCAGCCTGCACGTTTGGCGCTGTGCGCGTCGGCAGCACGCTGGTCGAAGGCATAATGGGCGCCAGCTTATCGATGATGCCTTCCCGGTATACCCATTCGTGATAATGCTGCTGCGAGAAATTCCACAGATTGGTATGACAGCCGATGCTGGTGATGTCCGAGGCGGGCTGGCCGGTAAGTAGGAAGCCCAGGTATTGAGGCAGGTGGAGAGCGTAGCTGATCCTGCCGAACAGAGCGGGTTGCTCGTGTTTTAACCGGTACAGCTGCATGCCCGAGTTGAGGCTACCCAGGACCGGCGACGCCGTGAGCATAGAAAACGTGATCTCGCCACCATAAGTAGCGTAGAATTTCTGTTTGAGCTCTTCTGGGTAAGCCTTGAGATAATTATACAGGGGCGCCACCGGCCGGCCATCTTCACCGATGCATACAAAGCTGGCGCCATAGGCGGAGAAATTGACCGCCTTGACTGAAAATTCTTTCAGCGTGGCTAATTTGGCCAGGGATTGGTGAAACCATGTTGTGAGGCGTTCGATGTCCTCGCAGGGGTCACCGTCTTCGTCGACGGTTTGTTCGCAGGCTTCCGACTGCTCCCATACCATCTTGTATTGCTCGTCGAAAAGGAAGACTTTTTTGTTGGTCTTTCCGATATCGAAAATGGCTACGCAGTTTATCATCACTAAAATCTTTTACGGCCTGCGGCCTATAAGCCTGTGGCGACGGTAGCGGCGCCTCTTTCCTTGATAAGATGTTCACGTATTTTTTCGCTACGATAGAGGGCGAGGGGATCCAGTGCTGCGCCAGCGCGAAGCCGGGCCTCGGCCACCAGGGCGCGAACATCGGTGCGAAAGCCATTTTGCAATACCTCCTGCGCCGCTACGGTGTCATTGGCCTGCTGGGCAGCGACGAGCCGTTTCCGGTCGACGAGGAGGGCCTGGGCGTAGGTCAGCAGGATCGCTTCGACGGATTGCAACAGGTCTTCCAGCGGGTCCTTGACGTTGTGCGAGGCGTCGATCATCCATCCCAGATCGCGCGTATGGTCCATGCCGCGGGCATCCATGCCTTCCACCAGCTCGTTGAAGATCAGGAACAGCTGGTAGGGTTTGATGCTGCCTACGGTGAGGTCGTCATCGCCATATTTGGAGTCGTTGAAATGGAAACCGCCTAATTTTCCTTCCATGAGCAGGAGGGCGACGATCTGTTCGATGTTCGCATTGGGCAGGTGATGGCCGAGGTCGACTAACGTATACGCCTTCGGGCCGAGTTTAGAAGCGTATAAGAGTGATTGCCCCCAATCACCCACGGTAGTCGAATAGAAATTCGGCTCGAAGGCCTTGTATTCGACAAACATCTTCCAATCGGCCGGGAGTGCCGCATAGATCTCCTGCAAGCCTTCCAGCGTATACTGAAACGCCTGGCGAAAATTGAGCTGTCCCGGGAAACAGGAGCCGTCGGACAACCAAACGGTGAGCGATTCGGAACCGAGCTCGACACCGTAGCGGATGACTTCGATATTGTGCTCGATGGCCTGGCGACGCACGTCCTTTTTCACGTTTTGCAGCGAGCCATATTTATACGTATGTTTCTGGCCAGGCTGGTCCTGGAACGTGTTGGAGTTCATGGCATCGAAGCGCAGACCGAATTGGGCGGCCAGCGCCTTGACGGCTTTCGCATCTCCCGGGATATCCCAGGGAATATGCAGGGAGACCGCGCCGCTGGAGCGGTTCAGGGCATGCAGGAGGCCGACATCTTCGATCTTCTCCTCCAGGCTGCGGGGTTCGCCGCCGCCGGAGAAACGGCCGAATCGGGTGCCGCCCGTGCCGAGCGCCCAACTGGGAATAGCCACCTGGAAATCGACAAGCTTTTGAATGATCGCTTCGGCATTGGGTTTGTCCGCAGTGATGAAATCCAGCTTTCTTTTATGTTCTTTCAAGAGCTGTTGGTTGTGCTCTTCCAGCTTATATTTTTCAATCTGCATGATGATACATTTAAGGCAAGTAAAAAACTTCTTTTAACGGTATCGAAACCGGAGAACTGTCGGGGTGGGTATCCATGAGGTCCTTCATGTATTGCCACCAACGTTGCATCACGGGCTGTTCCGGCAATTGGTCGAGTTTTACCGGGTCGTCGATTTTCATAAAGCCAAACAGCTGGCCCGTTCGCTCCTCCAAAAATATCGAATATTCCCGGATGCCGGTGTCTTCCAGCAGGGCTTTCAGTTCCGGCCAGATGGCATCGTGCCGGCGCCGGTATTCCTCTTCTTTACCGGCGTGTAGCTTCATGACGAATCCGATACGTTGCATTTGTGGCTGTTTATCTTACAAAGGCCATGGCCACCCCTCCGTCTACATTGAGAACGTTGCCGGTGGATTTACTCATCAATCCGCCGACGAAGACGAAACAGGCATTGGCTATGTCTTCAGGAAGGATGATCTCGTTGAGCAGAGTGCGTTTGGCATAATAGGCGGGAAGTTCTTCCACCTTGACGCCATAGGTTTTGGCCCGGCCTTCCGCCCAGGCGCCTTCCCAGATCTTGCTGTCCGAAATGACCGCATCCGGGTTGACGACATTGACGCGGATCTTGTCGGCGCCAAGCTCTGCAGCATTGAGCCGGCTGAGGTGCAACTGGGCAGCCTTGGCCGAACCATAAGCGGCGTTGTTGGGACCGGAAACCAGTCCGTTCTTACTGGCAATATTCAGCACGTCGCCGCCAATGCCCTGTTTCCGCATTACCTCTACCCCAGCCTGCGTCACGAGGAACTGCCCCTTCACGAGTACATCATAGAGGATATCCCAATCTTTCTCGGTGTGATCCTGGATCGGCTTGGAGATCGACAGCCCTGCACAGTTGACTATGATGTCCACGCCGCCAAAGGCAAGCGCACCGGCTTTAAAGGCCTTTCTGATGGCTTCGGCGCTGGTCACATCGAGTAGTTCGCCGATGAAGACATCGCGGCCATATTGTTGCTGGAATTCCTTTTTGGCGGATTCGAGCCGCGAGTCGTCGTTATCATTGATGATGACGCAGGCCCCTTCGTCGGCAAATTTTTTGGCGATGGCTTTGCCGATACCGCCGGCGCTACCTGTGACTAAGGCTATGCGGCCGGAGAGGGCCTTGGGCTTTGGCATGCGTTGCAGCTTGGCCTCTTCGAGCAGCCAATATTCGATATCAAAGGCTTCTTGTCTCGGCAAAGAAGTATAGGAAGAGATGGCTTCTGATCCCTTCATGACATTGATGGCATTGATATAGAACTCTGCCGCCACGCGAGCCGTTTGTTTGTCCTTGGAGAAGGTAAACATACCGACACCCGGATAGAGGATCACTACGGGATTGGCATCCCGGATGGCGGGGCTGTTGGGATGTTTGCAGGTCTCATAATATTGCTTGTACATCTGCCGGTAGGACTCGAACTGGGGGGCTAATTTTTCTTTTAACGATTTTACGTCTTCGAGATCTTCTTTGGTGGTAAGGTCCAGAACCAGCGGGCTGATCTTGGTCCGCAGGAAATGGTCCGGACAGCTGGTGCCCATGGGAGCCAGTGTTGTCAGGTCTTTGGAGTCGATGAATTCCAGGACTCTTTCGTCATCCGTAAAATGACCCAGCATTTTTTGTTTTGAGGAGCAGAAACCTCTTAAGACGGGCGCCAACGCTGCCGCTTTGGCGAGGCGTTCCTCTTTGGGTAGCGCTTTGAGCTTTTCGCCGCCGAAGACGGGGCCTTTCTTCCCGATGTTCTCTTCCAGGTATTGTGCACAGCGTTCGATGACCTCCAGCGTATTGATATAACTTTCGTATGCCGTGTTGCCCCAGGTAAAGAGACCATGCGAACCGAGCATGATGCCGCGGATACCGGGGTTCTCGTCGAGACATTGTTTGAGCTTGAGACCAAGGTCGAAGCCGGGACGTTGCCATTCTACCCAGCCGATCTTGCCGCCGAACAGCTCACGGGTGATCTTCTTGCCATCCTTGGCAGCTGCAATGGCGATAGCCGCATCGGGATGCAAGTGGTCGATATGGGCAAACGGCAGGAAGCCGTGTAAGGGCGTATCGATGGAGGGTGCTTTCGAGTTAAGATCGTAAATGCAGTGATTAAACAGCTCTACCATCTCATCTTCGTGCTTGATCCCGCGGTAGATGTTTTTTAGTGCCAGCAGACGGTCGACATAAAGTGCCGCGAGACCGCTGCGTTTCAGCGTACCCAGGTCGCCACCCGAACCCTTGACCCACATGACTTCCGTCTCTTTTCCGGTGAGCGGGTCCTTTGCCGGGGCTTTACAGCTCGTGTTGCCGCCGCCATAGTTGGTCAGTCGGAGATCGGCGCCGAGCAGATTTGAACGATATATAAGTAAGGCTACTTCATCGCCGGCGAGTTCGGCGGCCTTCTTTTCGTCCCACAGGTAGCTAACGTGTTTGAATTTCGTTGTAGTAACAGACATATTCGCTTATTTTAATTGATTCCCGTAGCCAACCAGCCATACCGATAAGAGGATGACGAGGATGCCCAGCAGGATAGTAGTTCGTGTCTTTTTGCTCACCCCTTTCCATTCTTTCAATACGAAGCCCCACATATTGGCCACCAGGATGATAAAGGCCATGTGCAGGATCCAGGAGCTGGCGCCGTTGCCGAGACGGCTCTCGCCCATTCCGTAAAAGAAGAACTGCAAGAACCATACGGTTCCGGCAAGGGCTGAAAATAAATAGTTATTGAGGAGGGGTGTTTTCTTGTTCGTATAATCGCCAAAGGTCCGGTTGCGGGCGTTGAGGAACATGCACCAGATAAAATTGGTCGTGAGTCCGCCCCAGAGGAGGACGATATAGGTCACGTTGTTCTGATAGAGGAACTCGGTGGTCACGCCGGGGTGTGCCTGTTTCCACAGTTCATTTGCGGCGTGCGCCATGGACGACCCTGCCTCGATGCCGTAGTTGAAACAGGCGGAGAGGACGCCCGAAACGATACAGACGATCAAACCTTTTGTGAGATTGAATTCCTTGATGCTTTCTTTCTTCTTTTCTTCCGGCAGCTCGCGCTCTTTGAGGACGCCGGCCCTGCCGCAGATGTAGATGCCAAGGAGACAGAGAACCACACCAGCCAGAACGATCTGCCCCCAACGGGTGGTCAGCAGTTCATGAAAGGTCGTCTTGCCGGGAGTCGGAACGAAATTATAATAGATCGCCGGGACCAATGCGCCACAGGCGGAAGTAAAACCGAGCAAGACGGAATTGCCGAGCGACATGCCGAGATAACGCATGCCGAGTCCGTACATCAGGCCACCGATGCCCCAGAGGATGCCCCAGAAAAAGGTCCACCAGAAGGTCGAGGCGCCGGCCTGCGCGATGATCTCGGTGAAGTGTGGGACGGTGAGCCATGCGGCCAGGGGCGGCACGATCAACCACGAGAAAAGGCCGCCGACGATCCAATAGCTTTCCCAGGCCCAGTCTCTGACCTTTTTATAGGGTATATAGAAACTGCCCGAAGCTGATCCGCCAATAAAGTGGAAGAAGATGCCAAGTAATATTTGCATGTGTACCAGTGATTTTCAATATGGCTGTACAAACGATCGTCAAATGTAAAGCGGAAAGGCGGTTGAACCATCATGCACTGTCATGGTGGGACTGCGATTTTGCTGCTAAGATTTTTATCCGCTGATGGCTAATTTAATTGGTAAATTTATACTCTAAATCTTACCGGTATGAAGCAAGAATATGTGGCGTTTATTGCTGATCTGAAACAGCGGATCGTGCAGAGCAGGTATATGACTGCCAGGTTGATCAATAAAGAGCAATTGCTGCTTTATTTCAAGACGGGCAAAATGCTTTCCGAAAAAATTATCGCGGAAAAGTGGGGGTCAAAAGTAATCGAACAGATAGCAACGGATCTTCAGCGTGCATTGCCCGGAATAAAAGGATTTTCCTATACCAGCCTCAAAAATATGCGGCAATTCTATGAAACGTATGCCGACGCAATTGGAGTGGAGGCAAATGGCCAGTCAGTGACTGGCCAAATCGGGCAAACCTTCTGGGGCATCAGTTTTACCCATCACATGATGTTGATTAACAAGTGTTCAAAGCTTGAAGAACGCTTGTTTTACATCGACCAGGCGGCGAGCCAGTATTGGTCGGTACGGGTGTTGGAGCATCAAATAGCCGCTAAGTTGTATCGAAAACGTGGGAAATTGGCCAACAATTTTCAGACTACATTGGCTGGCAATCTGAAGGCTGATGCGCTGGAGGTATTCCAGGACGAATATCTTTTCGATTTCATTGCTGTGGATGAAACGGATGAAAAGGTCTTTGAAAATGCGCTTGTAAAGAATGTCAAGAATATGATCCTGACAATGGGCAAAGGATTTTGCTTTATCGGGAATCAGTACCGGCTGGAGGTCGGCGGTGAGGAGTTCTTTGTGGATCTTTTGTTCTTCAACCGGTGTTTGCAGAGCCTGGTGGCTTTTGAGATCAAACGGGGTAAGTTCAAGCCCGAATATGCCGGACAGCTGAATTTTTATTTGAATGTACTCGATGAGAAGGTTCGGCTGGCGCATGAGCATGCATCCATCGGCATTGTGCTTTGTAAGGAGAAGAACAATACCGTGGTCGAGTTTGCGGTGCGGACCATTGACAAGGCCATGGGGGTTGCGACGTATCGCACGACGAGGGAGATGCCTGCGGAGATGCGGGGCATTTTGCCGGATACGGGGGAACTGGCCCGGTTGCTGTAGGTGGTTACGATTGCACCTTGACTGCCTGGCGGGCGAGGAGGCGCCACTGGCCCTTTTGTTTGACCCAGATCAGCAGGACCGAGAGATGGGTGGTACCGGGTTTGCCGCCGTCGTTCGTGGTCGTCGAGAGGATATGACGAACCCATGCCGTGTTGCCGACGACCTTGATGGTCTGGTTGGTCAGGTCGATGGTCACGAAATCGGAGGACTTGTTGAGCAGGGCTTCTTCGAAGATGGCCTTGTCCTGGATATTGCCATTGGAATGGCCATAAGTCAGTTCGTCGAGGACGAGGGCGTCGAGGTTGGTCTTGGTGGGGTCGATAAGGGCCTTGCGGAGGGACTCGACGGCGGCGCCGACGGCTTGCTCGTCTTTGGATTGGGCAAAAACGGGAGCCGTTGTGATAGCAAGGATGGCGGAAAAAAGTAGCATTTTACAAACGGGCATTACTTGCGGTTTCATATAATGATGATGATGATTTAAAATTGAATTTATCAGGAGATGCCCAGGTCCTTTTGGATCTCTTCGAGGGTGCGGCCTTTGGTTTCGGGCATGAAGCGCCAAATGAAGATGAGCTGGAGGACCATCATAATGGCAAAGAACACGAACGAGTAGTATCCGCCGGATCTACTGCCTTCCACGATACCCGGGAAGACGGTAGTGATGATCCAGGCCATGATCCAATGGGTCGAGCTGCCCAGCGAGCCACCTTGAGAGCGCACCGAGTTCGGGAATATCTCCGAGATAAAGACCCAAATGACCGCCCCTTGCGAGAAGGCGAAAAAGGCGATAAAGCCTATAAGATAGAGCAGCAGATGACTGTTGCCGCTGAGATTACCGGAAAAGGCCCAAGCCGTGAGTCCCAGGAAAAGGATCATGCCAAACGATCCGATGATCAAAAGCGTTTTACGACCGAACTTGTCGATGACCGTCATCGCTAAAAGGGTGAAGATGAGATTGGCGACGCCGATGAAGATAGGCTGGCTGAACGATTGACTCTTGTCGAAGCCGGCCAGTTGAAATATTCGCGGCGCGTAATACAAAATGGCGTTTATACCAGAAAGTTGGTTGAACATCGCCAGCAGCATGGCGTAGACGATGGGTTTGGAATAACGCCGCTGAAAGAGGGACTCGCGGTGTTCTCTGACCGAATCCCTTATCGAACTGATAGCAGCAGCTGGATTCATTTCCCCGAGCCGTTGAAGGATAGGGAGCGCTATAGATTCCTGACCGTTGAGGATCAGCCAGCGGGGGCTTTCGGGGATTGCCGCCAGCAGGATGGCGAATATTACCGAAGGGACGACCATAACGCCCAGCATCCAGCGCCAGGCGTCGGCCAGCTGCAGGCTGGTAAAAAGATAGTTGGTGAGATAGGCGACCACGATGCCGGCCACGATATTGACCTGGAAGGAACCGGCCAGCCGTCCGCGTAACGACGCAGGCGCAATTTCGGAGATATACATAGGCGCGATAACCGAAGAAGCGCCCACCGCGAGGCCACCGATGATCCGAAAGATGATGAATAACGCCCATGCCGAAACGAAGGCGCAGCCAAGGGCAGCCACGATAAACAACACAGCGATCACCTGCAGCACTTTTTTTCGGCCATAGCGTTTCGCCGGGATGCCGGCGAAGAAAGAGCCCAGGATGGTGCCGATAAGGCTGGAGGATACGGTAAATCCTTGTGAAAACTTGCTTAGTTGCCAAAGATGTTCCAGGGTTTGTTCCGCGCCGGAAATGACGACGGTCTCAAAGCCAAAGAGAAAACCACCGAGTGCGGCGATCAAGGCTATGCGGACGGGGTAAGAGAGCATGGCAGACAATTTATTAATTGTTCGAAAATAGCATTAATTTAGATTCATCAAGGAATGAAGTACGAAGCGATCACGATAAAAGATATTGCCAAAGCGCTCGGTCTTTCCACCTCCACCGTGTCCCGGGCGTTAAGGGGGAGCTATGAGATCAGCGCTGAGACACGTAAACTGGTGCTCGAATACGCCGAAAAGCTCAACTACCGGCCAAACCCGATCGCTCAAAGCCTAAAGGAGAAGCGAAGCCGGTCTATAGGCATCGTCGTTTGCGAGATCGCCAACAACTTCTTTAGCCAGGTGATCAATGGCATCGAGTCCGTGGCCTATAAAAAGGGCTACTACGTTATCATCTCCCAGAGCCATGAATCTTTCGAGCGGGAAGTCGCCAACACCCAATACCTGGCATCCCGGAGCGTCGATGGCCTGTTGATCTCGTTGTCCACGGAGACTACCGACCTTTCGCATTTGAGCAAGCTCCATGACAAAGGGCTGCCGATCGTGTTTTTCGACCGGATCACGGAAGAAATGCTCACCCACAAGGTCATCGCCAATAATTTCAACGGCGCCTATCAGGCCACTGAGCACCTGATCCGAAGCGGTTTCAAACGGATCGCGCATCTGACCATCTCCCCACATCTATCGATCACCAAAGAGCGGCTGGCAGGCTATAAAGCCGCCCTCGCCGACAACAGGATTCCCTTCGATGAATCGCTGATCAAATATTGCAAATACGGCGGGCTTCACGAAGAGGAAATGGACCAGGCGGTGGAGAGCCTGCTCACCCAGCCGAACAAGCCCGATGCCATCGTCGCTGCCAGCGACAAGCTCTCGACCGGTTGTCTGGCGGCGCTTGCAAAGAAAAAGGTTCGCGTGCCGGAAGACATCGGCCTCGTAGGTTTCACCAATTCGCTGCTCACAGATATCTTTCATCCGGCGCTGACCAGCGTCCGGCAACCTGCTTTCGAGATGGGGCAGGTAGCGATGGAGATGCTGATCCAGATCATCGAGAGCAAACATCCTATCACCAAATTCGAGACGCGCGTGCTGAATACCGAGCTCACGGTGCGGTCATCGAGTCTGAAGCGGAGTTGATGCGTCGCGCCAATGGCCGGCGCGAGCGCCTGATCAGTCCAGCTGCACGCGGGTCTGTTTGGGTGCGAACAGGTGCATGATCACCCAAGCTAACAGGTATGCCGATCCGCAGATCAGGAAAATGATCGTATAGCCCAACGTCTTATTGTGGTGTTTGCTGAAATAGTCCAGCAACAGCCCTACGGAAGGTTGGAAGATGATCCCGCCGATGGAACCGGCCATCCCCCCGATACCGGTGATAGAGCTCACCGCCTTTTTCGGGAACATATCGGACGCGGTCGTAAAAATATTGGCGCTCCAGGCCTGGTGAGCAGCCGCGGCAAGGGCAATGACGGCGGTGATCGCCCACATATTCGTCAGGTAGCCCGCCGAAATCACGGGGATCACAAGGAGGGCAAAGATGAACATCACCGTTTTTCGCGCTTTGTAGACCGGCCAGCCTTTCCGGATCAGATAGCCGGAGAGGTATCCCCCGCCGATGCTGCCTACCGTGGTACAGGAATAGATGATCACCAGCGGCCAGGTGATCTTTTTTGTATCGAGATGGAAGACATCGTGAAAATAGCCATTCAACCAGAAGAGATAGAACCACCACACAGGATCGGTGAAGAATTTCCCAAATACGAAGGCCCAGGTTTGTCTTACGGCCAATAGCCGTTTCCAGGGCACCTTGCTTTTCGCGACGACTTCGACCTCTGCATCGTCGCTGTGGATATGATCGAACTCCGCCTTGCTCAGTTTCGCTTTCCGCGACGGGATCTCATAGATGAACCACCAGAAGACCAGCCAGATCAACCCGAGTACGCCGGTGGCCACGAAGGCCATCTGCCAGCCATAGGCCGCCAGGATCAGTGGAACCATGATCGGCGCTACGACGGCGCCGATATTTGCGCCGGAATTGAAGATACCCGTCGCCAGCGCGCGTTCTTTCTTGGGGAACCACTCCGCCACCGCTTTGATGGCTGAGGGAAAGTTACCGGCTTCGCTGGCGCCCAGGGCTGAGCGGGCCACCGTAAAACCAACCGTCGTCTTTGCCAGGGCATGGCCCATCGCGGAGAGACTCCAGCCGATGATCGAGATCGCATAACCGACCTTGGTCCCCACCCTATCGATGATTGCGCCGAAGACTAACAATCCGGCCGCATAGAAAAATTGAAAAAGGCCATTAATGGCGCCAAACGTCGTATCATCCCACCCGAAAGCATCTTTTAAGGTCGGCTCCAGAATGCCGATGACCTGCCGGTCCATATAGTTGATGGTGGTCGCTACGAAAAGGAGAGAGCAGATGGTCCAGCGGAACCGGCCTACACCGGAACGCCCTACGGCATCGGCAGCAAGCGTGGGAGGATTAGACATTATGCGCGTGATTATGGGTGCCCAAGATAGTTCAATTATCGTAAATCGGGGATATTCACCATATCCATATCGGTATACGTATAGTTCTCACCGGCCATGCCCCAGATAAAGGCATAGTTGCTGGTGCCGCATCCCGAGTGAATGGACCAGGGCGGCGAGACGATGCCCTGGCTGTCCGCTACGAGCAGATGGCGAGTCTCCTGCGGCTGACCCATGAAATGAAAAACGCGCTGCCCTTCCGGGACATCGAAATAAAAATACGCTTCCATCCTTCGGCTATGCGTATGAGCAGGCATCGTGTTCCAAACGCTGCCCTTCTCGAGGATGGTGAGCCCCATGACGAGCTGACTGCTACGGATGCCGTCCGCGTGAATGTATTTATAGATCGTTCGGTGATTGGACGTTTCAGCCGAACCCGTGCGTACGGGCAGGGCTTTTTCCTTAGGCAGGAATTGAACGGGATGCGCAGCATGCGCGGGTGCGGACAGAAGGAAGAAGCGAGAGGGTTCCCCGGCAGCCTCGCTTTCAAAGACAACGGTTTTAACACCCTTACCGATGTAAAGGCAATCTAATTTATTCAGCTCGTGCGCCGCGTCGTCTGCATAGACCTTGCCTTTGCCACCAACATTGATGATACCGAGCTCTCTGCGTTGCAAGAAGAAATCGGCGCGTAGTTCGGAGTGGGTTTCGAGGCTCAGCCTCTTCTGCACAGGGCAGGCACCACCAAGGATCACGCGATCATAATGGGTATAAACGAGGCGGATGGTATCACTCTGCATCAGCGGGTCAGTAAGAAAAGCGCTTCGTAGTTCTTCGGTTGTCATTCCTTTTACTTCCTTCGGGCTGTGTTCGTATCTAACTTCCATATCTAATAATTTGAACTAATTTGCATTTGTATAGACTATCTTCCCATCCAGCCGCCGTCGACGGTAAGGATGGTACCATGGACATAATCAGCGGCGGGCGAAGACAGGAAAATGGCCGGTCCTTTAAAATCGCCGGCATCACCCCACCGGCCCGCGGGAATCCTGTCAAGGATCGCCTTGCTGCGGACCGGATCGTTGCGAAGTGCTTCCGTATTGTCCGTGCTGATATATCCGGGCGCAATGCCGTTGACATTCACGCCTTGTGAAGCCCATTCATTGGCCAGGGCTTTTACCAGGCTGGCGAGAGCGCCCTTGCTGGCGGCATAACCGGGAACATTGATGCCGCCCTGAAAGCTAAGCAGGCTGCAGGTGAAGATGATTTTCCCGCTCTTCCGCGTGAGCATTTCTTTACCGAATTCGCGAGCGAGGATAAAGGCGGCATCCAGATTAATCGACAGCACCTTGTCCCAGTATTCGTCGGAATGTTGGGCCGCGGGCTGACGGAGGATCATGCCCGCATTGTTGATCAGGATGTCCACTTTGGAATGCTGGGCTTTGACTTGCTTCAGGAGAGCGTAGAGAGACGCGCGATCCGTGAGGTCGGCCTGATAGCCATAAAAATTGCGTCCCAGGGCACGGACCTCTTTCTCCACGGGACCATCCTTTAACGGCATTGAAGAAGAGACGCCGATGATATCGGCTCCCGCTTCTGCCAGTCCCAGCGCCATGCTACGGCCGATACCCCTGTTGCTTCCGGTGACCAGGGCTGTCTTGCCGCTGAGATCGAACAGTTTATTCATAAAAAATTACTAAAGAGTTTCGCTATATTTGACAAGTGTACACTGTAATTCAATAAGATCGGGGGATTTTGTCTAATTTTTTTACGAAAACGTTTGCGGCAGGACGGTCTACAAAATGAAGTTTGAAGCCATTACCATAAAAGATATCGCGAGGGCACTTAACCTGAGTGTTTCGACTGTGTCGAAAGCTTTACGGGGCAGCCATGAGATCAGTGAGGAGACGAAGAAAGCTGTCATGGCTTATGCCCGCGAGCACAACTATAAGCCCAATCCCATTGCCCAAAGCCTGAAGCGCGGGCGGAGCAAATCCATTGGCATCATCGTGTGCAATATCGATAACAACTTCTTTTCCCAGGCGATCAACGGTATCGAGTCCGTCGCGCGGCAAAAGGATTACAATGTCATTATCACCCAGAGCCAGGAGAGTTATGAGCGGGAGATGGCGAATAGCGAGCATCTTAGCTCCCGAAGCGTCGACGGGCTGATCATCTCGCTTAGCGCCGAAACGAAAAAGGTAGACCATCTGATCAAACTTCATCAGAAAGGTCTACCCATGGTTTTTTTCGACCGGGTCACCGATGAGATCGCCACGCACAAAGTGATCGCCAACAATTACAAGGGCGCCTACGAGGCTACCCGCCATCTGCTGCAACAAGGATTCCGGCGGGTCGCGCAGATCACGTCTTCCAATAGTCTTTCCATCACCTTTGAGCGGCTGGAAGGCTATAAGAAAGCCCTGGAAGATGCCGGGTTGAAGCCGGACCCCAAGTACATCAAATTCGTTCAGCACGGGGGCATGATCCCCGAGGAAACGCGGCAGGCGCTCACTGAACTGCTGCAGCTCAAGAACCGGCCGGATGCCATCTTTACGGCCAGTGACCGGTTGAGCACGACGACGCTTAGCCTGCTCCGCAAGATGCAGATCGCGGTGCCGCAGGAGGTTGCGCTCGTGGGTTTTACCAATTCCATCTCGGCGGATATCTTTCATCCCTCGCTTACGTCCGTGGTGCAGCCGGCCCTGGAGATGGGACAGCAGGCGACCGAGTTGCTGATCCAGCTCATCGAGGCCAAACGCCCGGTGACGGAGTTCAAGAAACGCATTCTCGATACGGAGCTAAAGATCCGGGATTCGAGTTTGCGGACGACGTAGGACACCTGCGTCGAGGGGACGATGACGGCCAGTTACGTGAATCGTCTGCGAGATCCTAGTACGCCGCGGTGAACCGCTTGCGGATATGGCGGGCCTGCTCGACCTCGTCGACAATCGCCATTGCCAGATCTTCTACCGACAGCACGCTTTTCCCTTCCGCATCGAAGACCGGATTGTCGAGCCCCAGCCGGTAATGTCCTTTACGCACTCCCGAATTTTCATGGTTCATCATGATAGCGGGGCTGAAGAAGGTCCAGTCAAGCTCATTCTCGTGACGGAGTTCGTTGAGATAGTCGCGGGCACCGCTGGCGCCGCGTTTATATTCGGCAGGAAACTGTGGAGAATCGACGAGTTGCAGACCGGGCTTGATCTCGAGACTACCGGCACCGCCGATGACGATGAGCCTTTTAACGCCGGCCGCTTTTACACCGGCCTGGATGGCGCGGGAGCCCGCGAGGAAATCTTCGTAGATCCTGGGATTCGTCCAACCGGAGTTGTAGGCGCTCACGACGACATCGCTCCCTTTTACTGCTTTTGCCACCTGGTCCTTGTCCATTACATCTGCGGCGACGGGATGAACAAGCGGGTTTTTTATCGTTACCTTTTCCGGATGGCGGGCGATGGCGATGACCTCATGTCCGCGGTCCGTGAGTTCCTTGACAAGGGCTGTGCCTACGAAGCCGGTGGCTCCAATGACTGCTGCTTTCATAATCTCTAATTAAGTTACTTTTGGAGAGTAAAGGTAACAGGAATAAATTGGGAAAAATTATCGACGTCGGCGAGGGCCGGACGATCGGGGGCAGCCCGCGGGTCGAGTATGAGCTCACTGAGCTGGGGCGGAGTCTGCTGCCGCGGCGGGCTAGAACTCCAAACGAACCAGCGACACGGCCTGACGGGGGAGACGGAGGGGAAGGGTAAGCGTGCCGTCGTGGGCGGTGAGGGTTTGTGGCGGCGCAAATTCCTGCAAGTGACCGCCGGCTTCCAATAGTTGATACTGTGTTACGGTGGGCGACTGGGGTGAGCCCATATTCTTCCAGACTTCGTAGGCGTTGCTGTGGTCGCCGTCGATACGATATTCCGTGAGTCTTATCTTTCGGTGGGGAAGGTTCTTTATGATCATCCGGCGATCGGAGGGAGGACCGGGGATGTCGTCATCGGCATAGTTCCAGGTCATGATATATATGTTATGCTTGTCGGCGGCGACATAAGCATTGGCGACGGGAATGCGGTTGCCGCGCATGAGACCGAACATGCGAAAGACATTCAGCACGGGTTTGTCGACCCCATTGGTCGCCAGATCGCGGAAGCCGTCGAACCAGCGTTGACTTTCGAATTCGAATGACCAGCTCACGGCGCCTGCGAGGTCAACATGAAAGCTGTCCGCCAGCTCCTCGATCCGGGAAAAGGATGCCGCGGTATAACTGGAATACATCGTCCCATTGCGATAGGCATTCTCGGGGTTGGTCGCCATGCCGCAGGCGGCGCAGCCTTCGGGATCGCATTCCGTGATATAGATGGGCAGATCGTTATAATTCGAGGCCTTGACGATGCTGAAACCTTCTGCGACATCCTTCAACTGCGGGACCATGTTCATCCGGACATGACCGTCCACTATTTTGGGGCTCCCCTTGGCATGATAGCTGATAAAATCCAGCGGGATCTTATTCTCCGCGCAATGCGCCAGGAACTCGCGGAGCCAGCGGGCGGCGGTGGACCAGCCGGGCCCCGTGGTAGCAGGGCCGCCGACACGTGCCGTGGGAAGTGCTTTTTTTACGGCGAAGGCGGTAGAGTCATAGAGTCTGAAATACTCCTGCTCGCTTCCCTTCCAATAGCTGATATTGGGTTCGTTCCACACCTCCCAGAGCCATGAGGCCACTTCCTTTTCACCGTAGCGGGCAACGCAATGGCGGACCCATGCCGTCACAAGCGCGCTCCATTTGCCATAGTCGGTGGGCGGCCAGGCCCAACCGGTATAGATGCTGTCGTAGCGTACGCCGGGGCGCCAGTGATGCCGGTACGGTTCGGGATGTGTGGACAAGGTTTCGGGCATGAAGCCGATCTCCGCCAGGGGTTTCATGCCGCGGGAGACATAGGTGTCGAAGATGCTGTCGACAAGATGCCAGTCATAGACGGGACGCCCCTGAGCGTCCTCTGTATAGGCGTTGGTGGAGCCCCATTTGAAGGCCGCGGCGCCATCGCCGGTAGTGAGAAGGTTGTGACAGCGGACATATACGGGAACCGGACTCAATGCGGCCAGCTCGCTGAGCAGCTTCCGGCCGTCGCGCATATAGGTGTAGTTGGCTTCGTCATAGCCAAAATAGGCCCAAAAAGTCGAAAGCGGATGCGTTTGATTGGTGTAGTCGATGGGGATAGTCTCTTGCGCGAGAGCGACAGTAGCGCTAGTCATCGCCATCAGGCAAAGCAACAGGAGTTTTATTTTTCGTGACGCCATAGTAGATAGGTATACCTAGTAATACGATACCGAGACCCGGCCAGGTGAATTTGGGTTTGTAGATAAACAGCAGGATACAGATGGCGCCGGCCAAAATGATATACAGCAACGGGAGCACCGGGTAACCGAAGGCTTTATAGGGACGGGGCAGATCGGGTTTCGTTCGACGGAGCCGAAAGATACCTAAAATCGTAAGAATATAAAAGATCAGCACGACAAAGATCACGTAGTCCAATAAATCACCATATCTGCCGCTTAAACAAAGGACGGAGGCCCAGATGCATTGGCTCCAGAGGGCCCTTTCCGGTACGCCATTGCGGTTGAGGACGCCTACCCGGCGGAAGAAGACACCATCCCGCGCCATGGTATAATATACCCGTGCCCCGGAGAGGATCAGTCCGTTGTCGCAGCCAAAGGTAGAGATCATCAGCAGCAAGGCCATTACCGTGGTGCCGCTGGCGCCGAAGATGCGGAGGGAAGCGGTTACCCCTACCCGATCGTTTTCGGCATTGGCAATCTCCTGTAAGGGCAGCACGGAAACATACATGAGGTTTGTCGCCACATAGATGGCCGTCACGATGAGGGTCCCCAGGAAGAGGCTGAGGCCGATATTGCGTTCCGGCCGTTTGATCTCGCCGGCAATGAAGGTCACGTTGTTCCAGGAATCGCTGCTGAAGAGACTGCCTACCATGCTGCCGGCGATGGCCCCCAGGCCAGCCATGCCGAGGTAGGGTACGATACTGTTCCCTTCGCGGTGCCCGAGGGAGAAACCTTTGCTCATATTAGCTTTCAGGACGTCATAACGTGCGGCGAGTAAAAAGCCAAAGATCACGAGACCGGCCAGGGCGATGATCTTGGCCAGCGTAAAGACGGTCTGGATCCATTTGCCTTCTTTGACACCAAGGGTATTGATATAGGTGAGGACGACGATGAGCAGGATCGACGTGAGCTGTGCCGCCGAGATGTGGAACAATCCCAGGTCTAGCAGGATATTGCGATCGCTGAGACCCGGGAAGATATAGGCGGCGAATTTGGAGAATGCGACGCCGACGGCAGCGATGGAGCCGGCCTGGATCACGGCGAAGAAGCTCCAGCCGTAAAGGAAGCCCGTGAGCGGATTGAAGGCTTCCTTGAGGTAGACATATTGCCCGCCGGCCCGGGGAAACATACCGCTGAGCTCCCCGTAGCTTAGGGCGGCGATAATGGTGAGGATGCCGGTAAAAACCCACACAAGGATCAGCCAGCCGGCCGAGCCGACGCTACGGGTGATATCGGCGCTCACGATAAAGATGCCGGAACCGATCATGCTGCCGACCACGATCATGGTGGCGTCGAGCAAACCCAGGGATTGCTGGAAGGAGTGCTTCTTCACTAGGCCAGGGTCTTCGCTAAACGGATGGAAAGGTAATCGGGTAGGACCGGCCGTGTGGCAACGCCTTCGCCGATGACTTTGAGTATCCTTTCGCGTTCCTGGCCTACGAGCGGCAGCCGGGGTGCGCGAACATATTCGCTGCCGATACCGGTGTGTACTTCGGCCAGCTTGATGTATTGCACCAGCTTGCTATGGATATCGAGTTCGAGCACGGGCAGGAACCAGCGATAGATGGCTAGCGCTTCTTCGATGCGGCCCGCGGCGACCAGCCGGTAGACGGCGACCGTCTCGGCGGGGAAGGCGCATACCAGCCCTGCGACCCAGCCATCGGCCCCCATGAGGAGCTCTTCCATCGCGAGGGTATCGACGCCGCAAAGGAGCTTATACCGTGAGCCAAAGCGGTTGATCATCCGGGTGACATTCGACACGTCGCGTGTCGATTCCTTGACGGCCTGGATATTCGGGCATTCGGCGAGTTCCTCGAACATATCGAGGGTCACCAGCGTCTTATAGTCGACCGGGTTGTTGTAGATCATGATCGGGAGGTCGGTGGAATCGGCGAGGGTCTTGAACCAGGCCACGGTTTCGCGGTGGTCGGCGGAATAACGCATCGGCGGCAAGGCCATGAGCCCCTGGGCGCCCCATCTTTTGGCGTAGGCGGCCTGCGCCAGCGCCTCTTTCGTGGAGCCTTCCGCGATATTGAGGACGACGGGGACCCTGCCTTCTACCGCGTCCACCGCATATTTTACCAGTTTTTCTTTTTCTTCGAGGCTCAGCACACTCGCCTCACCGAGGCTGCCGCCAAGGATGATGCCGTTCACACCCGAAGCCAACTGAACATCGAGATTTTTTCCGAACAATTTCAGGTCGAGCTCGTCTTTTGCCGTGAATTTCGTTGTCAGCGCGGGGAATACTCCTTTCCAATCTATTGCCATAAGGTTTTTTTTCAAAAGTATTTATAAGAGATGGTGTATGTATATTGATTTTTAATCAATCCTTGTCAAATTTTAACCGGTTATTAATCTTGTCAAAGCTCTTGCTGGTTACGGTGCGGTGGTTCCACCCCCAGCAGGTGACGGACAAAGAAATCGCGCCGTTCGATCCGCCCGTAGGGCCCTCCGTCCGTATGGTCGGAACCAGGAATGGGCAGGAATTCGAAGGTCTTACCGGCTTTGATCAGCGCGTCGGCTACCCGGTAGGTCGATTCGGGCGGGACGTTGTTATCGGCTTCACCGACCATCAGCAGCAGATCACCATGCAATTTCCAGGCGTTGCTCACATTGGACTGTTCGTCGTAGTGCTTTCCAACGGGATAGCCCATCCACTGTTCGTTCCACCATTGTTTGTCGATGCGGTTGTCGTGACAGCCGCAGGATGAGACGGCGGCCTTGTAGAAATCTCCGTGGAAAAGCAGACCGCCCAGCGAATTCTGACCGCCTGCGGAAGTGCCGTAGAGCCCTACCCTCGTGGTGTCTGCGTAGGGATAACGGGCGGCCATGGCCTTGATCCACAGCATGCGATCCGGGAAACCGGCGTCGGCGATGTTCTTCCAGCAGACGTCATGAAAGGCCTTGGAGCGGTTGGCGGTACCCATGCCGTCGATCTGTACGACGATAAAGCCCAGCTGAGCAATACTTTGCATTTCACCATAGCGGCTGGTGAAGTCCTTTGGTACGAATGCGTCCTGGGGGCCGGCGTAGATATTCTCGATGATGGGGTAACGTTTGGTGGAATCATAGTCGTTGGGCCGGACGATGACGCCCCAGATATCGGTGACCCCGTCCCTGCCTTTGGCATGAAAGGGTTCGGGAAAACGGAAGCCGGCGGCCAGGTAGAGCGAGGCGTCCGCGTGTTCCACCTCGAGGACCTTTTTGCCGTCGGAGGTACGGTGCAGCTCGGTGACGGAAGGCACGTCGATCTCGGAACGCGCATCGAGGTAGTACTTTCGGTCCGGTGAAAAGGTGACAATATGATTGTCGTGAGCCGGTGTCAGGTCCACGAGGTGTTTGCCGCCGAAGCCGATGCGGTAATAGTGTACATAGTATGGGTCTTCGCCGGGGTTCATCCCGCTGGCGGAGAACCAGATCTCCCTTTTTTTGGCGTCGATGCTATCGATATTCCTGACGATCCACGGACCGCGGGTGATCTCCTGTTTTTGGACACCCTTGAGCAGGTCGTAGAGGTATAGGTGTTGCCAGCCATCCTTTTCGGAGGTCATCAGCAGCTCATTAGTCTTGGGAAGGTAGTAGGTAAAGAGGCGGGATTCGTAGATGAAGGTATTGGTCTTTTCATCATAGACGGTGCGGGTTTGCGCCGTCGCCGCATCGACCTCGAAGATGCGAAAGCGCTGATGGCCGCGCTCGACGCGTTCGAAGGTGAAATAGCGGTTATCGTGATAACGCCAGTGCAATTCGGGCGCGCCGAAGAAGTCGATCACGGGGGTATTTACTTTCAGCGTTTTTTTATCCTCCGGCCGGAAGATGAACATCTCATAGGTGGTAAAGGGGTCGCCGGGCTGTTTATAGGGATGCATCTTTAGCTGTCCGCGGGTGGTGCCTTTAACCGAGGAGAGTACATAGTATACGGCGGAGTCTTTGACGGGATGGATATGATACCCGACGACATATTTGCTGTCCGGGGACCAGGCCAGGTTGCCGTAGGGTTTGGCCGTGTCACCGTCTGTAGTGAGGGCTGTACCCTTGTCGCCGTCGGTGCTAAGGCGGGTACTATTGCTGTCGCTTGCAGGTCTTATGTAAACATTGCCACTGTGGATGGAGGCCACCCAGTGTTTATCGGGCGAGAGCGAGTCCGTGGAGAAGGACGCCCAGCGTCTGCCGGTATATCGTTGGAAACCGGTGTGGCGGATGACGGTGTCGGCGGGTTCGGCGTCGAGGATCGTTCGGGTGCCTTTGACGGCATCCACGAGGACATATTGTTTCACGCTGTCCCTGAGGTAATTCCGGTACCAGAACGAGGTGCCATCGGCGGACCAGTGCGGGCGGACGGTTGCCTTGAAGATAGAGCGGGTAGCGATGCTATCGAGATAGTGCGCTTTGCGATAGCGGTCCATGGTCTCGGCACGCGTGGGTTGATAAGAAGTCTGGGCATGCACGAGGGTACAAAGAAGCACCCCGTGAAGCAGTATTATTTTTTTCATATTGCTCAATCGAATCGCTCTACGGCAAATGGGGAGAGATCGATGCTGGTGGGTTTTTCGTCCACCAGCTCGCTCACCAGTTTACCGGTACCGGCGCCGAGGCTAAGCCCCAGCATCGAATGGCCGGTGGCGAAGATGACGTTGTTGTATCGTTTTATCCGGCCGATATAGGGCAGGCCATCGGCTGAACAGGGCCGGTAGCCGTACCAGATCTTTTCGCGGGGAGGCATGGGTACGTCGAAATCGGGGAAGAAGCGTTTTACGGCATTGAGGATACCCTGTACCCGCGCATAGCGGGGAGGTGTATGCGTAGACGTGATCTCCATGGTTCCCCCGAAACGGATCTTGTCGCCGTCCATGGGCGTGATGGCCGCGCGTCCTTCCACGAGGATGGCCGGATAGTTAACCCGATAAGGAGAGTCTTCCAGGGTGACGGAGTAGCCGCGGCCGGGCACCAGGGGAAGCCGGGTATCGAGCAGGGCGGCCATTTCGCGGCTCCAGGAGCCGGTGGCCACGACGACCATATCGGCTTCGAAGGTTTCCTGTGCGCTGACGTCTGTCCTGACGGACGAAGCCTCCTTCGTCGGCTTTTGGGTGATCAGCTTTTTGACGGCGCCGTTGCCGGTCTCGAAACGCAGGACCTCGCGGTTTGGCAGCAATTCTACGCCGGCAGAGCGGAGCAGGTCGAGGAGGCCATGCATCAATTTATTCGGATACAGATGGGCGTCACAACGGAAGAAGATGGCACCGAGCCCATTGACGCGGGTGTGGGGTTCTTTTTCCTGCAGTGCCTTTTGGTCCAGCAGTTGGGTATCGGTGAGCCCGATGGCGTGTGCCTTTTCAACAGTATGGCGAGCATGCTCGGCAGCCGCTTGCGTTTGAAAGATCTCGAGCAGGCCTTTGTGTTCGTAGGCGAACTCGAAATGAGGCAGCGGGCGCCAGGTATTTTCGTATTCGTACTGGCTGAGAACGGCGATATCCTTGAGGGGAAGGGCCGAATGCTCCACATGTTCGGGAGTGGCGCTCTTCATGAATTTCAGGCCCCAGTCGATCAGTGAGCGACTTATCCGGGGTTGTACATAAAAGGGGCTTTGGGAGTTTAGCATCCACTTTAGTCCCTGACGGACGATTCCGGGGGTAGCCAGGGGGATAAAATGACTGGGACAGACGTAACCACAGTTGCCATAGGAGCAGTTGTCCATGAAATCCGACTTGTCCAAAACGGTAACCCTATGTCCAGCCTTTTGAAGATAATATGCAGAGCTTAAACCTATTATGCCGCCACCGATGACGACTATATTTTTTCCCATGAAACAAAAATAAGGGGAAAAGAGCAGGGACATTTTAGCGATCCTAACCCGTATTGACCGTATTTTAACCAGTTTTTGCCTGATTTTGATATTTGGATGGTAATATCTGAGAAAAGGGGTAAATTCAATGTTATGAAAGTTCTCCAATTCACGATACCGGTGCCGCACGACAAAACAGTGATCGTCCAAAAGGATGAGCTCCCTCATTTCTATCCCCATCTGCACCGGCACCAGGAGATCCAGCTGACCTGGATCCAGCAGGGCGAGGGGACGCTGGTAGCTGAGAACAACATGCACGCCTTCCGGAGTGGAGACATCTACTGGCTGGGTGTGAATATGCCGCATGTCTTTAAGAGCGACCCCTCCTATTTCGCCCCCTCGAGCCGGAAGAAGGTCCAGACCCTGAATATCTTTTTTAACGTCAAGGGGCAGCTTGACAGCTTTTTCGAGCTACCGGAGATCAAGAACCTGAAAAATTTCCTGATGAACCGGCAAACCGGTTTCAAGGTACCACCCCAGCATGCCGACGAGATCTCGACCAAGATGCTGGAGATGCAGAACAGCTCGGGAGTAGATCAGCTGGTGCATTTTATCGAACTGTTGAAGCTTTTATCGTCTTTCCAGGAACTGGAACCTTTGTCTTCGTGTACGCAGCCGGCCTCCTATAGTGAGCACGAAGGCATCCGGATCGGTGCCATCTATAATTTCATCATGCAGATGTACGACAAGCCGATTACCCTGGAAGACGTTGCCAAGCAAGCGCATATGACACCGCAGGCTTTCTGCCGTTATTTCAAGAAACATACGCTGCATACTTTTGTTTCCTTCCTCAACGAAGTGCGGATCAACGAAGCCTGTAAAAAGCTCACGGACGGGCATTTCGACAGCATCGCCACCGTGGCGTACAATTGTGGGTTCAACAGCATCACCAATTTCAATCGGGTCTTTAAAAGCGTCACGAGCAAATCACCGAGCGAGTATCTCGAAAGCTATATGCAAAATGTAGAGGCCTGAGCACTGGCGGCCGTTAGTTCCTGATCATGCGGATGGTTCCCGAGACGGGACCTACGCCATTGCGGGGCGAATGGGCGGCGAACCTGACGGTAACGGTTTGTTTTCCTTTTACCAGTTCCTGCGGTATGGGATAGGTAATTTCGTAAAATTTACTTTGTTTAAAGGAGGTGAGGTTTTGGGTGGCGATCGTTTGGCCATCGACCTGGATATCGAAGACGCGGCCGCGGTGATCGTCGCCCCAATAATCACAATACAGGGTGTTACCGGCAGTGGAATCGACTTTCATGGTAAAAGAAAAGTAGCCGCCCTCTTCGGTGGAGCGCCATTTTTTGCCATGGTCCTCCCCGGTGAGCAGGCCTTCGCCGGCAAAGGAGTGATCACGCTCGGGTTGCATTTCGCCAAGTCTTAGCTTATCGATGGTATGTTCTTCGAGCTCCTGTTCACGTTTTCTTTCCGCCGCATATTTCTCCTTTTGCACGGCCCAGGCGGCCGGGGTGAAATAGTCCCAATAGACGCTGTAGTATTCGTTCTCCATAGTATTTAAGGGGACCAAAGTGACATCGCCGGGCTGGCCGACTTTGGAGGTCTGGAAGACCAGCCGGTTCGGATCGGTGCGACGTATCCACTTGTTAGGGTCTTCGCTCGGCGAGACCAGCACCGGGATGCCTTTTACCGGGTCGGGTTCGGTGTTACCCAGCTCGCCCGACAGCAATACCGGACCATAGAAGATGGCGATGCGGGCAGGGTTGTCGGGAATTGCCCGGGTATAGAAATCTTCGGCGAAATGGACCTGGATCTTATCGCCGTTCTTCCAGTTTCGGCGGATAAAGAGATAGCCATGGGCGTCGATAGGCGTCGATTGCGGCACGCCGTTGACGAGCAGGCGGAAGTCACCGGCCCAGCCGGGTTTGCGGATGCGCAGCGAGAGGTCTGTCGGGTGGGCTGTCGAGATGGTCAGCGTTGTGTAGTCGTTAACGGGAAGGGTGGTACGCTGTTCGACGGTGATGCCTTTTTCCCGCCAGGTGAGTCGCGACGGGATGAAGAGGTTTACGAAGAGGCTGCCATCTGCGCCGCGGGAATAGATCGTCTCACCGTATTTCACGTGGTTTTCCATGCCCGTACCGACACAGCAGGTAAAGGTGTTGAACTCGTCGCTGTATTCCTTGCGGCCGCCCATGCGCAGCGGAAGGAAATAGGTCATCATACCGGTCGCGTGGTTCTGCGAAGCGAGGATATGGTTATACAACGCGCGTTCGTAATAATCCATGAGCATGGCGGAAGGATGCCAGGCAAAGAGATGCCTGGTAAGCTTGAGCATATTGTACGTATTGCAGGTCTCTGTGGTATTGTCCGTGAGTTCGTTGTTCAGGGCCTTTGCCTTGCCGAGGTATTCGTAGTCGCTGTTGCCGCCAGTGGCATAGGTATGGTCGTCGACAACGATGGACCAGAAGGACTGGGCGATGCTGCTATCCCGTTTGTCGGCCGTGAGCTCATAGCGGCGGGCGCAGCCGATGACCTTTGGGATCTGGGTATTGGAATGTTTTCCGGCGAGGTCATCGAGACCTTGTGATAGCGAGTCGAGGATACGTTTGTCGTAAAACTTATAAGAGAGGTCCAGGTATTTCTTATCGCCCGTGATGGCATAGGTATTGGCGAGGACGTCGTTCATGCCGCCGTATTCGCAGAGGAGCATTTTTTGCAGGGTCGAGTCGGAGAGATTATCGATGACTGTTGCGGTCCAGTCCGCCAGGCCGCGTTCGATCTTCAGGGCTTTGTCGTTGTTGCAATAGAGCCAGGCGTCGAGCAGACCGGCCATGACCTTGTGGACGGTATACCAGGGCGACCAGGCGCCGTTGAGATCGAAGCCATGCGAGCGGATGTTGCCGGCAGCCACTTCGGTCCAGAGGCTATCTTCCCGGGGGATGGCGCCGACATAGCCGTTCATGGATAACATGCCCGGTGTGGAATTCTTGCTCCGGGCAGCCTGGCAGACAGCCAGTTCGTCGACGATATAATCGACACGATGGAGGAAGGCGGTATCACCCGTGGAGGCATATTCCATGGAGCAGGCCGAGAGATAGTGACCGAGGGTATGCCCGGCCAGACCGGAGGACTCCCAGCCGCCATATTTTGGGGCCTTTGGTTCGAGACCGGCATGGGCCCGGAATTCCGACAGCAGGCGATCCGGCTGGATCTCGAGCAGGTAGCGGACATCGGCTTCCATCGCGTCTTTAAACGGGCCGTCGAGGAGACGGACGTCGCGGAGATCGAAGGGATAGGCCCGGATGGTAATGGCCGGCCGTTCTTTAACGGCGGCGTTCGTATATTCAGGGACGTAGGACTGGGCGATCGCTCCGGCCGCGGGGGCCAGCGCAATTGCGGCGACAAGCGATGCTGCCGCGACGAGGGATGATTTACGTTGCATATTTACGATCTCTTGCTGTTTCGTTACCGGCCACCGCCGGGGCAGTGTTCACGAAGATAGTCTGTAAATAGATGCGAAAGATGCAGGGAGGTCCCTTCGCCTTCGTTAATGGCATGCGTCCGGTTAGGATAGACCATGACCTGAAACGGCCGGTCGTATTTCACCAGCTCGTTGATCAGCTCTTCGGTACCTTTGTAATGAACATTGTCGTCGCCCGTGCCGTGGACGATGAGCAGGTGCCCCTTGAGGTTTTTCGCATAATGCAGCGGCGAATTGTTGACAAAATCCTCCCGGTTTTCCTGGGGCAGCCCCATATAGCGTTCCTGGTAGATGTTATCATAAAGGAGTTCATCGGCCACGGGGGCGATGGCGATGCCCGTCTTGTAGATATCGGGATACTGGAACATGAGATTGAGTGTTGCCGAGCCGCCGCCGCTCCAGCCGTTGACTGCGATGCGGCTGCTGTCGACGAAGGGCCATTGCAGGATCTTCTTGGCTGCCATGGCCTGGTCGCGGATATTGATGTCGCCGATCTTGCGGTAGATGTATTTCCGCCAGGCGGCGCCCTTGGGCGCCGGGGTACCACGCCCGTCGAGGCTGATCTGGATATAGCCGTCGGCGGCGAGATCACCGGCGTAGAGCGGGTTGCCGGCCGAACCGATGGCGTCTTTTACTGTGCAGGCAGCGGGTTCGGTATAGACTTTAAAGAGCACAGCGTATTTTTTTGTACTGTCGAAATCCTTTGGCAGGATCATCCAGCCGTCCATGGTGATGCCGTCGTCGGTGGTGATCTGGAACATTTTCACCGGATACCGGGGTATCGTGCGGCGCGGCGCAGGCTGCTCATTGGTTTTGATGATGGTGTGTTTCGGCAGGCTTATCCAATCGGACGCATATTCATAGAGATGGTTGGAGAAGTTGTGGGTGGCGTAGGCTGCTCCGGGTCCGATAGTATAGTTATGGGTACCTTTTTCAGTCGCGGGAGAGATCAGCTCGAGCTTGCCTTTTCCGTCGAGGTTTACCCGATACAAATACTGCTGGGTTGCATTATCGGGGGAAGCGAGAAAATAGGCGTAGTGATTTTTTTCATCGATGGCTTTTAGCGAGATCAGATCGTACTGGCCGTTGGTAAGCAGGGTCTCTTTTTTTCCGTCGCGGCTTTCCTTGAAGAGATGACGCCAGCCATCTTTCTCCGATACCCAGAGGAAATCTTTGCCGCCGTCGATCCATTCCCAGCCGGCGGGATCGTCGCTGTAGCGGTGTTTGACGTCGATCCAGGCTTTGTCCGTTTCTTCATATACCTGCGTTGCGACGCCGGTGGCGGCGTTGCAAATAAAGACTTTGGCGTCGTTTTGTTTCCTGTTAAGCTGTTCCAGGACAAGCTCGGTGCTGTTGTCGGCCCATTCCATCCGCGGAATATAATATTGACGGCTGTCGCCGGGGACGTCCATCCAGGTGGTCTTGCCGGTGGCGAGGCTGATGACGCCTACGCGACAGGGTGACGGGTCTTCGCCGGCTACTGGGTATTCGACGGGGATGGTGAACGGATAAAGCGAGTCGGTGTTATCGATCATCAGGAAGTTCTTCACCTTGGTGGCGTCGAGCTGCCAGTAGGCGATGCTTTTGCTATCGGGGCTCCAGCGGAAGCCATCGCGGCAGCTGAACTCTTCTTCATAGGCCCAGTCGAAGGTGCCATTGATCAGCCGGATGGTACCGCCGGTGGTGAGTTGGGTAATGGCGCCCGTGGCCAGGTCTTCCACGTAGATATTGTGTTCGCTGGTATAGGCCGCCTTTGTGCCATCGGGTGAGATCTTGGCAAACATCAGCGACGAGGGTGGACGGCCGGCCCCCAGTTGTTTGAGCGTATGCGTTTCGAGATCGAGCACCCAATAGTCGCCGCGGGTCTTCTGTCGCCAGACCTTTTTGCTGTTGGTATAGACGAGGAGCTTTTTGCCGTCGTCACTAAACGTAAATCCTTCGATGGCCAGCGGGCCGGCTGCATTGGAGGGAACCAGCAGGGATGCATCGACGGCTACGGAACGTTGGAAGGACGGCAGCGTATAGCGGACGATGGAATTGCTCTCCACCGCATAATAGCTTTTGCCGTCTGCGGCCCATTTAACGCCGGCACCGCCCCGTTGGGCGGGGCGAGGTTTGACGCCAATGTAATACATTTTATCGATAGCAGTTGAATCGAACAATGCCGCTTCGTCGCCTTTGAGTTCGGTGTTCTTCCATTCCTGCGTTGGATAGATGCGCAGTTTGGCCTGATCGTTCTTCAGGGTCAGCGGGAAATTGAACCCTTCGATACAATTCGACCAGCGGTAGAATACCTTTTTATGATCCGGGCTGAAATAGTATTCGAAGTCGGGGATCTGGGTCGTGCGCAGGTATTGATCGAAGAGCTTGGTGAGATCGATGCCGGCGTGTTCGGTGACGTAGTGTTCGACCTGGGCCGAGGTCACGGTTTGATGATAGAAAGTGGATTGCAGACCGCGCAGGATCTGGCGCCATTTCTCGTCGTCATCGAGCGTATGCCGGATGGCCTGGAGCATGTTGCCGGCCTTGGGGTACATATCGCCGCTACCTTCTTCGTTGACATTGTAGCGGGCGATGATGGGCCGGTCGTTGCGGATGCTGCGGCGGGTATCGTGGTTGTATTCATTGCCTGCTTCTTTTCCCCACATGTAATCGACGAAGAGGGTCTCGCTGTAGTTGGTAAACCCTTCATGCACCCACATATCGGCGAGATCTTTTGTCGTGAGATTGTTGCCGAACCATTCGTGCCCGCTTTCGTGGATGATGATGAAATCATATAGCATGCCCCATTTGTCACCGCGGCCGCGATAGCCAAAGGCGTAATGGTTGCCATAGGCGACCGCGCTTTGGTGTTCCATGCCGGTGTGCTGTACGTCGACGAGCTTGTAGCTATCCTCGTAGAAGGGATAGGGACCCATCCAGTGTTCGTGTGCGTGGAGCATGTTGTGCACTTGTGTTGGCAAGTAGTCTTTGGCGCGTGACAGGTTGTAGTCGAGCACCCAGTAATCGAGATCGAGGTGTCCTTTTTCTCCCTGGAAATCCTCGTGAAAGGTCACGTATTTTCCGATATAGGGGATGAGGCAATAGTTGCTGATGGGGTTGACCACGGCCCATTTGTACGTCGTGGTGCCGTCGCCATTGTCTTTTTTGAACTGCATGCGGCCATTGGATACACCCACCAGGGTGTCGGGCACGATCATGGTCATCGAGGCGCCTTTATCCGGTTCGTCGCCCTGGTAGTCTTTGCAGGGATACCACACCGAGGCGCCCAAGCCCTGGCAGGTGACCGTCATCCATGGCCGGCCGAGGGAATCCGTGGCCCAGGTCCAGCCACCATTCCAGGGAGGACGGACGGCTTCGGTGGGTGTCCCGGAGAAGTATACCTGCACCCTGCCCGTCGAGCCGAGCTTTTGTTTTGGGGTCTGGACATGCCAGGCGTTTCCTTCCTGCGTGAAGGCCAGGTGTTTGTTGCCGTCGTAGACAATGCTGTCGATGTGCAGCGGCGCCTGCAGGTCGATCTGCATGGCCGGTTGTTTTTCGCTCACCACCTTGTAGGTAATGAGGTCGTTGCCGACGGTGGTCTTGGTGGGAAAGTCCGGCTTCACGGTAATATCGTAGCGTTGGATATCCCACCAGCTGCGTTCGGGGTCATTGGACCCGCGAAGGGTGTCGGCGTGGGTAAATTTTTTGTTATTATAGGCAGCGCGAAGGCTGTCCAGATTAGGTCGTGGCCTGTTCTGCGCCATCGCCGTCGAAGAGAACAGGGAAAAGAATAGGATTGTACGTAGTGTGCTCATGTCGTGAATTTACTGCATCCAGAAAAGTTTGGTCGTCACCTGGTCCGATCCCATCGCACCCACGGCCGCGGCATAGTTGGTGGGGTTCGCGGATTGTTCGGTGAGGGGGTACCAGAACCGCAGCGGCATGGGGGTGATGGCGCCTACCGGCGGGTTGGCGTTTATATTTGGCTGGCCAAGGCGGCGGACCTCGGTCCACGCATCCCAGCCGCGGTTCCAGAGAGCTATCCATTTCTGATAGCCGATCTTTTGTTTATAGTCTCCGGCGGCAGTGGAATAGGCTACGCCGGGCTGAGCCAGGTAGGTAGCGGCGTCCGAAGCGCTTCCGCCCCAATATTCGATGGAAGCAGTGACGGCATTGTCATAATGTTGTTCCGCAGTGCCCCCGACGTTGAAGCCGCGTTCTACAGCTTCGGCCAGCAGGAATTCCGTTTCCGCGTAGTCGAGCAGGTCGCCGGGAAGCGTTTGCGCCAGCACCTGATTTGAATAGGTGGACAAGGTTGGATAAGAATTACCGGTACCGGGTACGCCGCCTTTATAGGTGCCATCGGGCGCCGTCGTAAAATAGAGCGGGAGCCGGGGATCGTTCCAGGCGACCATCGCGTTGACGAGGGTACTGGCGGGGCAGTTATCGTGCCGGCCGCTATTAATGGCAGCCTGCCAGATAGGGTTGGAATTGGTTACGTTGGAACCGTCATACGGAAATTTTGCATCATCGGCATTCGAGGCAAACACACCGGTAGCCACCGCCTCCTGCACTTTTTTCCCCGCAGTCGAGGGGTCGGTGTCGGCGAGCAGCATGGCCATCTTGAGCTTGAGGGTGGCGGCAAATTTTTTCCAGGCCGCAGCCTTGCCGTTGTAGATCACGTCCTCTTTGCCCATTGCAGCAGCGCTGGTATCGATATCGGCAATGCAGGTATCGAGACGGCTGAGCAAATCTGTATAGATCGTTTTCGCATCGTCGTATTTCGGGAAGGGGATGGACCGGCTTTCGGCCTGGGTATAGGGTATATTACCATAGGTATTGACGAGGAGGTAGTAGGTATAGATCTCCATGATATCGGTGATGATGAGATCGTTCTTTAGGATATCGGCGGAGCCTGCGTAGGTAGGGAAGAGGCTTTTGGCGTTGTAAAAATTGCTTAGGACACCCACCTTGTTTGCGGCGCCATAGAGATAGTTCCACCAGTTGTCCGGCGCATCATATGCTGTCAGGATATAGCGGGCCTCGGTGATATAGGTGCATTCCGTCCAGGTTTGAGCAAAGTTGCGGAAGGGATCGAGGCCCCCGCCGGGGGAGGTTGTATTGTCGGATAGATTTTTTTCGCCGGCAAGGAACAGGCTGGCGGCGGGGACAGTAACAGCTGACTTGGGATCGATGTCCAGCTGATTGATGTTCTTTGTACAAGCGCTGAACAGTAGCAGAACGGGAATATAAAAGAGGTATGATAATTTTTGCATTGTGATCGATTTTAAAGTTTCGGTTTAGAATCTCGCTTTGAGGTTAAATCCGAAGGTTCTGAATACCGGATAGCTACCCGATTGGAAGCCCATGGAGGCGTTGGCGCCATACGAACCGCTCGAGGGTACACCCTGTTCGGGGTCGGCATAAGGCAGGTTCTTATGGATGATCCATAAATTTCTACCGGTGAGCGAAACGTCGAGGCCTTTGACGAAATGCAGGTTGCTAACGACCTTGGCCGGGAGGGACCAGGTGATAGCCGCTTCGCGAAGCTTTACATAGCCGGCGTCATAGATATACGACCTTGCCGCTTCCTGGTTATCCGAAGAGAAGGGGAAGTTGCCCTGGTTGATATCGGAGGCGTCCACATAGGTCGTGTTGGGCTTGCCGTCGACATTGACGCCGGGGAAGAGATAGCCGCCGTTTTGCGAAAGCGGAGCGCGTACGGGTGTACCCTTTTTGTTGTACCCGGCGGTGTGCGGAGTGAGACCGGCGCTGGCGCCATAGTCCATATCGAGGGAATAGATGTCGCCGCCTTTTTTCACATCGATGAGGAAGCTGAGGCTCCAATCCTTGTACCTGAACGTATTGTTGATGCCGCCTATCCATTGAGGGCTGATGTTGCCGATGTCGGAGAGTGCATTGCTGGCTCTGACCGGGTAACCCAGGGAATCCTTGATCTGACCGTTGAGATACGTATAGTCGCTGCCGCGAATGACACCATAGGGTTTTCCTTTTTCGGCCACCAATTGAACTGCGTTCTGATATTTGGCAATGACAAAGGAGGCCTGGTTATTATAGAGTGACAGCACCTTGCTGTTGTTCTTTGCCCAGTTGATGTTCATGTCCCATACGAAGCTGTGGGTTTTGATGGGCGTAATGTTCATCGTTAATTCCACGCCGGCGTTCTGTACGGAGCCGCCGTTGACATAGAACTGGGAGAAGCCGCTGGAGCCGGATACGATGATGGGCATGATCTCATGGAGCTGTTGCGCGTGGTAGTAGGTAACATCAAACCCCAGCCTGCTCTGGAGGAACTGCATCTCCGCCCCGATCTCATAGGTATGGTTCATTTCGGGAACGAGGTTGGGATTGTTGTTGGTCGTGGGCGAGTTGAAGATAGTCTGGCCGTCTATCGGGCTGGTAGAGACATAGGTATTTTGCAGTGCGTAGTAGCCGGCATCTCCGCCTACGGCTGCATAGTTGACCCGCAGCTTACCATAGGAAAGCCAGGGCGTCGCGGGCAATAGTTTGGAGAATACCCAGTTTGCCGACACAGCGGGATAATAATAGGCCGCGCTGGCTTTTGGCAGGGTGGAAGATTTATCGCGGCGGATCGTCGCATCCAGGGTGACCATATCTTTCCAACTGAGGGTAGCGCCGGCAAAGATACCGTCGACCTCTTTGCGGTAAAAGTACTCGGTGGGAGCGGCGGGGGTGTTGACGGAGTTGGCCAATGCGAAGAAGCCGGGTACTACCAGGCCGCCGTTTGTGATGCTGTAGGTGGACGAAAGGTTATCCTGGCGGACGTTGGCACCCAGCAGGGCCTTGAGGTTAAGGTTCTCGCCGATGTTCTTGTCGAGGTTGGCAAGGAAGTCATAGTTGGTCTCGTCGTAGGAGGAAAGCGTTTTTGAATAGCTGGGCGTACCGGCGCTGCCGACGTCATAGCGGGTCTCGACGATCTCGTTCCAATCGTCTTTGGACACGCGGCCGAGGAGGTTGATAAGGCTGCCGATCTTATAATTGACGAACGCATTACCGAAATAGCGGTTACGGCCGTCGTTTTCGAAATTCTTGTAGCGTACCCAGTAAGGGTTATCATGATAAGCCGGTTTGACGATATTGCCGGGAGCGTTGGCGAGATAGCCGCCGAGCCAGTTCCAGGTGGCGTTCGTTTGCGTGCGGAAGAAGTCGGCTTTTTGTTCGGGCAGATCGATGCCTGTTTCCCACCATTGGCGGAAGTCGGTCATTGGATTGATCTGGGTACCGTTGCCGCCATAATAGCCATAGCCATAGCGGCCGATGGCATTGACATCGGAGTAATTGAATTCGCCGCCGACCGTGAGTTGGGGGACGGGGTTATAGGTGATGCCCATGTTCAGCAGGTCTTTCGATTGATTGCTGTTGGGAAGATAGCCTTTGTCGTTGCTCCGGGTATACCCCATCTTGAAGGTGCTTTTGTCGCTGCCGCCATCGACGAAGACGCTGGTGCTGGTGGAGACGGGTGTGACGAAATAATCGGTGGGCTTATAGTGTGCCGCGGGTCTCCAGGGGGTCGCCTTGCCGTAGTTGGGGTTGCCGGGTGAAAAGGCATCCCATTGATAGACGAGCGAGTTGTCATAAGCCGGGCCGGTCATCTGGTCGATGTCCGTCTGTACGATCTGTACCGGTTGGCCACTGCTGTTAAAGACCGGTTGGTAATAAAAGAAGGGGTTGGGGTTGCCCGGGGTCGTGCTGGCCTGGCTGCCGTAGCCTTCGCCATACATCGTTTGGTATTGCGGCAGCGTGCTGTTATCAGGCGTGCCGATGTTGACGCCGAAATTCACCGAGACGCCGAGGCCTTTGTTGAGCCGGGAGCCGCGTTTGGTGGTGATGAGGATCACGCCGTTGGAGCCACGGGAGCCATAGAGCGCGGAGGCCGCGGCGCCTTTGAGCACGCTTACCGATTCGATGTCATTAGGGTTGATGTCCGACGCGGCGTTGCCGAGGTCATAATAACCCTGGGCGCTTTGAGTGGTGCTTTGGTTCGTGTTGTCGTAGGGGACGCCGTCGACCACGAAGAGGGCCTGGTTGTTTTGGGTCAGCGATTTCATTCCGCGAAGGATGACATTGTTCGATCCGCCCATGGTGTTGCTGGAGGTGATCTGGAGGCCGGCCACTTTACCCGACATGTTGTCGATAAAATTGGTGTTCATTGTTTTCGTGAGCTGGTCGCCGCCGATCTGTTGCGTTGCATAAGGCAGGGAATTCTTTGTCCGGCGGATGCCAAGGGCGGTGACGACCACTTCATTGAGGGCCTGGCTTCTTCTTTGGAGGACGATGGTGAGGTCTCCGCCGTCGCCCATCCGCATTTCCTGTGGATTGTAACCGATGGCAGAGAAGATCAGCACATCGGAGGGTGTAGCGGAGAGATGGAAGGTACCGTTCTCTGTGGTGGAGCTACCTCCTCTGCCGGCTTTCAGCCGGACGGTGACGTTGGGGATCGGGGCGCCGGCCGAGTCGACGACCTTTCCGGTGACGACCCTTTTCTGGGCGTTGGTGTTTATACATAGCAATGCAGCCACGAACAGGCATAGCATGTTAATGAAGAGTCTTCTCATGGCGACTTTAATTTTGGTGGAACCCAAATTTAATTTTAGTCGCTTGCAGGAGATTCTTCGTTTTTGATCTGTTGTAGACGAATATTAGCTTATTGTAAAATCTTACTGCGCCGTAATGGTAAACTCCTTTTTTAGTTTGATGTCGGCGGAGCTGCTGCCGATACGTACTTCGAATTTGCCGGGCTCTACGCGCCAGATCATGTTCTTATCCAGCAGCGAGAGGTCATCGGGATGCAGGGTGAAGGTGATGGTCTTTTTTTCGCCGGGGGCCAGGGTAATGCGCTCAAACCCGCGGAGCTGTTCTTCATAAATGGTTACGCTGCTGACGTCCTGGTGTATATAGAGCTGCACGATCTCGTCGCCTTTTCGGTTACCCGTGTTCGTGACATCCACGGAAACGGTGATATCCCCCTGCGGGTGTTGTTGTTCGGGTGTGATGGTAAGGTTACTGTATTCGAAGGTCGTATAGCTGAGGCCGTAGCCGAAAGGATAGAGCGGGCCGAAGACGCTGGTATGATTGTCGGGCCTGGAAGGCTGCGATCCGGGTTTATAGGGGAAGTTCCACTCGATCTCACCGGTGGTTTTGGGAAAGGTGATGGTGAGCTTCCCCCCGGGGTTGTTATCGCCGAAGAGTGTCTCGGCGATGGCCTGACCGCCGTAGCTATTGGGGAACCAGGCTTCGAGGATGGCGGGGATATAGCGGTTGGCCCAGTTGATCGTAAGGGGCTGGCCGTTGATAAGCACGAGGACCACGGGACGGCCGGTAGCCTGCAGGGCTTCGAGGAGTTTTTCCTGGCGGCCGGGCAGGTCGAGCCCGGTGCGGGACATACCCTCTCCTACCCTTTTCTCGTCTTCGCCCAGCACGGCTACGATGAGGTCGGACTGTCTTGCTTTCGTGACGGCCTCATCGATCGCGGTCTGTTCCGTAGCGTTCAACGGCGTTGGGATGAGCTCGCTTTCGGGCCAGGCGCTGTCCACCATCTCGCAGCCTTTGGCGTAGTCGACGGTAGCGGAATTGCCCAGATAGTCGCGCAAACCCTGCTCTACCGAAATCACATTCAGATGCGAGGGGCCATAGCGGCTGATGGCATAGGAGGTCGCCTGCGCCAGCGGGCCGGTGACGAGGATATGGTGGTATTTCTGTACGTCGAGGGGAAGCAGATCACCTTGGTTCTTGAGCAAGACCAGGGATTCGCGGGCCATGCGGAGCATAAAGGGGGTCGTACGGCCGGGTTTGAGCACTTCGTCGGCGGCCTTGGGATCTTTTACGTAGGGTTGATCGAAGAGGCCGAGGCGGAATTTCACGCGGAGGACGTCGGCGACGCGTTTGTCCAGGGTCAGCATGGAAAGGTCGCCGTCTTTCACCAGTTCCCGAAGCGGCTCGATGAACGTCTGGGGTGGGGTGAAATTGGTGCGGACGTTGAGGCCGGCTTCGATTGCCTGCCGGACGGCGTCCTTATATGTCGCTGCTACGTGGTGTTTGGTGAAGAGGTATTCCACGGCATCGCTGTCCGATACGACGTAGCCGTCGAAACCGAATTTCTGGCGCAGCAGTTCGGTGAGGAAATAATAGCTGCCGGTGATAGGAACGCCGTCCCAATCGTTATAGCTGCTCATGACACCCATGGCATGTGCTTCCTGGATCACGCGGCGGAAAGCGTAGAGGTAGAGCTCGTAAAGCTCGCGTGGGGCGACATGAGGATCCGTGCGGACGCTGCCGTCCCTACCGCCTTTGGGAACGCTATACACGGCAAAGTGTTTGAGTGTCGAGGCGACGCCCTGGCCCTGAATGCCGAGGGTCATTTGTTTTCCGAGTTCCGCGACGACAAAGGGATCTTCGCCGTAACATTCGAGGGTGCGGCCCCAGCGGGGGTCGCGGGCGAGGTCGAGGATGGGGGCATAGACATTGGTATAGCCCAGGGCTTTTGCTTCGCGACCTACGATCTCGCCGGCTTCGCGGACGAGGGCCTTGTCCCAGGTCGAGCCGATGGCGATGGGTGCCGGCAGGGAGGTGGCGCGGTCATGGTTGAGGCCATGGATACCCTCGTTAGTGAAGTCCACGGGGATGCCCAGGCGGGTTTGTTCGACGAACCAGCGTTGGATGGTATTGATGGCTTCGGCATGGCGGCTGAAGGGATAGGAATATTGCGTATTGGCGCTGGGGGTGCGTGCAACTCCGTTGAGGTCTTCGTCGATATTGGCGATCCCGTCTTTCCAGATCTCCTGTTTCCATTCCGGCGTGGGCAGTTCGTCTTTGAGCACACGGCCGAAGCCATATAGCGTTGCTGTCTGGCAGGTCTTTTCTTCCAGCGTCATCTGGGCCAGGAGGTCGGCGATGCGAAGGTCTAAGGGCTGGGCGGGGTCTTCGAAGATGTCCTTTTTGCCGTTCTTGTTGAAATCGATCCAGCCGTCATGGTAAATGGACTTATACTGGGCGGCGGCGGACAGGGCGATACAGGTACAAGCGATAATGAGCGTGAAAGTGCGCATGCTTAAAGGTAAGGATTGCGCATTAACGGCTATGTCCCGGTCCCTGCAATTCTACGCAAACGATTTCGAAGTTTCGCCGTTACCAGGCTTCATTCTTCTGAAAGGCGAGGATCAGGATAATGCCGCTGAGCAAGCCGGAGAAGCCGACGAACTGGTGGTTATCGATGGGCAGGGCGCTGTTCATAAAGAGGATCTGGCCGAGGATCAGCAAGAGCGAGGTACAAATGATCACGTAGCGGCGGATCGTGGTTTTGGCAGCGCCTTTAAAGAAGCCGAGAATGGAGATAAAGGAAAAGAAGAGGCCGACGAGGGTTGTCATAGGATACTATTTTTTCATAGAATGGGATTACTAAATATCAATATACGACCGTAACCGGCTCAAAACAATAGGTGTTTTCATAGTAAGATTACGGGGGGAAGTCGAGGAATTGGTCGGCGGTAATCCCGAAGGATTTGGCCAGCAGGAAGATCGTGGTAATGGGGATATCGATCTGGCCGGCCTCGATGGCCGTGAGTTCGGAAGGGTCGAGCCCGGTGCGGGCCGCCAGGGTGTCGAGGGTCATTTGTCGCTGTTCCCGTAATTGGGTAATGCGCCGGCCGAGCAGGTGCAAAGCATCTCCTTGTTTATCCATAGATCTTGTGTGTTGTACATTAACAATCTATTGGTTGGAGCAAAGGAGGACACACAGGAAGGATACTCTTCCACTACGAAAATAACGGATCTATAACCACCGCCGGTGCGATTCTACTCCGCCGGTTCGTAGGCCAGCAGGACGGTGGGGTTCGCTTCCAGGGCGACAGCCAATTGCAAGAGGGTGGTAAAGGTGATGTTGATCATCCCCTTTTCGATCTTGGCGATCTTGCTGTTGTCGATGCTACAGGCATAAGACATCTCACGGAGGCTAAGACCTTTCTCCTTTCGGAGCTTTCGGAGATGCTCGCCGAACCTTTTTAGTACCTTTTTGTCCTGGGGCGTAATCATTATTTGCACTTATGATGAGACCCCAAGGTGGCCGATTTTTTGAAAATGTTTGAGGTCTAATAAGGCCGCAAATAAAATTTAATAATTCGTTCATCACGCAGGGTGGATAAAAAAAATCCGCGTCCCACCGGGACGCGGACCCAGAGCCATTTCAGCGACTATTCGTAATAGTCATAAATGTGGTTTCCGATAATGTCCACCATGATAGCGCATTTTGGGGAATCGGTTTCCCAGTCCGCTCCACTGCGGCGGACGAGGCCGCAGTAGACATTATTCAGGATAACCTGGAAGGTCGTGGGAATGCGGTGTTGAAGACCGGTTTGGAGGGGTTTGATCTCGCCGGTATAGCGGATACCGTCGTAGGTAAAATGGATGGGAAATTTATTGAACATAAATGAGGTTTTGTCGGATGATCGTTTGATCAACCAGACAAATTATCGTGCCAGGGAAATTGTAATCCTCACCGAATTTGGGGGAAGGCCATGCCGGTGATCTTGCGGTAGAGGTCGACAGCATACAGATCCGTCATTCCGGCGATAAAATCGACGACCGATTGCGTATCGTTGTACAATTTACCGGGCGCTCCCGTGAGCGCGAATTGCCGGGGGATGAGCTGCAACAGCTTTTCCGATTTCACGGAACGCGGGTTGAGCACGGCGGCGTAGAACTCCCGGAGCATGCCGCCGATGACATTGTAGCCGGCGATCTCGATCTCGACCACGGAGCGGTGGTTATAGAGATGCTGGACGGAGTAGGCATCGATGGCTTTCACAAGGGCCAGTTCCTTCGCAGGGAGATAGTCGATCAATGATTTCTTTACCGTTCCGGCCAGGAGGTCCGGTTCTTTATCCATGAAGATGTCCCGGACGCGGGTGATCAGGAAGTTGATCAATTTGGCCCGGAGGAACTGAACCTTTTGGTTATCGTCATTGATCTCGTGAAAGACCTTTTCCACCCTGTCCCGGGCGTCATAGCCGGTCTCGTCGTCGAAAAAAGAAAGGAAGAGTTCGCGAATGGTATCGATGGAGATGATGCCCAGGCGATGGGCGTCTTCGAAATCGATGATGCGATAACAGATATCGTCGGCCGTTTCCACGAGATAGACGAAGGGATGGCGGGCGTATACCTGCCCGCCGGGAACGATTTGGGGGATGCCGAGGGCTTCCGCGATCTTTTCCCAGGTGGCGATCTCCGAGTCGAAGAAACCGGATTTTTTTGTGGGGAGCGTGCGTTTGTCGAAACCGTTGAGCGAGTCGCAGGGATATTTTACGATGGAAGCCAGGGTGGCATAGGTGAGCCGGAAGCCGCCCAAGGTCCGTTCGTTGAAATTATGGGTCAGGGTACGAAAGGCATTGGCATTGCCTTCGAAGAGGAGGAAGTCGCGTTGTTGATTGGGTGAAAGCTCCTGTTCAAAACGGGTTCTCTGTTCCCCGGGCAACTCCCGGAAGAAGTTACGGATGGCGTCTTCGCCGGAATGGCCAAAGGGCGGGTTGCCGATATCGTGCGCGAGGCAGCCCGCAGCTATCACCGATGGCAGCTCGTATTTGTAGAATTCGCGGAAGTCTTCGCCAAAGCCGGCATATTTATGGACCAACGCATCGCCGACGGCCTTGCCCAGGGAGCGGCCTACGGATGCGACCTCCAGGCTATGGGTAAGCCGGTTATGGACGAACACGGGGCCGGGCAGGGGAAATACCTGGGTCTTGTTCTGCAGCCGGCGAAAAGCCGAGGAAAAGATGATGCGATCGTAATCCCGGAGGAACGAGGTACGGGCGGGGTCGGCGGAGACGGATGAAGGTGTGGTGGCGCCGGTGCGCAAGGGGCTGTATAGCTGTTGCCAGTTCATTATTTAGCTGGGTTTATAACGGACGGTATTGGTCAGCGTGCCGATGCCATCGATCGAAATGTCTACTTTATCCCCTTCGGCCAGGGTGAACTCACCCGCGGGGACCAGGCAGGTTCCCGTCATCAAAAAACAGCCATGGGGAAAATCCATATCGCGGTACAACCAGGAGGCCAGTTCGGGGAGTTTGCGTTTGATCTGGCTGATGGCGACTTCGCCGGTATAAACGTTTTTGCCGCCACGATGGATCACCATGCTGATCTTTGTAAGAGGTGATATCGGGGTGGATGGGATGAAGAGACAGGGACCCAATGCGGCGCTGCGCTGATAGACCTTCGCCTGCGGCAGGTAGAGCGGGTTCTCCCCTTCGATGCTCCGGGAGCTCATGTCATTGCCGATGGTGTAGGCCTCGATACCGCCCTTCGAATCGATGAAGAGGGTTAGCTCCGGTTCGGGGACATTCCAGGTGGAATCGCGCCGGATGTATACGTCTTCACCCGGTGCAGCTACCCGATGGGGATGGGCCTTGAAGAACAGCTCGGGCCGTTCCGCTTCATATACCTTATCGTAGAAGGTGGCTCCGCCGGAGTCTTTGGATTCTTCCATCCGGGCGTCGCGGCTGCGAAGATAGGTGACGCCTGCCGCCCAGACCTCCTGAGCCCCGATAGGCGCCAGGAGCTGACTGTTGAGCAGGGCGTCGGCCTGGACGGGGGAAAGCAGTTCGGCATGCTGCAAATGGGTTTGCAGAAAGTGGTGCAGGCCGCTGCGGTTAACGAGTTCATCCCAGGGCAGGTCGATTCGGTAATATTGGTTGTTGTGTTCGACAATGTTGCCCTGGCGGGTCTTAAAGAGTTTCATACCGCCAAATATAGGATTAAGCCGATTTTAATGCCGGTAATTTCTTAATTTCAATAGTATTTATTACTTTATTTAGCCTCTTTCCCCTGTCGCTTACCAATTCTAATGAAACGCAACACCTCTATTCGACGACAATTACCGCTATTGATCTGCCTGCTGTTATCGGCAATGATCCTTCTTTTCGGCACGATCTCGTATGTGGCTATCCGCAAGGCTTCCCTGGCCATCGGGGAGCAACGGCTGCAAACCATTACCGAGCAGCTTTCCGGGATGTTGCAGCAGTCGGGGCATAATGTGCTCGCCAGTACCGCCGCGGTCGCCAATGGCGCCGCTATTACCGATTATCTCGGGGCAGACCCCGCTAAGCCGATGTTACCGGGCAAGACCGCCGATGCTTTTCAAAAACTGATGACCGACTCGCTGACCGTTTGGGTGGAGCTGCGTGATCTGAGTGGCAGGCAACTGTTAATGCAGGGAAGACCGGAAGCGTCGGTTGCGAGCCAGGGGATGTCAGGCGGGGAGCCCGGTAAGACCCCGGCGATACCGGATGTCGCAAAGGAGATAGCGGCGGATAGAACAGACAGCAATTTTGTAGGGAAACTGTATCATCTCGGCGATAGCCTGTATTATCCCATTATCGTTAAGGCTGGCAGGGACGGAAAGGCGCTTGGCTGGCTGGTGCGCTGGAAGATCGTGCGGTCGTCATCCAAAGCCGTATCCGACCTGTCCAGGCTGCTGGGTTCGAAGGCGGCGCTTTATGTCGGGAACAATGACGGTTCGTTATGGACGGACCTGGCGCAACCCGTCCCTGGTCCGCTGCAGGTGCGGGAAAATCTGGGAAAGATCGTGCATTATGACCGGTCCGGAGGGCCAGTGATCGCTTATGCGCTGCCGATAAAGGGTTCTAAATGGCTCGTTGCGGTCGAGCTTTCGCAGGCGCTGATCCTGGAGGCTGCCGGTAAATTCCTCAACTGGATGATCGGCATCGGCGCCTTGCTCGTGTTGGCGGGCAGCCTGATCGCTTGGCGCATCAGCCGAAATTTTACCAAACCGCTGGACCGGCTGACGCGTGCCGCGGGCAGCCTCGAGGCGGGCAACTATTCTGCGTTGAACGACATCGATATCGAGCGCCGGGATGAGCTTGGGGAACTGGCCATGTCCTTTAATTCCATGGCGGTAAGGGTTCATCATACACAGGATGAGCTGGAGAAGAAGGTGCAAAGCCGGACGCAGGAACTGGAAGCGGTGAACAAAGAACTCGAGGCCTTTTCCTATTCCGTTTCGCATGATCTGCGGGCGCCTTTACGAGCGGTGAGTGGATATGCCATGATGCTGAAAGAAGACTATGAGGAACAATTCGACGACGAAGCGAAGCGCATCACCGGGAATATTCTGATCAATGTAAAAATGATGGGCCAGCTGATCGACGATCTGCTTGCTTTTTCGAAGTTGGGAAAACGGGAGGTCAGAAAACAGATCACGAACATGAAGGAACTGGTGGCAGCCGCAATCGCCGAGCTCTCACCGGACGGGAAGTATCGCCTGGATATCGGCGAAATGCCGTGGTGCAAAGGGGATAGCGATCTGCTCAAACAGGTATGGATAAACCTGATAGGCAATGCCGTGAAGTATTCTTCCAAGTGCGCCGACCCACAGATCACCATCGGATCGATGGAGGACGCAGCGGGTCCCGTTTATTTTGTGTGCGACAATGGAGCGGGATTCGACAGCAAATATGCGGATAAATTATTCAAAGTCTTCCAGCGGCTGCATAGCCATGAGGAATTCGAGGGCACGGGCATTGGGCTGGCATTGGTGAAACGCATCCTGGACAAGCATAGAGGACAGATATGGGCGGAATCATCGCCCGGGAACGGCGCTGCGTTCTATTTCCGATTACCCGTTTAAAGAGAATACTGCTAAAACCACTATCAATATGTTCCATCAAGTCGAAGTTCTCCTTGTAGAAGACAATATGCATGATGCCGAAATGACCATCCGTTCGCTGAAAAAGGTCAACCTGGCCAATAATCTCGTGCATGTAAAAGACGGAGAAGAGGCCCTGGATTTTGTTTTCGCACGCGGGAAATTTGCCGACCGTGCGGTTGACGATCACCCAAAAGTAATTCTGCTGGATATCAAGATGCCGAAGGTCGACGGCATCGAGGTGCTGAAACAGCTGAAATCCCACGAGACCTGCAAGACCATCCCGGTGGTCATCATGACCTCTTCAAGGGAAGAACAGGATATCATCAATAGTTATCAATTGGGAGTGAACAGCTATGTTGTGAAACCGGTGGATTTTGAAGGTTTTGCAAGGGCCGTAAGTCAGCTGGGTCTATATTGGCTGCTGACCAACCAACCGCCTGTTCCCGCCCATAACCAATAAACCGATGAGTATATGGATCACCCGCTAAAAATATTACACCTGGAAGACCTTTCGGCAGACGCCGAAATCGTCGACCGCATCCTGCGAAAGGCGAAGTTCAACTTCGAAAAGAAGGTAGTGATCGACAAACCCGATTTTATCCGGGCACTGCATGAATTCCAACCCGATATCATCCTTTCCGACCATTCGCTGCCGGCCTTCAATTCGCTGGAAGCGCTGCGCATCACGCGCGCCGAAGGCATCGCCGCGCCGTTGATCCTCGTGACGGCTACCGTCTCGGAAGAATATGCGGTAAGCGTGATCAAGGAAGGAGCCAGCGACTATATCCTAAAAGACCGGCTGGAGCGGTTGCCCAATGCCATGTTGAATGCGCTGGACAAACGCCAGATGGAGATAGCCCGGCAGGTCGCCGATGAGGCCTTACGTTCTTCGGAACAAAAGTATAAGCTATTGTTCCAGGCCAACCCCATGCCGATGTGGATGTTCTCATTGGAAACGCAGCACATCATCGACGTGAACGAAGCCGCCATCGCGCATTATGGTTATAGCAAGGAAGAGTTCCTGTCGCTGAAGACCTCTGCTCTCTGGAACGACTGGAATCCCGGCCTATACCGTTCCGGCATTTGGAAACACAAGAAAAAGGATGGAACGATCATCGATGTAGAGGTCATCGCGCACGACCTGGTGCACGATGATGAAAAGGTCATTCTGATCCTGGCGATCGATATCACCGAGAAGCTGAGAGCGCAGGCTTCGCTGGCCCGGCAATCGGAGAACCAGCGGAAGCTGATCACCCAGACCAGCATACAGGCGCAGGAAAAAGAACGCGAGGAGATCGGTAAGGAATTGCATGACAATATCAACCAGATCCTGGCCGCCACCAAAATGTATCTCGATATCGGAATCAACGAGAGCAACGAGGAAGAGGTCTCCCAGATCCTGCTCAAGAGTCATCAGAATCTTACTAAAGCGATGGAGGAGATCCGGCAGCTTTCGCAGTCGCTGGTGGCGCCCTCGCTGGGCGATCTGAGCCTCGATCAGGCGATAGCCGGTCTTGTCGACGGGCTGCCCAACACGGCCGCTTTCCGCGTGAGCGTCGATGCTTCGGGTTATAAGGGAGATGTTAGCGACGAGGGGATCAAGCTTACGCTTTACCGGATCGTACAGGTCCAGCTGAGCAATATCATCAAACACGCGAAGGCCAGCCATGTGACCATCCATCTCCGGAAAACGGACTACGTCGAGCTGACCATCGTCGATGACGGGGTGGGCTTTCTCCCGGGAAAAAAGACTTCGGGGATCGGCTTGCGCAATATCCGGAACAGGGTCGACTTCTACAATGGCAACATGACCATTATTTCCGAACCGGGAAAGGGATGTACCGTTATCGCAAAAATCCCGCTGGGGATTATTGGCGGATGACCAGCAGCCAGCCTTTGCCCGGTTCGACGGGAATGCCATCGCCGGGCGCAAAATGCCGCGCGGGTTGGAAATTCCTGATCTCCGGCGCTTCGATGGTGGCATGTGCGGAGTCGATGCCGAGCGCCTGCCAATCAATGGTCAATCTTATCGTCGTATCCTGCGTGGCCCAGGAGGCAAGCGCTACCAATGCCGCGCCGGGCTTTTTAAATACTGTCGCGGGTATCTCGCTCGTACCCGTTCTTACCGGGCAGTTCGGGCTCCAGTAGCCGACCATCTTTGTTCCCTCCATGCCAAAGTCGTCCCAGGCTTTCCAGATCGGCCGGGGGTCAGCGTTGTCGGACCAGGGCATGCGGTTCGTCATGCCATAGACCATACCGCGCCAGGGGTTGCCGCCGCCCTGGAGCATTTCGCCCATGAGGCCAAAAGGGATGCCGCTGACCTCCGTGAGGAAGAAGTCGGGGGTGTTCTTTTCATAGTCGAAATATTCCCCGAACCACAGCCGGTTGAGATAGGGGAAATGTTCCATGTACAGGTTGGCGCTGTTGTTGAACCCATCGCGGGGGTTGTATTGGTTGGCGCTGTGAAGGTCGATGATGCCGGGATGGCCGTTTTGGGTAAGGACGCGTTTGATGCGCTTCATGGTGACCCGGTCGAAGGCTACGTCATCGAGATATATGCCGTCGATGCCGACGTTGTTTACGAGCCAGTTCATGCCTTCCACGTAATAATTATGCCACCGGCTCATGCCGCTGTTGATGATAGCAGCATCTTTGATCTCCGGTACGAACCAGGCGGGGATGTAGTCGCCGCCGAGATGTTCCTGCAGCCAGGAGAACCCTTTGCCGGGACCGGGAGAATAGATCTCGGTGCCGAGACTGCGGAGCGCGAAGATCTCGTAGGCGTGGTCCGAAAGCTCCCGGACCGTGTTGTAGATCTTGACCTTGAGGCCCAGGGCGTGGGCGGTGTCGATGAAACCCTTCATTGCCCGCCAGGCGATAAAGGGATAGTTGATATACGGATTGATCGGCGTCGCGTGATGGATATTGACGACGGTTGCGCCGGTGGCTTTGATCGTTTGGGGGGCGTCGTATTTGTGATAGAAGCGCATCGACCATTGCGCGTCGGTATTCAGCGCATGGAAAGGTGTGATCAGGAGGTTGAAATTGTAGTACAGCGTGTCGCCTTTTTTCATCTGTCGCGGGCCGCTGTAGTTGTTGGCCAGCATGGATTTGCCTTTGATGCCGACGTCGATGCCGCCGTTGCCGTCATTCGCCCACGAAGAGGGTGCAATCAGCGGTTTCTGCAGATAGAAATTCGTATTCAAGGGACGGGCATAGTGTTCGTCGCGCAGCGAATATTGCAACCCCGCATTGACGGTGCCGATCCAGGCGCCATCCTGGTTCTTATGAGCAACATCCCATTTCCAGCGATACATGCTGTCCGGCCGATAGCCGCCTTTGAGGCCCAGCCCCATGATATAGGTAGCCACGGCTTTTTCGAAGGGGATGTGCATGACGATGTCTTTGAGATCGAGGTCCTGAAGCGCCGTGACCCTGACCGTATAGGACAGGAACCCGTCGAATTCCAGCGAGGCGTGGACCTCCATTTTCAGCTCGTCCGCTGCGCTGGTGGCCTGCCAGGTGATGGTGCCGGGAGTTTTTTCCAGGAATCGCAAGCCTTGCGCCTTCAGCCGGATGTCTTTGCCGTCGGACTTACGGGTAAAATGAAAATGGATGTTCTCGGCGAGAAGGTCGTTGGGGATGGTGGTGATCTCCGTGTTCTCCGGTGAGAAATAGGTCCGGATCTGCTGGGGGAAGCCGGACGGATTGAGCAGCACGGTCCTGCCGAGCAGGTTGATGGCCGTGTCGCCCTGAAGGACCAGCGGCGTATAGGGTGCGATCACGGTGTTCTCCTGAGCCAGGGTGGAGTTCAGCCATCCGAGCCGTGTCATCTTTGCGGGTTCGCCCACGCCGCCATCGGGTTTTTGCTCATGGGTGACGGTTAGGTGGATGGTGACGGTCCTTGGAGTGCCGGCCTCGATATGCACCGTGCCGGTGTACACGCCCGGTGTTGCGGTCATGGGTACATCGACGACGCACCAGAGCGCCTGAACCTGGCCGGCAGGTATGTTCACTATTTTGGTGAAGGGGTGGCCGTCATAGGTCACGCCGGCGGTATTGATGCACTCGATGGCGTTCTTGCCGATCGTATGGCCGCCCGCATCGCGCAGATCGCTGAATCCGAGGCGAACATCGTTAAGCGGTTGCAGGGCGTAGATGCCTAATTGGAAGGCATAGTTCTCGCCACGGGCGGCCGATCCGGCGAAGGTCGATTGCGGGCCTTTTTTGATCCAGCGGTAAGGCAGGTCGTTGCGCATTCGGATGGAGTGGTCGCGGTCTTCGGGAAAGACGAGGAAGGGGCTGCCCGGATATTTTTGCCGCAGGGCCAGCGTTTCCTGTCTCGTAGCGATGACCTCCATAGGATAGAAGGTGTTGAAGGTGTCGATGGATTGAATGGCCGTGACGGTGCAGTTGAACTTCGCGGGGACCGTGGTATGTGCCCACTGCTCAGAGGCGGTGGTATCGGGTTTCCAATAAATGCCTTTGGGGTAGTTGCTTTTCCCTTCGTTGCGATAGGGCAGGTAGTAGACGTAATAAGTTCCTTTGCCCGAAGTGGCCTGGAAGGCGAGTTCGCTAGCCTCACGGGTGAGGGTGATGGCGGTTGCGTCGTTGATCCTGGCGCCAGTATTGCCGTCCTGGATGATGATGCGATGGCTCGCGGGGTCGGGGTCGCGGCGGCGCCAGGGAATGTATACATGGGCGACGGAGCCAGGGCCGTCGAAGCGGATAACGGCGCGGTGGTTGCCGAGAGAATCAGCGTTCCAGCAGCCGGGGCAGGACGTATAAGGTATGTTTTGTGCATGGGTGGCGAAAGCCAGGGAAATGCACAGGAAAATGAACAGATGCCTTTTTTGCATGGATCGAAGATAGAAGTTTTTAGATTTGTCCTTATGAAATCAAACATGCGGGTGATCTTTTATATCAACAAGGGGGTGCATCTGCTGGACCTCGCCGGCGCGGTGCAGAGTTTTTATGAGGCCCGGGAATATGGTGCACCGTATGAGCTGCTCTATGTCGCCGATAACCCCGGGCCGGTGTGTTCGGCGGGTTTGCCGTTTGGGAAACTGGAACATTATTCGACGGTGGAGGTGCAGCCGGGTGATCTGCTGGTCGTCGCGGGTTTTGATCTCCGGGAGCTGCCGGCGGCCCGGAAACCTGCGTTGCGGAATTGGTTCAAAAGGGCGGCGGAGGCGCAGGCGGCGGTGTGCTCGATCTGTACGGGCGCGTTCCTGTTGGCAGAGGCGGGGTTGCTCGACGGCAAAACATGTACGACGCACTGGAAATATACTGCCCGGCTTCAGCAGGAATATCCACGTGCCGAGGTGTTAAACGACCGCCTGTTTGTCAAAAGCGGGAATATCTATACCAGCGCCGGTGTCACCACCGGGCTGGACATGGCATTGTCGTTATTGGAAGAGCGGCATGGCCCCGAGTTCACTTATAAGGTCGCGCGGGAGATGGTGGTCTATATCCGGCGCGACGGCAGCGAGCCGCAGGAGAGCATCTATCTGCAATACCGGGCGCATGTCAATGATCATGTCCATACCGTGCAGGACTGGATGATCCGCAACCTGCAAAAAAAGATACGGATAGAAGAGCTGGCGGCGCTGGTCTTTACGAGTCCGCGCAATCTTACCCGCCTCTTCAAGGCCACCACCGGTGTCACCGTGGGAGAATATCTTGAAAAATTACGGGTCGAGAAGGCAATGAGTCTGCTCCGGCAACGTGCGAAGGTAGGCGCCATACCGCGGCAGTGCGGGTTGCAGAGTGAGAATCAGTTGCGGCGCATGTTGAAAAAGCATACAGGCAGGCTACCCAGTGAATTGGCATAGATTGTCCTGATACTACGCTTTTATGTCCTCCGCGTTGCAAGGTGCCAGTGGTAGCTTTACAAAAAACAAGCTATGAGAAAAGCACTCGTGATACTTTGCCTTTTTGGACTCTTCCGGGTGAATGCACAGGCCCCGGCGGCGGCAGATAACCTTAAAAAATTACAACGTCCCATGACTATCGCTTTTTATTTGCAGGACGGCGTAGAAGTACTGGACTTCGCCGGTCCGATGGAAGTCTTTTCGTATGCCGGTTTCAAGGTCTTCACGGTGTCGCGGAAAAAGGAGCCGATCACCACGCAGGGCATCCTCAAGGTGATGCCGGATTATAGCATCGATGATGCACCGCCCAGTGATATCCTCGCCTTTTTTGGCGGGAATGCCGGGCCGGCCTCGCAGGACCCGGCGGTGATGACCTGGATCAAGGGCAGGGAAGCCGGGACGAAGTATTTCTTTTCCGTGTGTACCGGGGCCTTTATCATGGGACGGGCGGGCCTGCTGGATAGTCTCAGCGCGACGACATTCCACTCGAGCATCGAGTCGTTGCGCAAGGCCTTGCCGCAGACGCATGTGCTGGCTAATGTGCGGTTCGTGGACAATGGGAAGGTGATCACCACGGCGGGTATCTCGGCGGGGATCGATGGGGCGCTGCACCTGGTGAGCAGGCTGAGGGGTGAAGAGACGGCGAAGGAGGTAGCGGAGTATATGGAATACGATAAGTGGGTGCCCAATCAAGGCATGGTGATAGGCAAGGCTAATGATGGCCCTTCGGGCAGCGGCCCATGGGGCCGCTAGGTGGGTGCCCAATCAAGGTCTGGTGCTGGGGCGCTGATACGGGGCGGCCGGGAGGCTAAGAAATAACGTAGATAGGGGTTTTAGGTTATATTTGACCTATGTCACCTATCGCTATTTACCATGAACATCCGGACTGGTTCAAGCCCTTGTTCGCGGAGCTGAACAAACGGGGGATCCCCTATGTGCGGCTGAATCCCGCCGCACATCATTTTGCCATCGAGGCGCCGGCACCCGACTTTTCGTTGTTCTTTAACCGGATGAGCCCGAGCGCCTATTTGCGGGCGGGTACACAGGGCATTTTCTATACGCTGAACTATCTCAAATACCTGGAGACGCATCGTATTCCCACGGTCAATGGTTATAAGGCCTGGACATACGAGACGTCGAAGGCCTTGCAGCTGGAGCTGATGCAGTCATTGGGTGTTCATTATCCAAAGTCCAGGGTTGTGAATCATCCGTCACAACTGGTAGATGCAGCGCAGGGACTGCGTTTCCCGGTGGTAGTCAAGGCCAATATCGGTGGCAGCGGCGCCGGTATCACGAAATATCAGACACTTGGAGATCTGCGCGGCGCGGTTGCCGCGGGCGACAGCTCGTTTGGGATCGATCACACCGCTTTGCTGCAGGAGTTCATCCCCGCGCGGGGTGGTTATATTACCCGCGTGGAAACGCTTGGCGGTAAGTTCCTCTATGCGATCCGCGTCTATCTTACGGGAGACACCTTCAATCTTTGTCCGGCAGATATCTGTCAGACCAGTACCGGCGTGGAGCTGGTGCGAAATGCCTGCGCCATCGAAGCCCCCAAGAGCGGGTTGAAGGTGGAGGGGTATACGCCGCCGCCGGCCGTGATCAAGGCGGTGGAGACCATCGTACAACAAACGGGCATCGACGTCGGCGGGATAGAATACATCGTAGATGACAGGGACGGGGAGCTGCTGTATTATGATGTCAATGCTCTGTCCAATTTCGTAGCGGATGCCGTGAATGTGATCGGGTTCAACCCGCATGAGCGGCTGGTGGATTATTTAGAAAACCGGGCGTTGTCGCTCAAGACAACGGCGCAAAAAACCGCAACCGTATGAGGTATGGATACTGGATGCCCGTGTTTGGCGGCTGGCTGCGGAATGTAGACGACGAGCAGATGGAAGCTACCTGGGACTATGTAAAGAAACTGGCGGTTCGCAGCGAGGCCATCGGTTTTGATCTTTCGCTGATCGCCGAATTAAATCTCAACGACATCAAGGGGGAGCAGGCGCCTTCGCTGGATGCCTGGTCGACCGCTGCCGCGCTGGCGGCGGTGACGCAAAAACAGGAGCTGATGGTGGCCGTACGGCCTACCTTTCATAACCCGGCGTTGCTGGCCAAGCAGGCGGCGAATATCGACCATATCAGCGGAGGCAGGCTGACGCTGAATGTCGTCTCTTCCTGGTGGCGGGATGAGGCTACCAAATATGGCGTAGGTTTCGAGCAGCACGATGACCGATATGCCCGCACGGCGGAATGGCTTTCCGTGCTCAATGGCGTTTGGCAAACCGATGGGTTCAGCTACGATGGAAAATTTTATCATGTCGCCAACAATACGTTGCAGCCCAAGCCCATTTCGAAACCACGGCCGGCGTTGTATGCCGGCGGTGAATCGGAAGCGGCAAAGGACCTGATCTCTTCGACCTGCGATGGCTATGTGATGCATGGTGACGAGCCTGCTACCATCGGCAAACGGATCAGGGATATGAAAGAAAGAAGAGAGAAGAAAGGCCTGCCGCCGATGCAGTATGGCGTCGCCGCCTATAGCATTATCCGAAACGATGAGACGGAGGTGAAAAAGGAATTGGCGCGGATCACGGATGTCCGGCCGGGCAGCGCGGGTTATAACAATTATCAGCAATGGCTGGCGGGCACACAGCTCGAACAAAAGGTCTCGCTGGAGGACTATTCGGTCTCTAACCGGGGTTTGCGTTCGGGGCTGGCGGGCACGCCCGCGCAGGTGGAGGACAGGATCGGCGCATTTGAACGCGAAGGCGTAGATTTCTTTTTGCTCCAATGCAGTCCCCAACTGGAGGAGATGGAGCGGTTCGCCGATGCGATCATCCGCGCCGCATATGCATAACCAGTAGCCCATAGGATGCGCAGATCCAAAAGCATGCTCGCATGCCGCACATACCAGGCATCGCAACGATACCTTTGTATAATGATCTCCCGATCGCAATAGACGTCGTGTAATCCACGGGACTGCGCGAGACCGGTGATACCCGGGCGGACACGATACCGGAGATGTCCATTGGACACCATCCTTTCGAAAGACCGGCAATCTACCGGCATGTAGGGTCGCGGGCCAACTATACTCATTGATCCCAACAAAACATTGAAGAATTGCGGCAATTCGTCCAAATGTGAACGTCGCAGCCAGCTACCCAGTAGGGTGATACGGGCATCATCGCCGTCGGCAGGCCGGTGATCGGCCTGATCGTTGACGACCATCGTCCTGAGCTTGTAACATTTGAAGAGCCTTGCATGTCTGCCTACTCTTTGCTGCACGAAGAACGCCGGACCCCTGGAATCCCATCGGATCAAAAGGGCAAGGACCGGCAATAGCCAGCTCAGGACGAAAATGATGATGACCAAGGCGATCAGCAGGTCGAATATCCTTTTCATCTAGATAGAGAACGGTAATCCGGTGGATGCAGTTGCCTAGGCAACTGTATGCACTTGGGCTCCGTTCTATTTTTTATGGAACTACGCTCAAGCATACTGAAAACGCTAGCCTATTTCGATCTCTTCAACTATCCGCTGGCCTTGCAAGACATCCGCTATTTCCTGGATGTAGAGGCGGGTGAAGCAACGATCGAAAGAGAACTACACAGCTTAGTGCGGCAAGGCCGGGTGTATCGTACCGGCGAATATTATTCGCTGCAGGATAATCCCGCGTTGGCGGAGCGAAGACAAAAGGGCGAGATACATGCCGACGAGCTGCTCGTGATCGCTGCGCGAAATGCCAGGCTGCTCTATCAGTTCCCCTTTGTCCGGGGCATCTGTATCTCGGGTTCGTTGTCGAAGCGTTGTGCCGACGAACGGTCTGACATCGATTATTTCATTGTCACAAAGGCTAACCGGTTATGGATCGCCCGGACGATCATGCATCTCTATAAAAAGCTATCTTATCTACGCGGGCATCAGCATCGCTTCTGCATGAATTACTATATCGATGAAGAAGCATTGGAGATCGAAGAGAAAAATATCTTCACCGCTATCGAGCTGCTGACGCTGATGCCGATGTGTGGAAACGGCTCGCTGGACCGGTTCTTCGAGGCCAATACGTGGACGACGCTTTATCTGCCGCATTATCGGGATCGTCATTGGGAAGGCAAAGGGCATCACCGGAATACGTTCCTAAAACGCTTGCTGGAGGCACTTTTCAACAATCCACTGGGGGACCGGCTCGAACAAAAACTCCGGGCGATCACGGACCGGCGTTGGAAGAAAAAGATGGAACGCGGCGATCTCAATATGAAGGGTGATCCTATGGCGCTGCAATGTTCCCCGCATTACAGCCGGCCGAACCCGGCGAATTTCCAGCAGAAGGTGTTGATTAAATTCTACCGGCGGCTGGGTGAGGTAGGGGCTTTTGCAAAAGAAATGATATAGTAATCCCCGATCGCCCGCCAGGGCCATTTTTCTTTCCATTTGTCTTCGAGGCGGCGCAGGAAGTTATACCAACGCGGATGGCGTTCGGGAAAGTGTTCGATATAAGAAGGGGGAACGATGGTGCATAGTCCTTCGTAGCCGAGCAATTCGAATTGTTCTTGTTCAAGCGTACGCATCACGAAGGATGCCGGATAATACCAGCATTTGAAGTGAACGCCTTCTACGTGCGCCGGAGCCCCTTTGCGCCGGTACAGGAGCCGGCGGAAGGCTGTCTTAAATTTGCCGCGGAACAGCAGCATGGTCTCCCAGAGGCTGAAGGCAGGGAGGATCACGAGTGTCACCTGACCACCGGGTTTCAGAAGCGGCGAGAAGCTCCGGAGGACTTTATCCAGTTCCCCGGTACAGTTGAGGCCGGCGAAATTGGAGAAGATGTGGTCGTAAGGCCCTTTTAGTTTCAACGTATCCAGGTCGGTAAAGGAACAGATCTCGGTGGTGATACGGCGGGTAAGGTTTTGTACTTTGACCTTTTCCCGGAGCCGGTCCTGCATGCCTGCTGCGATGTCGGTAGCATGGACGCTATGACCTTGCTGAGCAAAGAACAGCGCATCTTCGCCGGTGCCTGCGTTGAGCTCGAGTATGGAGCTGTGAGGCTTCAGAAAACGGAGGACGTGGTCGCGAACGCGTTTGCGTTTGTAGTGGATGATGGAATTGGTTGCGTCGTAAGCGTCGAAGACGAGGGCTTGTTTGCTGAAAGCGGCAGCCGCTTGTTGTTCGTTAATTTGATTGCGGCTCATGCGAGTCCTCCGAGTTTTTCGAATTTTTTTAGTTTTTGTCTGGCGACGATAGCCGCGGCGAAGTTCAGCATAGCGCTGGGCAGGCGCAATTTGTGCAAGGCGAAATGCCAGCCGTAGGTGCGGTGCACATACCGGTGCAATTGTTTATAGAAAGCGGGGGGGTAGGTATTGCGGAACATCAGCCGGAGCTCATCGGAATCGGTCCAGTTAGTCTTCTCGCTCAGATCCGTCTTGACCCGTTCGTAGAAGACGGTGCCGGGCAGCGGATAGGAAACGGAGATCCCGAGCTCATCGGGGAGCAAATGGTTGATCATGCGGATGGTCAGATCGATGTCTTCCCTTGTTTCACCGGGATAGCCGAACTGGATGAAGAAGCCGGGGCGGATATGATGTTCACGGAGAAGACGGGTAGCCTCCGCGATCTGTGCGATGGTGGTGCCTTTGTCCATGGCATCGAGGATCTTTTGGGAGCCGCTTTCCGCCCCCATCCAGCTGTTGTCGCAGCCGGCACGCGCCAATGCACTGACATAGTCCGGCTGGACAAGGAGGTCCGCACGGGATTGGATCTTGAATTTGAATTTTAGGCCCGTCTGTTCTACGAGGCCGGCGAATTCACTCACCCATCCCGGTTTCAACCCGAAGATATCGTCACACATCCAGATATGGTCGAAATTATATTGGGTCTTGAGGTATTCCAGTTCGCGAATCACATGTCGCGGCGAGCGGGCATTGTACCGATTGCCATAGATGGGTTTAGCGCACCAGTTGCATTTGAACGGGCAGCCGCGGGTGGTGCTGATGTTGAGCGAGAAATAACCGTGGTGGTGCAGCCAAATCTTCCGGTAAGCGGGGATATCGACGAGGTCCCAGGCGGGAAGGGGAAGGCTGTCGAGATCCTTCATGACTTTGCGGGCGGCAGTGCGGATAGGGTGGCCGTTCCGGAGGAAGGCCAAACCGGGGATCTGCATATAGTCTTCTTTGCCTTCGCTTATGGCAGTCACAATGTCCAGCAGGGTTTGTTCCCCTTCGCCCAGCAGGACAAAATCCGCGCCGCGTTCGAGGTATTCGCGGTAGTGATCGGTAGAATCCGAACTGGAGACGATGACAATGGCGCCCTGCCGACGGGCCAGCTGGATCATGCGATATGCGGCGTCGCGCATATTCGTGAGACACATCTTGGTGAGGTAATTGAAACCGTCGTCGTAGACGACGAAGAAATCAGGTTGCACCTCTGCCAGTTCGGGGGTCAGCTCCTCCGGGCTGTCTACAAACATCGTATCGAAAAGCGAGACGGAAAATCCGTTCCCGCGGAGGAGAGCGGCGGCGCCGATAGTAGCCAGCGGCGGATACGGGGAACCGGTAGCCCATTGTTTGGGATCATAGCGCATGAAATACGAATGGGAAAAAAGAACCTTGTTCATAGCCATCAATTGTTTCTGACACGGATCCATTGACACAGGTTCTTGTTCCTGGCGAACCTGTAGCGGACCGCATCCGGGTCGTACAGAATAGAATAGTGAAAGGATTTGAGGTCGTTAAGGGTAAAGTTAAAATGCTGGTCGGCCATTTCCGGATAACCGAATGAGCTGTAATAGGCCTGGGTCCTTTTTCTCGCCCATTCGATCTGGGTAATGCGGTAGAAGCGGGTATCGACGATATGGATCTCGCCGCCGGCATTGAGATAATCCATGCAGGTGAGGATGATCCTTTTGAGCGACGGAAAGTATTCGATGGACGCCGCGAAGACGATGACATCGAAACGCCTGCCTGCGAGTATACCCGAGCGGATGTCACCGTGTACAAAACAAAGGTTGGGGTCTCCGCTGAAGACGCGGGCCGCCTGTTGCAGTTCGGTGAAATTGATGTCGAGACCTGTAACGAGGGTGCCGGGTGTTTCGGCAAGATGATGGGCCAGCCAGCCGTTGCCGCAACCGATCTCGAGGATCTCGGTAGCACCGCGTCGTTTGGCGAGATAACGGCATAACCGGTGTAACATCCGTTTCCGCAGCTGCCACTCTTTGTAGTGAGGGTGTTCCGCGGGCAGTTCCGGCAGCCTGGCCAATTCTGCATCGGTATAAAGCCTGTTCTCTAATGAACGGATCGTGATATATTTTTTTTCGAACAGGATATCACCGAGTCTGGTGTGTCCCTGTACCGTGATATTGGTGAGCAGGGAGGAATCCGGTAAATACATTTCTTACGATTTTAGGAGCAGTTTGCATCCGATAGAACAAACGGCGCATTTTTATCAAAGGATGCCCGGGCGCCAAAATTGCAGGCAACGCCTCGTATCTATTTATGCGTTATCACTGGGAGTGGAATCACTGCTAACACATAACATATTTGAATAATACATACTGCATTACGGTTGTGATACCCACCTGCAACAGAAAGGAGCGTCTTTTATCCCTGCTGGCCAACCTGGCTGTCTCTACCTATCCCATTGCAGCCGTGGTTATCGTAGACTCCGGTGAAGACAGGCTTACCGGAGAGGATTGTGCGGGTTTTCCTTCGTTGAAGATCAATTATCTCCATGCCCGGAAATCGGTGTGTGCTCAACGGAACATCGGCATTCGGAAAGCGGAAACGGAGTGGATATTCCTTTGTGACGACGATGTGGAAGTTCCCGCGAACTATCTGGATCAGCTGATGGAGCATACGGCCGCGAGCCCGAAAACAGGCGCCGTTTCGGGACTCTTTCTTCAAAAAGAGGGGGAGGTCTGGCAGGGCAGCTATCCGGTGCGGTCTTCCGGTCTCCTGCTCTGGAAATTTGTTTTTGGCCTGGGGTGCTGGGGTGAGATCCAATATCGGGGCCGTAACGCCCTGGCGAACAGGATACGGAAATATTATTTATCCAAAGGCAATCATATCGCGAAGTCGGGCTGGCCCGTCCTCACCGATTTTTCGGGACATTGTGTCGTCACCCCGATATACACCCTTGGAGCCGCATTGGTAAGGAGAGACTGGCTGTTATTATCTCCTTTCGATGAGCGGCTGGATCAGTACGGGATTGGGGACAATTATGGGGTTTGTCTCGGGTTTCCCGGGGAAGGTGTCCATATCCTTACAACCGCTTTTGTCTACCATCATAAGACGCCGGTCAACCGGCTTCAACGGCCGGTTCAGTATCTGCGGCGGGTATTGGCGCTGGATCTTTTTATCGGCACCGTCAAGGCCCTTCGTCATTGCAGCCGGTCCCGGCTAGTTTGGTCGCTAACGGGTAATCTGCTGGGCTTTTTGATGGCGGGAGATCTCGTTATGGTAAAACCGGCATTCAAATCTTTATTGGTGATCGCGTTCGGACGGAATCCCTATTATCACTATCATGCGGAATAAACCATTGCTTTTGGTCCTATTTGTCGTTTATGCGGCGCTTTCAGCGTGGTCCATGCTACATCATGTGCCCTGGAGCGATGAGGTGCATTCCTGGAACATCGCCAAAAGCAGCGGCAGCTTCAGCGATCTCCTGGTTAATTCCCGGTATGAGGGCCATCCGCCCGGATGGTATACCCTGCTCTGGATCATCAGCCGGTTCACCCACCAGGTGGGTTGGATGCAGGCAGTCCAGTGGGTGATCGCTAATGCAGTGATCTTTTTGGTCCTGTTCTGTTCTCCATTCCCGGTGATGCTAAAAATATTGATCCCCTTTGGGTACTACTTTCTTTTCGAATATGCGGTTTTCAGCAGGAACTACGGCATCGGCGTTTTGCTGGTTTGCGTCCTATGCCTCATCATCCGGCGTCGTTTTGCTTTCCAGTATGTGCTGTACCTGGTCCTCCTCTACCTGCTTTTCAATATCCATCTGATTGCGATGATGCTGGCTTGTAGCCTGCATGTCTACCATGTTTTGTTGCAAAGGGAGCGGCGACAAAAAAACCTGTATCTCCTCTTCGATGTCCTCATCGGCCTGGTATTCCTGGTGTTGGCGTTGCGATCGATCTATCCGCCCGCCGACAGCGCCTTGAAGGTCGATTTCCAGAACAGCACCCATGTGCTTGCCATCAAACCCTTTGTCAATGCACCGTTGCGCGGCTTTGTGCCTATCCCGGCCTGGTGGGATTACCATTTCTGGAATACGCAGTTCCTGCTGGATGCAGAGGGCATACATGGCGTGATCAGGTATTTCCAACCCCTACTATCCCTGGCGCTGATCGCGTCGATCTTTTGGTTGTTATGGTCCAATCGCAAATGCGTGGCGCTGTTCGGCACGAACCTGCTGATAAGCGGCGTGGTCTCGATCACCAGCTTTACCCTGGGTAGCGCGCGGCATGCCGGTTTTCTCTTTATCGCCTTTTTTGCGGCCGTTTGGCTGTTTTGCTATGAAACCCCGCTTACGGCGGCGAAGACACGGCTGATCATTGTTCTATTGAGCTTCCAGATCGTGGCAGGCGTGTTTGCCTTTGTTGAAACTCTGCGTTTCCCTTTCTCCAACCTGGATCAAATAAAAACACTGGCGGGGGAAGTACCCGCCGGTGGCCAATTGGTTACCGACTATTGGACCATGAACGCCTATGCCACCTTTATGAACAGGCCGATCTATTGCATCGATCTTCAAAAGGAGAGATCCTTTATTATGTGGAATCGCGATATGGCGGCACTGCTGAAAAATCCTTACCGGTATACCAGCGGCCTGGCCGCGTTTTTTGCCGGCAGTCGAATAAATGCCGTGTACATGGTCTCCCTGAGCAAGCCGGAGCTGCTTTCCGCGATCGATGGAAAACTGATGTCCACCTATCAGGTAGAACTCCTCGACAAGAGAGACGGGGCTATTGAAAAAGGAAGCAACTTATATCTTTATAAAATAACAGCCAACTATGCCATTCTTAACCACCCTTAAAAGGAAGCTGAGCCATCGTTTGCGTGTGCGGGAAACTCCTCCGGCAAAAGCCTACGACCTATGGGCCCCGAGCTATGACGCCCAGCCGGACAACCCGATCCTGTTGCTGGATGGTCTTCTTTTCAACGAGCTTCTTTCCGCGACTTCTTTGGAAGGTAAAAGGGTCGTGGACATCGGGTGCGGCACCGGCAGACATTGGGAGGCGTTATTCCGGAAAAATGTGGCCGGATGTACCGGCTATGAAGCTTCCATGGAAATGCTGCGAAAGGTGCGTGAAAAATATCCGCATGCAAAAACATATCTGCATTCCGGGCATGCCTTAAAGGAACTGGAGGCCGGATGCTGCGATGTCCTCGTGTCCACCCTGGTGATCGCCCATATCCGGAATCTATCCGCGGAGTGGCGGGAGTGGAACAGGGTGCTGAAAACGGGCGGCGACATTCTTTTGACCGATTTCCACCCCGTTGCGTTGCAAAGAGGCGCCAACCGCAGCTTCATGCACGGGGACCGGCTGGTTTACATTAAGAACCATGTACACACCCTGGACAAGATCAGGAGTCTGGCAGCGAAAATGAGCTGGAAAGAAGTTGGTTTTATCGAGTCCAGGATCGACGGCCGGGTAAGACACATTTTTGAACGATTGGATGTCATGGAAGCCTATAAGGATTCCTATGATCAGCTGGTCCTATATGGTCTGCATTTCAAAAAAGAAGCATGAACGGTGAAGCATACATTCCGGCTAAAGCCTGGAGAGGCAAAGACCTTCCGAAACGGATCCTGGCCATACGCACGCAAGCCATGGGCGATGTGATGATCACCCTACCCTATTTGCAGCATCTCCGTCGTTCGCTCCCTGCTTCGGTGAAGCTGGACTTGCTCACCCGGGTCGAAACGGATCCGGTTCCCCGGAACATCGAGCTGTTCGACAAGGTCTATTCCATTGGCGGAGGCCGGCGTCTGAAGCGGATCTTTCTGCTAGCCCTGTTGAAGCTGCCCATCCTATTGCTGCGGCGGTACGATGTCGTCATCGACCTGCAAAACAACAATTACAGCGGGATTATACGAAGGATGTTAAGGCCAAGGGCCTGGTCCGAGTTCGACAAGCGTTCCCCTATCGCAGCGGGTGAAAGGACGAGGCTGACCATCGAGCGGGTAGGCTTGGGGAAATGTACGTTGGATACGGCTTTCCGGTTGAAGAGTGGAGATCGGGGACTCGCCTTATTAAAGCAGGCCGGCTGGAATGGCTCGGATGAGCTGGTGGTGCTGAATCCGGCAGGGCTGAACGCCACCCGCAACTGGCCGATCCAGTACTATGTCGATCTGGCGCGCCGGTGGCTGGAACAAAAGCCGGCAACACGGTTCCTGGTGCTCGGCACTGCCTTTATCGATAAAAAAAGAGAAGCGCTAAAGGAGGCGTTGGGGTCAAGCTTGTTCGACCTGGTGGGGCAGACCTCCCCGCTGGAGGCATTCGAGATCCTGCAGAGGGCGACAATAGTACTCTCCGAGGATTCCGGTCTCATGCATATGGCCTGGGTCTCCGGTATCCCTACCCTCGCGTTGTTTGGCAGCAGCCGCAGTGACTGGTCGAGACCGCTGGGACCGCATAGTTTCGTTCTCGATTCCTCCGATCTTCCCTGCGGGAATTGCATGGAAGCCGTGTGCCGCCGGGGAGATAACTATTGCATGACCAGATATACGCCGGAACTGGTATTGCAGCATGCTTTTTCGCTGCTGCATTTTCAGTTGGCAACCACCTAATCAATGAAACCTATGCAATGGGATAAATGTGCCTTGATCGTTACTTCCAGCGTTTATGTCAATACCCGGCATACCGTCTTGCAGGATGCCCGTGAACGAGAACGACAGTACATCGATGCCCTGACGTTCTTTATCCGTGAAACACCCTTTCGGCGAATTGTTGTCTGCGATAACTCAGGCTATGTCTATCCCCGGGCTTTGGCAGAGCTGGCGGCATCGTCGCATAAGCAGCTCGAGATGCTGGGGTTTACCGGGGACAAGGAAGCGATGGACCGGTATGGGAAAGGATATGGTGAAGGGGAGATCATGGCCTATACGCTGGCTCATAGCCGGCTGCTGACGGAGGTAGAGGGCTTTTTGAAAGTCACCGGCAGGCTGAAGGTAATCAATACGGAAAAGCTGTTGCGGAAAGCCGATCACCGGCAAACCTATTTCATGCCGGTTTCGCTCGTCCGACCGCGATGGCTTGTCCCCGCGGCGGCAAGACCTTGTGTGGAGATCCGGGTGTATTATATCCCGACAGCCGTTTTCCGGCAAGTCCTGCTCGAAGCGTACCGGGGTGTGAGCGATGACAAAACCTATTTCCTCGAGCACGCCTACCATGATGCGCTGGCGGCGTCATCCGTGAACGTCCGATGCTTTCCGGCGGCGCCCGAGATCACGGGGGTCTCCGGCTCCAATGGCTGGTCGTTCGCGGAGCGGCCCGGATGGAAGAAAGGATTGATTCGGATGATAGCTTATTTGGGTTATATAAGACCGCTTTACAAACATGCAGCTACGAAATCTTCATATAGCAGACCGTGAGGGGCCGGTGGACCTTCGCGTGGAAGGCGACCGGATCGTTCAGCTGCGGGATGCCGGCGACCGAGCCGCGGGCAAGGGTCTCTTCTTTGATGATGCCCTGGTCATCCCCGGGCTCATCAACTCGCACGATCATCTCGATTTCGATCTTTTTCCGGCGTTCAGGAGTCGTATCTATGACAACTATAAAGAATGGGGAAGCGATATTCATGAGCGGTATGGAGCGGAGATCGCCGCTGTATTACGGGTACCCCGGGAATTACGGCTCTGGTGGGGGCTTTACAAAAATCTCCTGGGTGGTGTCACCTCGGTGGTCCATCATGGCGGCAATTTGCAAATCCCCAAAGATCTGATCACCGTGCTCCAGGACGCCAAGTCGCTGCACAGCGTATCGGGCGAAAAAGGATGGCGCAGGAAGCTGCTGTTCCCGTTCCGGCAGGCGTGGCCATTGGTGATCCATATCGGCGAAGGCATGACGCCGGACTGTTCGAAAGAGATCGATGTCCTCCTCCGTTGGAATGTCTTTCAGCGGCCGTTGATCGGCGTGCATGCGATCGCAATGCGTCCGGATCAAGCCGCGGGTTTCCGGGCGCTTGTGTGGTGCCCCGATTCCAACATTTTTCTATACGGCAAGACCGCCGATGTTTCCTCGCTGCAGGAGCAAACCAGATGGGTATTCGGCACCGATTCCACGCTCACGACGTCGTCCTGGAATATCTGGCAACAACTGCGATTAGCCCGCGCATTGAACCTGGTGGAAGACCGCGTGTTATGGGAGATGATCACCGCCGAACCGGCGCGTTTGTGGGGGTTGGCCGACCGCGGGACGATAGCCGAAGGATGCGCCGCTGACCTGGTAATTGGCGAGCGGCCTCGCGGATCGCGGGGATGGGATGCGGTTTTTGGCCTGGACCCGGAGCGGATACTGCTCGTCCTGCACCAGGGGAAGATCCGGCTTTTCGATGCTTCGCTCCTGGATCCATTAAGTGATTTGGCTTATCCGTTGGAAAACTTCCATCCGGTGGTGGTTGACGGAAGGGTCAAATATGTTCAAGGCGATCTGCCGGGTCTCCTGCAGGAGATACGACGCCATCATCCAGCTGCTTCGTTCCCGGTAACCGCGTTATAAGCCGCTATCAGGGTGGAGACGACGTAGTCCACTTCTGCATCGGTGAGCTGCGGGTAGACGGGCAGTGTGATCTCGGTGGAAAATTTGGCGTAGCTCACCGGGTAATCGGAGATCCGATAGCCTGTTTCCCGGAAGAGGGTCAACATTGGCAGGGGAATGAAGTGTACGTTGGCCGAAACACCTTTTTCCCGGACGGCATCGATGATCTGGTCGCGCCCGGCTTCCGTGATGTCTTTGATACAGAGCGGGAAGATATGATACGCAGATTCGGAGACTGCCGATCGTAAAGGCGGGAGCAGCGCCCAGGGATATCGCTGCAATTGTTCGCAATAACGCCAGGCGATCCTTCTACGCGCCGGCAGCAGCGTTTGGTCATATTGTCTGAGCTGGGCGATGCCGATGGCGGCGCAGATATCCGGCATATTGATCTTCAACCCGGGCGACACGATATCATAACGCCAGGAGCTGCCCTGCATTTTTTCGAATGCATCTTTGGTCTGGCCGTTGAGGCTATTGATCTTCATCCAGTCGCGGACCTTCGCGTTGATGAAGCCCGGCGGCAGGTTCAATCCGATTACGCCACCTTCGGCCGTGGTGATATTCTTTACGGCATGCAGTGAATAGACGGCGATATCGGCTTGCAGCCCGGCAGGGTTGTCTCTATACATCGCACCAAGGGAATGCGCCGCGTCTGCCATCAGCAGGGGTCTGCCAAGCGTTTGCTGCGCATCATTCGCGGGAGTGAACCGGGCCTTTATCTCCGGCTCCTGGAGGATATTTTGAATAGCGGCATAGTCACAGGGCCAGCCGGCAAAGTCTACGGGTAGGATCGCCTTTGTCCTTGGGGAGAGCGCTTTGCGCAGCGAGGAGGGATCGAGCGTGAAATCTTCTTTGACATCTACCATTACCGGTCTCGCGCCGGCATGAAGAACGACCAGGGCCGTAGCCGCATAGGTATAAGCGGGGACGATCACCTCGTCGCCGGGCCCTACACCCCACCATTTCAGGACGAGTTGGGCGCCCGAGGTCCAGGAATTCACACAGACGCAAGCCGGCAACCGGGTAAACTCCTGCAGCATAGATTCCAGTAGTTTAACACGGGGCCCGGAAGTGATCCAGCCACTGTTCAAGGTCTCGATCACTTCCTCCCGGACAGCGGCATCGATGTATGGCGGGGCGAACGGTATCTTCATAGTTGGTTATGTTTAAAATCCGGCACCATGGCTATGATCAGCTCTCTGGCGCAATCCTGCCGGTGTTGTGCCGCCGCTTCGATGAGTTTTTCCAGCTGTGTCGGGAAGCCCGTGGTGTCGAGATCGCGGCTGCGGGCTTTCATGATCCTGGGATGATGCGTGGGCATCAGTTGTTCGGCTGGATTGAACAGCTCTTCGTGGATCTTTTCGCCTTGCCGGAGCCCGATGAATCTTATGGCGATCTCTTTTCCCGGCGTGTAGCCGGCGAGGCGGATGAGTTGTTGGGCGATCTCCAGTATCCTGAGCGGCTCACCCATATTGAATACAAACACTTCCCCACCCTGCCCCATGACACAGGCTTCGATCACCAGACGGCTTGCTTCGGGAATGGTCATAAAATACCGGGTGACCTCAGGGTGGGTAACGGTAACCGGCCCGCCATTGAGGATCTGGCGGATAAACAGCGGAACCACGGAGCCCGTGGAGCCCAGCACGTTCCCAAAACGGGTGGTGATGAACCGGGTATTGCCCGACAGCCCCGACAACGACTGGATATAGATCTCCGCGATGCTCTTTGTCGCGCCCATGATAGTGGACGGATTGACGGCTTTGTCGCTGGAGACCATGATGAATTTGCGGATACCGGCGCGAACCGCCGCGTCCGCCATGATCTTTGTGCCCCACACGTTTGTGAGGATGGCCTCACCCGGCAAGGCCTCCATGACGGGTACATGTTTATAAGCAGCGGCGTGGAAGACAAAATCGGGCCGATAGTGGTTGAAGATAGCCTCGATGCGCTTTTCGTCCCTTACAGAAGCCACTTCCACGCCTATTTCGATCGGCAGGTCAAGGCTACGCAGCTCGAGCTCAAAATCGAACAGACCCGACTCGCTCTGGTCGAGCAGGATGATACGCTTCAGGGGGTAATGGAACAGCTGGCGGCAAATCTCGCTGCCTATGGACCCCGCCGCACCGGAAACGAGCACCACCTTTTGCGCAAAACAGTCGCGGGCCAATTCATTTTGAAAGCGGATCTCTTCGCGGTGAAGCAGCGACCCGATGGTGATCGCTGTGAGTTCCTCCACATGATACATCCGGCTTTTCCAGGACCGGTCGGCAGGTGGGCCTAACCGGACATATCCTATTTTTACGAGCAGGCGGCTTCCTATGTCGAGGAAACAGACGAGTGCGGCATTGGTCAGCGGGAATGCGGGCGGAAGGTCATGGAGGAAAGAAACCTGATGGTGCAATGCAAAGGCCAGCCACCAGACCAGCATCAGGCTGAAGGCGAATTTTACGATGCGCAGGATATTTTTGATCCCGGTATAGCGAACTATGCCATTGAAAGTGTCGAAATAAAGCGCGAGGGCCATGGCGGTGACCGTGTTCAGCACCAGGGCGATGGCATAGGCGGTGTTCGCCTGGGCCCGGAGGGGCAGCCAGCCGGTGAAGCCGGCGGCCAGGCAAAAGCACAGCGCTACCAGGAGCTGTTCCACCGCAAACCAGATCCAGCGGGGCGTTGTTTTTCTTGGGAAGCGTATCTGCTGCATTTCCTAACTGAATAATTTCATAACGGATCGCGCATTGTCTTCCAGTGAATGCAACAAAACAGGTTTGCTCTCAGGAGGATCTGCGAGTATCTCGCGGGTTTTCGTAATCATTTCGCTTTCGTCTTTTACGATCTGCCATTCCGGGACGCGCTTATCCTCCGGGTCACAGAAACTGATCACCCGTACTCCGGCGTACAGGGCTTCCAGACAGACCGTACTAAAGCCTTCACTGGACGATGGGTGTAAAAAAACCTTTGCTCGTTGCATCAACTGCAGGACCTCCCGGTGAGGTATCTCGCCCAGCAAACAGAGGTTTTGTTCCAGCCCGAGGTTGGCGATGAGGGATTGGAGCCGGTCTTTTTCCTCTCCTGCGCCGCAGTGAACCGCTTTAAGCCGCGGGAACTGTGCTCTCAGGGCGGCCACCGCCCGGACCAGTATCTCGTATTGTTTCAGGGGCACCAGCGAACCAACGGCGAGGATATCGATATCCCTTGCTGCGGTGCTGTGGTTGTTAGCGAAGATGGATGTGTCGATACCGTTTGGGATCACCGTTGCCGGTTCGATGCCATAGTTCACGCGGAACAGCTGCCGGAGAAAATTGGACATCGCGACGAGCTCGCGGCCTTTGGGGCGAATAAGCTTTACCCATTTATTTCCCTTTTGGGCATCTCCACCGGAGAGCCAGCAACGATGTCTGATCGATGTAAGGAGACCGAAATAGTGACCGATCAGGGCGCACTCACCACACCAGAAGCTAAATAACCCGATCACCTTATGCTCCCTGCGGATATTGCGCAATTCCCGCCAGATCTGCCGCCAAAGCTGCAGGTGTTCCCGGTAGCCTTTTCTTTCCATGCCATCGAAACTCACCACCGGGATGCCGTTCCAATCGTAACGGGCGGCCCGGTGAGGATACAAGAAGCTGAGCACCACTATCCCGAACTCGGGGAACTGGTTCTTTATCGCTTTTACTAATTGGTGATGGGCGGGCAGCCAATTGCTGTCCGCTTCATTCTCCGGAAAGGCCGGCGTAAGGATCACCAGGGTATCGCGTTTAGGCATCGAGGGAAAGGGTTTTGTTGCAAAATGACAGGCTTTTCTTGTTGTGCGTGAT
>Ga0134128_10000291_pt1 | contig 71103 bp, 52 predicted proteins | sample KB31754_FD_96462 | JGI IMG/M metagenome (GOLD analysis project Ga0134128, IMG submission 96462) | Terrestrial soil microbial communities with excess Nitrogen fertilizer from Kellogg Biological Station, Michigan, USA - KB3-175-4 | ecosystem: Environmental > Terrestrial > Soil > Unclassified ... | reverse complement strand
TCCAAACTGCTTATACCCGCTGTTACCTGCGGCAAAGAGGCCAAAGTCGGTGGCATCGGCAGTCGTGGAGTCGTAGTCGTAGTTGCCAAAGGCCCAGCCGGTGCCGGCGTTGGATTTGCCGGCAGCAAACAAGCCAAAGTCGGTGGCATCGACGGTGCCGCTAAGATCACTGTCGCCATAGTAGGCGAACTTCACCATCACTTCATTGAGATCGGACGTGTTGACCCCATCAAAGGTAGTCGCACCGATGTCATTGTTATCCATCCAGCCTAAGGCACGGGTGCCCGAGCCAAAGTTGGCATCGTAGGAAGCTTCGGAGCTGTTGATGCCGGGGGTGTCGAAACCACCACCATCGAAGCCACTGGCGAGCAGACCCGAAACTAAATTCCTGGCGGCTGTTTCGTTGGCCGAAGCATAGTGGAGGATCAGGTCGTTGTCGCCCATGTCCAGGATCCCGCCGGTGGCGATGTTGAGACCGCCTGCATCGATGACCGCGACATTGCGGTTGGCGTGATGAGAGTAGTCGCCGAGCGTGGCACTGGAAGTGGCGAAGATGACTTTGGCTCCGGCAGAGATATTGATGGCGGCAAAATCCAATTGCTGAATTCCGGTGCCACTGTTGGCGGGGATGATGGTGGTGCCGGAGGTGGCATTGATGGTGGTCTTGCCGGTGCCGGCGGCGACGAAGACGGGAGCAGAGTCGCTATTGGTGACGGTGCTGTTGCCGGAGGCAAGATTCAGCGTGGCGGGAATCGCGCCGCTCAGGTTGATCGCGTCATTGCCGCCGGGATCGGTGTAGGTGATATGAGAGACATTGGAAAGGGCGATGGTCGTATCGTTAATGGTCATCGTGCTGCCGGACAAAGCGACGGCATCGTTTGTGCTCGATCCAATCACATTGAGTGCTGCACCCGTAAACGTGAGGCTCGGCACCATCCCGTGGCTCTCGTCGATACTCAAATTGATGCTGGCGGAGCCGGAAACAATGACTCCATCAATCTGGCTCAGAACATATTGGGCCGGCACTCCATCAACAACGGTATCGAGATAAACGCCGCCCGGGTCGAGGCCGACAGTAATATTATTCCCTGAGAGATTGACCGCTGGGCCATCTGTTCCGGGTGTTCCGTTGAATACAGCACTGGCGCGCCAGCTCGTCGCGTTGTTCAGATCCTGATTGCTCACTGGATCGACCACTTCCAGTGTCGCTCCGCCTCCCTTGGTGCTGGGGTACCAGGTCGGGCTGTAAAGGAAATTCGCGAGGATCTGCCCGGTATTATCAACCAGCTCCACCTGCTCGCCCGAATTGCTGAAGTGCTCTGTTGTGCTTTGGTAATCGCCAATGATGTATGGCGTCGTGCCATAGCGAGATTGAAAGGCGGCGGTGTTTTCAACCAGCACACCCGTCTGCCAGGGGCCCAGAACGACGTTTCCGAAGGTGTAACTGATCCCATTCGTGAATGCGTAGTTCTGTAGATTGACCGGCCGCGGACTGAAATTCCGCAACTCGATGAATTCGAAGCTCTCTTTGTCATAAGGACTGCCCGTCGGCGGCGCTACGGGAGCATAATTGAGTTCGGTGATGCGAATTGGGCTGGGGCCAGCGATAAAGGTCACATCTTCCACGGCACTCCAGACCGTTCCATTGAGCACGCGCGCCTTGACGCGCGTAGTCGCGTTCAGCGTAATCGGCCCCGCATAAACCAGCGCTGTCGGCGAGACTGTGCCGTCGGGCCGCCAGGGGTCGGAGCCATCCAGAGTGTAATAGATGGTTCCTGCCGAGTTGGGATTGGTCATCGTCAACTGATAGCCTGAAGAAATCGAGCCACCATACTGGCTGAACAGCGGGGCGGCGACGGATGGGAACAGTCCCACCGCTTGAAGCTGTCCGATGACTGTGTTCGTTCGGGTCGGAAGGTACTGGGTCTGGATGCGGTTGATCTCTGCCTGCCATTCCACATTGCGCGTATACGAGTTGCTGGGGCGCAGAACGTCTCCCCATCGCGCCGATTCGAGAACAGATGGTCCATAGACCTGATTTTCAAGAGAGGTAAATTGGGCCGTGGCGCCGGCAACGGAGAATGGCCCACCATTGAAGAATTGCTTTTGAATGTGGTCCGCAACCAGCATGCGGAACAGGGCATTCGGCTCGAGCTGCTGGAAGAAGTAGGCTGGATTGCTGGTCAAAAGCGTCGGAGTTTTGGCGGTATTGACTCGATTTGTCGTTGGATCGAGCAGCGTCCATTCCGAATCGGTGGCGACGAAGCGGAACCCAAAGCTGCCATCGATTGGACGGATGGCGTAGAAATTATTGGGATTCAGGTTGCTCAGGAAGTTGCTGTTGGGCGCATCCAGATTGCCCTGGTAGTAGATCAGCAGCATGTAATCGATCAGATTGTCCACATCCAACAGCTTCGGCAGGCTCGCATTGGGCGTGCCATCCGGGTTATTGCCCTGAATCGTCTCGTAGTTGGCATTGTTGGACATATCCAACGTGGACATATCGTTGAAAAGCTGTGTCCAGACATTCATCGTGCCGTTCGCTGCTTCGAGCGTCCAGCCAACGGGCTCGCCGCCTGATTTAATCACGTCGTAGTCGGTCGCGCTACCACCATAATAGCTGGCGGCAAAGTTGGCATCGGGGCGTTCCATGGCCGCATAAAGGCCCCAGAAGACGCCGTCGATATAGAGGAAACAAAGGAAGGTATGTTCGGCAGGCTGCCCTTCCGCGGCAAGCGATTCACTTCCAAATTCATCGCGGATGCCGATGAATTGCGACGGGTTATCGTACTGCCATGAATTATTCTGATCGGTGCGAAGATCAAATTCCTGGTAGCTCTTTGCCCCTCCCGGACCAAACAGGGGATAATCCAGTTCGGACTGTCCATACTCGCTGCCGAAGATGATTCTGAATCCATGTTTCGCGTCGTGGCTATAGGAGCTGGCGCCGCCGTGAATGCGGACGCCGACGTTCGCTTGGAACCCGCCGCTGCCATCGGGGTTCATCAATTCGATTGATCCGGGTCGTTCCCATGCCTTTCCGCTGAACTGCGAATTGGAATAAATTCCGGTGGTAGGGCCCAGCAGATCGTTCAGATTCATCGTCAGAGAAAATGTAGGAATCTCCAGAAGATCCTGCGCAATTTCGCCGCTGTAAAGCGAGTTGGTTGTCACGCGAGGGTCCATGCCGTAATGCTCGACGCTGTTGCCCCAGTTTGAGGGCCAGCCCGGCGGGGGCAGCCCATCCGAATTCTGTGTGATCACCTGGCTGATAAAGATGTAGGTCGAGGTATTGGGAAAGCTGGGAATGTCGCCGGGGAAGAATGCCACGGCTCGGATGTCGGTCTCTCCACTGATGGTAATGGGTCCGGTGTAGAGCGTACCCGTCGTTGCAGTTGGGACGGTCCCATCGAGCGAATAGCGGATTTGTGCGCCCGGCATCGGATCGCTGATGCTGAGCTGGAAGGGTGCGTTGTAGAAGCCGTGGGCCTGGCTGAAGGTCGGCTCTGGAACGATCGCACTACCAAGAATCTGGCCGCTGGGCGCGCCTGGTGTCGCGGGAAGATAGCCCACCGCGCCAAAGCTGACGGTGAGGTTATTGAGAATCGGGTAAATCAGGAAATTCGCCTGATCGTTAGTCGCATTGAGCCCCTGGATAGCCAGCTCATTGGTTCCTGCAACCAGGTCTGAAGCGGGAATGCTGATGGTTTCGTAGATGATTCCCTGGGCATCTGGATGTGTTGCGGAAGCGGCAGAGTTCCAAGTCGGGCTTGCAGGTGCATTACGAGAGGCGACCTGCTGTCCATTGATGTATGCGACAAATCCATCGTCATATTTCACCTGCAAGCGCAGGCCCGCGAGAGCAGATGGATTGGACACGGTGAAGGGAATGCGGACATACGCGGAGTTCTGTCCGGTGTTGTACATCTGCGCTTGGACATTGGTGCCGATCAGGCTCGCATAATTTGGCGTCATGGGGCCATTTGGATCCAGGATCTGCCACCCCAGCACGCCATTTCCTAGTAGCGAGAAGACCGATGAGCTAAAGGCGGTTTGCTGGTTCGAGGCGATTGCCAACTCCACTTCGTCGCCGCCGCCATGTTCGTAGTAATCGAGATTGATGGTGGTCGAAAGCGCAGCCGAAAGTGTGAAGGTACCCAATGTGTCGGCGGGGCCGCGCGGCGCGCCAAAGACCAGCGTATCGGCAGGGCTGGGGTTCGTCGCGCCGCTGAAGTTCTCGTTGACGCGATTCGTAAAGGTAATACCGGGGATTTGCAGTCGGAAGCCGTCGTCGCTGTTGACGTCAATCGTGTAAGTACCGGCCGGAATAGTTACATCGGCGGTCACGCGGAGGGCATAATCGGTGCGACCCGGTGCCGTGGTGTCGCCCGCGGAACCACCCGTTCCATTGGGAAGAGTTAGATCGCCACTGAAGTTTCCGCCGCTGCCGAGATTCACGAGCGAGCGGTCTGCAGTTCCATCAAAAACGACGATAAATGCGCCGGTTGGCGAGGTTCCATTGAGAAGCGCCGTGGCCTTGCTAATGTTGTCGAGGCTCCCATCGGTGCCGCCCTGAGTGTCCACCATGCGCACCGAAAACCCCGGCAACGTTGGCATCGCCGTCTGCGTTTCATATCCAACGCCGGTCGTCCCGCTGGTCCAGGTTGAGTCGTTGAATCCGGTTTGCGTCCAGGTGGTTCCAAGAGTTCCGTTGGTCGGAACCAATGTCCTCGCAGCCGCGCCTTCGGTGATCAGAGGCGTAACCGCTTCGCTGATGCCGGTGCCATAGGCGACATCCGCCAATTGCTGTGGATAGTTGTAGGAGGAAAGGACCGTATGTCCATCCGGTGCAACCAGCGCGAGATACTCACCCGAGCCACTGAGAGAGAAATTGGTATGCAGCGGCTGCGTCGGGTCGGTTAGGTTATCTCCGTCGGCAAAGATTACCAGGAATCCACCGGACGGGATGGTGACGGATGGTATCTGCCATTCGGTCAGATTGCTGCTTTTGTCGGTCAGGTAATAGCCGCCCATGTTTACGTCGGCCAGAGTCGGATTGAACAGTTCCAGCCAATCCGGATGGTCACCTTCCGCGTCGGTAATGCCATTGTTATTGATCGCGACAAACTCGCTGATGATCGGCGTGGTGGGAATGCTCGTCAGGGCGAGGGCTTCGAAACTTCGATAGCCCTCCAGTGCGGACGAATCGACCGTTGTCACTTGGTAATAATACTGCTGGCCCGAAATGACACCCGTATCGGTGTAAGAGGTTGTAGTGATCCCGTTCGCGATCGGCGTGGAACCTTCTCCGCCGGGCGTTGTCGATCGATAGATGTTGTAACTCTGTGCGCGAGCGGCAGGCAGCCAGGTGAGGTTGACCGCGTTTCCGCTCCACATCGGTGCGATGCCGTTTGGCGGGAGCGGGGGGACGGTGGCGTTGACAGTTACATTGCTTGTAACTGTCAGTCCGCTGGTATCGGTGATGGTAACGACGAATGAGTAGCTGCCGGACAACGTAAACGAAGCGGTTGTATTCTTAGCTGAATTGTCGCCATTATCACTGAAGGTTACCGGAGCCGGCGGGGTGCCGGTCGTGGCCCAGCTATAGGTCAGGGTTGGCTCACCGGCATCATCGGCGCCAAGGACGCTCAAGTTGGTCGTGTAGCCGGTAAAGGTTGCTGGATTGGCAGCTGCTGCAGTCGCAATGGTAGGCGCGGTATTCGGCGCCATCGAGACGTTCGTAAAGGTTGCGGTGCTCAGCAGGCTGTTGTTGTGCGCGGTGACAGCCAGGCCGACGACTGAACTGGTCGGCATTGATAGAGTCACGGGTCCGCCGACCTGCGTCCAATTCACGCCATCGGAACTGAAGTAACCGGCAAAGGTCGATCCGTACCTCTGAAGCTTGACCCATTGCGGCGCAACGATGCCGGTCGTCTGGTAATCACCGGGAGAGCCACCGGTGCTGCCGCGCCACTGGAAAGAGACGCCCTGCCCCGGCGTAACGACAACGTCGGCAAACGCGGAATTGGCGGCCGTCGAAGCGCGGATCATCACGCCGGCTTTGGACCATGGATCGGCGTTGCTCACGCTCGTGACGCGGGAAGTGAGAATCCCGTCGCCGGAAAAACTTTCCCAGGCATAGTTGAACAGATCAGAGCTGCCCCAGATATCGCTACCGCCGCCGGAAACGGTCCAGTTCCCGCCGGAGAATTGAGCATAACCCGCCTTGCCGGGTGACCCGATGTCGCTGTCAGTCCATCCCGCCGGCAGCGAAACGGTTGGAGCTTTTACGACGACCGAACTGGTCGTCGATTGACCCGAGGGATCGGTGATTGTCACTTGGAGCGTGTAATTTCCGGCGGCGGCAAACGTCGCCACGGTGTTCTTTGCCGCGTTGCTGCCGTTGGTGCTGAAGGTGACCGGCACCGCCGGTGAAGTCGCGGCCCAGGTATAGGTGAGATTACTTTCGCCCGACAAATCCGCACCCAACACCGAAAGATTGGTGGTCGTCCCGGTGACAGGATTAGGACTCGCCGCCGCCGCGGTCGCGACGGTTGGTGGCGAGCTCGTCACGCTGAGATTCGAAAACGTGCTGGTGTTCAGGGAGCTGGTGTTGTGCGACGTGACCGCAAGACCCAAAAGCGCGGCATTCGCAAAGGCTCCCATCGAAATCGAGCCAACCTGCGTCCAGGTCTTCCCATCCGAGCTATATGACCCGGCGATGGTCGTGCTGGTCGCTGTTCCAGATCTCACCAGTTCCAGCCACTGCGGCGCGGTGATGGCCGAGACGGTGGTGGCAGTTGCGGTCGCGCCCGAAGTCAATCGTGATTGCAGCATCACGCCATTGCTCGGCGTCAGAACGATATCTGCAAATGCATCGCCCGCCGCGGTGGATGCGCGCAGCATCAGCCCCGCCTTGGCGGCGGCATTGGTGTTTCCGACGGTTCCCACTTTGACGATGGCGGTGGCGTTGCCGGTCAGAGTTTCACTGGCGAAATTGAATTGATCGGATATGCCGCCGATGTCCGTTCCACCGCCGGTATTGCTCCAGGCGCCGCTGGAGGCGGTGAACGTCGCGCTGCCGGCCAGCGCGGGGCTGCCGATGTCGGCATCGGTCCAGCCGGCGGGAACGACGCTGCTGAGCAGCAATCGAGGTTCAAGAGATTCCAGCAATTGAACGCGCCGCGCGATCTTCCGGCCGCGGAATGTTTGCTCGACCAGCGTGGTCCACGAGGCATTGCTGTCGAGCAACGCCGAAGCCGAATCCAGCGCAGCTTGTTCCCACGTGGGCCGACGCTTGACGCTCTTGCCAGAACCCATGGCTCTCCCTGTTTGTTGTGAGATTGCAAAAACCGATGCGCGCAATCGCCTTAGCGAGCCTAGACAATACGACCCGATCTATTGGTGCATTGGGACCGGCAGAGCGATGGATTCACGGCGCGGCAATCTGGCGATGTCAGTTCTCTCCAACTCTCCGCCTCGAAATTCCGTTACCGCCTTGGATCGTTGGCATCTTAACTAAATGACAACAATTGACAACACTTCATTTGTCAGGATTTGCCTCGCAGGCACTGTAAATCAAGGGATTTTCCAGAATGCTTCAACCGGGGTAAATTGGCCGGCATGGGGAGCCGCTTCTTCGCAGCTTTCGCGGCCATTTCGCTGGTCATTTGCATGTTGACCACGGCCCTTTGGGTCAGAAGTTATTTCATCCTCGATGCCATGGACTGGAGCACATCCCATGGCCGGGCGGGCTTTTCCACGACCCAGGGCCACATCGCGTACGGCGCTGTTTCCTTAACTCCAGCTTATCGAGGGAAAGTCATTCACGGTTTCAGTTATCGGTCGACGGCCGTCGGTTACGGCTTTTCGCTGAGCATCATGCGCCCATGGTGGACCTCATGGACCGGGTTTGCCCTGGCGCGAGTTCGACAACCGTCTTTTTCCGCGTGGGACTTCCGCGTCCCATTTTGGCTGCCTCTGTTGCTCTCCGCCATCGCGCCACTTTTATGGTATCGGCGCCGGCACCGGTATCCCCCGGGCACATGCCAGCAGTGCGGCTATGACCTTCGCGCCTCGCCGAATCGTTGTCCTGAGTGCGGAGCGATCTGGCATGCGCCGGCAAACCTGTCATAATGCGCGCCATTCATTTTTACCTGAGCGGAGGTTTCATGCGAGGTGCGTTTGCGGTGGTGGCGCTGGCGGCAGTTTTGGGATTGGCCTCGTGCGACAAGGGCACGAGCAAATCGTCGTCATCGTCATCGGCCCAGTTGCAGATTGCGGTGATTCCCAAGGGGACGACCCACGTCTTCTGGAAATCGGTTCATGCCGGTGCCGAACGCGCGGGCAAGGAACTGGGCGCGAAGATCATCTGGAAAGGGCCATTGCAGGAAAATGATCGGGCACAGCAGATTTCAATTGTCGAGCAATTTGTCAGCCAGGGCGTCAGTGCAATCTGCGTCGCGCCGCTGGACGACACCGCTCTGGTGAAGCCGATCCAGGAAGCCGGCGCGCACAAGATTCCGGTCGTCATCTTCGATTCGGCGCTCAAGGCCACGCCCGGCGTCGATTACGCCAGCTTCGTCGCCACCGATAACGAAAAAGGCGGCGCCATGGCCGGGCAGGAACTGGCGCGCATTCTCGGCGGAAAAGGGAAAGTTGTCCTGCTCCGCTATGAAGAGGGCTCGGCCAGCACGATGGAGCGCGAGAAAGGCTTCCTCGATGTGATGAAGCAGAATCCCGGCATTCAAATGATCGTCGATAACAGGTATGGCGGAGCGACCGTTGACATGGCGCAGAACGCCGCCATGAACATGCTGGATCAGATCAAGCAGGCGGACGGCATCTTTTGCTCCAATGAATCGTTGACGATGGGAATGCTGTTGGCCATGCGACAGGCGGGTATTGCCGGGAAGATCAAGTTCGTTGGCTTCGATAGTTCGCCGAAGCTGATCGAGGCGCTCAAGGCTCATGAGTTGGAAGCAGTTGTTGCGCAGAATCCGACGAAGATCGGCTATGAAGCGGTAAAGAACGCCGTCGCAGCCATCAAGGGACAGCCGGTGCCATTGCGCGTGGACACGGGCGTTCAACTGATTACGAACGAAAACCTCAACACGCCTGAAATTCAGAAGCTACTGAACCCAGAATGACCGTCATTACTGAGCCGAGTATTCCGGGCTCCGAGTCGGCTGCGCCGCAGCCGGACGACCGCTGGCGTCTGCGCATGGCGGGCGTGCGCAAAGCCTTTGGCGCGACCATCGCGCTGGATGGCGTCGATCTGAACGTGGCGGCGGGGCGGGTACTCGCGCTGGTTGGTGAAAATGGCGCCGGCAAAAGCACGCTCATGAAGGTGTTGTCCGGCGCGCACCAGCCCGATGAAGGCGCGATGTGGCTCGATGGAGAGCCTTATGCTCCGCGCAGCCCGCTGGAAGCGCGCCGGCTGGGCGTCGCGATGATCTATCAGGAATTGTCGCTCGCGCCGCATCTTTCGGTAATGGAGAACATCTGCCTGGGCCTTGAGCCGGCGCGGGCGGGGTTTCTCAATTGGCGCAAGCTTCGCGAGAAAGCCGCCGCAGGGCTCAAAGCGGTGGGGCGCAGCGATATTCCACTGACACTTCCGGCCGGTCAGCTTCCGATTGCCGAGCAGCAGCTTGTGGAAATCGCCCGCGCGGTGGCGATTGGCTGCCGGGTGCTGGTGCTGGATGAACCCACCAGCAGCCTGACGCGCGCCGATGTACAGCGGCTGTTTGAGCTGGTTCGTCGCCTGCGGGAGCAGGGGCTGGCGATCGTTTACATCTCCCATTTTCTGGAAGAAGTGCAGGCCATCAGCGATCGTGTTGTCGTTCTTCGCGACGGAAAAAGCGTTGGTGGCGGGCCAACGGCTTCGCTCACGCACAATGCGATTATTTCGATGATGGTCGGGCGGGATGTGGATGAGCTATATCCACGTTCGCCACGCAAAGCGGGCGATGTCGTGCTCGACCTGAAAGACCTGGCTGGGCCGACGCTTCCAATTTCCTCATCGCTTGAGCTTCGACGTGGTCAAGTGCTGGGCATCGCAGGCCTGATGGGATCCGGGCGCACCGAACTGCTTCGAGCGATTTTTGGATTGGAACCCATTCGCAATGGCTCGATTCGAATTGCGGCATTCAGCGGTGCTGCGTCACCTGCCGCGCGCTGGCGGCAGGGCGTTGGCATGGTCAGCGAAGATCGCAAACGCGAAGGACTCGCCCTGCAATTGAGCATTGCCGAGAATCTGGCGATGTCGAAGCTGCCGAAAGTTCCTTCGCAAGGGAATCTCGACTCGGCAGCCGCTCCATGGATCGATCGGCTGGGCGTCCGACTTCGGTCTTCGCGCCAACCTGTTGCCGATTTGTCCGGTGGAAATCAGCAGAAAATCGCCATCGCCCGGCTGCTGCATCATGACGCCGAAGTTCTTCTGCTGGACGAGCCGACGCGCGGCATCGACGTTGGATCGAAGGCGGAAATTTACCGTGTTATCGATGAACTGGCCTGCAGCGGGAAAGCGGTGCTGCTGGTCAGCAGCTATCTACCGGAGTTGCTGGGAGTTTGTGATAGCATCGCGGTGATGTGTCGCGGTCGGCTTGGACCGGCACGTGCGGTGGAGCAGACCGACGAACACAAGATCATGACTGAGGCGATTGGAGCCGGCGAGAATCGGATATGACCACTGCGCTCGATTATCAATCCGCCACTGCGAAGCGCAGGGTTCAGATTCCCGTGCAGCTTGGCCCGCTGATCGGCTTGGTCTTGATCATCGCGCTGTTCTGGGGCCTGCAATATTCGCCCTGGGCGGTGGGTGAATTCGCGACCGTCGCCAATTTTCAGGTGATGCTGATGCAGACGGCAGTCGTCGCGACCGCGGCACTCGGTGCAACGATCGTCATCATCAGCGGCGGAATCGACATTTCGGTCGGTTCGAATATTGCCTTGACAACCGTCGTGGTCGCGTCGCTGCTGGCCAACGGATGGCCGCCGATCCTGGCGGCACTGGGTGGCATCGCGGTCGGATGCGCAGCGGGATTTTTCATCGGGCTGTTCGTCGCCTACGGGCAGATTCCTTCTTTCATCGTCACGCTCGGCATGTGGGGCGCGCTGCGCGGGCTCGCCAAGGGCTGGGCACGGGAAACCACCGTCGATTCTGGCCGCGAAACCTGGCTCAATCACATCCTCCGCATGCTCGGGCCGGGCGAGCAATGGATGCTGGTACCGACAGGCGTCTGGTTGATGATCGCCTTGTCGATCCTCGTCGCCGCGATGCTCCGCTACACGCGCTTTGGGCGGCATGTGTTTGCCATCGGCTCCAATGAACTCACCGCGCGCCTGTGCGGCGTAGCCGTCGAGCGCGACAAGGTCCTGATCTACATGCTGGCCGGGCTGTTTGGCGCGCTGGCGGGCATACTGCAATTTTCCAGCCTGACGCTGGGCGACCCGACCACCGCTGTCGGAAAAGAACTGGACATCATCGCCGCCGTCGTCATCGGCGGCGCGAGCCTGATGGGCGGCTCTGGCACCATCTCCGGCACGCTGATCGGCGCGCTGATCATGACCGTCATCGCCAACGGCTGCACCAAGATGGGCCTGTCCAACTGGGTGCAGGAAATGGTGACCGGCACCATCATCATCCTTGCCGTCTGCGTCGATCAATATCGCCGATCCGATGCCCTCACGCGCAAGCGCCTGCGCTGGCTGGCCGTGCTGCTGATCATTTCGATTGCCGGTCTCACCCGTTGGCTCATCAAGCGCAATGCGAGCGGGTGAGTTTTTCGCGGTCCCCTTTTGCGCCAAGACCGCCAAGAAGCCAAGAACGCCAAGAAGTTCAATAAAAGAATATTTTCGTTGGTGATCTTGTCCTCTTGGCTCCTTGGCGCTCCGTGGTGAACTTTTCTTCCTTTCGTTAAGATAATTGCGCGCGACCCAAGGCGCGCGTGAAAGAATTGCAACCCGGAACCGACTGACTTGCATAGGGAATGGAGTTTCGATGCCCAATCAGTTCATCAGCCCCAATTGGCACGTGCTGTTGCTGCACTATCCAATCGCTTTTTTGAGCGTTGGGATTCTGATCGAGCTGTTCAGCTTCTTCTGGCCGCGCGGATACTTCCGCGCCGCGGGCCGATGGATGCTGCTGCTGGGCGGGCTGCTGGCCATCCCGACGCTCGTCGTCGGGCTGTATGCCTTTCGCGAAGCGGTGGGGCATGGGCATGGCGGCTGGCACCAGGTCATGGCCAATAGTTCCTGGAGCGATTCTCAGCGCCAGTACATGACCTATCACATCTGGTTCAACAGCATCGGCACGGCCCTCGCGGCCGTCGCTGTGGTGATGTGGATCGCCGGCTCCGACATGTTCCGCCGGAGCGTCCACTGGATCGTCGCGCTGTTCTTCATCCTGGCGATGTTCCTGTTTTCAATCGGCGCATGGTTCGGCGGAGAGTCGGTCTATCGCATGGGCACGGCAGTTGAATCGCCGAGCATGTCGATCGCCCATGCGGATGTGATGCGGGGGCATGCGGTATTAAACGATGAAGACGGGTCTACGTCAGGTCATGGCATCAAGTGGTATATTCCGCCGCTGGAACTGCACGCGGCCCTCGCCGGCTTTGCGGTGGCGCTGTCGGTGCTGGCGCTGGCTCTGACGATTCGCCGGCTGGAAAAACCAACGGTAGTGCCCGTGTCGGAGGAAGAAGAACCTAACGCGCTCACCAGTAAGGTGATTCGGCCGGCCGTCCCGGGAGCAGCAATTCCCTCTGACCCCGTCAGCGGCGATCCGCTGCCCGATCGTGTGACGGTCGAAGCCGAAACGGTCGGCACAACGCGCACGCATCTTGTGATCGTCACCGAGCCGCCGGTGCTGTTTCCGGGGCGATTCTGGATGTTGGCCTTTGTGCTGTTTCTGCTGACGGCTGCCGCTGGCATTTGGTCGGTCACCGGCAATTTCTCCCCCGATTCCCTTCGCGCCAATGTCAATGATCTGAAAGATACCCACACTCATCTTCGCCTGCTGCTACACCTGGCCTTTGGCCTGAGCATTATCGCGCTGACTGTAATCCTCGCCGGCGTCGCGCGCTGGGGCAGGAAAAAGGCCGGCGCCACGCAAATTCTTCTGATCCTTGCCGTCCTGGCGATCGCCATCCAATTCTGGCTCGGAATCCTGCTCCTGTTCGATAGCCACCACGGCTCGATCTTCCGATTCAATTCCGCGACGAGTGCGACGCAGCCGGCGCAGGGATCGTGAAGATTGAAGGAATACCGCGCCGCGCGCCGGTACTGCGAAAATTCACTTACCTCGTGCCCGGCTCCTTCCCTTTTCACTTCCGCGCTGCTTCAACTCCATCGCCGCCGCCCCGCGGCGCCCTCTGCCGTTTAGCCGCAACCGCTTGCGGTGCGCGTCCCGGAGCGCCTGCATTACATTTGTCCGTTAAGGGTCCCAAAAGTTCGTTTTCTGGGGTGTCTTTCGAAATCTTGCACGCGAAGTATCACTCCTTTGGCATCTTCTCCCCGGCTCCCTCCTGCCAGGAGCCATCGAAATTTGGGACGGGCTGGTCTTTAATATCGGTGATGCCCAGGACCGACAAGTCTCCCTTGGCCGCGACCAATTTCTTCCATTCGTCCAAGCCGAATGCCAGACTCATGGCACCTGGATAGACCGCAGTGGACCTGTGGGCAGAATCGACTACCACCTGCGTAATTTCCTGCAAAGTAAATTGCGGGTTTCCACTTCCGGAAAACCCGCTGAGGGATCTGTTCGGGGTGACGCGCATTTCCATGCGAAGGATATATCGGCCATCGATCCCCGCTGTCGAAGTCCAGGTTGGTGGCCCCGCAACGCCGGTCATGTACGAAGCCAGATGCCGAGAGTCTGGATAGAGACTGACGAATTCAGCCACGCACGGCAGTTGCTTCTTCCCCGCGAGCAGAAGCGATTGGTATGGACTTCGGCACGAATAAATGCCCAGCGGCAGGCAGATTAGAACAAATGGCAAAGCAAGCGAGGCAAGAGGATTTTTGGGAATGGCGGGACGCATTTCCAAATGCTAGCCATGCTCACGTCCGCATCTAAGGTTTTATTCGGACGGTGCGGAACTATTGAAAGTACGAAATGATCGGCAGTACATCGATTCCGGTGTGGGCGCAGGCATCCAGCACTCTCGGGCGAACGTCCTCCGTCGCCACCAGGAAATAGGCATTTTCCGCTATTTCCGGGAAGCGTCGAGTAAATCCAGGCAGCAGGTTTTTCAGTTGCTCATATCGCGCATCGTCAGGGCGCACAAAGCCTCGCGGGACTTTGTTGGGGGAGACCCACAACCATTGTGGGCTGTCGGAAGTGCCCAATGCGGCGCGATACACTGGATATCCCTGCGCAAACGAATTTGGCGGCGCGAAGCTGACCGAAAGTGCTGAGGCTAGATGGGCGATGAGAGCATCAATGTTCTCTTCCGTTTCGATGACGTACTCTTTTCCCACTTCCAGTTGAAGCATGGACAAATATTGCGCGAACGAATCGGCGATGGCGGATTGTCGATTGCATTCGATATCCACATAACAAATTTGTGGCGCCGTCGAGTTCTGGCGGTAATCAAGGCAGATGTGCCAATGCCCATCGCCGTCGAACGGCACGAGTCCGTTCAAAGGAAAGCTGACATATTCCTGAACTTCGTCCCAGTCGAAGGGGAGTAACGAGGGGAAATAAGGGCCGATGCCAGCAATGCCGTCATGGGGGACATCCGGCAGCGTGTATCGAACGTAGCCGCCGTTTTGCACCCGCAGCAGATCCAGATATTCCGACGGCAGCTTATCGCCTAGTTGCTGCTGCGCCGCGGCAATAGTCTCTTCAGTCAACGGCGGCTGAAGGTAGGGCAAATATGCGGGGGCCTGCCAGATCGTTTGTGGGGTTGCAGCCATCCTTAGGCACTTTTCCTCGAGCAGACAGACCGAGCGTCAAGATAAAGCGGGTTCAGGAGGCGCCCGCATTTAACTTCGCCTCATCGATAATCATAAATCTGCACGCGCTTCCAGTGTTCCTTGTGCCGTGCGATGAATTCCTTATGAAGCGCGTGTTCCTGATAGACATCATGCGCCGGCAGATCGTCGAGTACGACGGTCAGGCCGACGTCGTAGCTGTCGTCGATGACGTCGCGCTTGGGCGTGTTGGCAGGCGGCCCCGCCCAGATGTGGCGGACGGTGGGAATCTTGCCCAGCAGCGTCAGGCAGCCTTCAGCGAGCCGCTGGCGTTCAGTGGCGGGAGCCTTGTCATTGAGCCAGAAAAAAACCGTGTGAATCAGCATGTCTTAAAATCCTTTCGGGCCGGGAAGTGTAATGGAAAGCGGCAATGGGGAAAATGAGGATTTACCACGGAGCCACGGAGGCAGTGTTCTGGTGAAATGAGGGCCGGTGCGAGGGACGCCGGCTGGATGGAATTCTTATGAATGCTCTTTGCGGCCTTCTTCGCGCCTTTGCGTCTTTGCGGTCGCTTTAGTCTTGCCGAATCAAGGCGACCGCAAAGACACAAAGGCGCAAAGGAAACGCGAAGAATTCTTTTATAAATTAATTTAATTGGCTCTCCTCGCCTTGGCCCAAACCAGCAGAACCCGGCCTCCGTGCCTCCGTGACTCCGTGGTAAACTCTTCTTTCCCCTCCGCGCTTCCCTTATGAGCTTGGTCGCATAAGATCGGCTGACCATGATTCCGCTTTTGCGTTTTTCGAATACTGAAGACCATCGGCGCATCGAAGGGCTGTTGCGCCGGCTGCGACTGGACCCGATCGAGCTTGGCGTCGGCAAGGGCGAGGCCGGCACGCGCGAGATGCAGACGGTGATGACGATCATCGCCGACGTGGCACGCCGGGGGGATGAGGCAATCGTCGAGCAGGCGCAGAAGTTTGATGACCCGAATTTCACCGCCGACCAGATCGCGGTAAAGCCCGAGGAAATGGCCGAGGCGGCGGGGCGGATCACGCCGCAGTTGCAATCGGCACTGAAACGGGCGATCGATCAGATTCGCGAATATCAATCGGCGATGATGCCGACCGATCCGCCGATGCTTGAGCGGCCGGGCGTTTCGCTGGGGATGCGCTTTACCGCTATTGACAGCGCTGGGCTTTATTTCCCGGGGGGGAAGGCATCCTATCCGTCGTCGCTGATTCACCTGGCCGTACCCGCACAGGTGGCAGGTGTCAGTCAGATCGTCGTCTGCTCGCCGCCCAGCAAATATGGAAAGACCGATCTTGTCCTGGCGGCATGTCATGAGCTTGGTTTGACGCAGGTCTTTCGCGCCGGTGGCGCCGCGGCGGTTGCCGCACTCGCGTTTGGCACGCAGACGATGCCGCCGGTCGATAAGATCGTGGGGCCGGGCAATCGCTGGGTGCAGCTCGCCAAGCGCGCCGTGTCCGGCTTCGTCGGAATCGACGGCTTCCTTGGCCCCAGCGAGATTCTCGTTCTTGCCGACGAGACGGCCAATCCGCGTTTCGTTGCCGCCGATTTGATCGCGCAGGCCGAGCATGATCCGGGAAGCTGCTTTCTGCTGACCACGTCCGATGTACTGGCGTTGCGCGTTCAGGGCGAAATCGAAAAGCAGGGGCGCTGGCTGAGCCGACAGGTTCCGCTCGATAACGCGCTGCGCGAATGCAGCGCGATCATTCTCGATGAATCGATGGACACGCTGATCGAGCTGGCCAACGCCTTCGGCTGCGAACACGTGAACATCCAGACGCGCGACAACGATGCCGTGCTGGCCAAGCTGCGACACGCTGGAGCGATCTTCGTCGGGCCATACAGTCCCGTGGCCGCGGGCGATTATGTGGCCGGGCCCAGTCATTGTCTGCCGACCAACACCACCGCGCGCTTTTCCAGCGGGATCAGCGTCTACGAATTCCTCAAGCGCAGCAGCGTTGTGCGATACACAGCGGAGGGGCTGGCTGCAGATGCCGAAGCGATTCGCGCTCTCGCGCAAGCGGAAGGACTGGACGGGCACGCGGCCAGTGTGCGCGTAAGAGGCGGGGAAGGACAGTAGAAATTGCAGTCCCTGCCAACGGTCCTTTAGTCATGACCGACGCGGAATTTCAATCTCGGCTTTCGTCCGTCGAGGCTTTTCCATTCCGGGAAGAATTCAAAACAGCCCTATACGGCCTCTATTCATCTGCAACGCGATCGCAAAGAGCAATCGTAAGGAAGCGCCACCGAGGTGGTGTGATGGAGAGCCAGAAGCCCTGGCGTAATCCGAGCGATTACGACCGATCTGATCTGACACGCCGGCAGCGCATGAGGGAGCAACTGATCGCCATGTCGATCCGCGATGGCGGCGCTGATTACCGCGACGATCTGATGTCGATCGCTTATTGCTATCACAATCTTCTGCTCCTCGGCGATGATGCCGATGCCTTCCTCTTGAAAGTAGCGGAAATGTCCGCGACGAAATTTGCCAATCTTCTCAGGGGATTTGTAGAGCGCTCGCCGGAGTCAAAATCGCCACACAAATTTGGTTTGAAAATAGAGCAACGGCAAGATGGGCCGGCCGCTTACTTTTAGTCAGGTGCTGGCTCCGCCATGATTTGCAAGTCACGAAAGCGGCAAAAGGACCGTCTGTTCACTTCGAGGTCAATCGTACTGCTGAAACGAAAGCAAAGTTTGCCGCGAGGGCGCCGATGGCCAGCCTTGTCATCCTTTTATGCCTACTATGCCTTTCGCTGTTAGGCCCCGCATGGGTTCTGGCATGGTCGGCACGCCTGGTCGGATCGAGACGCGGAAAAATTGGATGGGGCCTGCCGGTTGCGCTCGTCTTGTGGATTGTTGAAGCGTTGGCGGTCATGTTTTCGGCCGTAGTCGGGGCAAGATCATCATCACCACCAATCGGCGTGTTGTTGACGCTGTTCGTGCTGGGTTGGGGCGGAGCGTTTGTAGTTATCTGGCGCGGATTTGGATTGGGCGTTTTCCAATCATTTGCTCCGTTTGGAATTTATATTGCATTTTGTATTTTTGAATTCGCCTGCATGGTTTGGTTAGTCAAGCCATGGGTGATCGAACCGTTCGTTCTTCCGACGCACAGCATGTCGCCGACGCTCGTTCCCGGCGACCGATTCATCGTCAATAAGCTGCTTGCCCCCCGACGGCTCGATCTGGTCGCCTATCGCACGCACGGCCCAAGACCCGAGATATTCTGCAAGCGTCTCATCGGCCTGCCAGGCGAGCGGCTTCGCTTCGAAGGCGGAAATCTGTACGTGAACGACCAGCAGATTTCAGTTCCGCCGGTTCTGGTCGGACATTGCTATGCCTATCCTCCGCCAATTGATTCGACGAGCGCCCGCTACCAGGAAGGCCAGACGATCACCCTCGGGAACGACGAATACTTTTTCATTGGCGACAACGCCGATGAATCCGGCGACTCCCGGCTTCACGGTCCTTCGCACCGGGCCGACCTTGTTGGTGTTGCGGATTTGATCTACTGGCCGATCGGAAGGCTTCACATCGTCAGGTGAAGTTCGTTACCCTTCGCAAAATCGAAGGCGACGTCAGCGGGCAGTCAACGCATTTTCCTCGAACTCAGCCGAACGTGGATAAAAGTGCACGCACTTCCCATGATGTGCGTGCACTTATATCCATGGCAATGAGTTACTTTTGCTGCCCCATCACCAGCAGCGCGATCGTCAGCACTTCGAGAAACACTGCCAGCAGAAGGGCGTCGGTGACGGGGCCGGATTCGTGATGAAGGTAGGCGTAGAACAGCACCGGCACGACCAGCACCTGGACGATGCCGGCCATCAATTTGCTCACGGAAAAGTCGGTTTGTGGGATGGTGCGGTTACGCCGAAGCTCCTCGACGACGGACTGCACCATCGTTTCGAGCTTGGCGGTGTTGATTTCGATTTTGGTTTCGCGCGGGGGCACGTGGGCGGGAGCAGGGTTTTCCGGCGCGGGAGGCGTACGGTTGCCAGGGGAGGGCTTTTGCATGGGACGCCCGACGCCACTTCGACCCATCTCGGTCGCCTCGCGACGATGATCGGCTTCGGTCGCATGGGATGATGAAATTGCTTCAGATTCGTTTGTCGCATGGCCCGGATCGATCGGCGGTTGTTCCGGCTCAGTCGCGCCGGATTCGCGAGCGATGATCTGCGCGGCACGCCTCAGTGATGACACCACAAAATCCGGCTCGATGGTCGCCGCCTGGCGCGCCGCTTCAGAGGGCGGAAGATTGGGATCGTGAAAAAGAATCGTCTTGCAACCGGCGGCTTTGCCCGCTTCGATATCGCGCGGAGCATCACCGACGACCCAGCTCCGTGACAGATCCAGCGCCAATCGCTCGGCCGCCTGCAGGATCATTCCCGGCTTGGGTTTCCGAAGATCGCTGTCCTGTCGGTAGGCTTCGTTGGTGGCCTCGGGGTGATAGGGGCAGAATTCATGGGCATCGATCACCGCCGCCGGGTTCTGCTCAAGCAGCACCTGCTCCATCTTCGCATTGACGGCCCGCACCGCATCTTCGGTGAACATCCCGCGAGCCACGCCGCTCTGGTTGCTGAACGTGAGCACGGCGAGTCCCAAGTTCCGCACGCGGGCGATGGCGTCGGCAGCGCCGTCGATGGTCACGACGCCCTCGGGATCGCCCAGGTATCCGTCGTTGCGAATCAGCGTGTTGTCCCGATCAAAAAAGACTGCGGCCCGCTTCATGACGCCTCGTATCGTTGACAGCAAATTATCGAAGTTGCGGCATTATGCGGGCGTTGCACGGGCAATCAAGCAATGAGTTAGCTCCCGCTGGATTTGCGTGGCCCGAATCGTAGAGTGTTAGCCTCCAGTCCGAAGGGAAATTGGGCGGGAGTTTTCGCAAACAAAGGCAAAGCGAGGAATGGCGATGGCACAGGCAAAGTGGAGCAGCAAGCAGGATTTCAAATTCTCGGCCGGACCCTGGAATCTTCATCCGGGGGCCGATCCGTTCGGCCCCGCGGTGCGTGCCGATCGAACCTTTGATCAGAAGCTTGCCACTTTCAAAGAGCTCGGCTTCGATTACGTCCAGTTCCACGATGATGATGCTGTGCCGGATGAATTCTCCGCATCCCAGCGGGAAAAGAAGGCCAAAGAAATCCGCAAGATGCTGGACGACAACGGGCTAAAGGCCGAGATTTTCGCGCCACGCCACTGGGAGCATGCCCATGGCGTCGATGGTCCCGTCACCAGCAACAGCGCCGCCGATCGAAAGTGGGCGTTGGAGCGCGGCAAGCGCGCGATCGACGTTGGTCGCATTCTCGGCAGCGAAAAGTTCGTCTGGTGGCCGGCCCGCGAAGGCACCTACATCCGCGAAAGCAAAGATGCCGTCACCAGCTTCAATTACATGCTCGAGTTCGTCGATGCGATGCTCGATTACGACAAGAACATCCGCGTGCTGGGTGAGATGAAGCCCAATGAGCCGATGGATCTGATGTATCTGCCAACCACTGGCCATTTTCTTGCGCTGGCCTATAAGACCAAAGATCCATCCCGTGTTGGCGTCTTGATCGAATCGGCTCACGCGATCCTCGCCGGCCTCGATCCATCCGATGAATTTGCCTACGCACTGTTTCACAAGAAGCTCTGGAGCGTGCATCTGAACGATCAGAACGGCCTGAAGTACGATCAGGACAAAGCCTTTGGCGCGGTCGACCTTCGTCGCGCATTCAATCAAGTCGATGTGCTGGTCCGGCACGGCTACGGCAAACATGGAGAAGTTGTCGGCCTCGATGTCAAAGCCATGCGCACCCAGCCCGCCGAGCAGGCGTTCCTGCATCTCAAGCACTCGAAGGAAACGTTCCTCGACTTGGTCGATCTCGCCCATCGCATCGACCGCAAGGCCTGGCAGGATTACGTCACCGCCCGCGATTACGAAGGGCTCGAGCGATTCATGATCAAGAATTTAATGGGCAAAGCCTGATTTGGTGACGGCAAAAGAAATGGTACATTATCGCTGGTAAGACCATACAGGTTCACAAGGCGTCAGAAAGGAGTCTGCGCTCAAGTGAAACGTGTGCCGCTACGCTTGACTCTCATCGGGGCTGTGATCGGTACGTGCCTGCTGGTCGCCTTCTCCATATCTCATTCGTTCAAACGATCGCGCGGCAGACTGCCCAACCAGGCCTATGTCTGGCAGCGCGCCTGGACTCCCGCAGTGCAATCGGCAGTCCGCACAGAAAGGGCACAGTTCACAGAGCTGGTCTATTTAGCGGCCGAGATCAGTTTCAGGCCACACATTCAGGTGGCGCGCGTTTCGACGGATTTCAAATCGATGGCCAGTTCGGGGCAGCCCGTCGGAGTCGCATTACGCATCGGTCCATACCGCGGAAGATTTGAAGCTCATGACGCAGTCGCGCGAGAATTGTGCGAGCTGGCCCAATCGGTTGTCGATGAGGCAAAGGCTGGCGGATTAAAAGTTGCCGAGCTCCAGGTGGATTTCGATTGCCCCGAAGCCAAGCTCGATGGGTACCGCATCTGGATATCAGCGATTAAGCACCGCCTCGCGCCGACCCCAGTAGTGATCACCGCACTGCCAAGTTGGTTAAAGCGGAAAGAATTCAAACCCTTGGCCGCCGAAGCAGGCACTTATGTGCTTCAGGTGCATTCGCTGGAAAAGCCATCGCGCATCGATGCACCGATGTCGCTTTGCGATCCTGCTGCGGCCAGACGTGCCGTGGAGCGAGCCGGCAGAATTGGAATTCCCTTCCGAGTTGCGTTGCCGACCTATGGTTATCGCGTCGCGTTCGACCAGCGCGGAAAATTCGTCGGCCTCGGCGCTGAAGCAACCGCGGGCATCGAGGATATCCAAATTCAAACGCGCGAGCTCTGCGCCGATCCGATTGCGATGGCGGGCCTTGTCCGCACTTGGACGAGCGATCGACCGGCCTGCCTCACTGGAGTGATCTGGTATCGACTGCCGGTCAGCGACGACACGTTGAATTGGCGATGGGAGACGCTGCAAATGGTCATTGGCGGCAGAGATCCGGTGGGAAAAACAGTTGCGACGGTGCGGGAGACGCAGCCCTGCCTGTTCGATGTGGAATTGGCCAATTGCGGCGACGCGGATACAGCCTTGCCAAAACGCGTGATTTTTCGCTGGCGCAATGCCGAACTCGTTGCAGTCGATTCACTGGCAGGGTTCGATCATCAAGCACAAGCCAATTCAGTGATCTTCGAAGCGCCAGAGCACGTCGCGGGCCAACGACTTGCTCCCGGAGATCGTTTGCCAATCGGTTGGCTCCGGCTCAGCGCGGACAAGGAGGTCCATGCCGATGCTTCCACATTCAAATCGTAGAATCACGGCGGTTGGGTTTGCGGTCGGGCTTCTCGCACTCCCTGCGCTTGCCTGCGGACCATTTTTTCCAAATCAACTTCTGTTCGATGGCGGCAAGTCGGCGCTGTGGTCACCCGCAGCAGGGTTTTCACAGGAAATTCATCGCCTGACGCCGCTGTATTCCGGTCCGCGCGCAGTGCCACCGGCCAAGGACGGTCCATTTGCTCAGACCATCGCCGTCGATCTTGCTGATCTTCAGCATGCACTTGAAGGTGGGCCGCTGACAGGTCAGGCCCGTGCTGATCTTCTCAAGAAATACGAGATTGCTCGCCGCGCGATTATCGATCATTCGCGCGCCGTTTCCGACGAAAAAGAAAAGGGAGATCCCGCACCTGCGATTCCCTTTACAGCGAAAATCGAAATCCCAGCGGGGCTGCCTCGCGAGTTTGAGTTGTATCTGCGGGGAACGCTCGATTTGCAGCGCGCCCAACGGGAGCAGGCTCGAAAAACATGGCAGGATCTGCTTGCTCTCCCTGCGGCTCAAAGACACTACCGTGCCGTGTGGGCTGCCTTCATGATCGGCAAATCCTATTTGGGTGAAGATCCATCCAAGGCCATCGAAGCCTTCCGTGCCGCAAGAAAACTTGCGGCGGACGGTGCGAGCGATTCATTGGGTTTATCTTCTTCGAGTTTTGGATGGGAGGCGCGCGCTGAACTGGATCGTGGAGATGAGACGGCCGCAATCCATTTGTATTTGCAGCAGCACGCGAGTGGAGATTCGACGGCTCTGGAATCTTTGGCGATGGTTTGCGCTTCGCTGTTTGATCGGCGCAATAGCGAGGATCTAAAAAAGCTTGCCGCGGATCCCGTCGCGGCCCCAGTCATAACCGGATACCTGCTTTCACGGGGCGGCCTGTTTCGCCCCGAGCCCTCCAGAGAGCGGGCGAACGCGTGGCTTGCCGCAATCGAACATTCGAAGACTGCGCAACTGACCGGCGCCGACCGGCTGGCTTGGGCAGCATACCAGATTGGCGACATGACCCAGGCGAAACGTTGGATCGCCAAAGCTGCGCCGGATTCGCCGATCACGCAGTGGATTTGCGCCAAGTTACTGCTTCGGGACGGAAAAATCGGTGAGGCAGCGGCGTCACTCGCCAAGGCCGCTCGGGCTTTTCCCGTCAATGAGCAATGGGATGGTGTGCCCGGCTCATACGAGCCTCTCGGCAGAAACCTTCATCCTGCCGATCGCGTGGCGGCGGAGCTGGGAGTCCTGGAGCTTTCGCGCAACGACTATGCCGAATCGTTGAACCACCTCCTGAAGTCGGGCTGGTGGCTCGACGCGGCATACGTTGCGGAGCGCGTATTAACTGAGGATGAATTGATCTCGTTTGTGGATCACAATTGTCCTGAAGGGACTTTTCCTCAACTTCGCCATCTGCTTGCCCGCCGGCTGACGCGGTCGGGACGATGGAAAGAGGCGCGACAATATTTCCCGACAGCGGTCCGGGCGAAGCTGGACGCCTATATCACCGCCATCCGGCAGGGAAACGACAAGCGGCTGCCGCGAACCCAGCGTGCTGCAGATTTTTGGACCGCAGCAAAGATCGCGCGCTATGACGGAATGGATTTGATGGGAACGGAGCTTGCTCCGGATAGTTTCGCCGACAGCGGCGAGTTTCCCGGAAGTGATGTGACCAACGTGCGCCGCGGCAACCATGATCAACTGTTCCCGCGAACGCCCGATGAAGGGCAACGGGCAGATTCTTCGGCACCACGACCTGATCGGCGCTGGCATTATCGGTACATGGCTATCGATCATGCGTGGGCAGCAGCGCAGTTGATGCCTGATGGAAGCGATGAACTGGCCAGCCTGCTCTGTGAAGCAGGTAATTGGGTTAAGGTGCAGGATGCGCGCGCCGCGGATCCGTTCTACAAGGCGCTGGTCAGCCGCTGCAAGAACACCTTGCTTGGACAAGAAGCGCTGCGGTTAAAGTGGTTGCCGAATATCCAATCTAACCCTACGGTGCGATAAGCAGCTCATCAGTGCAGTGACTCTTTAAAGTGCTCTCGCATTTTCGCGCATTGAAATTGAGAGTGCAGCCCGCACAATACCGCCTCGCATGGCGCGTCGATATGGAAGGGAATCCAGTGACGAGCAGTTGATCGATGCGCTGCTGGCGCTTCTGGGCAACATGCTGGCCACGCGCGAGGGCAGGCGGAAGCTGCTGATCGTCGCAATCCTTGCGCTGCTGGCGGGCGGGGCTTACCTGATCTGGGTCGAGGCACGTCGGCCGCATTACGCGGCGGGGCCGACCGTTCGCATCGCCACCTGGAACCTGCGGCAATTCTCGCCGACGCGGGGCCAAGTCAATCTTCAGCGATTCGCGCAGATCATCGATGACAATCATTTCGATATCCTGGCGGTGCAGGAAGTGAAGCGCGACGGGCAGGAAGTGGATGCGTTGGTAAGCACGCTTGGCTCCGACTGGCGATCATCCATTGGGCCACTGAACGAGAGCCGGGAGCATGCTGGCGGAAATAACGAGCGGTTTGCGTTTATCTACAATGCGTCACGCGTGCGCGAGGTCGGACCGGCCCGGCTCATTCCGGAGCATGCGGCCGACTTTGATCGCGAGCCCTATGAAGACACATTCGAAGCCGGGAATTTCCGGTTTACTCTTGTCACGGTCCACCTGGATTACACGCATCCGGAAAGGCGCCGTCAGGAAGCGGAGACTTTGGCTGCGATGACTAACGATTTGGCCGGCGCGGGAACAGGCGATAAGGACGTGATCCTGCTCGGCGATTTCAACGAAGAAAATCAGCCGGCCCGGGCCAATCTTCATTTCATCGAAGATCGCGGCTGGGAACGACTGATCCACGATCCCACGAATCTCACCAGCACGGAAGATTTCGACAACATCCTGATCGATCCTCGCTCAACGAGCGCCTGGTCAGGCCGATCGGGCGTAGTCAATTACGACCAGATCTACGGCTATCGCGATCGCAAGCAGGCGGTTGAGGAAGTCAGCGACCATCGTCCCGCCTGGGCCGATTTTGCAACGGGAGTCGCCGCGGAATCGACGACGCGGCCGTAAAGGACGCGATCATGGCATCGTTGCTGGTTGTGATGACGCGGCTTCATCGCCTTTCTTTTCAAACAGATACGCGGATCCGCCATGCGGCGTTACAAAATGATCGCGCAGATCGGCCGACGCCTCCGCGTCATGCAGCAGCGCATCGGTGATTCGTTTGCCCTGACCCGGTTTGAACGGAAAGACGAGCCAGAAGCGCCGATAGGGAATCGACGCGGCTGGAGCCCATTCCATAGAGAAGGGCGGTGGTGGATCGGGCCAGTAGCAAAGGATTTCCAGATGCCTGGCATGTTCACCAAGTCGCGCGGGCAATTCTCCAGTTCCGGCCATATAAACCGCATCGCCCGGCTCTCGATGCTTCTGAACGTACTGCACCGCCGGGCGGATGTGAGAACGATAGCGCGGATTGAAGATTCGATACCCTTGCTCGCCGATTCCCATGATCAGCAGCGGCGCCACCGCTGCCGGCCAGGCCCATTTGACCGTGGCAGGTAAAAGATCCAGTGCCAGCGCGCCGCCTGCACCGGCAAGCAGCAGAATGCAGGGAATCAGGAAAAGCGTTAGGCGGCTTCCATTGAAGGGATACTGTTGCAGGATCGCAGCCAGCGCTGTGAGAGCGATTGGCGCAAGACAAAATCCCGCGATTTCCGCCTTACCGTTTTTGATTAACCAATAGATTCCGCCGACGGAGAGCGCGATGACCCAGCCGCCGGCAAATGGGTAGGGGAAATCGAACGCCTCGTAGATGTGCGTCAGCAGCCAGCCGGGGAACGCCAGTGGCCTTTTCAGATCCGGCAGGTCCTTCGCCCAGAATTCATAAAGAAACTGCGTGTGCTGATGGCGGATTGAAAGCAAATAAAGGGCTGCCAGCGAGAGAGCAAAAATCGCATTAGCTCCGATCCAAACCGCAAACCCTCGCCAATCCTTTTGTCGAAGAACGGAAATCAAAATCACGAGGCTGATGCCGCCAAAAATGATTGATGTCGTATGCGAGAACCATATCGTGATTGATGAAACGAGCGCCACGACCAATATTCGCTTGCCTGGACGATCGGTAGAAATGGAAACCGCGAGCCAGATCAGCAGCGCCGCGATCATGGCGTCGCCGCTGTATTGCTTCACCTCAACGCAGTACTGCACCAGCTTGTCGGAAAATACGACCAGCGCAATTGCGCCCACCGCCGGCCCTGGCGGCATCACTCTCCACGCCATCGCCGCAAAAATTGCAAGCAGCGTAATACCACAGAAAAGCGCCTGCGCCCGCAGGGCATATTCATTCGCCCCAAAATGCACCGCCATCAGGCGTGCGATCCATAAAAACACGGGGGGCGCTGCCTGGTCATAATCGAGATGGCCGATGAGCTGCGCATCGGTGTGATGCAGCACATTGAGAACGATGAAGGCCTCATCATTCCAGAACGATTGCCGGGCGGCGACCTGCCGAATGCGAATCAGAGATCCCGCCAGCACCAGCGCGATGGCCAGGGCCTTCCAGAATTTCGTATCACTGGTCAATGGAAACACCCTGATCGATGGCCGCCTGAGATGCGGAGATGGAGGGATCGGCATGCCGCGCGGCGCTCGCACCGGGCAAAATGTCGAGCTTCAATCGGTTCTTTCCGCGCAGCGCATCATCCACCATTTGATAGACCGCATTGACGCCGATCATCTGCATGCAGACGTTGTTATTGCAGGGGGAAAAGCGATGGTTGAATGCATTAACGCACGGGCTGCACGCCAAGTCGGTGCGAACCACTTTGCTGCCCGGTCCAAGAGGTCCGAAAACCGCCGGTGTCTCCGGGCCGAACAGCACGATCGCGGTAATGTCGGTCATCGAAGAAAAATGGCCCGGGCCGCTATCGTTGGTAACCAATACATCGGACATCGTATAGACGACGAAAAGCTCGCGGAGCGTCGTATGACCCGCCAATGAAAGCACGCTTGAGCCAATTTTCGCGGCAACGCCCTTTGCCGCCTCGGCTTCATCCGGCGCGCCGGTGATCGCGAGCGTCGCCTGCGGATGATCTCGCAAAATGCGCTGCCCCAGCTCGATGAACCGTTCGGTGGGCCAGCGCCGCAGCGGCAGCAAATCGCTCGCATTTGGATTGAGCAAAACAATCGGCCCCTGCACCGGCTTTCCCGCCAGTCGATCGAGCGCCGCCTGCACTTTGGTTCGCTCGGCCTCCGTCGCCTTGAATCGTGGCGGCGAATAATCCTCGGCCGGCACAAGCTGCTTGGGCAGCGGAATTTCGCGCGGGTCGCGATCGAGCGCCTGCACCAGAAGGTCATAGGCGGCCGCGACGTGCAGATATGGATTGTGCTGCACGCGATGGGTCAGCAGGTCGCCGCGGTAGGGGCCTTCGGAGGTAAAGCGATGCAGCCCGACGCGTCGGCGTGCACCGGTAAGAAAAGCGAGGATCGCCGACGCCCGGCTGAAGAATTCCATATCCACCGTCGCGTCGATCCCCAGCCGGCGCGCTTGCCAGGCGCCTTTGAGCAAATCCCAGAAAAGCAGCAGTGGTTTTTTCGTGCGGATGACCAGGACATTTTCCGGCGGCACCAGCTCCAGTAGATCGAGGATGAACCGGTTTTCCTGGAAGACCCAGAAATAAACATTCTCGCGCCCGACGCGCTCGACCGCCCGACGGATCGCGCGATAAGCCAGCACCGTCGCTCCCTGCTCGATCATCTTGATCAACAGGATTTTCTTTACTGGCGGGGGCTCTTTGGATGGCGCAATGAGATTCGCGATTCGGCGCAGCACCGTCAGGATGAAGCAGGCGGGCTTGCCCACCCAGGCGTCGATTCGGCGGATGGCGTGAGGGTTCATCAGGATCGCTCGAAAATCTTTAAATCCGTCAATAGCTCATCGGCTCAGCATCTCGGCGCTGCGCGTCTTCCCGCGGCCGGGGCCGGGTCGCTTAATCAAGGGAAGCGTTTGCGCATGGGTGAATCCAAATTCCTCCATGAACTGCGGCAGATGCCCGCCGACAAACAGCACGCGATCGAGCTTCGCGTAGTCGGGCCGGCCATGATCAAAATAGTCGAACGCCGTCGGCCGCGAGCCCACGCCCTCGCACCAGACGTCCGGTTGCCCCGGCATATAAAACGCCGCCTCGCCTGCATCCTGATGCCGATTGCACACAACCTGCGCGCCTTGAGCCCGTTGCGAAATCTGCTGGCCAAATTCCCGCCAGCCCGACAAATCGGTAATGCTGTGCGGCAGCGGCACGTGCAGCCGCGCCAGCAGATTGACCACTCGCGGGACGGCCAGCAGATGCATGGCGATCAACATGATCAGGGCGACTTTGCATCCTTCGCGGGCCCAGTGTACCCGATTGCCCGCCCAGTTTTCAGTCAGGTAAGCGCCGATAAGGATGCTCAGCGGAAAGTAAGCGAACGCCGGCCAATTCGGCTCCCCGTGCGATCGCGTCGCCGCCCAGGCAAAAAACGCCAGCGGCAGCGTCCCGCACCACAGCAACACACGACGCGTTTCGCAGAGACTTTTGTACTTCCGCCAATTGACGGCCAGCACTGCCAGCGTCAGCAGAAACAGCACCGGCGTCCAGACCATCGCCTGGCCACCGAGGAATTCCAAAAACCCCATCGCGCGCCGGCCCAGCGCATCGAGAGTTCCCGTCGCGCCGGCAGTGAGTCCTTCATCCGCTCCATGATGAAGCTGAAATGCAAACGATGCCCAATGATGCTTCGCGTTCCAATAGATGTCCGGCGAAAAGATGAGTAGCGCAATAATGCCTGAAAGGTAAATCCAAGGGCGTTTGTAATGGCGCAAACCGCGCCTCGATGTCAGCATCGCGAGGCACACAGCCGCCGGCAGCAGAACGGCGGTGTATTTCGACACCATTGCCAGACCGCTGCAGACTCCAAACAGAATCCACAGACCTGCCGCGCGATTCTGCGGCTTAGATTCTTCAAGTTCATCATCCGCGCGTGCGATCATCAAAGCGCACGCAAGCCCGCAAATAGAAAAGAAAACTGCAGGCGTATCGGGTGTGAAGATCAACCCCAGGACCGCCAGCAACGGGCTGACCACCCACATCAGCGCTACATATCCCGTCGCTCGCGCATCGCCCAACACGCGCTTTGCCAGGGCCACAAGAATCGCCATCGCCCCCAGCGACATCAGCACCGCCGGCAGACGAACCCCAAGCTCGGTGTTTCCCATGACCCGGGTCGAGAGCCACATCAGCACCGCGATCATCGGCGGATGATCGAAATATCCGGGGGCGAGATGCCGAGTCCATGTCCAGTAAAAGGCTTCATCCGGAACCAGATCAACTTTTGCCGCGATCAGGACGCGCAACACCAGCAGCACCGCCAGCAACGGCCACCACCACACAAGCACCCGGCGTGCGCCGCCTTCCCTGGCGCCCCTTTGACTGACGGCAAGCTCACTCATGATGCATCGAAACCCGACGATGTGCCGGGAAGATCAAACCATTCTCCAATATCGCGTCCCACTTCGTGCCAAGCCCGTGCGAGTAATCATTATGCGGCGGAAGGGGATGAACGCCAGCGATTTGAGCATGGATATAATGTGATGAACCAATCAATGGGCCACTGGGAACCAGGAGCTTTAAATGTCTGAACACAAGGCAACCATCCGCTGGCAGCATTGGGGCGGCGAGTTTCTGAAGGGAAAATACTCGCGCGTGCATAGCTGGACATTTGACGGCGGTTTGACTGTGCCAGCCGCGCCGGCGCCGGCAAATGTGCCGGTGGCCTTTGGCAATCCCGCTAATGTCGATCCCGAAGAGGCGCTTGTTGCGGCCCTCTCAAGCTGCCACATGCTTACATTTCTGTTTCTGGCCTATCGAGCAGGATTTGCCGTCGAATCGTACGAAGATGAGGCGGTAGGGCAGATGGAAAAGAATGAAAGAGGAGCATCCTGGATCAGCAAGGTGACGCTCCATCCGAAGATTGTCTATGGTCCGTCCAAGTCCCCCACTCGCGAGGAAGAGACACAGCTTCATCACCATGCCCACGAACAATGCATCATCGCCAACTCTGTCAAAACCGAAGTGGTGGTGCATGGAGCGTGAGAATACCCCTCGATCTCAACCGTGTTCCAGCAGGCCATCTTAAAGCGGCACTGAGTCAAAACGGGTTATGATGTCGTCATGCGCCGGCTGCTTAACATTTTGACTTTGGTATCGGTAACGCTGTGTGTCGCAGCCGCGACGATGTGGATGCGCAGCCTGTCGGCGCGCGATGCGTTTCCGGAATCATTGCATGGAAGCGGCTACAGCATTCGCTCCTGGGATGGCCGAATCTTTATGGTTCATTTCACAACCGCAAGCTCGCCTGGCCTCTACGTCTCAGTAAAAACGCCGTCGATTGCCGGCGGCAATCCGCACAATCCCGATTCGAAGCCAGCGGCCGTGGGCTCCCCAAGCAGTGGATTAAAGCAACGATATTCAAACGCTCTTGTGCTGCCGCGAATTACCCTGCCCGCTGGATCGATCCACGATGGTTTTGGATTCAGCCGGGCGACCGTTTCAATGTCCGGCCTTCCATCCGGACCATTCACCGTTTCGATTCTGGCGATTCCATACTGCGCCATTTGCGTGTTGAGTCTTCTGATTCCGATAGGCTGGTGGATACGCGTTCGTCTCTGCCGACGGATCGATCCAAACCGCTGCCGGCGGTGCAGCTACAACCTCACCGGCAACACGAGTGGCCGCTGCCCGGAGTGTGGGGCGGAAATTAAATGGCCGGCCGGTGGCAGCCCAGTGCCAAACTTGGCTGCGCCGCCTTCGAGAAAGAGCGTAGTTACCGCAATTTAATCCGCAGCAAAGGCGTGCGCCGGATATGTTGCTAATGCCAGGTGGGGCCGCTGACGAAAGAACCCGAACAAACCATTTTTTTATCGCGCCTTCGCGCTCGCGAAATACTCCTGCAGCGGACGCACGCCCCATTCCTCTTTCTGCATTGCAAGAATCGCTCGCGCTGCGGCGTGTGCGCCGGTAATCGTCGTGACGATCGGCACCTTGTTCAGCACCGCCATCGCGCGGATTTTTCCTTCATCTGTCTGCGGCCCTTTGCTGGTGGGTGTGTTGATGATGAGCTGGACTTTGCCGTTCTTGATCTGGTCCTGGATGTTGGGGCGGCCTTCGCGGAGCTTGGGGATGCGCGTGGTCGGCACATCGTTTTTGCTCAGCACTTCATGCGTTCCACTTGTTGCGAGAATCTGGAAGCCGGCGTCGGCCAGCATCTTCGCCACCGGCACTACCGCTTCCTTGTCTCCATTTCGCACCGAGATGAAAACCGATCCCTTCGTCGGCAGCACGGAACCCGCTGCAATTTGCGCCTTGGCATAAGCGAGCGGGAACCCTTGGTCGATCCCCATCACTTCGCCGGTGCTGCGCATCTCGGGGCCGAGGATGACATCGACGCCGGGGAATTTGCTGAAGGGGAAAACCACTTCCTTGACCGACACATGCTTTGGGTCGGGCTGCTCGGTGATGCCCAGCTCCGCGAGCGATTTGCCCGCCATCACCTTGGCGGCGATTTTCGCCCAGGGGATGCCGGTCGCTTTGCTGACAAATGGCACCGTGCGCGAGGCGCGAGGGTTCACTTCGATGACGTAAATCTCGCCATCCTTGATGGCATATTGCACGTTCATGAGCCCGCGCACGCGAAGCGCCTTGGCCAGGCCGCGCGTCTGTTCCTTGAGACGACGGACAATGTCCGCGGGAAGCGAATAGGGCGGGAGCGAGCAGGCGGAATCTCCGGAATGAATTCCCGCCTCTTCAATATGTTCCATGACGCCGATGACGATCGCCTGGCCGTTTTTCTCGGGTCCTGCTGGATCGAAATCGGCCAGGCAATCGACATCCACTTCCGTTGCCGCGTCGAGGAACTTATCGACCAGGATCGGCGCATCGGCAATCGTCGAAGCCTCGACGGCATTGGCCATGTAATAGTTGAGCTGGTTCTCGTCCGAGACGATTTCCATCGCCCGGCCGCCCAGCACGAAGCTCGGACGGACCAGAACCGGATAACCGATTTCCTTGGCGATCTGCCGTGCCTCGGCAACGCTCCGGGCGATGCCGTTGGCGGGTTGTTTCAGATTGAGCTTTTGCAGCAGCGCCCTGAATTGCTCGCGATCTCCCGCGGCATCGAGCGATTCGACGGAGGTGCCCAGGATCGGCACGCCCGCTTCCATCAAGCCGCGGGCGAGATTCAAGGGTGTCTGGCCGCCGAATTGGACAATGACGCCCTTAACGAGATTCTTTCCGCTCGCTGGCGCGCCGGGCTTGGCAAAGGGGCCGCCATTGAGGCGTTCGCAGATGTTCAGCACATCTTCGTGCGTCAGCGGCTCGAAAAAGAGCAGATCGCTCGTGTCATAATCGGTGGAGACGGTTTCCGGGTTGGAATTGATCATCACCGATTCCAGCCCCAGCTCCCGCGCTGCGAAAGCCGCCTGCACGCAGCAGTAATCGAACTCGATGCCCTGGCCGATGCGATTTGGCCCGCCGCCGATGATGATAACTTTGGGTCTGTCGGTGAGGCGGATTTCGTCTTCATATTGAGACTGAGGCTTTCCCAATGCATTCTTCTCACCGACTTTTACAAATGGAGATTCGTATGTGGAATAATAGTAAGGAGTCGATGCCTCGAACTCCGCAGCGCAGGTGTCTACGAGTTTGTAGGCAGGTTTAATTCCCATCTCAGATTGCCGGAAATCGCGCAACTCGTTTACGGGGTCTCCGCAAAGGTTTGCAATCTGAACGTCGCTATATCCCCACTGCTTTGCGCGAAAAAGCGTCTCATAGCTCTTCTCAGCGATATCGCAATCAGAGAAATCCATTGCCTGAATCGTTGGCTCAAAATCGACCAACTGCTTCATCTGCGCCAAAAACCACCGATCGATCTTTGTCAGCTCATAAATCTGATCGATCGTCCAGCCCATTTTCATGGCGTAGCGGACGTAATAGAGGCGCCCCTGGCTGGGAACCGAGAGCTTTCGTCGCAGCTTCGCTTCAGGAATCGGCCATTCATGATCCAGCGATTCGCCTTGCGTGGTCTTGTCGCTGTTATCCGTTGCACCCGCTCCTTGTGCCGGCTCGACTTCGGCGCGAGCCGTGGGGGGAAGCGCGGCGCTCTTGGGCGTCGCGCCGGATTCTTTGGCCATGCGCTGGGCGTTGAGCCATTTGTCGTATTTGTCCAGACCGAAGCCGAATCGCTTGACCTCCATGCTGCGGATGCCTTTCTGCAAGGCTTCCTTGAAGGTTCGGCCAATGGCCATCGCTTCGCCGACGCTCTTCATCTGCGTGGTGAGCGTCTCATCTGCATCGGGAAATTTTTCGAAGGTCCATCGCGGAATCTTGATCACGCAGTAATCGATCGTCGGCTCGAAGCAGGCGGAGGTGTACAGCTCATATTTTCCGTCGCCGGCTTTCCCCTTGCGCGTGGTGATGTAATTGGGCAGCTCATCGAGGGTGTAGCCGACGGCCAGCTTGGCCGCGAGCTTGGCGATGGGGTAACCCGTAGCTTTGGATGCGAGCGCCGACGAGCGCGATACGCGCGGGTTCATCTCGACGACGATCATGTCGCCGTTTTCAGGATCGATCGCGAACTGGATGTTGCTGCCGCCCGTTTCGACGCCGACCGCGCGGATGACCGCGATGCTGGCATCGCGCATACGCTGATATTCCTTGTCGGTCAGCGTCTGGATGGGGGCCACGGTGATGGAATCGCCGGTGTGGACGCCCATCGGGTCGAGGTTTTCGATGGAGCAGATGATCACGACGTTGTCGTTCTTGTCGCGCATCACCTCCATCTCGAATTCTTTCCAGCCGATCACGCTCTGCTCGATGAGCACTTCATTGACCGGCGAAGCATCGATGCCGCGCTGAACGATCGTTTCGAATTCTTCGATGTTGTAGGCGATGCCGCCACCCGTGCCGCCGAGGGTGAAGGCGGGCCGCATGATCAGCGGCAGGCCGATGTCCTCCAGCACTTTTCGCGCCTCGTCCATGTTGTGAACGACGCCGCTGCGCGGGACTTTGAGGCCGATCTTGATCATCAGGTCTTTGAAGACCTGTCGATCTTCGCCGCGGAAGATGGCTTGCCGATTGGCGCCGATCATCTGCACGCCATAGCGCGTGAAGATGCCGCGGTCGTAGCAAGCCATCGCGGTGTTCAAACCGGTCTGGCCACCGAGCGTGGGCAGCACTGCGTCAATCGGTTTTGGCCCTTCCGATTCGAGCTTCAGGATTTTCTCAACCGCCTCCGGCGTGATGGGCTCGATGTAGGTCGCATCCGCGAACTCCGGATCGGTCATGATCGTGGCCGGGTTGGAGTTGATCAGAACGACGCGGTATCCCTCCTCTTTCAATGCCCGGCAAGCCTGCACGCCCGAGTAATCAAACTCGCAGCCCTGACCAATGACAATGGGTCCTGAACCGATGATGAGGATGGAATGAATGTCGGTGCGTCGTGGCATTTTAAAAAATCTTCCCGGCCAAAATTCGCACGAGTGTACAGGGGAGGGGGGGGAATTCAAAACCGAAGCAACATAGATCGAAAAGCGAGGTCAAAACGCCCATTTTTGATGATCCGGTGCGCGAAATCCGAAGGTCGAATCGATCCTGCGTCTCTGGAAATCCGTTGCGCTTGCGATACAGTTTTTGATCTGGAGGCGCACTCAATGAAAAAGAATTGGATTATCGCGATGGTTGCTGTCGTGCTGATCAGCGGCTGCAGCACCGTTTATTACAGCATCTGGGAGAAACTCGGATACGAAAAACGCGACATTTTGGTTTCGCGCGTGCAGAAGGCGCGCGACAGTGAGGAGGCGGCCAAGCAGCAGTTCAAGACGACCTATCAACGATTCCAGGATCTGACTCACTACAACGGCGGCGATCTCGAAGCCGAGTACAACAAGATCGACGCCGCTTACAATTCGGCCAAGGAGCGGGCCGACGCGGTGCATGAGCACATCAATTCGGTTGACAAGGTCGCCAACGACATGTTTGCCGAGTGGCAGAAGGAATTGTCCGAGTACAACAATCAGGATTTGCGCCGCCAGAGCGAACAGAAGCTGCGCGATTCCAAGGCGCGCTACGCGCAACTGCTGGCGGCCATGCGCCGCAGCGAAGAAAAAATGCAGCCGGTGCTGGCGGCATTTCGCGATCAGGATTTATTCCTCAAGCATAATCTCAACGCCCAGGCGATCAGTTCTCTCTCTACGACAACGGCCGGGATTCAGGCTGATGTGCAGAACCTCATCAAGGACATGGAAGCCTCAATCAATGAGGCCAATTCGTTTATCGACAATCTCAAAAAGAGCTAGGATCGCTCCATCGACCACCCAAAGAATCGTTCCGCGTTGGCGGTCGTGATCTGGTCGATCTCTTCAAGTGTCTTTCCACGGACCGTAGCAATCGCCTGCGCGGTGTGAATCACCAGCGCCGGCTCATTGGTTTTCTGCTTGCGCATCGGCTCCGGCGACAGGTACGGCGCATCGGTTTCCACCACGAAGCGATCTTCAGGCACAATTGCCGCGACGGCGCGAAGCTCGTCCGATTTTTTGTAGGTGACGGGGCCGGTGAATCCGAGTATATGCCCGGCATCGAGGATTTTTCGGGCATCGACCAGCCCGGCCGTGAAACAGTGAAAGACGGCGCGGACGGATGGGAAGGCTGACATGATCGCCAGACAATCATCCGTCGCTTCCCGGCAATGAATCACCACTTTGCGTTTCAACTCCGTCGCAAGCTGTAGCTGAAATTCAAAGGTCGCCCGCTGCAGATCGCGCGGAGAAAACTCGTAGTGGTAATCCAGCCCCATTTCACCTAATGCCAGCACCGAAGGATGGTTCTGAAGTCCCCGTAGCTGCGGAAGATCGGCCGGCTCGACTTCGTGCGAATGGTTGGGATGGACGCCAATTGCGCAGCGGAGATTGGGAACGCGATCGCAAAGCTCCAGGCAGGCCGCCGCGTCGGCAAGGGTTACGCCGATGGTGATCATGCGTGTGACGCCAGCCGCCTGCGCGCGATTCAGCACGTCGTCGAGCTGGCTGCGCAAGCGTGGATCGGTCAAATGGCAATGGGTATCGATCATGATTGAAGCCGGATTCTAGACCTCAAAGATCTCAAATTTGAAATTTGAGATCCTAATTGATTTCACTTCCGTTGTGTCCGCAGGCGTCGCGATTGATCCTTCGGGGAGCAATTTTTGCTTGCATGTGAAAGCACGATTTTGATAATTTGGCGAAGGCTTTGGGGATTTCACGCCTTTATTCATGGGCATAATGGAAGGAGCAACCCATGCAACGTCACATCTCTCGCGCGTTGGATTGCGCCGCTTCGTCGGCGCGTATGATTCTGGGGAAGCGCTGCTGCCGCAGGGCGTCGGGATGCGTCATCGAACCGCTGGAAATTCGGCGGATGCTTACAGTCACCTTTACTCCCCAATATGGGATTCAGGCAACGAGCAACGGTGGAACAGTGCGCACGGGAACTGTGCCGGTTGAACTGATTTTTCTCGGCGGATCCACCGGTTTCGGCTTCGACGGTTCGGTAACCGAGCCGCAAATCATCACCGCCGTCAACAAAATACTGGCTTCGCCGTTTCTCAGCGGCCTATCCGAGTATGGCGCGACCTCCTCGGCATCTCTGGACCAGACGTACGACAGCAACTTCAACTTGCAAAACGGGTTTTCCACCTCCAACCTCCAATCCTGTGTGGAGGATGCATTGAATGATGGCAACGGAACGCTTCCGGAAGTGGATGATCCGAGCAACGATGCCATTTACTTCGTATTTACGCCGCCAAGCGTTAATTCCAGTCAGTCGAACGCGATCGGATATCACACGTACGGCAGCACCGGTGGTTTTCTCGATCCGGATAATGCATCATTCGGCTGGATTTCGAGCTTTCAGGTCTTCGATACCAATCGCAACATCAATCTCGATCCGATCGACTCCATTTCGTCGATTTTTTCCCACGAGCTGGCTGAGACGCTTAGCAACCCGCAAACCAGCGGCGGTGTCACGACTGTGCCCACCGCCGCGTTTCAGGCCGCATTTGCCACCAGTTTCTATCAGAATCCTGGGGAAGTCGCCGACAACGAAGCGCAGTTGTACATCGGCTATGAAGGAGATGTGGCCGTACAGTCGCTCTGGTCGCAGTCACAGAACCTGTTTGTCATTCCGGGCGGAACGAACCAGTCGTTCCCCTTGCACGGCACGAGCCTGATTATTACTGGCGATCAGCTTGGCCCCACGCCCCAAAACGACAACCTGACCATCAGCAACATCGGCGGCGGCATCCGGGTGAAGCTCAATTCCGACACCGTCGATTATGGGCCCGGAGCAGTCACGGATATCGAGGTCAAACTGCTTACGGGGAGCAACAATGTCACGATTCAATCGCTGCCTGCTGGGGTCACGGTGAATATTGATGGTGCGGGCGGAACCACCACGCTCACCGGCAACACCAGCCCCAATGCATGGCACATCACCGGCACCAATTTCGGTGATCTCAATAGTTCAGTGCATTTCACCAACATCGGCACACTGACCGGCGGCCCCGGTGCGGATAACTTTGCCTTTTTCGACGGCGGCTCCCTTTTTGGAAGCATCGATGGCGCGGGCGGCGCAAACACGCTCGATTACTCCAGCGCCAGTGGACCAGTCGGGGTGGATCTGAATTTCGACAAGGCCAGTGACATTACCGGCCACTTTTCGAACATCGGGAACTTCGTTGGCTCGGCCAGTTCCAACGACAATCTGATCGGCCCGGATGCTTTGTGGATCATCAACGGAGCCAACAGCGGCACCGTTAATGGCATCCCATTCTCGTCGTTTGAAAATCTCACCGGCTCCATCCTCAGCGACACCTTTGAATTCGTCACCGGTGGATCGATCTCCGGCAATCTCGATGGCGGCGGGGGTCACAACACGCTCGATTACACGAGCTGGAGCGGCCCCGTGACCGTCAACTTGACCAGTGATACCGGCCCGGGAATTCGCGGAACATTCTCAAACATCGATTCGATCGTCGGCAGCAACGGTTCGGATACCCTGATCGGACCAAACGCAGCGGCCACTTGGACCCTCACCGGCTCCAACAGCGGATCAGTCAACGGCACCGCTTTCAGCTCATTTGAGAATCTCACCGGTGGATCGGGCAATGACGCCTTCGTCTTCATGCCGGGCGGATCGGTCTCGGGAAACATCGATGGCGGCGGAGGCTCCAATACGCTCGACTACTCGAACCTGACCACCAACGTCACCATCAATATCGGAGCGCATACCGCAACCGGCATCGGCGGGACCTGGTCCAACATCAACACCTTCATCGGCAGCCAGGGCACCAACACCCTCGCCGGCTCCAATGCCGACACGACCTACACCATCACCGGCCACAATGCGATTCAGGTGATGGGCCTGACCTTCGGCGGCTTCCAGTCGATCGTGGGCGGGACCGGTAATGACACCTTCGCCTTCCAGACCGGCGGCAGCCTTGATGGAAGCATCGACGGTGGTGGCGGGACCAACACGTTGACCTACGCTGCCTACACGGGAAATGTGATTGTGAATCTTCAGCTTCACACCGCAACGGGTGTGAGCGGGACGATCACCAATATCCAGAACGTTGTTGCCGGTAACGGAAACGACATGATTGTCGGCGATGCCAACCCCAATGTGCTGACTGGCGGGACTGGCCGAAGCATTCTCATTGGCGGCGGGGGAGCCGATGTCCTCAATGCAGGACTCTCCGACAACATCCTCATTGGCGATGGAACCATTTACGATCTGAACAGCATCGCGCTGATGGCCATCTTCAATGAATGGACCCGCACCGACGCCAGCTTCCAGCAGCGCGTGGCGGATTTGATCTCACCAGCCAGTAACGGTCTCAATGGCGTCTACACGCTCGATAAGGGTGCCATCATTCTGGACAACGCTGCCGACACGATCAACGGCTCAGCCAGCACGCTCGATTGGTTCTTCGACGACAGGAAAATCGACACCGTGACCGGCGTCAGCCCCCAGGATCACACGACGGGAGTTTGATGTTCACAAACAACTCGCGGGGTGCTGCGCTCCGATTGGGGCGCGGCGCCAAAATGTTTCCGGCTCTGCACAAAACGGCTACCTCATGCGACCAGTTAGAAACTTACTGGACACGGGACGTAGCGGATCGTGCCAGAGCGCGGGGCGCTCGCGGGACACATGTGATCGGCGGCAAAACCCCCGCCGGAAAGATCGGTCGGCGTAAGTGGAGGAGTGGCGGGACGTTAGCCTTTTTAATGAGTAAAATAACTTGACAAAGGTGCGGGGCGCTGATGTGGCTATGGGCAATAAATTGATAAAACCATAAGCGATTTTGCGCCTAGGGTTTATCGCAGAAAACGCCGCATTTTGAGGGTTGAAAAGGGGCCGTGCGCGCCCCGTTTTGTCTCATTTTGTTCCATGTACGGTGACGTACTATCGCATCCTGTTGATAATGCGGGACTTGCAATGAGGGCGGAATTTCGGTCAGGCGGGGCGCGCACAGTGTGGGCGCCTCGCCGGTCAGGTCCGGAAGGTCCGTCCTAAGTAAGCCCTTTCGTCAGGCTCAGGGCAGATGGCGTTGCATGGGGAGAGCAAGCCCAAGCCGTACATTGCTTTACCTGGGCCGTTTTCTTACGATTTCCTGTCTTACTTTTGGTCGTCGGCGCATGGAAGCGGCCCCGTGTCTCATTTGGCGATCAAAGGCAGTTCGTTTGGAGAGTCTGATGCCTATTGTTCGGCGGAAAACGCGGAAGGTTATCGTTGGGGATCGCGAGCACGGCTTCGTCGGGATCGGCGGAGATGCGCCGGTCGCCCTGCAGACGATGACCAGCACCTACACCTACGACATCGACGCCACCGTGAAGCAGATCAACGCGCTGCACCAGGGCGGCGCCGACATGGTGCGCGTGGCGGTGCCGGACAAGCGGGATACGGTCGCGCTTAAGGAGATTCTCAAGCAGGTCCGCGTGCCGCTGATCGCGGATGTGCATTTTCATTATGAGCGGGCACTGGAAGCCATCGAAGCCGGCATTCACAAGATCCGCCTGAATCCGGGCAATATCAAAGATCGGCCCAAGGTGGAGAAGGTGATTGCCGCCTGTCGGGAACGGAAGATTCCGATCCGCGTCGGAGCGAACGAAGGCGGCATTGTCGAGCGGCAGGACAAGGGACAGCGGGCGGAAGAAAAGAGCGCGCTGGAGCAGGATTACCAGGGGCAGATGACGGCCATCATGGTCGAAAAGCTCGAGGAATACCTGCGGATTTTTGCCGACAACGATTTTTTCGACGTGGTGCTGTCAGCCAAGAGCGTCGATCCGGAGATCGTGCTGTCTGCCTATCGCGAATGCAGCCGGCGGTTTGATTTTCCGCTGCATCTTGGCGTGACGCATGCGGGGCCGCCGGAAACGGGGCGGATTCGCTCCGTGGTTGCACTGGGCGCGCTGCTCGCCCAAGGCATTGGCGACACGATTCGCATCAGCTACGCCGCCGATCCGATCCACGAAGTGGAAGATGGCAAGGAACTCTTGCAGGTGCTGGGACTTCGGCTGCGGACCGAGCCGGAGTTGATTGCTTGCCCGACTTGCGGGCGTATCGAAATCGACCTCATTTCAATGATGGCCGAGGTGCGCCGCCGGCTGAAGCAGATCGATGTGCCGGTGAAGGTGGCGGTGATGGGATGCGTCGTGAATGGCCCGGGAGAAGCCGAAGGCAGCGATGTGGCGGTCTTTGCCGGCAAGCATAAGGGCGTCATTTACGTTTCAAATAACGAAGGCGTTGCCGAGCAGGTCGCGACGGTTCCGGAAGCGGAAATCCTCGATCGACTTTTCGAGGAAGTGCACAAGTTCGCCGACCGTGTCCGACGGGGCGAAGCACGCCTGAAGAATCAGAAAGTAGAAATCAAACCCCCCGATCCCATCGGAGAACTCGGCAGTGGCTGGGGGAAGATCAAGAAAGACGGCATTGCGCTGCCAGTGATGCGTTAACCAAGGCTAAGCGGTTTGAGCTCCGCTGCGAGCGGCAGCGCCGTCAATTCTCTGGTTTGCCCGCTCGGAAGGCATCGCCAGCGTATTCCAACTGCATTGCTCGAGCGGCGATTGCCCATCGATCGGCTGTGTCGGGTCGTATAGCACATAGCCCGCATCGCGAAGCTGATCGGCAACGATTTGGCTGTGGGCTTGGCCAACCTCGACATAAATCGTGGGTCGCGCCGTGGCAAGGAGACGGGCTGCTCCCTTGAAGATCCCCACCTCGGCGCCTTCCACGTCAATTTTCAGGAACGTAGGAGGCCGCGTGCAAGTCAGGAGATGATCGAGCGTGACGATGGGCACCAAGTGGCGCTCGCGCACGCTGCCCATGTTTTTGCGGCCATTGTATTTTGCCAATGCGTTGGAAGCTCGGCCACGTTCGGCGATGAGGAATTCGCCCACGCCCGGCTCCTCTGCGACAGCCGCACACAGCACATCGATTTTTGCGCACTCAGGCGGAAGTTTCTGAGCGGTTCTGCGAATCAGTCCAGACAGCAACGTGTCTGGCTCAATGCACAAAACCATGCCCTGTGTTCCGCACCGAACGGCGCAGGCTGCGCCGAAGATCGCGACATTCGCTCCGATATCCCAGACCACGTCGCCGGGCTTCAGGAAAAGGTCAGCGATGCGGATCAGTTCAGGATCACACCATTGCGCGCCCGGTTTTAAATAAGACAGCGCTGCATCGGGCGTAACAAGAATGCGCGCCTGCGAAAATGGAGCCGGCAGACGGCGCCAAAGCGTCTTTCCCCTCGAGAAGCGCTCAAGTTGCTTTCGAATCAATCCCAAGGATGTTTTCTCGCACTCGGGGCCGATCGGTCAGCCAGTGACCGTAATGTTCAAGCGATCCAAGCCCAAACCACGTCGAACAGTCTACTCTGCAACGCGGCCCGGTGGTATCGAAAACGGCCCCAGCATGCCGATTAGCGCGCAAATCGCTTGACAATGATCGTGTCGTTCTGCCCGCCAAATCCAAAGCTGTTGCTCATGGCGGCATCGACCTGCGCCGGCCGCGCTTTATTGGGCACATAGTCCAGATCGCATTCGGGATCCGGATGATCCAGATTGGTCGTGGGCGGCAGCATGTTGTCGCGGATCGCCAAAACGCAGGTGATCAATTCGACAGCGCCAGCAGCAGCGATGAGATGACCCATCATGCTCTTGATGCTGCTGATCGGCACCTGCTTGGCACGTTCGCCAAACACGGCCTTGATCGCGACCGTTTCGTTGCCATCGTTTTCGCGCGTCCCGGTGCCGTGGGCATTGATGTAATGAATGTCGGCAGCGCCGAGATTCGCATCTTTCAACGCTTCCTGCATTGCGACAATCGCGCCCATGCCCTGCGGATCCTGGTCGGTGATGCGATAGGCATCCGCTGTTGATCCATAGCCGACGACTTCGGCAAGAATCTTCGCCCCACGCTGCTGGGCATGTTCAAGTGTTTCGAGGATGACCATTCCAGCGCCTTCGCCCAGTACAAATCCACCTCGCTGAGCATCGAATGGCCGGCTGGCGCGGACGGGGTCCTCATTAAGGGTCGAGAGGGCAGTCAGGCGGTTGAACCCGGTGACACCAAATGGGTGAATCATCGAATGGGCGCCGCCGCCGATCATGACATCGGCGTCGCCGCGGCGGAGGATCTCGGTGGCTTCACCGATGGCCTGCGTACTGGCAGCACAAGCGGTCAGGCAATTGAGTGCCGGCCCACGCGCGCCGGTTAACAGTGCCAAATGCGAGAGCGGCATGTTAGGTTCCTGCTCCAGCTCGCGGGTCGGGTTCATGAACTCGGCCGCCACTTGCGCCCATTTCACGCTGTCCATGCTGGTGGCTCCCTCGGCCCAGGAAGCCAGAGCCGCGCCGGAATAGGCGTCGAAATCGAGGGAGCCTTCGCCTGACCCGAGATAAATGCCGACTCGATCGAGATCGAGCTTTGCTGAATCAAGACCTGCGCCTTTCCATGCCTGCGCGCAGGCGCCCAGTGCAAATCGAGTGTTTCGTCCCACGCCCTGGTGCTTGCTCAGATCGGGGCAGAAATCTTCGAGGCGGTAATCGCTTTTGATTTCTGCCGAAAAGGTCGTCGGAAATCGGCTTGCGTCGAAGAGGGTGGTTCGGGCGATGCCTGATTCGCCATTGAGCAGCCGTTTCCAGACGGCGTCGATGGAATGACCCATCGGCGTGACCCAGCCCAAGCCTGTGATGACTACACGATGCATATTGACTACCGTTAAAGGACGGCGCTAAAACAAACTCAGACTCTGCGGAACACGAGGGCGGCATTCTGGCCGCCAAGGCTGTACACGCTGGTGACGGCCACATCGAATTTCGATTCGCGCGCCGTGGATTGCATGTTCAGTCGTTCAATCGACGAAGACTTATTCGAATTGACCGCGGGCGGAATGACGCCGGAATGAAGCGCGAGGACGGCTGTCGCTGCATCGACGCCACATCCGGCAGCCAGGTTTCCAATTTGCGCCTTGATCGGCGCGAGCGGCACTTTTTCCAAAGCGTCGCCCAACGCCAGCCGAAGCCCCGCGACTTCCGCGCGATCGTGGCTGGCGATGCCCAAGCCGTGCGGAACGAGGCAGCCGACGTCGGCCGGCGAAACCTTCGCTTCGGTCATCGCCTTGCGAATCGCCGAGCCATAACTGTGGCCAGTGGGCGAGGGATCGGTGACGTTATGCGTATCCTGGCTGGCGCCAAAGCCGACGAGTTCCGCGTAAATCTTCGCGCCGCGTTTTTTGGCTGATTCGTATTCTTCCAGGATCAGCAGGCCGCCGCCTTCACCGATGCAGGTTCCCGCCGCGCCGGAGTCAAAGGGTCGAACGGCGCGCTCGGGCGAATCATTGCTTTCGGTATTAACGCGCTTTACCAGGCATTGCCGCATCAATCCCATTGGATTGACCTTCGACTCAGCCCCGCCGCATATGGCCAGGTCGGCCTTGCCGCGCTGAATCGTGCGAAAGGCTTCGCCAATGGCCAGGTGCGACGAAGCATCGGCACAGGTGATTGTGTTGCTGGGCCCTTTGAGCTCGTGAACGATGGTCACATGGCAGGCGAGCATGTTGGGCAGATATTTGAGCAGCCAGAGCGGCGTAAGCTGCCCCATTCCATCCTGGCCCCATTTTTTCAGATCGAGCTTGTTGCCTTCGCGCGCCACATGCATGGCGGCTGTCAGTTCGTTCAATTCCGCGCTGATCAATCCCGCGCCAATGTTGCAGCCAAATCGGCCTGCCGGAATCGAAGGCTTGTCGGTGTAGGCGCGAGACTGGATGTTGGCATCTTTGAACGCGTCGTCAGCCGCAACTACAGCCAGCTCGATATCGCGGGCCATCACTTTCGTGGCTTTGCGATAGCTCTTGGGGACAAAGTCCGTGATCTTGAAGGCGGGAACTTCACCAGCGATCTGCGATGGGAAGCCGCGGGGATCAAATGCGGCAATGCGCCGAACGGCGACTTTTCCGCCGATCAGGTTTTCCCAATGGGTGCGCGCGCCGATTCCCAGGGGAGAGACGATCCCAATTCCGGTGACCACAACGCGTCGCATGGAGTTCATTGGGTTCAAACGTCAAACCCCGATCCTGGCTTCGAGCCGATAGGTCTTGAGCAGTTCGGTGAACTGCTCGGTAAAGACGAAATTGTGCTCTGGAAACTCCAGGCCCGCAAGGTTTTGATCGATGTGGCTGAACATCAGATCAATTTCCGCCACGAGGTCTTCACCGATTTTCACAGTCCCGCGCGTGCTGGCGCCCTGCTCCGACATCTGCTCAATCGCCGCCGAAAAGCTGATCGTGTCGCCGGGCCGAACGAGGCGATGAAAGGTCGCTCGGCCTACCTTCGCGAGAATCACTTTCTCCGCAAATTGTCGGGCCTCGCCAACGAGAATTCCCGCGGTTTGGGCCATCCCTTCCACAATTAAGCTGTGTGGAACAACGGGAAATGCCGGATAGAGATCGTGCAGATGCTCCTCGGCCAGCGATACATTCTTAATCGCGGTGGCCGACGTCTTGGACGTAAACTCGGTGAACTTGTCGATCCAGATCCAGCGCATGTGGGTCTATATTAGACTTCGCGACAAAACTCTTATGTATTACTCTGCCCGGTTAGCTGCGACGCGAAGCGGAGCGCCTTTGCGTAGCGTTCGGGAAAGCGCTCCGCTTCGCGTCGCGGCTAACCCTGGCTAATGCGCTCCTTTTCAATTCGCGGTCAGCTTGCAGGGTTGAGCTTCCCTTCGATAAAACCCACCACCGCATCCACCGTGAAGAGCTTGGTCATTTTCGCGACCTGTGGATCCTTCTCGAACTCGCTGAAGTTGGAGTGAGGCATGCGCTTCTTCAATTCCGCAAGGCCGGCGGGCGTTACCTTGCCGTTTTGGGCGAAGTTTGGATCGTTGGCCAAACCCTCGGGCCACATTTCGCCCTTGCCGATCTTGATGCCAAAGGCTTTTTCCAGGCGAAAGCTGATATCCAGAAAGTCGATGCTCTCGGCGCCCAGATCGTCCACAAGGACCGCATCCGGCTTCACTTCATCCTCATCCACGCCCAGTGCATCAACCAGCACCGTGCGGACCTTATCGTAGATTTCGTCTCGTGTAATGGTGGCCATAAGGGTCATGATTCCTCGTCCCATCCTTGGGACCGCTAAGAGTATCGAACAGCGGCCTCATGCCGCACATTGTTGCCATAAACTAAACGACCAGTTGCAGCTCTTTGTTCCCGACAGCTAACAGCTCCCATCGCTGACGGTTATGTTCCTGAATTCTGCGATCGACCTCGGCCAACTGCGGATTCTTGTCAGCCAGATTGAAATAGGCCAGTTCAAGCCGCATCTGAACGGCCAGCCCTGAGCTTTGTCGAAGGGCCTGCGAAAGCTTCGTATCCTTACCACCAACGCTTCCGGTTGCTTTAAATGCTGCCCCGGCCTGCGTGTCCTTCATCCACTCAGCTTCAATGCGCAGGAAGTTTCCTGGCGCGACAAAGCTGCCGTACTTGACGTTCTTCGCTTCCTTCAAAACGGCCATCGATCGAGCAAATCCTGTTCGCTTATGAAGAAGCCACGCGGCCGACTGGGTTGCCGCCTCGAGCATCATCACGCCAGGCAGCACCGGAAAGGTCGGAAAATGATCCGCCAGGTATTCCTCGGCCAGGCTCACGTACTTCACGGTGACGATCCGGGCGTCGGACAGATGCTCGATTCTGTCAACCAGATTGAATTTCACGTGAACGGCGAATTAGACTCGATTTTCAACGGTTCCAAGCCACTTAAAACGACCCTCCGACGGGCCGTTTGAATCGGAAACTTGTATCGGTGATAACGTCCGAATGCAAGATGTCAGGCGTCCGTGCGAGCCAAACCGTATCCGAATTTTGTCTTGGAATATCCGGCACGGCGGGGGAAGCCGGCTCCCGCGAATTGTTGACGCAATCTCGGCTTACCAGCCGGATGTCATCATACTTTGCGAATTTCGCCTGAGTGGCGATGCCTTTCTTCGTAAGACTTTGTTCGAACGAGGTTACGGAAGCGTTGTCCGCGGCGGCTGTCCAAGGAAATGCAACGGCGTTGTCATCGCTTCGAGGCTGCCTTTGAAAAGGAAGCGCATCCTGAGCCGTCGAGTTGATGATCCGCATCGAATGGTCGTTGCCGAGTTTGAGGATTTGCATGTCGTCGGCGTCTACATGCCCAACTTGCTTCGTAAGACGCCTTACTGGGATGCGGTTTTGCGATCGTCACGACATTTTAAGAATCGGCCGACGTTGCTCATTGGCGATTTCAATACGACTCGGCACTTTGTCGATGAGCCGGGACAGGTCTGCAAAACGTCACAATATATGGATTTGATCGAAGCAGCCGGCTTTCGCGATCTCTGGCGGCACCGCAATCCTGAGGCCCGAGAATATTCGTGGTACAGCCACAGGGGCAACGGATATCGACTCGATCACGCCTTCTTTTCGGCTTCTCTTGCCCAGCGCGTGCAAACGGTTTGGTATTCACATGCCGAGCGGCAGGCGGGTTTGTCCGATCACTCGATTATTCTTGCCGATATTTCCACCAGCACTGCTTTGCCGATAAGGGGAAGGATAAGCACACGCCGCCGTACCGAAGAATTCATGCAATATATATGAGTCTGGTGAAGTCGAAATCGCAGCAAAGATAGGCAAGAGTTTTCTTGAAGTATGCCCATGCCAGCAGTAGCATGTCGCCCCGCATACATGCCGATGGCAGGGGGCTTGACGCGAAGGAGCGAGTATGAAATTGACATACGCGGTTGAACGGCTATTGGAGACCGGCTGGACTCCTCTTGCGGACATGGAACTGGAACGTTTGCCCGATGGGCGTCGCTTCCCTTCCGTCATGGCCGTGCAGCGCGAATTTGCTCGTCTTGGGATGGATTTGCAGATCAAGCAGAACCTGATGTTTGGCTGTTATCGCGCTTCATGGGCGCCGGCGGGCGAGCCGATCCAGGCGGGGCAAACCGATGCCAGCCATGGCACCGTGATTGGCGATTGCGAGCGGGAAGCGGCCGTATATGCACTGGCACAGCTTCGCGAAGCCAGCTTCGAACGACAAGTCGAAAGTCTGCATATTTCCGAACCTCAATTCGAAACGGTTCAGGCGTAGCCGCCGGATTCTGTCGCCTTTTTGTCGCAAAATAAAACTCCCGCGTTCGCTTGATGCGATCGCGGGAGCTGCTTTTTCTGAACTTCTACGCCTGCCGACTTCAGGCAACAGCCGCCGGCTGTTCCAGAAGCTGATTCCACTTTCGGCCGTTTCGTGCCTTCCAGCCGCCTTTGTGATAGCCGTAGCCGGCAATGAGCGGCACCGCCAGCGTCGCTTCGCTGTAAACCATTTGCTCGTAGACCGTATCGACCTTGCCCCAGGAGCTGGCTTCCTTGAGCGTGCTGCTGGATAGCGCGCCATCGCGGACGTCGGCGACGGTGACTTGGATCGCATACTTGTGCATCGGAGCCTCGGCATCGGTCAGAATCTCTGCGGCCACCACGATGTCTTGCGCGAAATTCTTGGGAACGCCGCCGCCAATCATCAGCAGGCCGGTGTCCTTGGTCTTGAGCTTGAGCTGCGTCAATTCATAGAAATCCTTGGCGCTATCGAAGCTGACGTGCGGAGAGCCTGATGCGAGTCGTGCGTGTTGGTGGGCGACGATGCCGAATCCGGCCGAGCAGTCGCTGAAGGCCGGCACGAAAATCGGCACGCTCTTCTTATAGGCTTCGAAAATGATGCTGTCGGGAGTCTTCGGACCGCCATTGCGCTCCAGATACGCGCCAAATTCTCGCAGCAGCTCGCGCGAGCTGTAGGGGCGCGGCTCCAGATCATCAAAAATCTTCTGCGTGGTTTCGTCGCAGACGCGCAACTCTTCTTCGTCAATGAAGGTGTCGTAGATGCGGTCGATCATCAGATCGCGCAGTTCGCCATCACGCGTGCCGCTCTTGAAGCTGTCCTCGGCAATGTAATGGCGGAACCCCAGGGCCTCGAAGAAGTCCTGGTCTACCATATTTGCCCCCGTCGAGACGATGGCATCCACCATGTTGTTGCGGACAAGGTCGGCAAAGACTTTTTTCAGGCCCGCGCTGATGAGCGAACCAGCCAGGCAGAGGATGACGCCGCATCCTTGATCGCGCAGCATGCGATCATAGATGTCGGCTGCGCGATGCAGATCCCGCGCTGAATAGGCCATGTGCTGCATCGCATCGACCAGCGGCACAACATTGTGCTTGGTAATGTCGAAATGCTCGACCGTGTGGGAAAGGTACTGTTTCTTATCCGACTTGTTCATAAGTGCCTCCGTAGCACGCCTGTGAATTCAAATTCGTACTCGATCGATCGCAAAAAAGCAGAAAGCCACCGCGGCGTGCTACGGTGCGTGAATGTAAAACGCCGCCATTGCGCGCCTCGGTGGCTTTGCTGATGCGATTTTCTAAAAACATACGCGGGGGTCAAGAAGAACGTTCAAAATATTTTTTGCCAACGCATGCAGCCTTTAGAATTTTTTTATTTGTGAATCAAACTCTGCGTGTTCGGGTCGCGTTCCCTTGTGGCGGCGCAGCGCGCTCTTTAGGATGCTCCGCCTCGCCATGGATGATCGAACGAAAGGCCGATTGCGGTTGTGGCTCCGCAGCGAGAGGGCGCACGGACTCAGTGCGGTCGGAGTCGGGCAAGTTTCCACGGCAGATCTGGATGAATCGCCAGCAGGGCAGCCAGCCGATGTCGATTCTCAGAATTCTGTCGACTTATTTGTAAAAGATAATCCTGCGCCGGCGGCAGCTTTACGGCCATCGATAGTTGTGCCGATGGCTGATGCTCCTGCACTGTCGCGGGAGCAGAAGATCGCTGCGCTGGCAGCACTGGATGAATCACAAGTTAGAAGCTGCACGCTCTGCCGATTGTGCGAGCAGCGTACGCAAACCGTGTTTGGTGAAGGCGATCCGGAAGCCCGGCTCTTTTTCATCGGTGAAGGGCCGGGTGAAACCGAAGACCGCACCGGACGCCCGTTTGTAGGGCGCGCCGGCGAGCTTTTGACAAAAATGATTGCCGGCATGGGGTTGGCCCGCCAGCAGGTCTATATCGCCAACATCGTAAAATGCCGGCCGCCGGGGAATCGCGTACCTTCGCCGGATGAAATTGCCAGTTGCACGCCATATCTCGAGCGCCAGCTTGAAATCATCCGACCGCAGGTGATCGTAACGCTTGGACTGCCTGCGACGCGTCACATGCTTCAGGTGACTTCGAGCATGGGACGATTGCGCGGCAACTGGCACGAATGGAGAGGTATCAAATTGATGCCGACTTTCCATCCATCCTACATCTTGCGTGTCGATTCGCGCGAAACCAAAGCGCTGGTGTGGAGTGATCTAAAACAAGTGATGGTTGAACTAGGGCTGCCAATTCCACAAAGAAATGCCGAGGGCAAAAGTCCGACGCCCTGACATGCTGCGACATTTCTAATCGTCAAAATGCGTTGCGGTTTTGTGTTGACGGATGTCGATGAGGATCGTTATATGCGTGTCGCCGCGCGAAAAAGAATTTGTTGGAGTCGTGAAGTAAATGTAGAGTCTACTTTTTGATTGAACCGTTCCGACGGTCATTTCGCCGCCGGGGAAATGATGCAACCGCAAAAGTCGTAATCGCCGAAATCGCCTCTCGAACTAAGACCCGTCATGACAACGACCCACATGCCTTTCCCGCGCGACGCCAGTCGCCGCGCTCAGGAGCCAGTTGGTTTGGAAGCCGCCGTCTGGCAGCAGATCCTTCATCAGGTGCGCGCGCATCATCCTGCGCTGAATCGCACCTGGTTCGACCAGATGAGTCCGCGGCAGCTAACCAACGGCGTCATCCAGGTGACGGTGCCGACGCAGGCCCAGCTCAATTTTTGCCAGAGCCAATGCCAACAGCCTTTCACCGCCGCCGCTCAATCCATCACTGGCCGCCTCGTCGCTGTGAGTTTTCACTGCACGACGCTGGCGCGCGGCGGAGTCTTCAACGAAGGCGAGCAACCGCTTCCGTTGAACCCCGATTACATGTTCGAGAACTTCGTCACCGGCCCGTGCAATCGCCTGCCGCACGCCGCATCCGTAGCGGTAGCGGAGCAGCCGGGGCAGGCATACAACCCATTGTTTATTCACGGCGGGGTTGGCCTCGGAAAGACGCATCTACTGCAGGCAGTCTGCCAGAAAGTGCTGCATCGCACGCCCGATGCGCGAATCCTCTATCACTCGTGCGATTCCTTCATTAACCAGTTCATCCTCGCGGTTGAAAATGGCGACATGCACCAGTTTCGTCATCGCTATCGTCATGTCGATATGCTGGTGATCGACGACATCCATTTCCTGGCGGGTCGCGATCGAACCCAGGAAGAATTCTTCCATACGTTCAACACGCTCTATCAGCAGCACAAGCAGATCATCCTGTCCGCCGATTGCCCGCCCAGCGAAATCCCGGAGCTCGAAGAACGGCTGGTGAGCCGATTCAACTGGGGCCTGGTCGCGCGGATCGAAAAGCCCTGCTATGAAACGCGCATGGCGATCCTGCAGAAAAAGGCGCGCATGCGCGGCTTAGCCCTGCCGGACGATGTGGTCTGCTACATTGCCGCCAAGGTTGAAAACAACACGCGCGAGCTGGAAGGGGCCATCACCAAGATCCAGGGCATGAGTCTGTTACAGAACGGGCGCATCGATCTTGAGCTGGCCAAGGCGGCTCTGGGCGATACGGTCACCAATGAACAGAAGCGAATTACGATCCAGCAGATTCTCGATGCCGTCACGAAGTACTACAACGTCCGCCTGAGCGACTTGCAGAGCAAGAAGCGACATAAGAGCATCGCATTCCCCCGGCAGATGTGCATGTTCCTGGCCCGACGCCACACGCGCTACAGCCTTGAGGAAATTGGCGGGTACTTTGGCGGCCGCGATCATACCACCGTGCTTCATGCGGTTCGTACCATCGACGAAGATACCAAAGAGGACCGACAGATTGCTGAGCAGCTTGCGCAGCTCGAATCGCAATTGACGTCACAATGAATTTGGTACATTGGACGTAGCACAGGCTTCCAGCCAGTGATTTTTTCACAGCTTGGAAGGCTGCGCTACGAATTCCGGCAGAGCCTACGATCCCACTGCCATCTGCATGATCTTTTCGCTGGTCAGCTCCTCGGTGCGGTAGGGCGGCGAAAGTACGCCTCGGCTCATCACCGCGATGCGGTCGCATACGCCCATCAATTCAGGCAAATAGGAGCTGACCATCACGATGGCTTTCCCCTGTTGCGCCAGGTCGCCCATCGCGCGGTAGATATCCACCTTCGCGCCGACGTCAATCCCCCGTGTCGGCTCATCCATCAGCAGCACGTCCGCATCGGCGTAAAGCAATCGCGCGAGCGCGACCTTCTGCTGATTTCCTCCACTGAGGCTCGAAACCGCCTGGCCGCAGTCGGCCCATTTGATGTTCAGTCGCCGCGCGAGGCGCATCGAAGCGGCTCGCTCGCCACCTCGACCGAGCCATCCGATGATCGACTGCTTCTTGAGGGCCGAGAGCGTGATGTTGCTGCTGCACGCGAGATTCTGCGCGAGTCCCTCTCCTTTGCGATCTTCGCTGAGCAGCCCGACGCCCATCGCGCTCCAAACATCTGGGCTGAAGCGCGAGATTTTGACGCCATTTAGCGTGGCCTGACCTTGCTTCCGCGGATCCAAGCCAAAGAGTGAACGGAGCATTTCCGTTCGTCCTGCGCCGACGAGCCCCGCGATTCCCAGGATTTCACCACGATGAAGCACGAAATCGACCTGCCTGGGAAGCTTGCGTCCGCAAAGCCCGCTGACGCGCAGCAGGGGTTCACCGATCGTGTGATCGACCCGCGGATACATCTCATCCACCTGCCGGCCGACCATGGCCTCGATGATCTTGGGACGAGTCCATCGATGAAGCGGGCCGGTGGCGATCGTGCGGCCATCTCTCAGGATCGTGATCCGGTCGGCAATTGCTTCGATCTCTTCCAGAAAATGACTGATATAGACGATCGCGATGCCCTGGTTACGTAGTTGCCGAATGATCTCGAAGAGCCGTTGCACTTCATGTTGCGCCAGGGCACTGGTCGGCTCATCCATGATGATCAGCCGCGCACCGCTGATGAGAGCTCGCGCGATTTCGATCAGTTGCTGATCGGCTACGCCAAGCTTTCCAACGATGCGATTGATGGGAATGTGCAGGCCCAGTCGCTGGAGAGTCTGGCCGCACTTGCGCGACCAGCTTCCACCGAAGATTTCGTCGGTCAAAAATCCGCATGACGACGCTTCCCGTCCAAGCATCAGGTTTGCCTCGACCGACAAATGAGGGGCGAGATTCAGTTCCTGATAGATCATCGCGATGCCGGCTTGCAGAGAATCCAGCGGATTTGCCGGCGCGAAGGGTTTCCCGGCAAATGTGATCGTTCCGCTATCGGCTCGCTGAGCTCCCGAGAGGATTTTCATCAGCGTCGATTTGCCAGCGCCATTTTCGCCGATCAGTGCATGAACTTCTCCGGGCTGCACGCTCAGGCTCACATCGGCCAGCGCAATGGTTTCACCAAAGCGCTTGGTGATGTGAGACATCTCCAGCAAGGCTGGAGAACAAGTTGAATGCGACGCCGGTTCCACGCCATTAATTTACTGCACCACGGATAAAAACGGCAGGATCGCGGCAATTGCACGCTTCTCGCAAATTTGGCATTGTCACTTTTCGCATCTTTGCGGTTAACTTGCCATCCTGATGGCTGCAAAGAAGCGCATTGTCGTTGTTGGTTCGATCAACATGGATCTGGTGGTTCGCACGGCTCGCATGCCTGCGCCGGGCGAAACTGTGGTCGGCGATCGATTTGTGACGATGCCCGGCGGAAAAGGCGCCAACCAGGCGGTTGCCGCCGCGCGGCTCGCAGCGCCGGGCACGGAAGTGCATCTGGTGGGGCGCGTCGGCCAGGACGATTTTGGCTCGCGACTGCTCAGCGGGCTGGCTCAATTTCACGTCAACACCAAACGCGTGACTGTCACGGAAGGCGTCTCCACCGGCGTCGCCATGATCCTGGTGGATCGCAAAGGTGAAAATTCAATCGTGGTTGCCGCCGGAGCAAATTCGCATCTTTGCCCAGCCGACATCGATGCTGCAGAAGGAGTGATTGCCTCGGCATCCGCCGTCGTCATGCAACTGGAAGTCCCGCTCGAAACCATTGCCCACACGATTGCAATCTGCCGTCGGCATGGAGTTCACACCATCCTCGATCCCGCGCCCGTCCCTGAGAAGGGATTGCCACGAGCGCTGTGCCAGGTCGATATATTGATGCCCAATCAAAGCGAAGCGGAGAAGTTGATCGGCGTCGATCGAGCGCCGCGCGGGCGCGGAAGGCGCTCAGGCGATTCCAAGCAGATCGCCAGCCGATTGGCCCAGTTGGGCTGTAAAGCTGTTCTTCTGAAATTGGGTAGCAAGGGCGCGAAGTATGTAGGTCGAGACGGCACCATTCGCACGATTCGCGGTCATAAAGTGGATGTCGTCGATACAACTGCCTGCGGCGATGCGTTCACCGGAGCGTGGGCCGTAGCTCATGTCGAAGAAATGGAATTGCCCGAGGCGATGCGCTTTGCCAACACCGCTGGGGCGCTGGCATGCCAGGGATTTGGGGCTCAGCCTTCGCTTCCGGATCGATCAGCGGTGGAAATGCTGCTACCCACCGGCCCGCGCTGATCGCAAAACAGCATCTCAGCTTCCAAATGTCGCCGCCACCTGAATCTGATCTCCGCTGTGGACTTGAATGTCGCGCAGCTTGAGCTTTCCGGTGGGGAAGCTAAAGACGGGCTTCGATCGCCCCTCATATTTGGCCAGCCCCGGGCGAATGAAGCCGACGATCAAGGGCCCGAGTGCTTCATCTCCCTCGCAAGTGAGATGCGTGAGCTTCGCATTCATAGAGTCGTCGATATCTACATGCGCCCGAAATCGCATCCCAGCCGGTACAAATGCGACCTTCGTCAGCAGATGAAGATCCAGCGAAAGCGATCGGCCGGAATCCGAATCGAGCTTGATCTCCACTTTGTCGATGCTGACGCCATAGTTCTTCGCCTGCGCCCGCAATGTCACGAGAACGATTCGTTCCAGATCCGCGCGCGTCGTATGAAAATCGAGCCGCGCCTGTTTCGCATCGGACAGCATGATGCACGGTCGGCCGGCTTGGTCGTGTTCCATGTCGAGCCGGGCACGTGTCGCGGTGAAGTGCAGATCCATTTTCGCGCGATCGCACAACATCGGGCGCCCATCAAGATCGAAGCTGCCGACCGTCAGTTCCGATTCAACGCGCCCCTTCGGCTTGGAGTTCTTGTTGTCTTTTGTCAGATCCATCTTCGCGCCGCCGAGGTCCATTTTGAGACTCGAGAGGGCGGGATAGCGGGAGCCGTCGACGGAAATGATTGACCCATCAGCAGCAGGGAACTTCAATGACTTGTGCCAACCGGCCGTCAGCGCTTCGAGCAGTTGATCGCGCGAGGAGGGCAGTTGCTTGCATGAAAGCGGAAAAACGCAAAGTCCCTTGGCATCGAACCAGGCACGGGGCTTGCGCACGCGCGATCCCTCGGCGCGGCGCGCCGGCTGATCGACGCTCCACATCATCAGCAGGCACATTCCCACCATGCCCCACGTGCGAAACCGCGGCATGTGGTCGATCAGAAATCTTGTCGCCGTCCATGACGAACGCCATAGTCCCAGTTTCATACGTCGCTCCAATGCCGAGTTGCACGTCGGCTGGTCAATCCTTTTGATCGCGATGCTGGCTTCATCGACGCCCCAGGCGTCGGATCTGCAAAGTGCTATTTGTATGAACCACCAGCGGGCGAGACGTTTGTCAAATGGCCATCGAGGTCAGAATCGGACAAAGTGGCCGTCACTCGATGCGCCCTTATAATCCCGGCATGACCGACCGCCAGCGCGGCCCGCTGACATTAGCCTTATCCGTGATCCTGCATGCCTTTACGCACGCCTATGGAACGATGCTCGTCCCATTGTACCTGATGATCGCGGCGGACCTTCATCTGCCGGGCGTCAAGCGGGCCGCCCTCATTGTTACGGTTTACCTGTTGGTCTATTCCTTCGGAAGCTACGGAGCCGGAGTGCTGGCGGATCGTTACAGCAGGCGAGCTCTGCTGGGATGGGGGCTGATCTTCAATGCCGCCGCGATCATCGCGATCGGGTTTACGCGCGATTATCCGATGCTGCTTTTGCTGGCCGTGGTCGGCGGCGCTGCGGGAACGCTTTTTCATCCTGCGGCCAACTCGCTGGTGTCGGAGCATTTTAATCGGTCGCCGGGAATGGCGATTGGCCTTTTGGGCATGGGCTCGGGCCTTGGATTTTTTGCGGGGCCGCAGTATGCCGGTTGGCGCGCGGAAACCGCGCATTGGACGCTCTGGCACGTTGCCAATTGGCAGAGGCCATGCGTGGAACTTGGCGTGATGGGCATCTTCGTTGGAGTGCTGTTTTTGATCTTCGGCCGGGAAGCGCGAACGATTCGACCGTCAGCCGCTTCAAGGGAACAGATCCATCCGCCGCTTAGCCCTTCGCTGCGCAAAAAAGTAATCGGCATCGCCGCGATTCTCAGCTTCCGCGATTTTGCCGGCATCGCATCGCTGACTTTGGCCAGCATCTACCTTCAAAAGGCGATGGGTTTGGATGCCAAGCGCACCGGTTTCATCGTCGGCGCGATGATGCTGATCGGCATCGTCGCCAATCCACTGGCGGTTTACCTAACGCCGCGCGGAAAAAGACTGCCGGGATTGGTGATCGTGCTCATTGCCGGCGGCGTCGCGATCGCAGCCGTCCCGTTCTTCGGACGGGCGCACGTGCTGCTGGGCCTTTGCCTGTTCCAGGCGTTTCAGCTTGGCAGCTATGCCATCAGCGATGCCGCCATGCTGGAACGCGTTGTGGCAAATGTTCGAGGACGATTGGTCGGAATATTCCTTTCTATAGCGGGCACGATTGCCGGCGCGAGCCCCTGGCTCATGGGCTACTGGACCGATTCATTCGGCGCCGACGCCGCACGTCCGATGCGCTACCTCGCACCATTTGCGGCACTGGGAATCATGATGGTGCTTGCCGTGGGCGCAATTCCGCTCATCCGATCGCTCGGAGTGCCTGGCACGGAGACTATCGAGCCAATCACCGAAATCGATCCCCGCACGATGGGTGTCGCAGTGTGAATGTTTGATCTATTGCCGCGCTTCGAGAACGACGCGGTCGTTTTGCTGCAAATATCCATCGATGACGCCCGACTGCGTATCCGCCTGCCACGCGATTGTGAAGTGGGATGCATCGCGCGGATCGATCTCCCCGGCCATGATTCGAAGGCCCGCCGGCCGTGGTTCCACCAGAAACGGCGGCATCCAACTACTCTCATCAAGCAATGCCGGATTGCTGCCCATCGTGCCTGGACGAAAGACCAGCATATGAAACGCAGGCTGCTGCGATCGAGCAGGCAAGTCCACCGCAACAAGGCGTCGCTGTCCCTTTGGCGTGAATCGCTCGTGGAGAAACAGCAGAGCACCCGGTTTTCGCCCCGGAGGTTCGAGAATCGCGAAAAACTCGCGCCATGTCCGGCTGAATTCATAGACCGGCGCTCCGGACGAATTAACGGCCTCCATATCGGCAAACAATCGCAACAGCGGCCGAGCGCGCGCTGGATCTGATTCATAAACCACCTGGTCCGCAGGACGATCGAAGCGCATCGCACGCCGTTGCCAGCGAAGAAGCTCTACGTGCCGTGAAATTGAAGGACCATAGAGCAGTGCAAGCAATCCAAGTGTGATGACGATTAGCGGCAGCGTGGCGAGGCGCGCCCGACTTCGCCAGCGCGTTGTTTTTTCATAGGAAATCGGAGGGGGCGTCGTAGACATCTCTATCGCTGAGCGTATGGAGCGCGAAGCAAGTTTGAGAAGCGCTTAGGGCGCTTCGCGGGAATCTTTGGCCGCGGCGGGAATCGAAAGCTGATCGCCAACTTTGATTCCGCAGACCTGCGCCTGCCCCGCATTCAGCTCAATTGCGTATTTAGCGGGAAAAACGCTCGAAGTTGTGTGCAGGTCGTAGGCTTCCATCCGCCGGATCGAAACGACTTTTCCATCAGAATCGACGTACAAGATATCGAGCGGGAATCGGGTATTTTTCATCCAGAATTCCAGCACGCGCTCGTTGGCAAAAACGAAAATCATGCCGTGATTTTCCGGCATCGAGTCGCGTTCCATCAGGCCATGCTCTTCTGAGGCCTGGGTGTTGGCCACTTCAAGGGTATAAGCGCGCTGGCCGATGTTCATCTTCACCGTTGCCAGCCCCAAAGGGGATTGCTGGCAGCCGCTGGTGAAAAGCGCCAGGAAGACAATCGCCGGGAAGAGGAAATCCATATCAACCGTTTCACGAATTTTAGTTGCGATGCTGCCAGGCTTCGTGATCGCGCCGGCGATCGCGAAGCTGCATCAGCATACGTAAATCGACCATCGCGAGCCAGACGATTACCACCAGCAGCACAAGGATGCCGAGCATCACCAGCGCCAGGGATCTTGGATGAGTGCCCAGTACGCGCGTGGCCAGGAAAAGCAGGGCCGCCAGCAGGATCATCATCACGGCGTTGATCCGCCGCAAGCGGATGCGTCGTTCATTGACGTCCCTGTTTTCGACAGTTGATAACCGATGAGCGGCTCGTGATATAAAGAGGTAATACAGACCAGCCGCCGCGATCAGCACGACCAGCGCATCGGACGTCCAATTGTGAAATTGCTCGGCGAGCACCATGGGCAAGTATAGCAGATGGCGTTCGTGAGGCGCACTCTATCCTCGCTGTCGCTGCGCAGCTCCGTCCTTTGCCGTTTTAGCCGCTACCGCTTGCGGTGCGCGTTCTTGGTCGAATGCCCGCAACTGTCAAAAGCTCAATCGTCTTTTGCATGGGAAGCCCGACGATATTGGTCAAATCGCCGGAGATGCGGGTGACAAAAGGATCGGCATCCTGAATGCCGTAGCCTCCGGCCTTGCCCATCCATTGGCCGGTGGCGACATAGTCGTCGATTTCGCTTGGCAGGAGTTTTCGCATCTGCACCGTTGAATGAACGCGGGCGTCAAGCTTCAACGACGCGGATCGGCAGGCGACCGCCACGCCCGTAATCACTTCATGAATGGTGCCCGAGAGTTGGCCAAGCATTTCCCGGGCATGGGCGGCGTCCCTGGGTTTGCCAAGAATCTGCGAGCCCAGAGCGACCACCGTATCCGCCGCCAAAACGACGTCAGATGGAAAGCGATCGGCGATGACCGCGCACTTGGCCACCGCCAGCCATTGCGCAAGGTCGCCCGGCGCAAGAGGCGGATGGTTCTCCTCGTCGATGTCGGCCGGCTCGATGACAAAATCGAACTTCGCTTCTTCCAGCAGTTGTCTTCGCCTAGGCGAGGCGCTGGCGAGAATGAGCCGGCGCGAAGTCGAGCCGCGATCAGAAGGCGCTCCGGTCACTTGTTCAATTCGCTGGGGCTGTGCGCCGGCGTTTGGGTCTTGGTCGCCGGTTCAGTGGCCGGCTTTTTCTCATCAGGCCCCGGACCCGCCGTCGGGCTGGGGACGTTTTCATTGTTATTGTTTGCCTGCGGCACCTGGCTCTTTTGCGGCGCGCTATTCGTGTTGTCGGCCGGCGGATTGTTTGCCGGCGTCCCGACAGTCTTAGATGTATCTGCCGGTGGATTGCTGGGAGCGGGAGCTGCATTCAAATCATTGGCGCCGGCGCCACCGGTCTCGGATTGCATCGACGGCGGCGGCCGATGTTCCGACAAGCGCACGGCAACGTCGCCATTCCGCGGCTCGCGCTTTACGACCTCATAGCGCGCAACCACATACTGACCGCTGACATTGTCCACGACCGCATTGGCGATGAGGTGCTGCTCTGAATCAACGATCGTCATTGCCTCGCCGACGCGAAAATCCTGGACGGGAAACCCGGTGATGGCAACCAGCTTATTGTAAACCGCTTCCACCTCGCCGACCTGTGCATTGGGATCGTTACGGCGAAGATCCGCACGAATTCGCGCAATGTCCTGGGGGCTGGCCGGCCCCGGTTCAGGCGGCGGGGGAATCGGCTTGGGCTTTTCCATGCACCCGCTCAAGAGACCCAGCGCCAAGACCCATTTCACCCAACCCGTGCTCTGCATCGATGCTCCTGTTGAGATTTGATCGCCCGCGAAGTGGGCGCAGGCGCACAATAAAACGGCAAACGACGGTTTTTCGCAAGTGAAAATTGTAAATGCGCCAAGTTACTGACGGCTGTCCGATAAACGTCGCGAAATTGAGTCAACTCATTTCAGCCGCGCTCAGCACGCGCGAATCTATCGGAAGCCGGTTGGCGTGAAGATCGGCCCACATCGCGGCCTGGCCATCGAGGGGGCTTTTAATGTTGTAAGCCTGATAAGCAATCATCTCGCCGATGCGGATGATCAAATCGACCAGGCGTTCGCCGGCCGTCCAATGATCTCCCACGCAGATCGTTGCGGCATCAATATTGGGATGAAAGATCGGCGTGAGCATCTTGCACTGCGGCGCAAGGCGGGGGTAATCACTGGTGAGGTGAATCTCGACGCGGTGTTCCTTGCACACGCGCGGCCGACCGAACCAGCCTTTTTTCAGGCCTTTAATACGATATTCGACGTGATAAACCTCAGGTGGATCGCCGGCGCCGGGCGTCACCTTGATTATCGACGAATTCGAGAAGGTTTGGTGGATCTGCCGCGCTTCAGCAATTAGCCGGCGCGTACGCATTGGCAGCTTCTGACTATGTTCCTGCGTCACCGGTTGCAGCGGCGCAATCCTTTGCGGAGCTGAAGGCGATGGAATTGTCGCTTCGGCGGCCGTCTCAGGCGCGGCTGGGACGACGATCGGCCCATGACAGAACTTGCAGTTGGCCTTCCGACCCGCGTACCCCGACGGTACCGAAAATCGCTTGCCGCAGCCCGGACATGCAAAAGAAATGGTCCTGGGTAATGTGGTTGTTTCCAACATCAATACTGCTCCCGCTCCTGCCTCTTTACGCCTCCGTGATCCCGACCTGCGCACATCCATATGCGGCGCAGCCTCGATTTTCTTTCCAACATTCTTCGTGAAAGACGAGCCCGCACGAGGGGCAAACATGTGTTATTTCGTCCTGAGCCATCGGCGACTGACAGATCGCACAGGTTTCCAATGCCGTTGACTCTTTAACTTCTGATGCTCCTACGGACCGTGGCTCCTCGTTCGACTCGTTGGAAGCCATCGGCCGCCCGCAGAATCGGCATTGGCCGCTGCGAAGATCGAATCCCGCCGGCACCCAGATCGGCGCGCCGCATCGGCATTCATGGAACACGCCTCCCTGAACTTCGGCGCCATCCAGCAGCTTTGGAGTCAGATCGATCAGCTCTGCATCAGGCGGCGCCGACAGATTGGGACTGATCCAAAGTCGCAACGGCCCAACGCGAATCTCGTCACCATCGCGAAGGGGCTGTCGAGCCGAGACGCGCTGGCCGTTTACAAATGTGCCGGTCCGGCTTCCCGCATCGGCAACGTAAAAGCCGCCGCGATCCTTGCCGACCCAGGCGTGAACTTTGGATACCGCAGAATCCTCGACGCGGATCGTGTTGATCGGAAGGCTGCCAATCAAAACGCGCCCCGAAAGCTGGCCGGCGCGGCGGTGACTACCAAGTTCCATCAAAAGGGTCGCCATGCTTCCAATCACCTTGCGGCAGTGGGTCGCTTTTCCTGAAACACAAATTGCGTCGCGCCAATTGCGATTCGGTCGCCATTTTTAAGCGGGACGCGATCAATCGCCCGGCCATTGACCATTGTCGAAATCCCCAGCGGCAGATTCTCCAGTTCGATCCCCGCTGGCGTGATATGAACCGCCGCGTGGCGCTTGCCGACTTTTGGATCCTTGAACAGGTAAATCTGGCAATCAGGCGAGCTGCCGATGTAAGTCGGGTTTCGGTAAACGATAAATTGCTTGCCGGCGATGATGCCGGTTGTCACCTTCAGCCAACCGGAGCGCGTTGCGTGCTCGATCAGACCCGTTCCCGCGCCTGCGACAACGCCGATGACGACCAGCGCAACCAGTCGCGCGATCTGTGGATCATGAGTCCATCGCTGCATTGGCCCAAGCAGCGCACCACCGATTGCTCCGCCGACCAGACCTCCCAGCAGGCCAATGCCCAGCTTCTTCCAGTTCCGCATCACCAATCCTGACGCCAGGCCAAGCGAAAGGCCGAGGGCCGCCCAGACTGCGGAGTCGGAAGCCATCTGTCGAAGAGAGATCGATCCATGAGTGAAAATACTTCCAGCCCAGATCGCTATCCGCCCGGCCAACAGCGTGGCAATGACGCCGCCGATGAGTCCAAGAATCGCGCCAACTGCCCCGACGCGCGTCGCCTGCCCAAACTTCCGCTGGCTGATCGGCTCGGCCATCGCCAGGCACATCGCGATCATGAGGCCGCAGATTCCGTATCGAAGCACTTCGACGAGGAAAGCGCTGTATCGGGCCGAGTCATCGAGTTCGCCGACTTTTACTTCCCGCTGCGCATCGGAAAGCCGCGAATCGGTGGCGACTGCGAAATAAGGATTCTCCCGGCCACTGGCGCGCACTTCGTCGGCGGCGAGCTTCGCCTGCTCCGGTGAGTACCGGCTCGCGTCCTGCGCGACCTGGATGTCATTCAATGCCTTGACCAAGGCGAGCGCATCAGCCTTGGCGGTGGGGCGGTAGCCGATGAGTTTTCCTCCGCCGTGCGAAAGCAGTGCGGCAAATCCGACGCTCGCGCACCAGGCCAGTAATGCGCCAAGCAGTCCAAAGGCCGCCATGATGAAGGCCGACCCCTGCCAGAAGCGAGTCGGCTTGGTGGTCGCAACCGGCAGCGCGTCTTCCTCGAGCGAAGCGTAAAGGCGATTGCGCGCAATCGCCTGCTGCTCGCGCAGACGGTTTTCCACCCGCCGGCTGTGCAGATCTTCATGCGTGATGATGATCTTGCCTTCGTTCATAGCCCTCATGAAGCGAAACGATGCTTGATCCAATCCACGCCGCGATGCAGCCAGCCACTGCGCGCGCTGCGCGCATCACCCGTCAACAGGTGAGGCTCGCGAAGTGATTTACCCTTTCGCCAGACGAACATTCCTTCATCGCCGCCGATGGGGTCATACACAAATGCCACCTGCCACGGCGCGTTGAAAAAATGATCCTGGATGAACAGGTCCATCCCTGAAAGGAAAATGCCAAAGCCCGGATGCGTGTGATACCAGCCGACGATTCGACGATCGGGATAATCGCGTTCCAGCACTTCGTGAATGCGGGTCCAGGTTTCGGAAGTAAAGGTGACTTGCGTGCCTTTGCTCACGGCGGCATTGCCGCGAATGGAAGCATCGATCAGAAGGTAAGGCGCTGCGCCATCTTGATAGACATTGCCGATCAAAACGCCGCAGAGTTCCACATCGGTGTTGCTCTTGCCGTGGCGATGAATCTCGTCCATCACGGCTGAATCGACGATCACCTGATACTTTTTCTGCCGATCCGAAACATCCTCACCGATCGGCCGCAGCGGAAACTCAGACAGATTGATGGCATCCGCATCCGGACATCCCGGCGCGACGTGTGATTCACCTGCCGGTGATTTGAGATCTGCTTCTTCCGCAGTCGTAACCGGGTCATCATCAAACCGGCATTGAGCCGCCAGATGGTGGTCCTCGTCTTCAGCCTCTTTTTCGATCGCATCCTCCGGCGCAGCGGTTCCAGCCAGCGGATCCACCACAGCCGACGCTTCGGACGACGCACTCTGACGTTTCTTCCCTTTCATTCCCATGCCAGTCCCTCCTGGTCGGAGGCTATGTCGGCGGTTCTCAGGGACTTCAAGACCGCCTGCGCATCTCCGGCCATTTCCAGCCCGACTGCGCGATCGCGACAGCGGGCGATAATGATATCGAACGCAGGCACGCCGATCTTCGCCAACGTTCGATCGAGAAATGTTTCGTTCCCACGAATCTTATAGAAGGTCACGACTTCCCGGCGAGAGTCCGGGCAATGGGGACAAGTCGCGCGCTCGGCCGGGACTTTTCCCAGCGACATAAACGCCTGCTCTTCACGGCCGCAGCGCGGGCAAACGAGTTTTTCCAGCACATCGCGGCCGAGTTCAAGTTCGGCAGTGCCTCCCACCAGCTTGCGAGCTTCAACCAAAAGTTCGCCAACGGTCATGGAATCGGCCCGCGCATCCAGCGGCACAATCTGCTCGAGAATTTCATGGCTGTAGCAGGTTTCCTTACGCTGGAATTCGATGGCGTAGGAATCGGTGGTCAAGCCGTTGAAGACCCAGCCCCGCCCTTTGATCGTCTCCATTCCATGCAGAAGCTTGATCGCTTCCTGGCATTGCACGCCGGCGATGATGGAACTGATGGTCGGCGTCGTTGGAGTCTTGCCCGCCTCCATTTCCGGGCGCGAAAGCAGATTGCAGGAACGCCGGTTTTGCAGCAGCTTCCAGTCGGTCTGCGACATCGTGCATTCGTAGCAGGGGCCATCCGGTGCGAAGACCCGCGCGGTGCCTTGAATCTGCTCGATCGCGCCGTCGATCCATGGCCGATTGACGCGCCAGCAATTGCGGTTGATCGCCAGCCGAGCTTCGCGATTGTCCAGGCCTCCGATCACCACGTCGGCCCAGTGGAAGACGCCCATGCCAAGGTCGTAGACAACGTTTCCAACAAACGCTTCGGCTTTGATGTCGGGGTAAACTTCGCGCGCGGCGCGGGCAGCCACTTCCGCTTTGAATGATCCCTTATCCGAAGCGCGATAAAGGATCGATCGCGACAGGTTGGAATTCTCGACACGATCCATGTCGGCAATCAGGATGTTGCCGACACCCAGCAATGCCAGGTTCTTGACGATTTCATTGCCCAGCGCGCCGGCGCCAATCACCAGCACCTGGGCATTGGCCAGCTTCTTTTGATCCCACCAACTGATCAGGCCAAACCGATGAAAGCGGTCATCCTGTGCCGCCTGAGTATCAGCATGACTTACGTGGATGGTAGCAGGCGCTTCGAGAGCGGCAGGGGGCTCGCTCGAAGATCCGCCGACCGTGATTAAATCCTGAAGGGCCATGTCATCCCGCGGTTATTTCCGGCTGAAGGCGCAGCACATCGCCGTCGCGCACGCCGACGTCGCCAAGGCATTGTTCATCGAGCAACTGTTTCCCCGAGGCGCGATGGTGGAACTTGTAGCTCAGCGGCTGCCCATCGGGCGCGTACTGCGGAAACTTCATCTTCTCGATCAGCACCGCCAGAATGCGGTTGATCGGGGCGTCATCGGGCATCTGAACTTCCTGCCGCTTTGCTCCCGTGGCATCCCAGACCTGAACGTTGACCATCCCCATTCCGAAATGTCCTTTCCCGCCCGGCGCACGCCCTTCAAGACCCAGGATAAAGGCCGTCGCCGGTTGCGCAATATTTAACAGCAGCATACACCATTCGGCTACGCCAAAATTGCCGGTTTGCAAGACGGGCGACGACACCCAAGCGCTTTGCACGGACCAAGCCAATCCATCGGGGAAGATTGGGTGCTTGCGGCAAATCGTATCGTCTTCATTAAGTCGCCAAAGCGACTGCTTCCGATTATGCCGGATATGCCGGGCATGCGCTTCGGTCGGCAGATGACGTGAAGGATTTGCACTTGCTCTCAATAGTGGCGCGGAAGTAGTCTGTGCCCTGCATTTCCCAAGGCTCCAGGAGTCGCGGGAGTGTCACTTTTTGAGGGAGTCCAAAAATTATTTCCAATAACTCCCAGTCCCTGGATCATGGGCATGGTTATGGCCAGTGGCCTACACCCTCAAGTCCATCGCAGCCAGTTGGCACCACTAACATTGCGGGCGTTCTGTGGCGCAATAAATTGCTGGTGATCGCCCCGGTCGTGGTTGCGGTGCTTCTGGCAATCGCCTTCATCTCGACCGCTCAAAAACGTTACACCAGCCGCGGAATCTTCACTGTGCAACCGGCCGGTTCGCGCCTGGCGGGCGATAATGGAGACGTCGGGCAATACGCCAATTTCCTCTATACCCAGCGCGAAAAAATCATGGCACGGGATGTCCTGGCGGGCGCGCTGGCCATGCCGGTCAATCTTCCCGAGGCCAAGACCGTCAGGGACCTCAAGACCTTTACTGATGCCGATGCACGTCTCGAAATCCTTCGCAATAACATGGAAGTCGATGTCGGCCGCAAGGACGACACAATCGAAGTCTCCTTCGAGACGCCATATCGCGACGAAGCCCCGATCATTGTTAATGCGATCATCGACAATTACATCAGTTGGCAGACCCGTCCCCACAAGCGCTCCAACAGCGCCGACGTGCTGGAAGCATACAAGTCCGAATTGAATGGCGTGAACCAGGGCCTGGCCGCTACGACGGCGAAAATGGCCGACCTGGAATCTCGGTATGGGGTGCTCAGCGGCAAAGATCAGCAGAACGTCGTTTTTCAGCAGTTGGCCAGTATCTCGCAATCGCTGGAGTCCATGCGGGCGCAGGTGTTGAAGGACAAGCAGGATTATGAAGCCGCGGCGAGGGCGGTGCCGCCGGAAGTGCGGGCGATGACCTCACCGGGCAATGTGCTGGTCAGCTCCGAAGATGAGCAGATGCTGCGGACCGACATCCTCCAGCTTCAGCAGCGGCTCGAAGAGATGCAGCAGCGGTATCTGCCGAACCATCCGGCGGTCGTCGCCGCACGACAACGGCTGGAAGTGCTCTCAGCGGGTTATGCCGATGCTCTGCAGCGCCGTTATCTGCGTTCACAAGCCTTACGGGATGATCTTCAAAAGCAGTTCGACGAGGAGAACAGAAAGGCGGTCGAAGTCAGCGCGAAGATCGCCGAATATGCCCGGCTGCAGGCCGATACCGACCGCCAGCGAAGGCTCGTTGATACGCTGGAAACGCGCATCCATGACGTGAACCTTCACAACGCCGCCGGCGACGTGAACATCGACTTTTTCCAGTCGGCTTCCATTGCCCGCAAGTCCTATCCCGCCCCGCTTCGCACGCTGGCCATCGCATTAATCCTTGGTCTGGTTACTGGCGTGACACTTGCATGGGGACGCGACTGGATGGACGACCGCCTCCGATCTGCTGAAGAGATTCGCGCTGCCGTACGCTCGTCGGTGCTTGGCGTGATCCCGCAAATCCCCGGCGGCGCAAGCCAGATCGTAGCCGGGCAAAAAGTCGTCATGGAGCCCAGCAGTGATGTCGCAGAGGCGTACCGATCGCTGCGAACGGCAATTTATTTTGGCGCCCCCAAGGACCGATCGAAGACGATTCTTGTGACATCGCCCTCGCCCGCCGAGGGTAAGACCACATCGGCGGCGAATCTCGCCTGCGTCATGGCGCAGGCGGGCAAGCGCGTGCTTCTGATCGATGCGGATCTGCGCAGCCCGCGGCAGCATTCGGTCTTTGGCGTCCGTGACGGTCGGCTGGGACTCTGCGCGGTCCTGCGCGAAGAAGCGCAGCTCGAGGCGGCAATTCATGTGACGCCGGTTTCGAACCTGTATCTGATGCCCTGCGGCATCAAGCCGATGAACCCGGCTGAATTGCTCAACAGCCCGGCCTTTTCTGAGATGCTCGAAACGCTGGCCGACAAGTATGACCAGGTGATTGTCGATGCGCCGCCGGTGATGGGATTGGCCGATGCACGGATCATCGCCGCCTGCTGCGACCTGACGCTGCTGGTGCTTCGCGCCGGTGTGTCAACGCGAAAGGCCGCGCGGCTGGCCAATGAAGGTCTGATTTCGGTCGGCGCGACGGTACTGGGCGTCATCGTCAATGACGTCTCGCGTCGCGGCGAAGCCTATTTCGATATAGCGGCCAGCTACGGTTACAGCGATCGCCCGGTCGCGCAGCTTCCAGCAAAGAAGAAAAGAATCATCGACGATCCACTGGCTCCAGATGAAATTGAAATCGGTGGTACGCCATAAAGTTGTTGAAGTCGGTCCGGTGAACTCACGAGCAGCTCGTGATTCTGACCGGATCCAGTGGAAGGGAGCGGGCGTTTATTCGCCCGTGGGAAGGTCTTATGTATTGGTTCAAGTCTCGGCGTCGTTCATTGCGCATTCAAAGGCGGCTCAATCGAAAACATCGTCGCGTCCCGACACTCGAACTTCTGGAAGAGCGCCGTCTCCTGGCCGCTCACATCGTTGGCAGCACTACCGCATATTCGACGATTCAGGCTGCGGTGAACGCAGCTTCGGCCGGCGCGGTCATCACCGTCGATGCCGGCACCTATCCTGAGCAGGTTGTCATTACTAAATCGCTCACGCTCAAAGGCGCACAGGCTGGCGTCGATGCCCGTACTGGTTCGCGCATTACTGGCTCCGCCAGCGAATCGGTCGTCACCGGCGCCCTCTCGGGAAGCTTCCGGACCTCTGCCTTTTCCATCAAAGCCAGCGACGTCACGATCGACGGCTTCACGGTGCAAAGCGAAACCAATCAGGATACCTCCACCGGCGCCGGCATCGTCATCGCTCCCAAGATGTCCGGAACGCACATCTTCAACAACGTCATCCAGAACAACGTGTCGGGCATCTTCCTGGCCAACAACAGCAGCACCGACCCTGCCATCATCCAGTACAATCTCTTTAGAAACAACAACAATGCCGGCAGCGACGGGGGCCGGGGGATTTACACCGACCAGGGCATTTCCGGCGGGAATCTCACCAACGTCACCATCGATTCCAATGCCTTCATCAACAATCGCGGCGGCAACAGCACCACCACCCTCGAAGCCGCCTGCGCCTTTGAGGCGAGCATCGTCAATGCCCAGTCGAACATCCGCGTGACCAACAACGTGATGGATCACAACGGCAAAGCGGTGCTCTTCTTCAACACCACCGGCATCACCATCACCGGCAACTACGTCACCGACACACTCGATCAATACAGCGGCAGCCTGCGCTTCGAGGGCAACAACCACAACGTCACGATCGATTACAACACGGTTTATGACAATACCGGCCCGGCTGTCGCGGTGGACAGCAAAGGTGTGCCGGGCAATAGCTCCGGATTCGTCGTCAACTACAACAATTTCTACGGCAATTCCTTCGCGTACGGCAGCCATCTGTCGCTGGTCATTAATGGCAATTCATATGATGGCCCATTCAACGCCCAGTACAACTGGTGGGGCAATGCGTCGGGTCCTGGCGGCGATGGGCCGGGCACGGGCGATACGATTTATGGCCAAGGGCACGTCGTGACCGGCTCGCAGTGGTTCACCACCTCCGGCGGCACCGAAACCTTCTCGCCCTGGGCGACATCACCGCCCACGCCCCGCGAAGCGCCCTACTGGGGCCTGGCTCCAGGCAGCGGCGTCTTAATTCAGGCTGAAGATTACAACCACGGCGGCGAAGGTATCGCTTATCACGATGCCGACCCCCAGAACCAGGGCGGTCAGTATCGCCTTGCCGAGGGCGTCGATGTCTCGGCATCGACCGACACGGGCGGCGGTTATTCCATCGGCTGGAACTACGCCGGCGAGTGGGATGACTACACCATCAACCTCGCGCAGGGCGGCACCTATCGCATCGATTTCCGCGTCGGCGATGCCCAGACGACCTCGCCGATCTTCCACGTGAATTGCGACGGTCAGAATGTGACTGGTCCGATTTCCGTACCTTCCACGGGAAGCTACAACACCTGGACGACCATTTCGGCGACCGCCACGCTGCCCGCCGGCACACACGTGCTGCGCATCAGCTACGACCAGAACGGCAATCAAGCCACCGGCTTCACGTTCAACTGGTTCCAGTTGACCAATACGACCGTTTCTCCGCCGCCGACAGCGCCGACGAATCTCGTTGCCACCGCGCCCAGCTACACGAGCGTCAATCTCTCCTGGCAGGATGCCGCGAATGACGAAACCGGTTTCCTCATCGAGCGCAGCACCGATGGCATCAATTTCACGCAGATCGCGACGACCGGCGCGAATGTCACCAGCTATTCCGATACGAATGTTTTGCCCAACACGACATATTCCTATCGCGTGCGCGCCACGAACCTCGGCGGCAATTCCGCCTACACCAATACCGCCACGCTGACGACGCCGGTTGCGCCCCTGGTTTATCTCAGCGATCTCAATTGGGCGTCCGCCACCAACGGATGGGGCCCGGTTGAAAAAGATATGAGCGTCGGTGGCCAGGGCGCGGGCGATGGACACACGCTCACGCTCAATGGCGTTACCTACGCCAAGGGACTAGGCACTAACGCAATCTCGCAAATCGTCTACAACCTCGGTGGCGCTTACACTAACTTCCTCAGCGATATCGGCATCGATGATGAGGAAACAACCAACGGCACCGTCGATTTCCAAGTGCTTGCGGACGGCACTAAGATTTTCGACAGCGGCGTGATGACGCCCACAAGCGCGACCCAAAGCTTCAATCTGAACATAACGGGCGTGAAACAGCTCACCCTTATCTGCGGCGATGCCGGTGACGGCCCCAATTATGATCACGGCGATTGGGCCGGCGCTCGGCTCATCCCAAGCTCGACGCCGGTCGTTCCCGCTGCGCCGTCGAATCTTTCAGCCAGCGCGATCTCTTCCAGCCAGATCAATCTGTCCTGGAAGGACAACTCCAGCAACGAAAATAGCTTCAAGGTCCAGCGATCGACCGATGGAGTCAATTTCACCACCATTACGACGCTGGCTGCGAACACGACCAGCTACAGCGATACCGGGCTCTCTGCCAGTACTACCTATTCCTATCGGGTGATCGCCAGCAATGGCGCGGGTGATTCGGCTGCCAGCAATGTCGCCCCAGCGACAACCTTCGCCACTGCATCCACCGTTACTTATCTCAGCGATTTGAACTGGGTTTCTGCGACTAACGGCTGGGGTCCGGTCGAGAAAGACATGAGCGTGGGCGGCTCAGGTTCGGGCGATGGCCGCACGCTTACGCTCAATGGGGTTACCTATGCAAAAGGGTTGGGGACCAATGCGATCTCGCAGATCGTCTACAACCTCGGCGGCGCCTACAGCAATTTCCTCTGTGATGTCGGAATCGACGATGAGGAAACCGTCAATGGCACCGTCGATTTCCAGGTGCTTGCCGACGGCACTAAGATTTTCGACAGCGGCGTCATGACGCCCACCAGCGCCACCCAAAGCTTCAATTTGAATGTGACCGGAGTCCAG
>Ga0134128_10000290_pt1 | contig 71172 bp, 53 predicted proteins | sample KB31754_FD_96462 | JGI IMG/M metagenome (GOLD analysis project Ga0134128, IMG submission 96462) | Terrestrial soil microbial communities with excess Nitrogen fertilizer from Kellogg Biological Station, Michigan, USA - KB3-175-4 | ecosystem: Environmental > Terrestrial > Soil > Unclassified ... | reverse complement strand
GGGAAGCTGGCCGAATTTTTCCTCGACTTCGCCGCGCCGCTCCTCGAGTTGCCGAGGCTCGGTGACATCGGCAGAAGGCACGGCGGGATGCGGCGGGATACCCTCGAAATATTTGCGAGCGAGAGCGAAACTTTCCTTGGGTTCCACGTCGCCGATGATCAAAAGAACGGCATTATTGGGGGCGTAATAAGTATGGAAAAAAGTGCGGACGTCGTGGAGCGTGGCGGCGTCGAGATCGGCAAAATCGCCATAGAAATTATGCGCGTTGGGCCAATTGCGATACGCGACGGGCGGAAGATCGAGCCACGGAAAACCGCCATAGGGCTGATTGAGCACGTTGACGCGGACTTCTTCCTTGACGACGTCACGCTGGTTGCGCAGATTCTCATCGTCAACTTTGAGCGCGCGCATGCGGTCCGCTTCGAGCCAGAGAACGCGTTCGAGCGCATTCGACGGCACGACTTCGAAATAATTGGTGATGTCGTAATTCGTGGTGCCGTTCAAAACGCCACCGGAAGAATTGATCAGGCGGATGTGCTCCATCTTGCCGGCGTGCTCGGAGCCCTGGAACATCATGTGCTCGAAAAGATGAGCGAAGCCGCTGCGGCCGCGCGGTTCGAGGCGAAAACCAATTTGATAATAAACGCCGACGGTGGCGATGGGCGCGGAATGGTCAGGCGAGACGACCACGCGGAGGCCGTTCGCAAGCGTTTGCAGTTCGACTGGGATTTGCAATTTCGACAAAGTTCCTCCTTAGGAGTTAGCCAGCAATTTTAACCAGGTTTGCCGGTAGTACAAAAAATCCCTCACGATAAAAACTGCGTTGGGGAAAGCGGCGTCGAGCCGCCGCACTCCATATGCACACATTCATTGTCCGGCGACCGTTTAGCGTTTCGGGAGCGCGCGATCGAGCTGCTTGAGCTTCCTTTCGGGGTGCGCATCAAGGACGCGCGCGGAAAGGCGCGCGAGCGCCGCGTACGACTGCGAAAATTCCCGCGGCCACTCCTGAAGCGCAGCAAGATGCCGCTCCACGGTGGAGAAATCGCCGCGCGCCACCGGACCGGTCCAGGCCTTGCGCGCGCCGAAGCGTTCGTAATTTGCGAGCGTTTGCCGAATCAACCGCAAAAGAACGGCGCGCGCGCGGCGTCGCGAGAAACCGATGCGCATCAAGATACGCGTGGCGGCTTCGACGAGCGTGAGGAAATACGGCGCCGCGAACGTACCGGCAGCGTGATAGGCGGGCTTGGCCGCGGGACGAAGCGCCACGGGAGCGCCGCCGAGAGCTCGCGCGATGCGCCGTGCCTCCTGCCGCGCGCGTCCATGGCCTTGAATCACGAAAGCAACTCCTTCGAGCAGCGGCACGCCGCGGCCGCTGAACGTCTGCAACGGATGCATCGCGCCGGTCACCGCGCCGAGACGAGCGAGCGGTGCGAGCACGCGATCATCCAATGCACCACTCGTATGCAGTACAACTTTACCCCGCCATTCTTCACCGCCGGCGCGCGCGAGCCTGACGGCAACGTCGCGAATGGCATCATCGGGCGTGGCGATCAAGACCACGTCCGCGTCGAGCACGCGGCGAGAGAGAGCGCCGTGCGGATGCCCGCCGCCAATCGCGCGTACAGCCGAACGGGCGGTGGCTGCGGAGCGTGTGACAACCGCACCAATGCTCCACCCACAGGCACGGAGGCTGCGTCCGAGCGCGCGACCGACACGTCCACCGCCGACGATTGCAATCGTGGTCATCTCTGCGCTGCTCACCCGCAGCAACTCACTGGACTGTCGTCACCAGCGTTCTTTGGCAAATATCCGGCAACCGTCGCGCATGATAGGATAGCGCGTTCGTTTAATCTGCGCTTCGGAAAAAACTATCATTGCACATCTTCGACATAATTTTCTTCAGCGCCGTCGCGTTATTCTGGATTTTGACGGCCGTGCTCGGCTACAGGGGCATGGCGCGCATACCGACGCTGACGCGCGTGGCGGCGTTCGACGGGCCAACTTTTCCGCGAGTTTCGATTTTGTTTGCGGCGCGCGATGAGGCGGCGAAGCTGCCCGAGGCGCTCGCTTCCCTGCTGGCGGTCGATTATCCGAATTACGAAGTGATTGCGGTCGACGACCGTTCCGAAGACGCGACGTTGGAAATTTTGAATGATTTTGCGCGGCGCGATTCCAGATTGCGTGTGATCCATATTGCCGAATTGCCTCAAGGATGGTTGGGGAAACCGCATGCGCTCGAAATGGCGTATCGCGAATCGACGGGCGAATGGCTGGTGTTTACGGACGCGGATGTGCAATTCGCGCCAGATTTGTTGCGGCGAGCGCTGGCGTTGTTGCAACAGGAGGGCTCCGACCATTTGACGCTGCTGGCGGGGCTGGATTTGCGAGGATTTTGGGAGCCGACAGCCGTGGGATATTTGGGCGTCTGCTTTGCGTTGGGCGTGCGGCCGTGGCAAGTGAGCGATCCGAAATCGAAAGTGTATATGGGCGTGGGCGCGTTTCAAATGATCCGGCGCTCGACTTACGAAGCGATCGGGACACATCGACGGCTGGCGATGGAAGTGCTGGACGACATGAAGCTGGGAAAACTGGTGAAGCAGAATGGATTTCGCTCGAACGTCGCGCCCAGCGAGAATCTTCTGCGGATTCGCTGGCAGGAAGGAATCGGGAACGTCATCAAGGGCATGACGAAAAATATGTTCGCGGGATTCGACTTCAATATTGCAAAGACGGTGGCGGGAGTCGCGGGAATTTTTGTGATCAGCGTCCTGCCAATTCTCGGAGTTATTTTTGCGCGAGGGCCAGCGCAGATTGCGGCGGGAGTTGCGGCGGTGGTGGCGATGTTGTTCGAAGCGCAACTCATGACGCAGGCGAAGGCGTCGAGATGGTTTGGAGTAACGCACGCGCTAGGCGCGCTGATTGTTTGCTACATCATTGTGCGGTCGATGGTGGTGACGCCCGGGCGCGGCGGCGTGGTGTGGCGCGGGACGTTTTATGCGCTGGAGGAGTTGAGGAAGGGGCAGGTCTGACAAAACAAAGGTGCGTTACGCGACTCAGAGAGTCGCGCGGGCGGGGCAAGCCCCGCCCCTACGAAAAGCAGATCCCTCACCTTATCGCGCAAAGGCGGCGCGCTGGGTTCGGGATGACAGCAAAAGCAAAAAACGACGGGCATCGCGCCGGCGAGGCAAAGACCTCAGGTCAGTTCGCGCAAACGCCGCGCGAACCGGACCTGAGCTACGGAGATGACGCGGCGTTATGCTTGTTTTTCGCCAGGCGCGGCGGTGGCGGGGGGGCGCGGGATCGAAGAGGGCGGCCCTTCGCAAAGGCACCCACTGCGCGGGCAAGCTCAGGATCAATCCGTCGCGAGAGGCGCGTCGAATAAGGGGCCGAGGTCGCGCTGCTTGAGGAGGCGGATTTTGTCGCGGAGGGTGGCGGCGCGCTCGAATTCAAATTTCTTGGCGGCTTCGCGCATTTGCGTTTCGAGTTGCGCGATGGCGGCGGTGAGCTGTTCTTCGTTGCGAATTTCGCCGAGCGGCGCGTCGTCGAGCGGAACGGTGACGTAATCGGCTTCGACGATGGCGGCGAGTTGCATGTCCACGGACTTGATGATGGATTGCGGCGTAATGTTGTTTTCGTGATTGTAGGCGGTTTGCTTGGCGCGGCGGCGATTCGTTTCGCCAATGGCCTGGCGCATGGAGTCGGTCATCACGTCGGCGTAGAGAATGGCGCGGCCTTCGATATGTCGGGCGCAACGGCCCATGCTTTGAATCAGCGAAGTGGCGCTGCGGAGGAAACCTTCCTTGTCGGCGTCGAGAATCGCGACAAGAGAAACTTCGGGAAGATCGAGGCCCTCGCGTAGAAGATTGATGCCGATGAGCACGTCGAATTCGCCGCGCCGCAAATCGCGCAGGATGCGGACGCGCTCGAGCGTTTCGATTTCCGAGTGCAAGTAGCGGCAGCGAACTCCCACTTCGCCGAAATATTCCGCTAAATCCTCGGCCATGCGTTTGGTGAGCGTGGTGACGAGGACGCGCTCGTTGCGTTCGGCGCGAATGCGAATTTCCTCAAGCAGATCGTCAACCTGGCCCTTGATGGGGCGCACTTCAATCTCCGGATCAATCAAGCCCGTGGGGCGAATCACCTGCTCGGCGACAACGCCGCCGGATTTCGTGAGTTCGTAAGGGCCGGGCGTGGCGGAAACATAAACGACCTGATTAACGCGATGCTCGAATTCCTCGAAGGTGAGGGGGCGATTATCGAGAGCGGAAGGCATGCGGAAACCGTAATCGACGAGGGTTTGCTTGCGCGAACGGTCTCCGTGATACATGCCGCGAAGCTGCGGAATGGATTGATGCGATTCGTCAACGACGAGCAAAAAATCAGTGGGAAAATAATCGAAAAGAGTCGGCGGAGCTTCGCCGGGGAGACGTCCGGAAAGATGGCGCGAATAATTCTCGATGCCGTGGCAGTAGCCGATGGTGCGCATCATTTCGATGTCGAAACGGGTGCGTTGTTCGATGCGCTGTGCTTCGACGATTTTGCCCTGACGCGCGAGTTCCGTGTGCCACCATTCGAGCTCTTCGAGGATGGCCTGGATGGCGCGTTCGCGTTGCGCGGCGGGAAGGACGTAATGCGTTTTGGGATAAATTGTGAGTCGCGAAATTTCTTCCGGCTGGGCGACGATTTCTCCCGTGAGCGGGTCGATACGGCGAATGGCTTCGATTTCGCTGCCCCACATTTCGATGCGCACGGCGAGATCGTCATAGGGAGGATGAATTTCGATTTTGTCTCCGCGAACGCGAAACGTGCCGCGACGCAAATCTTCGCCGCGTTCGTAGAGGATTTCGACGAGCTTGCGAAGAATAGCGTCGCGCGAAAGAGTTTGACCTTTTTCGAGCATAAGCATCATGCCGTAATAGGCTTCGGGCGAACCGAGGCCGTAAATGCAAGAGACGGAGGCGACGATGACAACGTCGCGGCGCTCGAAAAGAGAACGCGTGGCGCTCATGCGAAGTTTGTCGAGCTCTTCGTTGATGGTGGCTTCCTTCTCGATGTAAACGTCGGAAGAGGGCATGTAGGCTTCGGGCTGGTAGTAATCGTAATAGCTGACGAAGTATTCGACGGCGTTGCGCGGAAAAAACGAACGGAACTCGTGATAGAGCTGCGCGGCGAGAGTTTTATTGTGGGCGATGACGAGCGTGGGGCGATTCAGCTTCTCGATCACCTTGGCCATGGTGAACGTCTTGCCGGAACCGGTGACGCCGAGGAGCACTTGATGCTTGTCGCCAGCCGCGATGCCGCGCTCGATTTGCGCGATGGCTTCGGGCTGGTCGCCGCGAGGTTCGTAGTCGCTCGAAAGCTTGAAATCCATGCAGGGTCTCTCTAGGACGAATTTTGGTGGCGCGTAAAACTTCCATTATAACGCAAATCAGTTTTGCGTGGCGCAGCGTGAATTTCCGCGATGGGTCAGTTGGAATTTTCACTCTTCTTGTCACGATTAAGAAAATTCAAACTGACCCACGGCCTGAATTTTCGGTAGCGGAGCGCTTCTGAGGCGCGATTCGGCGGCGACTGACCGCGATCCGCCGCAAATGGTGCACCGGCGTGGTCACAGCGAACTCTAGCCTGTCGTTAGCTTGTCATTGCTGGCGCAGAGCGGCGTTGGGGTCGACGCTGGCGGCGCGCCATGCGGGCAGCCACGAGGCAATGGCGGCGATCAGGAAAAATATGACCGCCATCGCAATGAAAGTGACCGGGTCGGTGGCCTTGACGCCCACCAGCATTGTGGCCATCAGGCGCGTGAGGGCGAAAGCGGCGATCAGGCCCGCGGCGATGCCCACAGCTGTGAGCCGCAGTCCCTGCCCCACGACAAGTTTGAAAATTCTGGCCGGCTGAGCGCCGAGAGCCATGCGAACGCCGATTTCGGCCGTGCGCTGGCGCACGACTGTTGAAAGCACGCCGTAAAGCCCCACGGCCGCGAGCAGCGCCGCAATCACCGCGAACACTCCGATGAGCAGGAGCGAAAAGCGCGTGGCGGCTTGCGCGCGATCCACGAAAGCATCGACCGGCTGCATCCCGGCGGCGAGGAGGTGCGGATTGACATCCTTAATCACCGCGCGAATGTCGTTCTCGTATTTTGCGGGATTGCCGTTCGTTCGAATAGCCCAGTCCGTAACGCCTCCAGAGCCGACGAATGCATCCGTAAAGTAGACCTGTTCGCGCCCGGGAACGCTGAGCGACTCATCGCGCGTGTGCGCGACCACGCCAATGATTTCGACCGCCTCGGCCTCCGGCGTACGGACGCGTATCAGAATCTGCTGACCCACAGCCGAGCCATTGGGGAACGCCTTTTTCGCGAGTTCCTGATCGACGACTACAACGTTGCGCCCCGGCGCAGCGGTTCCGGGCGTGTTGCTTTGCAGCGCGGCGTCCGGCAGCGGCGTGTTGTCCGCATCGGTGAAGGTGCGGCCGGCCAACAAAGGTATGTGCATAGCTTCGAAGTAGCCGGGAAGCACCAACTGAAAATCGGTCGCCTGAAATTTGCCGGCATCGCCTCGCGCGTCCAAGTTGCCCCAGCGGATCGGATTGAACTCACCGCCCAGAGGAAAAGGACTTCCGGCAGTGACGCTCAGAATTCCAGGGATGGCCTGCAATCGCTGCTGAATTTGTCTGATGGAAGCGGCGCGCGCGTCCGAAGTCTTTCCGCCTAAATTACCCAGAATTTTAAAGGTGAGCAGGCCGTGGGGATCGAAGCCGGGGTCAATGTGCTGCAGGTCGCGAAAGCTGCGAAACATCAATCCCGAGCCGACGAGCAACACGAACGAGAGCGCGACTTCTATGACCACGACAAGCTTCCGCAACAGCCCTCCGCTGGTGAGGCCTTCGTTCCGGCTGCTGCCATTGAGCACGGTGCTGACATTTGGCCGCGAAGCGCGCCATGCGGAGACCAGGCCGAAAATCGCCGCGGCCGCCAGAGCGGCGAAAACCGTGAAGACAAGAACGGGCGCGTCGATGCGAATTGTATCCATGCGCGGCAGATTCGCCGGAGCCAGGGCGCGCAATTCTTGAATTCCGGCAAAGGCAAGCACAAGTCCGCCCGCGGCGCCGAGCGCGGCGAGCAGAACCGCTTCGGTGAGCATTTGACGCGCAAGATGCCAGCGGCTCGCGCCCATTGCCGCGCGTACCGCGAGTTCGCGTTCGCGCAGAGAGGAGCGCACGAGCAGGAGGTTGGCCACGTTGGCGCAGGCGATGAGCAGGAGAAAAATCACGGCGCCCATGAGCGCGAGAATGGTTGGCTGTACTTCAGAGACAAGGTGTTGCCCCATCGGCTCCAGGCGGATTGCAGATCCTGCCGTGCGTTCGATCAGGAAATTTTTCCGCCCCTCCGCAGCCACGTTGTCGGCGGACGCCTGGGCCTCGGCAAGCGACACGCCATCCTTCAATCTGCCCACGGCATGAATCGAAACCGAGTTGCGATTTTTGTTATCGTAATTCAAACGGTTGGCAATAAAGATTTGCGGATCCGATTCCGTCTCTGCTTCCGGCGGGAAAAACAACTGAAAGTGCGGCGCCAGCACTCCGACAATTACGGGGTTGAGCGCTCCCTGCGTTTGAATCGTACGTCCGATCATCGCGGGATTGCCGCCATAGCGTTGCTGGAAGTATTCGTAACTGAGAATGACCATGGTCGGCAAGCGGGGAGGCGGGGTTCCTGACGGCGTCGCGCCCGGCGGGGGCGGCGTTGGCTGCGGCAGTCCGTCCTGCGGCGTGAAATCGCGGCCCAGGGCAATCTTGGCGCCCATCAGGTCAAAGAAGTTGGTTGTGACGACGGCGGCGCGGACCTGCTCGGGCGTTTGATCTGCCTGCGGCAGGATTAATTTGAATGTGAAGACGCCGGCCATGTCCTGGAAGACATTTCTCGTTCCGTTGCGCATGTCGATGAAGTCTTCATTGGAAAATGGGAAGTCGCGGACGTGACGAACGGTCATGTCACTGCACGCGACGACCAGACGGTCAGGATTTTTATATGGGAGCGGCTTCAACAGCACGGCGTTCGTGACGCTGAAGATGGCGGTGCTGGCGCCGACGCCCAAGGCAATCGTAAGGACGGCGGTGAGGGTGAAGATAGGACCCTTTCGGAGAGTTCGGGCCGCGAATTTCAGATCTTGCAACGACATGGATCACCTCACGCGCCCGGCGCAATCTTGCAACGAAGCCACCGGCACCAACCAACAGTATTTACTCTCTTGGGAGATGTATGTCCACAGATGAAACGTCCCTGATGGCTTGTGCTGCGAGGCTTGGGCAACGAGGCGAGCGGCGTGGAAATGAAAAACGGCTGGCAGGGATGCTGCCAGCCGTTGCATTTCTAGGATGGAAGCGGGCGATTAGTGATGGCCGTGTCCGCCGCCGTGAGAACCTCCGCCGCGATTACCGCCGCCGCGCGAGTTTCCACCGCGGAAGCTGCCACGCGAGCTATTGCCGCCACGGAAGCTGCTGCCACCTCGGAAGCTGTTGCCACCGCGTCCTACGTCGCCACGGCTGAAGGACTGGAAGCTCCCGCCTCGATTGCCACGGTCGAAATGATTGTCGCCGCGGCCACGGAAGTCATTGCCGCCACGCCTGCGGTCGAAATGGTCGTCACCGCCGCGGCTGAAGGAGCGGAAGTTGCCGCGTCCCCGGTCGAAGTGATCGCGGTCACGGAAGCCGCGCTCGTGTTCGAAGCGGTCGCGGTCGCCCCAGTAGCGGTCACGGTCCCAGCGGCCGTGAAACCAGGGGCCGACGCCAATAAACACGCCACGCACGAAATAGTTAGGGCCCCAGTAGCCGTAAGGGGCGCAGTCATACGGGTAGTAATCGTAGTAGCCGTACGGGCACACAGGTGCAGGGACGTAAGCGCCATATACCGGGCCATAAACTGGGCCACCGATGCCGACGCCAATGCCGACGGACACTTGAGCCTGGGAGTAGCCCGCCGCAAACAAGAAGATTCCAAGCAAAGCGAGGTACTTTAGGTAACGCATTTTCGGCCTCCTTGTCATCGCCCGCCCTGTCCGCTGAGGTGACCCGGGCTGCCTCGCTAGAGCGGCGAGGCGAACTACTAAAAGGCAATCGGGGGACCAAAGGTATGCGCGAGAATATTCAATTTAACAGCATTGTAATCAGTTGCATACGATTATGTAACAAAATGTTCCCTGTTGGTTAGCGACGCAAGATGGCCCTAGGCGACCACCAGCGGTGATTATCAGCCACTTGAAAAGGTGAGCGGCACGCTGCCTGCGAGCAGCCGTTTGGCAGAGCGTTCGCAGCAGCTGAAAATGCAGATTCCTGCTCGCGACTGCTCGCCGGAATGACAACGAGTGGGGTTTTTCTACAAGCGGCTAGGGGAGGGGGGATTGGGAGAGGAGGATGATTTGGGACTGGCTGCGGGTGTCACCTGCGTAACGCATGCGATTGTGGGCCGTGGTGGTCATGATGGTGAAGTCCATGCGTGTGGTGGCGGTTTGCGTGACGCTGACGACCATTCCGGTGCGGAGAGAGATGGAGGCGAGGCCGTCGCCTGAGCCGGTCCATGCGCCGAAGGTGCGCAGGCCGTTCTTGCGGAAAATCTCCGGCGTGCGATCTTTCTCTTCGTTTGGCGATGCGTTGGATGGATCGCCGGTTTCCTGGGCTGACTGCTGGTTGGGTTGAGTGGCGGCTTGCCGGCTTCCGCGCGGGGCAGGCGCGCCGGTGATTTCGGAGTGCGTGAGTATGATGGCGCATTCATCGGGCGCAGCGGAGGGAGTTACCTGCCGGGCGACGGCGCCGACCGGCGGTTCTGGGCGCACAGCGGGGCAAGGCTCGTCGCGCACGTAAGTTGATTCGATATGCCAGGCGAGTCCGGCGAGCGGAACGTTGTCGATGGCTTGCTCGGTGGACCATTTCTCGCCCAGGGCGATGCCCTTCTTTGGGACGGAAGCTCCCAAAGTGAGTTGGCTGAGCCACTGGTTCACAATGGCGGAGCGGGACTGATCGTCGAGAAGCCCTTTTAGGCCGGAGACGCCGGTGATTTCGCCGGCGGGCTCAAGGGTGAACTCGATGGACTGGCCCTGGAGCTTCTTATACTGGCCGGCGATTGCGGCGGTGTCCGCGTCATAGGAATCGCTGGTGCTGCTGGCTGCCGCCGTCTCGTATGTGACGCGGATGCGCGCGGGGCCGGGCGCGGCGGGCGTGCCAGAGACTTTGAGGACTTCCAAACGCAGAACCACACTGACGGATTCGCCGGTCTTTGTAGGGCCCTCGGGATCGACAATAGGGCCGGAGGAGTGCGAAGCGCCGTCGATGTGCATCTGCACGCTATAGTGAAAAACTTGTCCGGCGGTGAAATGCGGCGCGAAATGAATGCGAGGGTTGGCCGTGACGCGCAGCGCGGATGGCAACGCAGCAATGGTTACGAGAAACAGCACGGAGAAGAGGCGGCGAATTCGCGAGAGGCAGACGGCGCGGGCCATCATGTTGCGACGCTAACACAGCACGCGGAGAGGCGCAAACGGGCGACTCTGATTTCGTTTCGCGCGGGCATTGACGGCGCGACGCTTTCGTTGGAGGATTCCAAGCCGGAACGCGATTAAGTCCAGGAAGCGGGAGAGGAACATGCCGGAAAAGACATCGTGGGACAAAATCGAGAAGGAAACACTGAGCGCGACCATCACGCGACAGATGATTTTCGGCGAGAAGGCGATGCTGGCGCGTATTTTTCTGGCGCGCGGCGCGATTGTGCCCCGCCACTCGCACGTTAACGAACAAATCACGTGGATTATTTCCGGCGCGCTGAAACTGATTTTCGATGACGGCGAGACTATTCTGCGCGGCGGCGAAATGCTGCTGATTCCCGCGAACGTGCCGCATGCGGCGGAGGCATTGGAGGATACCGTGGACATGGATATTTTTGCTCCGCCGCGCGAGGACTGGATTAAGAAAACGGATGCGTATCTCCGCAAATAATTTTGGCGGCGCGTTTTTCTCCGAAGATCGAGGAGCATGATCATGGAGCTGGGACTGAAGGGAAAAGTGGCGATTGTAGCGGCAGCCAGCAAAGGGCTGGGGCGTGCGTGCGCGGAGGAATTTGCGCGCGAGGGGGCGGAGGTGGCGATTTGCGCGCGTTCGGCTGCGAATCTTGAAAAGGCCGCGGAGAGCATACGGGAAGCGACGGGGCGCGAAGTTTTCGCGCAGGAAGTGGATGTGACGCGCCACGAAGCGGTGCGGGATTTTGTGGCGGCGGTGGAGAAGCGCTTTGGGCGCGTGGACATTTGCGTAACAAATGCGGGCGGACCGCCGTCGAAGAAGCTCCTCGACATCTCGATCGACGAATGGCGAACCGCGTTGGATTTGACGCTGATGAGCGCCGTGTATTTCGCGCGCGAAGTGCTGCCGCGGATGAAGAAAAATCGCTGGGGGCGCCTGTTGGCAATTACTTCCGTTTCCGTGAAACAGCCGATCGACAATTTGCTGCTGTCGAATTCGATTCGCGCCGGAGTGACGGGCCTGATGCGCACGCTGGCGAATGAATTCGGCGGCGACGGAATCACGGTGAATTGTATTTGCCCCGGTTACACGCTGACGGAGCGCCTGGACGAGCTTGTGGGGCTACAGGCGAAGAATGCAGGAGTGGAGCGCGAAAAGATTTTGGAGCGATTGAGCGCTCAAGTGCCCGTGGGACGCGTGGGACGGCCGGAAGAATTCGCGGCGATGGTGACGTTTCTCGCGTCGGAGCGCGCAAGCTATATCAATGGCTGCTCGATTCCGGTGGACGGCGGCTGGACGAGGAGCCTGTTGTAAACGCGCTGTATTATTTCTTCAAACTTGGCCCGCCAGAAGGATGCGCAGGTCGCGCAGATTATTTCCCGTTGGCCCCGTGATGACGGCGTCGCCGAGCTTGTCGAAGAAAGTGAAGGCGTCGCTGCGGGTGTAATAATCGTGCGGGGCCGCGCCGATTTTTCGCGCGCGTTCGAGAGTTGTGCCGTCGGCGACGGCGCCGGCTGCGGGACTGTTGCCGTCGATCCCATCCGTTCCCGCGCTCAGCACAGTTACCTCCCGCCCGGCAATTTTCTCCACGCAAGCGAGCACGAAGGCGGAATTGCGGCCGCCGATTCCCTTCCCTGTAACCGGGCTGCTGACTTCCCCATCGGCGACCAGCGCGACGGGCTTGTCGTCAAACGAACGCGAAATCGCATCGAGTTGCGCGAGTAAATGTTGCGCGGCTTTCTCGACAGGCCAGCCGTCAGTCGCGTTGTCGCACACGGTGAAAAATCCGGCAGCTTCGGCGGCAACGTGCGCATGATGAAACAAATCGCGCCGTCCGAGGAGCAATTCGAATTTCGCGCGGGCAAAGGCAGGATCGCCAGGCTTGGGGGTTTCGACAAGCGAATGTTGGTCGAACTTTGCGCGCAGGGAGGCGGGCAATTTATCGAGCAGATGGTATTTTTGTGCGACGCGGCGCGCGTCGGCGATGGTGGTGGGATCGGGTAGAGTGGGGCCCGAAGCGAGAGCTGACTCCTGACCCTCGGGCACATCCGTGACACCGAACGTGAGCTTCATCGCTTCAGGCGCGGCGGCGGCGAGACGTCCGCCCTTCACGGCGGAGAGATGCTTGCGAATCGCGTTGATTTCCCCGATGGGCGCGCCGCATGTGACCAGCGCATGGTTCAACTTCACAAAATCGTCGAGCGAAATATTTTCGTCGAGGGGCAATTCGACCAGAGACGAACCACCGCCCGAAAGCAGAAAAATCACCAGCGTTTCGCGGCCGTATTTTCCGAGCGCCCGCAAAATCTCGCGCCCCGCGCGAAAACTCCCCTCATTCGGAACAGGATGCCCGCCGGCAATCGCGTCCCAGCAATCCGGCAATCGCCCCGGCTTCGACGGCCCGGCCAAAATTCCCCGATACGAGAATTCCGGCGCGAGAATCGCATCAATTCCCTGCACCAGCGCCACCGCTGCTTTGCCAATGGAAATTGCCAGAATGTCGCGATATTCGCGCAAATTCACGCGCAACTCGCCTGCGCAGATTACTCCGTGTGAAGGTTGCAGCTTCTGTTCGAGTGTTGCGGGAATGTCAATTCCGGCGAGCGTATCGCGAAAAATCTGCCGCGCGAGCTTTTTCCGGTCGGTCATTCAGTGAAAGAGCAATGTGGAAGTTGGCCAAACCAAGGGTATCGCTGGTGCCGCGATTCTCTACTTTAGCGCATCGAGCAGCTCGCGTTGGCGCGCTAAGCGCTGCTCGCGCTCCTTCGCAAATCGCGTAATCCCCGCGAAAATCGACGGCTGATCCAGATGCGCCTCCGCGATTACGTCCGCCTCAAGGCCGCCGCTCAGCCAATGGTTGCCCCAGTCGGACGTGAGCGAATACGCATCCGTAAGCGGCCCAACGTCGCGAATGGGCCAGGAGCGCCGCGTGCCCGTACTGACTACCATCAGATCATACAGCGCCTCACGAGGCAGCACGGCCCGGCGGTAAGCTTCAGGCTGCCGATCGAACAACTCCTCGCTAATCGCAGCGATGATTTTTAGGTTGATGCCGGCTTCTTCGATGTGCGGCAGCTCCTTCACCAGATTCATCGTCGAGCTGGCGCCTTGTGCGACCACATATCCATGCCGTGGCTTGCCCGGCGCGAAATCGCGAATGACGTACAGTCCCTTCGCAGCCGCATTGATATCGGAATCCGCAAACCGGCTGCGGTCAGCCACCGTAAAATCGGGCCGCGCCACTTCGATAATGATGATGCCCACTTTGGGATCGCGCGCCGCAATCTCCGCCGCCGCAAAGTATCCCGGCGCCACATCGTTGTAATCCCAAAAATTCAATTGAATGGTCTCCCCGCGCGGGAAAAGCTTCCACACCTGCGGCGCGAAAATTCCGAAGTGCGTACGCGCGTCCGCGGCTGTCTCCGGCCCGGAGTGCGCCGCCAAAATGTGCAGCACGCCCATACGAAACTTGCTGTCTTGATTCTGCTGGCTCCATACGCGCGCCGGTGTGTACATCAGCGGCGTGAATGCACCATACGTGCCGCTAAGCGCCCACACTCCGGCAAACTTTGTGGGATCGACCGAAGCGCTCTGGTTCACCAGTCCAATCGCGGTCGAAACATTTCCCGCTTCCTGAATGCCGGCTTTGAGGCGCGTGCCCAGCGGATTCGTCTCCGGATCATAATGTCCCCACAAGCTGCCATGTTCGACGTTAATCGATTCGGACAAATCGGCTGCGATGGTGAAGAAACGATTGTCCGTCACATAGTTCATCCATTTGATGACTTCCGAAATGGCACGCCGTGCTCCGGCAACCTCTCCGGGTTTGCGAAATAAAGCAATCGCAACTTCCTTCTGCTTCTTGGAAATTGCATTCGTAACGGAAACTTTCTGTGGCTCGCGCGGCAAATTCGCCACTCGCAAACGTTCATCGAGAAACGGATTGCGAGTCACGTCAATGCGAACCGGAAGTTTGTCGCTCAGCCCGTCGCCAATCTCGACCAGCCGGTCCGCCAGCCAATCGCCCAAGCCGTTGCGGTCGAGCAGCGACATCACCACATCAATATTCGTTTTGAACTGGATCAGCCGCTCTCTCGCATCCGCCACCGGCCCTTTGCGAATGCCGCTGAATTCCACGCCGAAGTGCTGCTCGAAAGTCTCCGCCAGCGCGACAAAGTATTCTGAATTCATTTTCTGCGAATACGGATGACTCGGATAGCCAATAATCTGCGCGCAGTGAGTCGCGATTTCGCCGCGAACCGCTGTCGGCCAATAGCCCTTGATCGTCTTGCCAATCACGATCATCGGACGCCGATCCGTCGGGTCCCACTCTTCCATCGTTTTCAGCGCGGCCAGCACCTGACGGTAATCGTTCCCGTCCTCCATCGTAAACACGTTCCAGCCGTACGATTTCCACTGTTCGTTGATCTGGTAACCCTCGTATTTTTTGGCGATCACGCCGCCAATCAGACAATCGTCAATTCCGGCATTGTTATTCGAGAATAGAATGCGCAAGCGCTTCCCGACTTGCAGCGCAAGAGCCTGCGTTTTCAATTCCTGCGCGTGGCCCTCGGTCATGGCGAATTCGCCTTCGAACGCAATCACCTTGGGAGAACTGGGCGCGCCAATGAAATCCCAGAACGCCGCCTTGCCCGCGGATGTGGCGATGCCGATGCCCGAAGGCCCGCCGTTCACGTCATTGGTCACGTCTGTAGCTTCCGCGTGACCCTGCAGCGCGCGGATGCCGCGTCCTTTCGCTTGCGCAAACAGCGGATGATCTTCCAATCCCAGACTTTGCAGCAAATTCTTGAGAGCTCCGGCGCCTCGGCGAAATCCCAGCGCATCCACCGGCAACATCGCCTCGTGCGGATCAACTCGGTAGCGCGGATCGCCCGTCAGCGCAAATTTCCGCGCCATCGCTTGTCCCATAATCATCCACAGCGCGTAGCAAGTAGGAATGCAATGGCCTCCCGCCAGCATGAACTTGTCCGCATAAGGATGTTTCGGCCGCCGGTAATCGTAGCGCAGGCCGCCCAGCTCAGGTCCGGCGAGATGCGCCGCCACGTTGTACGGCGTGTACGCGAGAGGCCCGCCAAAGTGGCCCGTTTGCGCATAATTGCCCAGCAGGACCAGCGTCATGCAGGTCATGAATCCGACGTCTTCCAGATTGCGGTAATTTGCCGCGGCGGGAAGCGGCGGCGTCTGCTCAAGAGTCACATTCATCAGTGATTAGCTCCCATTCTGCCATCGTATCACGGCCTCACTGACCGACGCACCGCAATCTCCCCCGATGCGCATGGCTCAGTTTGAACTTTCGTGCGAATGCCCGAGTTACGAGGTAGCGCACCCACGTAGGTCGTCGTACAACAAGCCAAAATGTCAAACTGACCCATTATCTCGCGAGTCAGCCGACCCGCAATGCGTGTTGTGCGCGCCGCGTGAATCAGTTTATATTGCCGCTCCATGCACAACCCGCTGGTGAAGTATCTCATCGGCGCTTGCATTCTCAGCGTCGGATTAGTGATTTTGCTTTCCGCGACGGAAATCGCGCGGGGATTGACGCATTTCTGGGAGTACTGGCTCGGAAAGCGCCCAGCCGGGCCTGCCACCGCTCGCGCGCGCTCAACAGATTCGGAAGAGCCGCAATATCGCGCGCGCCTGTTGATGTGGCGCGCACTTGGCGCGCTGATTGTGATCGACGGATTCGTCTGGCTCGCCCGCGCCACCTCGGAAGTATTTCGCTTAATGTCACACGCGAAACGCTGATGCTATCGGGCAGCGTGTTAGTTTCGCCAAGCACGTTAATCGTCCCAGTATCGTATTTGACGTTAGCTTTCGGCTCGGCTTAGACTCTGCGCCTGTCTGGAAAGCCTGGCGCGCAAAAGGGGGAATCATGACTGCCGACTTGAGCGGAAAAATAGGGCTTGTCACTGGCGGGACCTCAGGTATTGGCCGCGATGCTGCCGTGCGCTTCTCGAAGGCGGGGGCCAAAGTGGTCATCGCTGGCCGGCGCGAGTTCGAAGGAAAGGAGACCATCGAGATGTTCATGCCGCAGGCGGCGACGGCGAGTTCGTGAAGGCCGACGTGTCGAAAGCCGTCGAAGTTGATGCGCTCATCCAAAGGACTGTGGAAAAGTTTGGCCGCCTGGATGTCGCATTCAATAATGCGGGGATCGAGGGGAACTGGGTACCCATCACCGAACAATCTGAAGAAGACTGGAATCGCACCATCGACATCAATCTCAAGGGCGTCTGGCTATGCCTGAAATACGAAATTCAGCAGATGACCAAACAAGGTGGTGGCGGAGCTATTGTGAACATGGCCTCCGTCGCGGGCCTTATCGGATCGGCCGGTGCAGCTGCGTATTGCGCGAGCAAGCACGGTGTGATCGCGCTGACGAAAACCGCGGCGCTGGAAAATGCCCGAGGTGGAATCCGAGTAAACGTCGTGCGCCCTGCCGTGATCGAGACGCCGATGGCCGAGCGCCTCTTTGGCGAACCGGAAGTGAACAAGTTTATGCTCGGTCTTCATCCCATGGGCCGTTTTGGGAGGCCCGAGGAAATCGCGGAAGCCGTGGTGTGGATGTGCTCTGACCGCGCATCCTTCATGACTGGCCAGTCTCTCGTCCTCGATGGCGGCTTCCTATCAGGTCCACATCCTCCCAATTAGAGCACGCAGGCAATGTAGCTTCTGACTAGCCGGATGTTGAGAGACGGACCTATCGCCTGCGCTCGCATCACGTTGACGCGGAGAGAGACGCGCGACTATAGTGGTTTTCGAGCGTCTAAACAATTGTCTAGGTAATCGTCCAGCCAATATGGAACGCCATCTCCTTAACGAACTCGAACGTTTCCTTGGGAAAGATGCTGTCTTGAGCCAGCCCGAGGATTTGCTGCTGTACGAATATGACGGCTCGGTGGAAATCGCGCGGCCGCAGTGCATCGTCTTTCCGCGGACCGCCGACGACGTGGCGCGAATCGTCAGGCTTGCGAATCGATACAAAGTTCCAATCGTGGGGCGCGGCGCAGGCACTGGGCTTTCGGGAGGAGCGCTGGCGCGCGAGGGCGGCGTCATCGTTTCGTTCGCGCGAATGAATCAAATCCTCGAAATCGACGCGGAGAATCAACGCGCGGTGGTGCAGCCTGGCGTGGTGAATTCCGATTTGAATGCGGCGGTGGCGTCCGCGGGCCTGCATTTTGCGCCGGACCCGTCGAGTCAAAAGGCGTGCACGATCGGCGGAAACGTTTCCGAGAATGCGGGCGGCCCGCACACGCTCGCTTATGGCGTGACGACGAATCACATTCTAGGACTCGAAATGGTGATGCCCACGGGCGAGTTGGCACGCATCGGCGGAAAAGCGGTGGACGCGCCGGGCTACGATTTGTGCGGCCTGTTTGTGGGATCCGAGGGGACACTCGCGCTGGTGACGGAAGTCACGGTGCGGCTGGCGCGTTTGCCAGAGGCGGTGAAGACGCTGCTGGCGATTTACGATCGCGTGGACGGCGCGACGGAAACGGTGGTCGAAATCACGGCGCGTGGAATTACGCCGGCGGCGTGCGAGATGCTCGATGGCTGGACTCTGCGCGCGGTCGAGGCGTGGGTGCACGCGGGATTTCCGCTCGACAGCGCGGCCGTGCTGCTGATCGAAGTCGACGGAATGCGCGAAGCCGTCGAACAGCACGCGAAAGACATCAGTGAAGTTTGCACGATGCATGGAGCGCGTGAAGTTCGCGTGGCGCGCGATGCCGCCGAACGCGATTTGCTGTGGAAGGGACGTAAAAATGCGTTCGGGGCCGTTGGACGGCTGTCGCCAACGTATTACGTGCAGGACGGCGTGATTCCGCGGACGAAACTGCCGCAAACGTTGCGCGAAATCGAGCGCATCGGAAAGGAAAATGGTTTTGTGATTGGCAATATTTTTCACGCGGGCGACGGCAATTTGCATCCGATTATTCTTTTTGACGCGCGCGATGCGAAACAGTTCGAGCGCGCTGTTTCGACCGCCGATGCGATTATTCGCTTCTGCATCGAAATGGGTGGCACGATCACGGGCGAGCATGGCGTGGGCATGGAAAAGGACCGGCTGATGCCGCTGCTTTTCAGCGAAGTGGATCTGGCGCTGATGCGTCGCGTGCGCGATGCGTTCAATCCGGCGGGGCTGCTGAATCCCGGCAAGATTTTCCCGACGGGCAAAGGATGCGGCGAGGTTCGCATTCGTCCCATGCCGCAACGCGGCGCCGGAAACAGCGCACTGGCCTCCGGAAGAGATTTCGCATGAGCTCACCCGCAAAAGCGATGGCTTCGCGGGTCGCCGACATTGTGGGGGCGGCAAACTTCACCGACGACCCGCGTGAATTGGCGACGTATGTGGTCGATGGCGTCCAACCAAATGCGGCGGCGCGTCCCGGAACGGCTGCCGAAGTTGCGGAATTGGTGAAACTGGCGACCGCGGAAAAGCTCGCGGTGATTCCGATGGGCGCGCGAACGAAACTTGGCCTTGGAATGCCGCCTGCACGATACGACCTCGCGATTGATATGACTCGGCTTGACAAGGTGATTTCGTACGACCCTGGCGATTTGACAGTGAGCGTCGAGGCGGGAATTCCGCTTGCGAAACTTGCGGCAACGCTTGCCGAGCACAAACAATTTTTGCCGCTGGCAGTTCCCTTCTATGAGCGCGCGACGATTGGAGGAACGCTCGCGAGCGGAGTCGATTCGCCGCTGAGGCAGGCCTATGGGACCGCGCGGGATTTTGTTCTTGGCATGGAATTCGTCACGGGCGATGGCGCGCCGGCAAAGAGCGGCGGACGCGTGGTGAAAAATGTCAGCGGATACGACTTGCATAAGCTGATGCTGGGCGCGATTGGCTCGCTGGGCGTCATGACGCGCGTGAATTTCAAAACGTTTCCTTTGCCCGCGCAAACGCGCGCCTGGCTGGCGGGATTTTCGCGCGCCGAAGATGCGTTTCTGTTTGCTCTGAATGTCCGCAAATCGGCGCTCGCGCCACAGACAGTGGAAGTGTTTGACCAGCAAGGCATGGAGATATTGAGCCTGGGGCTTTCGCTCGCTCAATCTGAATGGAGTGTTGCGATTTCGGCCGCCGGAAACGAGCGCGTTGTTGAGCGCAGCGCGGGCGAACTGGAAGCAATGGCGCGCGGCGCAAATGCCGCGGCGTTTGACGCGCTTGATGGCGCCGCGACGAGCACGCTGATGACGGCGATTCGAGAATTTCCCGCGCTGGCGGCGAAAAAGTTTACTGACTCCGTGATCGCAAAGGTCACCACGCTGCCTACTCACATGGCCGAAACGGTGCAATCACTCCGAAACATCGCGGCGGAGCGTGGTTTGGCTTTCGCGACGATTGCGCGCGGAGTTGGCGTGATTTGTTTCGCGCTGCTGCCGGCGGAACGCGACGCAACGGTGATGACGCGACTGGCGCAATGCGCGAAGGAAATATTGGACGCAACGGAGAAGAATCATAACCGATCGACGATTTGGTGTTCGCCTTTGGAGCTGAAACGAGAAATAAATGTCTGGGGCGAGGCAAGTGGAGATTTAGGGTTGATGCAACGCGTTAAGCAAGCGTTTGACCCGCACAATATTCTTGCGCCCGGGCGATTTGTGGGAGGGCTTTAGAAATGGCGGGCGCGCCACCGCAAACTCACGAAGAAGCGCAGCGCGAGTTCGCCGAAACGCTGAGCGGATTCACTGCGGGAGACAATCCCGAATACGCGGATTATTCACGGTGCATTCATTGCGGGCTGTGCTTGAACGCGTGTCCCACGTACCGTCTGTGGCACAACGAAGCGGATTCGCCGCGCGGGCGGATCCGTCAGATGGCGCTGATTGATCAGGGGCGGATGGAACTGGGCGAAGCGTTCGTCACGCACATTGACCGGTGCTTGGATTGCCGCGCGTGCGAGACGGCGTGCCCGTCCGGCGTGGAATACGGCAAGCTGGTGGAGCAGGCGCGCGCGCAAATTGAGAAGAATTGCAAGAGGCCGCGCGCGTCGCGTGCGATTCGCAATTTCGTTTATCGCCGATTGCTGGTCGACCCACGGCGCATTGCGCGATTGGCGCGAATTGCGCGGTTTTACCAGCGTTCAGGATTAGAAGCTATCGCGCGAGGAAGCGGCGTGCTCCGATTGCTGGGATTGCAGCAACGGGCCGCGCTGCTGCCACGACTCGACCGCGAATTTTTCTATTCGCGGTTGGGACAAACATTTCCCGCGCACGGGGAGCGGCGCGCGCGCGTGGCATTTTTTGCGGGATGCGTGGCGCAAGTGACGTTCACTGCGCTGAATGACGCGACGATTCGCGTGTTGCAGGCGAATGGATGCGAAGTTGTGGTGCCGGCGGGACAACAGTGCTGCGGGGCGCTTGCCGCGCACGCGGGAGTGCGCGACGTGGCGCGAGAGCTGGCGCGCAAAAACATGGAAATATTTTTGCGCGAGCCGTTTGACGCGATTATCACCAACGCGGCGGGATGCGGCTCGACGCTGAAGGAGTACACGCATTTATTCGCGGAGGAGGCGGGCGCTGCGGCGGAATCGGCAGCAGAGTTTGTGCCAAAGATGAAGGATGTCACGGAATTTCTTGTCGAGCTTGGATTGTCCGCGCGGCTGCGCGAATTGAAATTGCGCGTCACATATCAGGATTCTTGCCACCTGCTCCACGGGCAGAAAATACGCGAGGCGCCGCGAAAACTGATTCGCGCGGTGCCGGGAGTTGAATTCGTCGAGATGCCGCTGGCCGATCAGTGCTGCGGCTCAGCGGGCGTTTACAACGTGACTGAGACGAAAACGTCGATGGAATTGCTCGCGGAGAAAATGCGGCATGCGAAGTCAACAAAAGCTTCAGCGATTGTCACCGCGAATCCAGGCTGCATTTTGCAGTTGCGCGCGGGCGCAAAGTTGCACGCGACGGGGCAGGAAGTCTTGCACGTAGTGGAATTGCTCGACCGCGCGACGGTTCAGAACTCGTGATGATAGCTACACGATAGAAGCTATCCCATAAATCTCTCGACGGCGTATCATTCCGACCTCAGGGGTTAAAACCCCTAAACTTCCTGGCACTTTTCGGCACGGCTGAAGCCGTGCCCTTACTGAGGCTACCCATGGGATGACCTCCGGAGGGCGATGGAATCCGGCGTCGCACCAGCAAAATATGCTTCAGGCAGAAAAGAAGGCCGAAAAGGAAAAGGGGCGCGCGGGGAGCGTGCCCCTTTTTTGTTTTTCCCTGGCGCGCCGGGGTGACGGACACGTTTGGGACTTGTTTGACGGCCGGATGCGCAGCCGCGACACAAGAGCGAAATAAAAATCAGAAAGCGTCAGGCGGCGGAGGCGGCGCGGGCTTCGCGAATTTACGCTTCATCATCATGCGGCCAGACGTGACCGTGTAATCCTGCGGAACGATAAAGAGCGATTGCGGCGGATCGGCGCGATTAATGTTGGTTAATTGATATGTAGTGGTGCCGAAGCGCGGATCGGTGCGCGTGAACGACACGGTCATTTGCAAGTCCGGTGAATACCATTTTTCAGTAGTGATGACGATGGGATTCTGATTGCCGATTTTGCCGGCTGGAATCGTGCGCGTTGTGCGCGTTCCCTGCACGCTGAGGCCGTCAAGCGTCTTTGTGCCCAGCGATTCGGTGCTGACGGCAGGTTCTTCGTGGCCCATTGGCGAGCGAGCGAATTTGTAGGCGCGAACGTTTCCGCCAGAAGAAATATTCATTACCACAGCCGTCTTCTTATTTTGATTGAGCACGTAATTCTTGCCGGTGCCGGGATCCTTGATGAAAACCAGTTGCGGCACTGGCCCAGCTGCGGCGAGAGGACCGATGGCGGGAAGCGACATTTCGCGGCGCGTGCGGCCGGTGGAATCACGCGCGATGGTGCCGCTCTCCTTGTGGTCGATGCGATTGCCATCGGCGAGCACTTGGACGGTCTCGCGCGTGATTTGCGCGGAGAATGGCGCGTTCTGGACTACGGCGCTCTCGAAACCGCCCATGATCCGTTCGAACGCAAACGTGCCGCCAGGCAAACCCGGGCCGGAGTCTCCCGCTTGAGTGAAAAAGAATATTTTCCCTCCCGCTTGAGTGTAAAAGGATATCTTCCCCGGACGCGCGGATTGTTGCACGGGAGCCGCTGCCGATTGGGCGTGAACGGCGGCCGCGATTCCGAGCGCCACTACGATTGCAGCAAGTCTGATCATTCTGTGATTCATCGTGTCACTCCTTGGCAAAATCCATTTTCACGGCACCAGACGGACGGCGCGCGGCCAGCCATCCTCGCCGACGAGCAAATCGGCCTGAATCAAATCCGCGGAACGCGTCGAGTCCACCGAATAGCCCAGATCGGCCAGCGCACTGCGCGGCATTTCAACGCGCACAATCACGCCAGAGTCGCCGGGCTCGAAACCTTCGCCATACGGCACGGGAACGAAATCGGCGGTCGCATCAGATTGCGCGGTCCCGGCCACGTTTCCCTGTGGCTGAGTGTTTCCTGCCGCGCTATTCCGTTGAGCCTGACGCGAGACATCCGTCATACCCGCTCCGGTTTTCACACCGTTAATCCGAGGGCGCGAAAAATTCCACACTCCGATGGCGAGAAGCACAGCAGCGGCCACGGCAAGCGCGGACCACTCAAGCCGCTGCACTCGCACGCGGCGCACGCGGTGACGCGTCCGTTCGAGGTCGCGATGATGTTCACGAAACGCGGAAACAAGCGCGGATTCCAGATGCGCGGGAGCACCGAGATTGGCGGAGTCTTCAGCAACAGTATCGAGCGCGCCTGCGAGCACCTGCGCTTGAGCCAGGCGCGCGGCGCAGCGTTCGCAAGTCTGCGCGTGAAATTTAGCCATCACGGTGGCAGGCTGGTCGAGGACATCGGGCCGGGTCAAGTCGTGAACAATGCTGTCAAATTCCGCGCAGGTCATTTTCATTTACCTCTTCATTTACCTCTTGATGTACCCCTTCATGTGTTCCGTCTTCCACTACTTCGTATCTTGCCCTATCACCCAGTGTTTTATTTGCTGGCAGCCCTCGAAGGCTTTTTTAGCGCTGAGGGCGCGGGCCGCAATTTTGCCACCAGCATTTCGCGCGCACGAGCGAGGCGCGAACGCACCGTGCCGACGGGGCAACCTAAAGTCGCAGCCGCCGCCGAGTAATCGAAGCCTTGAAGGTCGCAGAGCGTGACGGTCTCTCGATAATGTTCGGGCAGGGCGAGGATAGCGCGATGCACGCGCTTGATAATTTCAGCGCGAGCCAGATCGTCAGATAGAGACTCACCTAGCCCATAGGAGAGTGACGCGTGGCCCGCGCGGACGTGCAAATCGTCGTCCTCGGGGAGCGGCACGAAACGTTTTTCTGATTCCAGGAGACGCCGCACATGATTCCGCGCAATGCCGAAGAGAAACGCCTGGGGCGTGCCGCGCGCGGAATCGAATTTTGATATCTCGCGAATCAAGGTCATGAAAGCCTCTTGCACGACTTCCTCGGCGGCTTCGGGGCGTCCCGTCATGTGCAGAGCGAAGCGGTAAATCGGGCGCTGGTGGCGCAAGTAGAACGAGCGAAACGCACCGTCGTCACCGGCCACGATGCGGCGCAGCAGGTCCTCGTCTCGGAGTTCGGCCCTGTCCGGCATGCTCTATTTGACGTATCCGCCGCGCCTTACGTATATGCATTCGTCCGGCGAACGCGAAAAGTTCCAGAAAAATCGCTCCCTGTTATTCAAACACGCGGCGTGCCGGGCAGTTGCGCGGATCGAACCTTGACCATGCGGGGTCGCGTTTCGTACTTTAGAAGCGCGCTGTCGCACAGGAATGCAGCGAAACGGAGGGCACATGCAGGAATTTGATCCGCACGTACTGGAAGAAAAGCCGATCCCGCCGCCAGCGAAGTTTCAAAAACGAGCGCGGGTGCGAACACTCAAAGAGTACAAGAAACTGTATGAGCGCGCGAAAAACGACCCAGAAGGTTTCTGGGGCGAGCAGGCGAAGATGCTCGATTGGTTCGAGCGGCCCAAGAAAGTGCTGGAGTGGGATTTGCCGCACGCGAAATGGTTCAGCGGCGGAAAGCTGAACGTCGCGCACAATTGCCTGGACCGGCATCTGGCGAAAAGGGGAAAGAAAGTTGCGCTGTATTGGGAAGCGGAGGATGGCAAGAGACTGAAATTTACGTACGCGCAGCTGCACAAGCGCGTGTGCAAATTTGCGAATGCGCTGTTGACGCTCGGCGTGAAGAGTGGCGATTGCGTGGCCGTTTATATGCCGATGATTCCGGAGCTGCCGATTGCGCTGCTGGCGTGCGCGCGCATTGGCGCAATCCATTCGGTCGTGTTCGGCGGATTTAGCGCGGTGTCGCTGGCGGACCGCATTGGAGACGCGAAAGCGAAATGGCTGATTACCGCGGACGGCGGATTCCGGCGCGGGCACGTGGTTCCGTTGAAAGACACGGCGGACAAGGCGATTGAAAGCTGTCCGACGATTCAGAAAGTGGTGGTGGTGAAGCGCACGGGCGAGAAAGTGGCGTGGAAACAGGGGCGCGACTTGTGGTGGCACGAGTTGGAAAAGAAAGCGCAGGCGAAGTGTCCCGCGCCGGCGTTTGATGCGGAGCACCCGCTCTATATTTTGTACACGAGCGGGACGACGGGGAAACCGAAGGGCGTGCTGCATACTTCCGCAGGATATTTGCTCGGCTGCATGTACTCGATGCAGCTGGTCTTTGATTTGCGCGCCGACGATGTGTACTGGTGCACGGCGGACGTTGGCTGGGTAACGGGTCACAGCTATCTGGTTTACGGGCCGCTGGCGAATGGGGCGACCTGCGTGATGTACGAAGGCGCGCCGGATTTCCCGAAGCGCGACCGTTTCTGGAAAATTATCGAGCGTTACAAAGTGTCGATTTTTTACAGCTCGGCGACGGCCGTGCGCGCGTTCATGGCATGGGGAAACGATTGGATCACGAAACGCGATTTGTCGAGCTTGCGATTGCTGGGAACAGTGGGCGAGCCCATCAATCCGGCGGCGTGGAAATGGTATTTCGAGGTGATTGGCCAGAATCGCTGTCCGATTGTCGATACGTGGTGGCAAACGGAAACTGGGGCCATCATGATTTCGCCGCTCCCGGGCGCTACGCCGACAAAACCTGGCTCGGCAACTCTGCCGATGCCCGGGGTGATTTCGCGCGTGGTGACGATGAAAGGCGAGCCGGTGAAGCCCGGCGAAACAGGATACCTGGTGATCGAAAAGCCGTGGCCTTCGATGCTGCGGACAATTTACGGAGACGATGAACGTTTCAAGCGCGATTACTGGACGCGCATTCCGGGCGTTTATTTCACGGGCGACGCGGCGCAGCTCGATGCCGACGGCTACACGTGGGTGCTGGGGCGCGTTGACGACGTGATTAAAGTGGCCGGGCACAGATTGAGTTCGATGGAAATCGAAAGCGCGCTGGTGAGCCACCCGTCGGTGGCGGAGGCGGCGGTGGTCGCGCGTCCCGATGAAATTAAAGGCGAGGCGATTGTGTGTTTTGTGACGCTACGCGCGGGGATGGAACCGACGCGCGAGTTGCGCGCAGCGTTGGGCGAGCATGTGGCGGTGACGATTGGGACGATTGCGCGGCCCAGTGAAGTGCGTTTCGCGGACCTGCTGCCGAAAACGCGCAGCGGGAAAATCATGCGGCGGCTGTTGCGCGAGGTCGCGGAAAAGGGCGGCGTCTCCGGCGACACGACGACGCTCGAGGATTTGAGCGTGATTGCAAAACTCGCCAGCGCCAAGGGCACCGACGAGGAATAACGGCGGCGAACGCCTCATGCGCTTCCGCAAAAAGACGATGGGTCGTCCGCGCGGCAAAAGCATCCATAGAAAGAGGAGGAAAATTATGGAACCGAGAATCGACGTCATGAAAGTGGATCCGAAGGTGTATCACGCAATGCTCGGGTTGGAGACTTATTTGCGGCAGTCCGGACTCGAGGAACCGCTGCTCGAACTCATCAAAATGAGAGCGTCGCAGATCAATGGATGCGCTTACTGCCTCGACATGCATTCCAAAGATGCGCGAGCGGCAGGCGAGACAGAGCAGAGACTTTATGGATTAAATGCGTGGGAAGAATCGCCATTTTATTCCGAGCGCGAGCGGGCGGCGTTGGCGTGGACCGAGGCTCTGACGCTGGTTTCGCAGGGGCATGTGCCGGATGAAGTTTATGAGAAGGTGAAGAAACAGTTTTCGGAGAAGGAAATTGTGGCGTTGACGATGGCCGTGGTCGCGATCAACGGGTGGAACCGGCTGGCGATTTCTTTGCGGGCCGTCGCGGGGACGTATCAGCCGGCGGCGCAGACGAAGCAGACGAGTGCGGCAAAGCAGACGGCGTAGCAGTGGCGAGCGGCTAGATAAGATGACGACTTCGCGCGGATGAGACGCGCGAATGGAAGTGTTACTCGAACCCTTCGTCGCGGCACGGCCCTTCGCAGCTCAGGATGAACTAGAGCCGTGCCCTGCCGAAGCAAAAGAAATGCTTCGCGGGGAGTAGATAAGTCCGATCGGCCCCTACAACGGCAAAATTCCCACCCCTCACAAACTTCGTTCACTTCACTGAAGACGTTCAGCGCAGGCAGGATAGGGGCACCCGAAAAGGCGGAAAGGTATCGCGACTCTCTGAGTCGCGACAGGCGACCCAAGGGTCGCCCCTACAAAAACGAGCCACAGGCACATTTTGTTGCTACGGAGGCGGGACGGAGGCCGACGGTTGGAGCGAGGCGGCGTTTGTGGCGATGACGCTGGCGTACCAGGGGGCGGAATCCTTGGGGATGCGGCGGCGGGAGGGGAAATCGACGAAGATCATGCCGAAACGCTGCGTGTAGCCCTCCTGCCACTCGAAATTATCGAGCAGCGACCAATGAAGATAGCCGAGTAGCGGGACGCCTTCGCGCGAGGCGCGCGCGAGGGTTTGAAGATAGCGCGCGGTGAAATCGATGCGCTGCGGATCGTGCACTTTGCCGTCGAGCGAAATCCAGTCGCGGCAGGAGCAGCCGTTTTCGGTGATCAGAATCGGATGAGTGTAGCGCTCGTAGAGCCACTTTGGCGCCCAGTAGAGAGCGTCGGGCGTAACCTGCCAGCCGAAAGCGGTGACCGGAAAGCCCGCGGAGAAATGGAATTCTTCGGGACGGCCATCCGCGCCGGCGCGCACCAACCATCCTCCGTAAAGATTTACGCCGAGAAAATCGAGGGGCTGCTGAATCGTTTCCATGTCTCCCGGAAGAATTTCGGGAGCGTCTTTGCCGAGCGCGGCGAGCGCGTCGGCGGGATAGTGTCCGAGAAAAACGGGGTCGAGCCACCAGGCATTCTCGCGCCACCAATGAGCGCCGGAGAAACGGTCGAGCGGGCTCGAAAATGTGGACTCGCGAGCCGCAGCGATGTCGGCGGCTGAATCGGTGGCGGGCAACGAAGGCGTGACGTCACAGGCATAGCCGATTTGGGCGGGTTGATGAGAGTTTGCGCGAATGGCCTGAACAGCGCGGCCGTGCGCGAGAAACGTGATGTGCGCGGCGCGCATGTATTCGGCGCGGGCATGCTTTTCACCGGGCGCTTGCATTCCCGTGACGTAAGCGCCGCCGATGAACGAGCGCGGCTCGTTGATGGTGAGCCAGCGCGTGACGCGGTCGGAGAGAGCGCGGGCGACGATGGCGGCGTAATCGCCGAACCACTGCGCCATGTCGCGTTGAAGCCAGCCTCCGCGGCGATGCAGGGCGAGCGGCGTGTCCCAGTGAAATAGCGTGACGACCGGGGCGATCCCCGCCGCGAGCAGCGCGTCGACGAGCCGTCTGTAGAAATCGATTCCCTTTTGATTGACGCTGCCGACGCCTTCCGGAAGCACGCGCGTCCAGGAAATGCTGAAGCGAAATGCAGTGAGCCCCATGCCACGCATGTGGGCGATGTCTTCGGTGTAACGATGATAAAAATCGCAGGCGATGTCGGCGGTTTGGCCGTCGCGGATTTTGCCGCGCTGCAGCACGAATTCGTCCCAGACGGAGAGGCCCTTCCCGTCTTCGCGCGCGGCGCCTTCGACTTGATACGCAGAAGTCGAGGCACCCCAGAGGAAATTTTTTGGAAAGGGTGACGCCGTTGGAGAGGCGAGCGATGCTTGCCCAATGGGATTCTCGGCGGGATGCGTGAGGGCTGCGTCCGCGGGACGCAAGTTTTTCAGCACAAGTGCCGAAGCGCCCGAAGCGGAGAGGAATTCGCGGCGGGTGAAGTGGTGCGAGATGTTTCGTGATCGCGTCATTTGGTGCACGTTGAGAGTTACTTCCCCGGGTCGAACATGCCGGCGGCGACGCGTGTGACCAAGCTGCGCGGCGCCAGGCGCTGGCCTTCGACACTCAGCTTGTTTTTTAAGCCGGAGATTACGCTGCTCTTCCCTTCAGCGAGCGCGCGCAATCCCACGCGCGCCACTTTTTCCGCCGTTTCCGCGCCGCGAAACGTGTGCTCGGGCTGGCCGGCGACTTCGCGAAACTCGGTGGTGGTCGAGCCGGGGCAAAGCGCGCAAACGTGAACGCCGTGGCGGCGAGCTTCTTCCGCGATGCCCTCGGCGAACAATAGATCGAAGGCTTTAGTGGCGGCGTAGGTCGAAATGTAAGGAACGGCTTGGAAGGCGGCGACAGAGGCGACGATGAGAATGTCTCCGTGGCCGCGCGCAACCATCCCGGGCAGGTACAGGCGCGTCAGATGAACAACCGCCGAGCAATTGACCTGAATCATTTCGAGTTGGCGAGCGAGGTCAGATTCGTGAAGAGGGCCGTAGGAACCGAAGCCGGCGTTGTTGATCAGCAGCTCGATTTCGAGATTCTTCGCTTGCGTAAAGGCCAAGATTTCGCCGGGCGTCTTGGGCCGCGCAAGATCTGTTGCGAGGACCTCAGCTTTAATGGAATGGGCGGAGCGGAGTTGGGAAGAGAGTTCTTCGAGGCGTTCGCGGCGGCGGGCCGTGAGGACGAGGTTAGCTCCACCGGCGGCAAGCTGTCCGGCGAGCGCTCGGCCGATTCCCGCGCTCGCGCCCGTTATGAGCGCCCACTTTCCCGCCCAACGCCGTTCGTCGTAAGCCATTATTTATTCCCCCGAATAGGTGACGCCAAAATGAGACCACAGGCAGGGCCGTCTGAAAAGGGATAGTTGTTGCCCCTAAAAGGAAGCAGTCTCGAACGAGGCTGCCCCTTGCACACAGTGCCAGCAGGCGCTCAATTACCGACAGAAAATTGTAGGAAACTACAAAAAAATGGAGAATGCTACAAATAGGAGGCCGCGCTAGAGGCTGCGGGCGTTGCCGCGGGCCAAAACGAAGTCGCGGAGACGGACGCTTTGCTCTTTCATACTAGCGAGCAACCGGCGCGCCCATACGAATTCGGCGGCGAGAAGCCCCAAACCAAGCAACATGACGAGCCAGCCGGGAGCGGGACTGAAGAACAAAACTGCACCGAGAGCCAGAAGCGTGAAACCGAGAACGATGCGAAGGAAGCGCTTGGTCTGTTGAAGAGTCTTGAAAAGCATTGTCGTGTTCCGTTCCACCAACCGGTTGCGCGGGCCGCCTGGAAAGACCGTATAACAGGCCGATATAATGTTGTACTGCCGCTCGGTTACTTCCCGCATCCGCTTGGATGCTTGCGAGCGGCCACAGATTCAGGAGCACGTGAATGACCAAACCGGAGAGGCCTTGTTTGTCGCAAAAACGCCGCAGATAATGGCTTTCCCGATTTAGGCATGCCGCCGATTGAAAAGAAATGTGCGCGGAATGGAAAATAATTACCTTGCGAGGGAAAGAATGGAATTGACGAGCGTACGAATCGAAATACCAGAAGGAGCGAACGTAATTCTGGGGCAGGCGCACTTTATCAAAACGGCAGAGGATGTTTTTGAAGCGATTGTCAACACAGTGCCTGGCGCGAAATTTGCGGTTGCGTTCAACGAAGCGTCAGGGCCGTGCCTGGTGCGGGTGGAAGCCAACGACGATGAACTGCGCGCGGCGGCGATTGCGAACGCGCAGGCGGTGGGCGCGGGACATCTGTTCGTGGTGCTGGTGCGCGACGCGTATCCGGTCAACCTGCTCGGACGAATTCAGGATTGCTACGAAGTGTGCTCGATTTTTTGCGCGACGGCGAATCCCGTGGAAGTGATTGTGGCGGAGACGAAACAGGGGCGAGGAGTGATGGGCGTAGTGGATGGGGCATCGCCGAAGGGCGTCGAGGGGCCGGCGGACGCGCAGGGGCGGCACGACTTTGTGCGGAAGATTGGTTATAAGCGGTGAACCTCGTCTGGCGATTTCTGATGTATGGAGCGATTCATTAAGGCACAATCGCGTGGTCTTGGAACAACAAGGCTGGTTATGCTGGGATTTCGTCATGGCGGGGCCGTCTAGGGCCGGACAGGCGCAGGCGGTACTTGGGGGAACATGTTGGCCGCTAGAATTGTAGCCATGATGATGAAGGCCCCAACGAGGCGGACACTCTCCGCGTGGTTCATCCACCTCGGCGGGCCAGGACTAATCCCGCTTGGTCTTCTCGACAACTCCGTGATTCCCGTTCCCGGCAGCATGGACGCGCTGACGATTGTGCTGGCGGCGCACCAACGGCAATTGTGGCCATACTACGCGTTGATGGCGACAGCAGGTGCGGTGCTCGGCGGCTACATCACATTTCGCCTGGCACACAAACAAGGGAAAGACTTGCTCGAGCGCAAGATGAAGCACGGATTGATGAAGAAAATCTACGACCTGTTTCGGAAGTGGGGTTTTGGGGCGATTGCGATTCCCGCCATGTTGCCACCACCCGTGCCGATGGTGCCTTTCCTGGTGGTTGCGGGAGCGACGAACTACCCGACGAAGAAATTCCTGGCCGCGCTCGCGGTGGGGCGCGCGGCGCGATACACGGCTTTGGCTTACCTGGCGAGCGTCTACGGCCGGCAAATCCTGCGATTGTTCTCGCAGTACGGGCTGCCGATTCTGTACGTGCTGATCGGGCTGGCGATAGTGAGCGCCGTGTTTACAGTGATCGATCATTACCGGGAAAAAGCGGAAGTGAAAGCAAATACAGCACGAACCATATCCTAAAGAGGATCGGCACGAGGGGAAGTTGCTGAACGAAGCCGCGCTCACGCAATGCCAGCGCGAATTTTTGCTCCGGAAATTATTTGGGCCATGACGTCGCGATACTTGTCGAACGTATCGTCCACCACGGTGATGGTTGGGATTACCGGCTGGTCTTTACGCACTTCGGGACGAAAGTGACCGAATCCAGATTCGTGAACGCCACTGCTTCCCCGCCCCGGAGCCGGATGGCTGAGGTGTTCGAAGGTGCGCGCGTACTTTTGAAAGGCAGGCGGGTAACCGCGGGACGGGAAGACCTGGTAAACGGGCAAGATGGACATGAGCGCGTCGTAGGAGAACTCCCCGACGGCGAGGACGTGCGGGAATTTCTGGCGTAAGTCTTCGACGAGGCGCCGGGTTCCCTCGTGCATGTCGGCTTTCGTGTTGTTCTGCCAGCCGCCGGAGATGTCGAGAAAATAGCCGTCGACGGCAAATTGTTCGATTACGCCGGCGATGCGCGCCGAGAGCCAATTTCTCCACGAGTCAACGCCAAGGTTCATGTACTTGCCGCCGCCTTCATAATGACGGTCGTTGTCCCAATCCACCCAGGCCAAGTCGAAATCGTTGCCGTCAATATCCTGGGTGGTCGCGTCCGAGAACTTCGAAAATACGGGCAGCTTCGAATTGGCGCCGTTCATGCCGAACATGGGTAGAAAACGGAAGCCGAGACGCTGGCCGCTGTGAATGAGGGTGCGGAAGCCATCCTCGCCGCCAAGCTGCGGGCTGACCTTGTAAATGGGATACTCCCAGTAATAGCGGCCATCCCAGGCGGGAAGAAATACCATAACGTTCTTCGCGGGAATTTGCGTGGCGACCCACTGGAGAATTCGCTGCGCTTTTGCGAAATCATTGAAGATGTATCCGGTCCAATGCATTCCGTGAATCGAGACGACCAGGGCAATGTCTCGAAACCAGGCGGGCACATCCTGGCGTTTCTCCCAGTCCGGTATGGCGAAGGCTTGCTCGACGTGCGCGAAGTGCGTACGGAATGCGTCTTCGGCGGTCTGGGTGCGTCCCACGCGCCACGTGGGACTACGCAATTGATTGCTGTGCTTCCAGCCTTCCTGCTCGTAGACAAGCTCGACGCGATAGCCGTTCGGGCCAGGCTGGAAATAGAAGCGATTGGCGCGCACCCGGTCCAAGAGCACGGAGAGAAAAAAGAATTCGTGCTCGCTTGATTGAACCACCGCGACGGGCGAATCGATACCGATCGCATCATGATGGTCGCCGCCTCCGAAGGGATAACCGAGAAGCACTTCGTTATCTTTCGGGTCAAAAAAACCTTCGCTTCCGCCGCAGATCTGCCCGCGAGGGATGCCGCGCAAAATCGCGGATATGGATTTGATGGGCTGGTCCATCGCGGCTGAGACATCCCACTCGACAAATTCTCCGTTTTTTCGAATTCGGGCGAGCAGAGTGCCGGGAATTTTCTGTTGATCTCCAGCCCAAAGGAATTGCGAGCACCGGAGCACGACGCCGTCAGCCGTTTTTTCCACGGCAAGGTGGTCGCGATCAAGGCCGTATGCGTTTTCAAACGTGTAGAGACGAAAGGAAAACAGCATTCCGTGGAAGGAGACGGATGGCTCGGGAAAATCAAAACTGAACTTGAAGAAACTTCTGCCGCGTGGCGGCAGATAAACATCGCTTGAGGAAGTGAGTGGAACGATGGTTCCGTCGGGCGGCGCAGTTTCTGCGCTTGCGTGGCCAGCGATGACCGGCGCAGCGGAGGACGCGGCCGCAACTTGATTCCTGCCGCCTGGCAAGACCAGCGATGAAGCGCCTGCAGCCAGGCCAGTCTTCAGCAAATCGCGGCGCGAGATTCTTTTCTTCAGCATTTTCGCCTCCGTGCCCGCAAATTCAACTCGCTTGGATAGCCGTAGAGATTAGTGCGAGAGGGCTTTTGTCGCCGCCCGCGCGTGACTGAAATGCTGCAGCCAAGACTGGAAGCGATCGAGGTAGAGGTATACCACAGGAGTGGTGAAGAGCGTCAGCATCTGGCTGACGATGAGGCCTCCGACGATGGTGATGCCAAGTGGCCGGCGAAGTTCCGAGCCTGTGCCACCGCCGACAGCAAGGGGCACGGCCCCGAGCATCGCGGCCATCGTGGTCATCATAATCGGACGAAATCGAAGCAAACAGGCTTCGTAAATCGCTTCGAGCGGAGTCCTGCCCTGGACGCGTTCGGCCTGGATGGCGAAATCGATCATCAGAATCGCGTTCTTCTTCACGATGCCAATCAGCAGAATGATGCCGATGATGGCAATGACGCTGAGTTCCGTCTTGAAAATGAAGAGAGCCAGCAACGCGCCGACACCCGCCGACGGAAGCGTGGAGAGAATCGTGATGGGATGAATGTAGCTTTCGTAGAGGATGCCGAGAACGATGTATACGGCAGCAAGAGCCGTGAGAATCAGAATGGGCTCGGACGCCAGCGAGGACTGAAAGGCTTGCGCGGTTCCCTGAAAGCTGCCATGAACGTTTTCCGGCATGCCGATTTGACGTTCGGCAGTGTCGATATCGGTGACGGCGGTGCCAAGGGCGGTGCCCGCCACAAGATTGAACGAAAGAGTGATGGATGGGAACTGCCCCTGGTGGTTGACGGTGAGCGAAGTCCTCGAAGGCTGGTAACTGGCGAGGGCGCTGAGCGGAATCAGTTCGCCTTTGTTCGACGCGACAAAGATGGACTTTAGCGCATCGGGATTTTGCTGGTATTGAGGAGCGACATCGAGCACAACGTGATACTGGTTCAGACCTTTGTACATATTCGAGACCTGGCGCTGGCCGAATGCGTCGTTGAGCGTGCTATCAATCGCCGACATGGAAACGCCGAGACGCGAAGCAGTATCGCGGTCAACGACAAGGGAAGTCTGCAAGCCGTGGACCTGCTGGTCGGTGTTGATATCCAGGAGTTCGGGAATTTTGCTCAACCGGGCCATAAGGAGCGGCGCCCAATGGTTTAGGTCGGTGATTTTATCGGCTTGCAAAGTGTATTGATACTGGGAATTGCCGCCGCGTCCGCCGACGCTGACGTCCTGCACGGATTGAAGGTAGAGCGTCGCGCCTGGGATTACGGAAAGCTTCCTCCGCAGGCGCGCAATCACCTGGTCGGCGGAAACTTTGCGGATGCTGATGTCCTTGAGCTGCGCGAACATGCGCGCGGTGTTTTCGCTGCCGCCGCCGGTGAATGCGGTGACCGTGTCAATGGCTGGATCCTGCTGGACAATGCGAGCGAACGCCGTCATTTTCGCGGACATCGCCGCGAACGAAGTGTCCTGGTCTCCCTGAATGCTTCCTGTCAAGCGGCCAGTGTCCTGTTGCGGGAAGAATCCTTTAGGAACGACGACGAAAAGATAGACGCTGAGGCAGACGGTGCCGATGGTCAGGGCCAGCACGGCAGGCTGGTTGCGCAAGACCCATCGCAAGCAGACGTTGTAGAAACTGTGGAGGCCGTTAAAAGCGCGTTCAGCGATTCGATAAGCGCGGCCGTGATGGCCGCGGTCGCGTTTGAGGAAGCGGGCGCACATCATCGGCGTGGTGGTGAGCGAAACAAACAGGGAAACGCAAATCGCGGCGCTGAGAGTCACGGCGAATTCGCGGAACAGGCGCCCGACGATACCTCCCATCAAAAGAATGGGGATAAAGACGGCGACAAGCGAAGTGCTCATCGAAAAAACGGTAAAACCAATCTCACGCGCGCCCTGCAGGGCCGCGGCGAAGGGCTCCATGCCTCCTTCGAGATGGCGGGAAATGTTTTCAATGACGACGATGGCGTCATCGACCACGAACCCCGTGGAGACGGTGAGCGCCATGAGCGAAAGGTTGTCGATGCTGTATCCGCACAAATACATGACGCCAAACGTGCCCACAAGAGAAAGCGGCACGGCAATGCTGGGGATTGCGGTGGCCCAGGCGTTACGCAGAAACGCGAACACAACGAGTACCACCAACACGATCGAGATGAGCAGAGTGATTTCCACGTCGTGGATCGAGGCGCGGATGGTCGGCGAACGGTCCTGAATCACGCCGACATGGATGGAAGGCGAAATCGAAGCTTGTAGATTGGGCAACTCGGCGCGAACGCTATCCACCGTGTCAATAATGTTCGCGCCGGGCTGGCGGAAGACGGCGATCATGATGGCCGGGTCGCCATTGGAAATGCCGGCGTTGCGCGTGTTGGACGCAGCGTCGGTGACGGTGGCGATATCCGCCAAGCGCACCGGAGCGCCGTTAACCCAGGCGACGATTAAGGGACGATACTGGTCGGCGGTGAAAAGCTGGTCGCTCGTGAAAATTTGCCAGGTTTGATTCTGGTCTTTCAGAGAGCCCATGGGGCTGTGGGCATTGGCGTTGCTGAGGGCCGTGCGAACTTGCTCCATGCTGATGCCGTAGCTGCTGATCTGCGTGGGTTTCACGTCTACGCGAACAGCGGGCTGGGCGCCGCCCCAGACACCGACCTGACCGACGCCGGGGATCTGCGCCACTTTCTGGGCGAGGATGGAATCGGCCGCGTCGTATACCGAACTTCGGGGAATATTTGTCGAAGTGAGTCCGAGGAGCATGATGGGCGCATCGGCGGGGTTCACTTTGCGATACGTGGGGGAGCCTGGTAAATCAGCGGGAAGCTGGCCGCGCGCTGCATTGATTGCGGCTTGAACGTCGCGGGCGGCGGCGTCGATACTGCGATTCAAATCAAACTGGAGTGTTACGTTGGTCGAGCCGAGCGAACTCGAGGACGTCATTTGGGTGACGCCCGCGATGCGGCCGAACTGACGTTCGAGAGGCGTGGCCACAGCGGAGGCCATCGTTTCGGGACTGGCACCCGGGAGTCCGGCATTGACGGAGATGGTTGGGAAATCGACCTGCGGAAGAGGTGCTTCGGGCAGAAAATTGAAAGCGAGACCTCCGGCGAGCAGAATCGCGAGAGTCAGCAGCGACGTCGCGACCGGGCGGCGGATGAAGGGAGTCGAAAAGTTGGAGGAGATGTTCACGGTTCAGTCGCCCGCGGGTTCCTCGGCTGGCATGTGTACGTGGCCGCGCACGCGACTTGCGACCCAATCAAACGCCAGATAGACAACTGGGGTGGTGTAGAGCGTCAGCAACTGGCTCAGGAGCAAGCCACCGACAATTGTGATTCCGAGGGGACGGCGTAACTCGGAGCCCATGCCCGTACCCAACGCCAACGGGAAACCACCGAGAAGAGCCGCCATGGTGGTCATCATGATCGGGCGGAAGCGGAGAAGGCACGCTTCGTAAATCGCGTCGAGAGGGGCTTTACCTTCCTTGCGCTCAGCCTCGAGCGCGAAGTCAATCATCATGATGGCGTTTTTCTTTACAATGCCGATCAACAGAATCAAGCCAATCAGCGCAATGACACTGAATTCCGTTCTGCAAATCAAGAGAGCCAGAATCGCGCCGACTCCGGCGGAGGGCAAAGTTGAAAGAATCGTGATGGGATGGATATAGCTCTCGTAGAGAACACCCAGAACGATGTACACCACGATGACGGCGGCGAGAATCAGCAACGGCTCATTGGATAAGGAAGCCAAAAATGCGGCCGCCGTGCCTTCGTAGTTCGTTTGAATGCTGGCGGGAAGTCCAATTTGCTGGCGAGCCGCGTCAACCGCTTTCACCGCATTGCCCAAGGAAACATTTGGCGCAAGATTGAACGAAATCGTAACGGCGGGAAATTGTCCCTGGTGATTGATGACGAGGGGCATCGAGGCCGGAACAAAGCGCGTGAAGGCGCTGAGCGGGATTTGCCTGCCGCTTGAGGAATTGACGAAAATATTTTTCAGCGCGTCCGGATTCTGCTGAAAAGACGGATTGACTTCCAAAACGACGTGGTACTGGTTGAGTTGCGTGAAAATGGTGGACACCTGCCGCTGACCAAAGGCGTCGTAAAGAGTATCGTCGATCGTCTGAGGCAAAATACCCAGGCGCGACGCTGTATCGCGATCGATTTCGAGCCCTGCCTGCAGGCCCTGGTTCTGCTGATCGCTCGCCACGTCAGTCAACTCGGGCAGCGATTGCAGTTTGGCCATCATCCGCGTTGTCCAGAGAGCGAGCTCGTTGGGATCCACGTCTTCCATGCTGTATTGGAACTCCGTGCGGCTGACGCGATCGTCGACCGTGAGGTCCTGCACGGGCTGCATGAAGAGGGTGATGCCGTCGACTTTGGCGAGTGACGGCTCGAGACGGCGGATAATATCCGAGGCCGAGACGTGATTGCGGTCGGCAATGGGCTTTAAGTTAATTTCGATGCGTCCGCTGTTGAGCGTAGTGTTCGTTCCGTCGATGCCGATGAAGGAAGAGAGACTGTCGACAGCGGGATCCTGCAGAATCACGTGGGTCAGAGCCTGCTGGCGCTGCGCCATGGCGGCGAAAGAAACGTCCTGGGGCGCCTCGGAAACACCGAGAATGATTCCCGTGTCCTGCACGGGGAAGAAACCCTTGGGCACGTAAATGTAGAGCAGGATGGTGGCGACGAGCGTGGCGAAAGTGATTAGCAGGGTCGTGGTGCGGTATTGCAGGACGAACCGGAGCGTGCGTCCGTAAAATGCGATGGCGGAATTGAACCAGCGCTCAGAGGCATGGTAGAAGCGGCTCTGCCTGGCTTCGTCTTTGTGCTTGAGCAATTGCGCGGACATCATGGGCGTCAAGGTGAGGGAAACAAACGCGGAGACGAGAATCGTCACCGCGAGCGTGACGGCGAACTCTCGAAACAACCGGCCGACGACGTCGCCCATAAAGAGCAGCGGAATCAATACGGCAATCAGCGAAATCGTCAGCGACATGATGGTGAAGCCGATCTGCTCGGAGCCCTTGAGGGCGGCCTGCAGAGGCGTATCGCCCTGCTCGATATAGCGGCTGATGTTTTCAATCATCACGATGGCATCATCGACAACGAAACCTGTCGAAATCGTGAGGGCCATCAACGTGAGGTTATTCAAACTGTAGCCAAGCAAATACATCACGCCAAAGGTGCCCACAATCGAGAGCGGTACGGCGACGCTGGGGATGATCGTTGCCGAGATGCTGCGAAGGAAAAGGAAAATGACCATCACGACGAGCGCCACGGTGAGAATCAGCTCAAATTGCACGTCTGAGACAGAGGCGCGAATGGTGATGGTGCGGTCGGTGAGCGGGGTGACGGTGATCGAGGCGGGCAGCGAGGCCTGCAACTGCGGCAGCAGGGCCTTGACGCTGTCGGCAACGCTGATGATATTGGCGCCAGGCTGGCGTTGAATATTCAGAATTACGGCGGGATTCTCATTGGCCCACGCGGCTTCTTCGACATTCTCGGCCCCGTCGAGCACGGTGGCGACGTCGCTGAGGCGCACGGGAGCGCCATTTCGATAGGCAATGATAAGAGGCTTATAGGCGTCGCTGGAGACAAGCTGATCGTTAGCGGCAATTGTGTACTGCTGCTGAGGACCCTCGAAATTGCCCTTGGCCTGATCCACATTCGCCTGGCCTAGCGACGTTCTCAAATCCTCAAGGCTCAAGCCATACGAGGCCAACTCGGTAGGATTCGCCTGAATTCGCACGGCCGGCCGTTGTCCGCCGCTGATGCTGACCAAGCCAACGCCTGTGAGTTGAGAGATCTTTTGCGCGAGGTTGGTATCCGCGAGGTCTTCGACCTTGGAGAGCGGCAGGGTGGTTGAAGTGAGCGCGAAGGTGAGGATGGGCGTGTCGGCGGGATTGATCTTGCTGTAGATGGGCGGATTCGGCAGGGCGCGCGGCAAAAGCTGGCCGGCGCCGTTGATAGCCGCCTGAACTTCCTGTTCGGCGACATCGATATCCAGCGTGAGGACGAATTGCAAAGTGATGATGGAGCTGCCAAACGAGCTCGTGGACGTCATCTGCTTCAGGCCGGGGATTTGCCCGAAGGTACGCTCGAGAGGAGCAGTGACGGACGACGCCATCACGTCAGGACTGGCGCCGGGGTAAAAAGTTTGAACCTCAATGGTCGGGTAGTCGACCTCGGGCAGTGCGGAGACAGGCAATTCTTTATAAGCCACCAAACCAGCCAATAGCAGTCCGACCATGAGGAGGCTGGTGGCGACGGGCCGTACGATAAACGGCCGTGACGGATTCACTTTTGCGGACCTTTGCGTCGCGTTCCATGAAGGCGCGCCGGAGCGGGCACACCCGGAGTTTGCTGTGGGGGTTGGCTCGGATTCTGGGCGGAAGTACCGGACGCACCACCGACAGCGCTTCGCGGCTCAATCTTGCTGCCGTCCTGCAGCTTATCCATGCCATCCGTGACAACCTGGTCGCCGGGCCGCAAGCCACTGCTGAGACCAACCACGTTGCCCGCAGTGAGAGCTACCGTCACATTGTGAATTTTCACAGTGTTGCCGGGAGCAACGGCATAAACGTATGTTCCTTGAGGGCCCCGTTCCAGTGCAGCAGCAGGAATGACAGTGAGACCACGCATGGTGTCGACGAGCAGATGAATGTTGACGAATTGATTGGGGAAAAGGGCGTTGTCGGAGTTGTCGAACATCGCTTTCAGCTTATAAGTGCCGGTAGTGGTGTCAATCTGGTTGTCAATCGTGAGCAGCGTTCCGCTGCCGATCTTCGTGGTGTCGTCGCGGTCGTATGCGTCCGCGGGGAGTTTCGCGCCCTGGCGCAGCTTCTTGTACACCGTCATCATCTGATCCTGCGGCAAGGTAAAAATGGCGGCGATCGGATGTACCTGCGTAATAACCAACAAGCCGTTTTGATCGGACGAATGAACGATGTTTCCGGCGTCAACGAGCCGCAAACCAACTCTTCCCTCAATCGGTGAAGTGATGTGGCAGTAGGAAAGCTGCAATTTTGCGCTGTCGATTTGCGCCTGATCGGACTTGATCGAACCTTGCAACTGCTCGGAAGCCGCAATCTGAGTGTCCATTTGTTGTTTCGGGATAACGCCGGCAGCGTAGAGAGCTTGATAACGAGTCGCGTTCACGGACGCGTCGTGGAGGGCCGCTGTATCCTTGGCAAACTGGCCCTGCGCCTGTTCCAGCTGAACTTGATATGGACGCGGGTCAATTTCGACTAACGGATCTCCCTTGTGGACGAATTCGCCTTCCTTGAAGTGGACGACCATTATTTGACCGTCAACGTGGGAATGAATTGTGACTGTGTTCGAGGCGGTGACGGTGCCGAGTCCGGTGTAATACACGGGGAGGTCGCCGGCGATCGCTGCGGCCACAACAACAGGAACAGGCATGCCCGCTTGCCTGGCGTGAGCCGAGGTTGCTGCGGCCAGCGTTTGCCTGGCCTTCGCGCCGCGGAAATACCATATAGCGACGCCGATCACGATAAGGATCAGCACCCAGAGCCACCAGCGCCGTTTGTGATGCGGGCCGGAAATATCGGGTGGCACCGGCGGAAGAGGCCGCGTTTCGGACGGTTGCGGCTCTAGTGCGGGATGAGAGACCATCTTTTTCAGCTCCTACTCGGAATGGCCAGTCGCGGCCGCCATTTTTACCAGTTGCGGGCAACTCGCTTCAGTTGTGGGCTACAACTGAGGTATTGGGGACCGGAGCTACGACACGCGGGGCTCAGCAACGCCTGCATGCTGCTCCTAAGACGCTCTCCTATAAGATTGCGTTTCCCATGTGGAAGTTTCTGTTTCCAGGTTGTGACAGGGTAAACCGCCGTCATGCCCTGTCGCGAACACACAAGGTGACGGTCCTGGCCCAACCACATGGTGCGAGGAGGTAGGAATTTGGCTCTGCCTATACGATATCTCCCTCCCAATCGTCGATACTGGTGAAGATCAAGACAATGAGCGAACGCGAAGGCGAGGGTGCCTCGGCGACGAGGACGACCATTGAGCGGACGTACCGCGAGCGGGGGCGGGGATTCCTCGCCTGGGCGAGACGCCACGCGCCCGATGCGGCAACGGCCGAGGATATCCTGCAGGACGCTTTCATTCGCGCCTTGGCCAACGCGGATGCCCTATCTCCAGTCGAGGACTTGGCGGCGTGGATCTTCTCCGCCATGCGGAACCGCCTGATCGACCTGTGGAGAGGCGAGGGCATGCGGCAGCGCGCTGGAGGGACTGAGCTCCGCGAGAAGGTCCTGGAGCAGGTGGCCTTAGAGGCGGGGCTCGATCCGCAGGACCTGCTCCTGCGGAACGAGAGACTCGCCGCCCTTCAGGTGGCCATCGAAGCGCTGCCCGCGCCGCAACGTGACGTCATCCGGGCGCAGGCGCTCGGCGGGGTCGCCTTCAAGGATCTCGCCGAGGCGACGGGAGTGTCGATTGATACGCTGATGGCGAGGAAGCGTTATGCGATCCGAAAACTCGCCGCAGCGCTTGAGTATTGGATGGACGATTGATTTCAAGACAGGAGGCATGCGATGTCGAATCATGAAGGCGGCGTTTGCCGTGGCAGGAGATGGTCTGAGTGGTCGATTAGGGCAAGGGTGGGAGTAATCGTGGCGGCGATCATTCTCGCTCCCGGGTTCCTCGCCCTCTTCGCCGCAATAACGATGTGGCTGTGGAACTGGCTGATGCCCACGATCTTCAATCTGCCGACAATCGGATTCTGGCAGGCGGCCGGCATTCTCATCCTCGCGCAGATTCTATTCAAGGGAGGCCACGTGAGGAGGGCGGGAAGGTCGAGTTGGAAAAAGGCGCGGATCCGGGCGCAGATGAAGGAAGAGGGACCAGAGGCGACGGCAGAGTAATCCGTGGCGCATGTGAATCGACAATAGGGACTAATGTGAATCAAGCGCTACGCCGATAAAATGGCGGAGAGGGTGGGATTCGAACCCACGGTAGAATTTCTCCTACACACGCTTTCCAAGCGTGCTCCTTAAACCGCTCGGACACCTCTCCGTGGAAGCAGCGACTCAGAAGCGTAGCAGATTGAGCGAAGAGCGGCAAACACGGCGGCGAACATGTGGCGGCGCGAATTTCTTTACGTCATCCAGCCGCCGGAGACGCTGATGACTTGTCCGGTGACGTAATCGGCCGAATCAGACGCGAGGAACTTGACAACGGCTGCGATGTCTTCCGCCGACGGAGGGCGGCCCACGGGGAAGCGCGCATCGTGCATCCGGCGAGCTTCTTCCAGCGAGAGTTCCTTGTCATCAATGTTCGGAGGGTTGACGACATTGACGGTGATGCCGTTCTTTGCTTCTTCCAAGGCGAGGGAACGCGAGAATGCGACGACTCCGGCCTTCGCGGCCGTGTACGCTGAAATCGTGGCCTGGCCGAACGCGCGCTCTGCTCCCACCGCGCCGAGATTGATGATGCGTCCCCAGTGCTGGCGGCGCATGGCGGCGAGCACGGCCTTACTCGTATAAAAGACGCTCATCAGATTCGAATCGAGGACACGCTTCCATTCGTCGAGCGTGGTGTCGGCCACGGTGCCCCAATTGAAGATGCCGACGTTGTTAACGAGCACGTCGAGACGCTGGAAGCGCTCAAGCACTGAACGGACGAGCGAATCCGACCGCTCCGGGTTTGTGGCATCGGCTTCGACGGCGAAGCATTCGCATCCGACCGACTGCAGTTGCCGCAATGTATTCTGCGCCGCCGCTTTATTCGAGCGATAGGAAAGCGCGACGCGCGCGCCTTCGCGTCCCAAACCCAGAGCGATGCCTTTACCAATGCCTCGGCTGCCGCCCGTGACCAGCGCCACACGCTTTCCGAGTTCCACGAAAATCTCCTCCCCGTGAATAATGGAGCGAGGAAACATTACCGAATTCCCGGCGCATTGCCAAGCAAGACCGAAGAACGCGGCGCCAGGCGACGGGACGCGAGCTACACGATCGGTCCAGCGTCGCGACGTCAGCGGAAGCGCGCGACGATAACGGTCATGTCGTCGGCCTGCTCGGGCGAGCCTGCCCACTGCTCGACGGCGGAAAGCAATCCGTCGGCGAGACGCTCCGCGGGGACATCGCGGAGACGCAATACTTCATTGGCCAGACGCGACGTGCCGAACTCCTCGCCATACACGTTCTCGGGCTCGAGCAAACCGTCACTAAAACCGACGAACAGGGCGCCGGGTTCGGCAGGAACGGTCACCTGCGTGTAACCCGCGTTATCGAAGAGTCCGACAACCGTTCCGCCCTGGTCGAGTTTTTTCACCGTATTGCCGGTCACGAAAAATGGCGCGCAATGGCCCGCGTTTGTGTAGGAGAGCGAGCGCGAAGCGGCGTCGTATTGGGCGTAAAAAAGCGTGGCGTAGCGATCGTCGGAGGTGTTTAGAAAAAGATGGCGATTGAGCGAGCTGACCACTTCGTTGGTGGTGCGATGGCCATTCACGATTGCCTGGCCACGAAGCGCCGCCTGAAGGCTCGCCATCAGAAGCGCGGCCGAGATTCCCTTTCCGCTGATATCGGCAATGGCCAGACCCAGGCGCGATTGGCCGAGGTTCATGAAATCATAGTAATCGCCTGAGACGACGCGCGCGGCGCGGCAGACGGCGGCCAATTCCAACCCCGCCATTTCCGGGAGCGCGCGCGGAAAAAGTTGGGTTTGGACTTCACGCGCGATGGTCAGTTCGTTTTCAAGCTTCTGACGCTGGCGTTGCTCTTCGATGAGCTCCGCGATGGAGCCGGTCATGGCATTGAACGATTCCGCGAGCACACCGAGTTGATCGCGCTGGCGCACATGGATGCGATGGCGGAAGTCGCCCTGGCGCACGTGCCGCGTGGCTTCGTAAAGATCATCAACGGCAACGGTGATGGTGCGCGTGAGGACAACACCTGTGGCCAGCGCAGCGACTTCGAGAACGAGAAAAAATACGCCGATAAGAATCAAGATAATGACGAGCGGATCTCCCAGGAGACCGAGAGAGGCAAACAGACGGCTGTTCATCTCCGAGGGCCGAAGGGAGAAAGCCGCAGCGACGTAAATCGGGTTCGTGGTCGGTTCATCACGATTGAGCAACACAGCGTTGAGCGTGGAACCGCCGGAGATTTCCATGTCGTACCAGCCGCGCTTGGGCTGCAAAGGCCGCACACTGGCAATCTGTCCAGCGCGGACGAGGCGGCTGCCGTTCAAGTTAAGGACCTCGGCCGATGGATCGGAGGGTACCGCGTAGCGGAACGTGGTGAGTTGAATCGGGCCGAGATCGGGGGCGATGGCGCCGAGCAGCTCGGCGGTGACGGGCACGCGGACGTAAAGTTCGCCTTCGTGAGACGGCGCCTGGCTCGCCACCACGGCTTCGATCCACAAATTTCCCGCGGATTGCGCAAGTCCTGTAAATCCGCGCACGGGCCGCGCGTTTGAGCCAATGGCAGCGGCTGATTCGGGCAGATGAACTTCAAGCCCGGGAAGCCGCTTGCTTGCCGCAGTCAACATGGCGGCGATTCCGGGACGCCCGAGCACCGCGCGCGCGTTGATCGCGAGTCCCTTTGCCACGTCATTCTCTATCGTCTGGTCGAGCGTTTCCGCAATATGAGAGACTTCGGAAATGCGCTCGCTCATGTCGTCTTGCAACAGGTGCGCCCCGAGTTGGAAGTAAAGCAAATAGGCGGACAGGGCAACCATCGCGAGCAACAGCACTACAGGAACCACGGCGATAAAAATGTAAGCGACGATCAAACGATTGCGCAGGCCCCACAGCAGTCGTTTGCGGGCCCACCGCAGCAGACGAACTATCAAGTATCCGGCGGCGATGACGAAGAAAATGACTCGCCATGCGCCCAAGAACGACAGGAAGCGGTCCAATGGGGTCGTCCAGTTTAGAGCGAAAAAAATGAAGACAATCGCAGCGATGCGGTCGAGAACCGATGTGGTCCTCCAGAATGCCCGCAAGCGGTGAAATGATGGCACGCGTGACCTCGGACGCGATTCGCGGATTTACGGCTTTGCAATAAGCGGCAGAATCGCGGTCTCTAATTTAGACAATATCGACGTGAGAGAGAATAGGTATTCACAAAATGAACGGATAGAGGCGCGTACGGTTACTGCCGCACTACATCTGCGCCAGCGAATTCCCATGAATTCGGGCGATTCTACTTGATGCGCTGCGCGCCAGTGACCGGGCGACCGGCGAGCGACAATTGCACAGAGCTGTGCTTGCGGCCGTAGCCAAAGTAAATGAACAGGCCAAAGATCATCCACGATACAAAACCGACCCACGCGGGCCAGTCGAGCGAAAGCATCAGCGCCAACGAGACGAACATGCCGAGGATCGGGACGAGGGGGACCCAGGGCGTGCGGAAAGGACGCGGCACGTCAGGGCGCTTGACGCGCATGATCCAGACGCCCAGGCAGACGATTGTGAAGGCCAGGAGGGTGCCGAGGCTAACGAGTTTCGCAAGGAAAACGATCGGGAAAAAAGCGGCCAGAAATGCGACAAAACATCCGATGACGATGGAGGTGAGATACGGTGTGCGGAAGCGGGGATGAATCTTGCCGACCCAAGGCCACAGCAAACCGTCGTGGGACATGGTGTAAAGGACCCTGGACTGGCCGAGGAGCATGACGAGCATGACGGAGGCGAGGCCGGCAATCGCGCCGATGTCAACGAGAAGGATGCCCCAGCGGACACCGATTGCAGCAGCGCCGTCGGCAACAGGGGCGGGAGTATTTAAGAGAGTGTAGTTTTTCACTCCGGTGAGCAGCCCGGAGACGATGATGTAGAGGACGGTGCAGATGATCAGGGAGCCGAGGATGCCGAAGGGCATGTCTTTCTGGGGATTCTTGGATTCCTGGGCCGCCGTGGAAACAGCGTCGAATCCAATATACGCAAAGAAAACGACGCCGGCGCCGCGCATGATGCCGGACAAGCCGAACTGGCCGAAGTGACCGAGGTTCTGGGGAATGAAGGGATGCCAATTGGCCAACATATGTGACCAATTGGCGAAGGCGAAAGTAGACGCCAGGCCAATGAAGATCAATACGACAGAGACCTTGATCATGACGGCGGCACTATTGAAGTTGGCCGATTCCCTCACGCCAATGACGAGAATAGCCGTGATGACGACGATAGCCGCCAAGGCGAAGATATCAACGCGAGCCCCGAGGGTATGGCCGAAGAGCGAAAAAGATATTGCCGGAGTGGCGTTAAACGGAAGTTTTTTGCCGAAGAAACCCACGAGGCTTGCGACGTAGCCGCTCCAGCCAACGGCGACCGTGGCCGCGCCAAAAGCGTATTCGAGCACGAGGGCCCAGCCAATAATCCAGGCGACAATTTCACCCATGGTTGCATAGCCGTAGGTGTAAGCGCTGCCAGCGATCGGAATCATGGAAGCGAACTCCGCGTAGCAAAGGCCAGCGAAGATGCATCCGATGCCAGCAACGACGAAAGAAAGCACTACGGCCGGGCCGGCGAACTGAGCGGCCGCGACACCGGTCAGCGTGAAAATGCCGGTGCCGATGATGGCGCCAATTCCGAGGGTGATCAGGTTTATCGGCCCGAGGGAGCGCCGGAGCGCATGCTCGCCGGTCTCCGAGGCCTCCGCCATAATCACACTCAGCGGTTTTTTCGCTAACAGTTGGCTGGCCATCCATTCCCTCCCTGATTCGAATGCAAATCGCGACTTGAAATTTCCGATTCAGTTGGCTGTTACGTTCCGGCCGCGCGACATCATGCGCCAAATTACGTAGACGGGCAAGCCCAGAAGCACAATGATCAGACCCGGCCACGTATTCTGCGGCTTGTAGCGGAGCAATTGCACCTCTAAAAATAACGCCATCAGAATATAAAGAGCGGGAAGGACGGGATAACCGACGGCGCGATAGGGCCGGTCCATGTCGGGCCGCGTGCGGCGCAGAACGAAGAGTCCCGCCAGAGTTAGGATGTAGAAAATCAGCTCAGCGAAAATCAGAAAGTCGAGGAGCTGATTGTATGTGCCGGAAAGGCAAAGGACCGACGCCCACGTGCACTGGACGAGCAGAGCGACGCCGGGCGCGTGTTTGGCGTTAACGCGTCCAATCGATTTGAAGAGCAAACCGTCTTTGGCCATAGCGTAATAAATCCGCGCGCCAGCCAGGATGAGCCCGTTGTTGCATCCGAAACAGGAAACCAAAATGGCGACCGCCATGACAATCGCGCCAGCGGGACCAAAAATCACTTGCAGCATCGCCGTTGCCACGCGGCCGTCAGCGGCGTATTGAATGCCGCGCGCGATAATCGTCGCGCCATGGGGATCGCCGGCGATGGGCAGCACGCGCAAATAGGCGAAATTGGCAAGCACGTACAGCGTGGTGACGATTATCGTCCCGAAGAAAAGCGCAAGGGGCAGGTTTCGGCCCGGGCGCTTTACCTCTGAGGCAGTGAAGGTGATGTCGTACCAGGCATCGGATGCGAAAAGGGATCCGACCATCGCCACGCCGACGACCGTAACCGTCGAAACCTCCCATGTTCCCACACCCGGCGGGTAGGCGTGCTGGACGGAGAGTCCCGCGTTGTGCCAGAAATTATGGAAATTCGCGGCGACCGCTTCGGCGCGCGCGAAGAGAAATCCCACGATAACCAACGCGGCCAAAGAGACCGTCTTGACGCTGGTGAAAACGTTCTGGACGATTTTACCGAGACGCAAGCCGCGCAGGTTGATCCATGTGAGAAGCACGATGGAAATGATCGCCAGCAAGTTCTGGCGGTTCAGGCCGAGATCATATGGACCAAGTATCCCGAACGGAAGTTTCCACGGACCGAAGGTGCCGAATTTCAGGATCCAAGCTGTCGGCGAAAACCATGGCGCGAAGACTCCGGTGAATTTTGCGAAGGCGATGGCCACGGCCGCAATCGTCGCCGTTTGCACGACGAGCAGCATCGTCCAACCGTAGAGGAATCCCCAGAGCTCGCCAAACGACTCGCGCAGATAAACATATTGTCCGCCGGCGTGCGGCATTGCGGCGGCCAACTCACCGTAACTCAGCGCGCCGATCAGCGTCATCACACCGGACATGATCCAGACAATAATCAGCAGCCCGGGGCTTTGCACTTGATTCGAAATATCGGCAGAGACGATAAAGATGCCGGAGCCGATCATCGACCCGACCACGATCATGGTCGAATCGAAGAGGCCCAGGCCCTTTACAAGCCCGAAGGAACCGCTCGACGCCGCGACTGGAGGAATCTTTGCAGCCATTCAGTTCGCCTCGGTTCGTGAACTGCGCTGCGAATTGTCTTGCGAACGTTTAGCAATCGCCAGGAATTCCCTGGCGCGCTCGGCGGGATTGCGCGTTTCGAGTAAATCGCGAATCACCGCGATCGAATCCGCGCCCGCTTCGTAAACTTCGGCGGCGCGTTCGCGGGTGATTCCGCCGATGGCGACGATGGGTTTCTGCGTGAGTTTGCGCGCCTCGCGAATGAAAGGCGCGCCGACGACGGCGTCCGGTTTCTCTTTTGTCGATGTCGCGAAAATCGGTCCTACGGCGATGTAGTCAGCGGAAGTTTTTGCCGCCACGCGCACCTGCTCCAGAGTGTGCGTGGAGACGCCGACCCAGCGGCCCGAGCCGCAAATACGCCGCGCGTCATCGGGAGGCAAATCCTCCTGGCCCACATGCACACCGCCCGCGCCAACCATCGCGGCAATGTCAGGACGGTCATTCACAATAAAGCGGGCGTTGTGTGTTGTGAGCGTCTCCGCCAAATTCGAACAAGCCTCCCAATATTTCCGCGCAGATAAATGCTTGGCCCGATATTGAATCAAGCTTACGCCCACGGAAATCAATTCGCGCGCGCATTTCGACGCCGGTGTGTTCAAGAAGTCTTCGTCCAGCACCGCATAAAGAGGCGGAAACAAAGTCTCGTGTCCTATCTGGCCGCGACGGCTTCGTAACGGTCGAGAAAATGCGTGTCGAGCCTGCCGGCGATGAAGTCAGGATCTTCAAGAATCTTCTTGTGCAACGGAATGGAAGTCTTAATGCCCTCAATGACGAATTGGTCGAGAGCCCGTGACATGCGGGCAATGGCTTCCGCGCGATTGTCACCGAAGGCGATGATCTTTGCGACAAGCGAATCGTAATAGGGAGGAACGACTGCTTCCGAATACAGCGCCGTATCGACGCGAATGCCGGGTCCGCCCGGAACGCGAAAAGCGGTGATGCGGCCGGCTGAGGGCGCGTATGTGTCCGGGTCTTCGGCATTGATGCGGCATTCGATTGCGTGACCGTGAAAGCACGGCTTGCCGACCACGGCATCGAGCTTTTCGCCGGCGGCGAGGCGTATTTGCGCTTTCACAAGGTCCACTCCGGAAATCATCTCGGTCACGGGATGCTCCACCTGGATGCGCGCGTTCACTTCGATGAAATAGAGTTTGCCTGAAGTTTCATCGCGCAGGAATTCGACCGTACCCGCGCTGGAATAGCCAATTTTCGAGAGCGCCTTGGCCACGCGCGCTCCCATTTCATCACGCGTCTTTGGCTCGAGGGCGGGCGAAGGCGACTCTTCAATGATTTTCTGATGGCGACGCTGAATCGAGCATTCGCGCTCGCGCAGGTGCATTACTTTGCCGTGACGGTCGCCGATCACTTGAAACTCGATATGCCGGGGACGCGCGATCAATTTTTCAAGATACACGTTCGCGCTGCCGAAAGCCTGCTGCGACTCATTGCGGGCCGTCTGAAACGCGGAGAGCAGATCTTCTTTCTTGTGAACCACGCGCATGCCGCGGCCGCCGCCACCTTCGGCGGCCTTGATGAGCACGGGATAGCCGATCTCGCCCGCGAGTTTCAGCGCGGTGTCCTCATCGGGAACCACGCCGGGGCTGCCGGGAATGATGGGCAGGCCCGCGGCGGACATTTCGCGGCGCGCACGGTCCTTTTCGCCCATCATGCGAATCACTTCCGGCGAAGGTCCGATGAACGTGATGTGCGAAGCCTCGCAGACTTCAGCGAAATTGGCGTTCTCCGAAAGGAATCCATATCCGGGATGAATGGCGTCGACGTTGGTGATTTCCGCGGCGCTGATAACGTGGGGAATGTTCAAGTAGCTTTCGGAGGAACGCGCAGGGCCGATGCACACCGCTTCGTCGGCAAAGCGCACGTGCAAGGAGTTGCGGTCCGCCTCCGAATACACGGCAACCGTTGGAATTCCCAGTTCCTGGCACGCGCACAAAACGCGCAATGCGATTTCGCCGCGATTTGCAATCAAGATTTTACGAAACATCTTCTTTTGGGCAGGCGCCAGCGCCGGGCTACTGTTTCCGGCTGGGATGAATGGCGAAGAGCGGCTCACCGTATTCCACCGGCTGGCCATTCTCGACAAACACACGCATCACTTCGCCCGCCACATCCGCCTCGATTTCGTTCATCAGCTTCATGGCTTCGATGATGCAGAGAACGCGCCCCGCTTCCACGCGGTCTCCGGGCCGAACGAATGGGTCGGCGCCGGGAGTCGGCGATGAATAAAAAGTACCGACGATGGGAGACTTGATGACGTGAAGATTTTCGTCAAGGGGGTGCGGAGCAGAACCGGATGGCTCTGACGCTGCGGCGGCGGAAGCCGTCGCTGGATGGGCCACAACGATTTCAGGCACGGAGTGTACAGCGCGAAATGGAGCGCCAGCGTGCGATTGGGCCTTACGAAGGCGGATGTGGACACTGCCATTTTCATACTCGAATTCGTCGAGACTATGTTGTTCCATGAATTCGAGGATCTTGGAAACCTCACGCAGGTCCGGTGCTGAATTGCGTGAATGGCTTGCGCCCGCCTTTTTTGCTTTGCCCTTCATCCGATTTCAATCAGCTCCCGATTGGCGTGGGTCAAAAATTCTGCGCCCGTGTTCGTCACCAGGGCGTCATCTTCGATGCGAATACCGCCCGTGCCTTCGACGTATACCCCCGGTTCGAGCGTTACCACGGTGCCGGCACCTAGGATGGATTGGTCTCCCCGGCCTAACCGAGGACTCTCATGCACCTCGAGGCCCAGGCCGTGCCCCGTGCTATGTATGAACCTTCGCTCCAAGCCCGCCAGCTTAAGAACGCCGCGCGCCGCAGCGTCCACGTGCTCCGCGGTGACGCCTGGACGCAGCGCCTGCCGGGCAGCCTGCTGCGCCTCGCGTACGGCTTCGTACCAGCGACGCATCTCCGAAGAAACGCGCCCCACGCAGACCGTGCGCGTCAAATCGCTGGAATAGCCGCGCAGTATAGCACCGAGGTCAAACACGACCAACTCGTTTTTCTTCACCAGCTTCCGGCTTGCTCTGGCATGCGGCCACGCCCCGCGTTCGCCTGAGGCGATGATGGTATCGAAGGCGGGCCCGTCCGCGCCTTTTCGCCGCATACGAAATTCGATTTCGGCAGCCAGGTCCATTTCGGACACTCCGGGCTTTACCAGCGGCAGAGTTTCTTCCCACGACGAACAGGCAATCCGCGCCGCCTCACGCATGGTGAGCAGTTCGGACTCGTCTTTGATTACCCGCAGACCTTCGACCTTGCCATCCCACGGAATCCAACGAACGCGCGCGCCCGTAGACTTGCCAAGCGCGGCCCTTTGTAGGACGGTCAGGTGCGCCGCTTCAAATCCGACGCGACGACCTGCGCGCTGCTCAAGTTGTTCGCCCAGCGCTTTCAATAATGAGCCGGGGACAATTTTCACCTGGGCGGCGGTGACTTCCTGCTTGGCCTGGATGGTGTAGCGCGGGTCCGTAAAGACAATCGCGCCATTCTGCTTGACCAAAACAATGCCGGAGCTACCCGAAAATCCTGTCAGGTAGAAAATGTTCGGGAGATGGGTGACGACGAACGCATCCAGACGATCCGCACGCATCGCCTGCCGCAAAAGCGAAAGGCGGGACGGCTGTATGGCACGCCCCGCCTTCTCAGATACCTTGATTGCTGCGATTTTCCCCTCCGCTTCCCGGCTTACATGGGAAGAATACGGGGAGTGATGAAGAAGAGCAACTCCTGAGAGTTTGTGCTGATTGTTGTATGCCGGAAAAGTTGTCCGACGATCGGGATGCTGCCGACAAACGGAACTTCGTTAACCGTCGTTTGCTGGTTCGACACGATAATGCCGCCGATCCGGATCGTTTGGCCGTCGTCCACAAGCACCTTGGTGTCTTCCGACTGCGTATCAAGGGCCGGAATTCCCTGAATTCTCGGGATGGCCGGGTCAATTTGCGTGTTTTCAACGTGGATGGTCATGAAGATCGTGCCTTCCTTGGTGATCTGCGGAGTCACTTGAAGCTCCAGGACGGCGTCCACGAACTGCACGGAAATTGTGTTGTTGATGACGGTCTGAATGGGAATCTTGGTTCCCTGTTTAATAGTGACCTGCTCGTTATTCTGAGTGATCTCGGTGGGCTTCGAAAGCAACTTGCCAACGCCCTTCGACTCCGCTGCCGAGATGATGTAGTCCAGGGCAAAATTCGCCGAGGAGAAAGCGTACGACACGCCGCTGGTCGGTACACCTGTGGCCAGGTTTGTCACCAGTGGCATTGATACGCCAGTCGACGTGGTGCCGCCGCCCGCAGGAGGCGTGGTTCCGCTGATTACGGGAGGAACCGGCAGCGGCGGAACGAAGCGGGTGATCGGGCTGGTGCCTACGGCGCCCACACCACCGAACAGATTGCGGCCGCCCGTAGCCGAGCCGCTGAAAGCAAACTGCGAGCCGAGTTCGCGCGCGAACGTGCGGTTGGCGGCAACGACCCTGGCTTCGATTTCAACTTGCTGCGAACGCTTGTCGAGTTCGCGGATCAGGTTGTCCACGACGGGAATGACCGTAGGAATGTCGCTGATGATCAGCGTGTTCGTTCTAGGATCGGCCAGTACGTCGCCGCGCGGAGAAAGGAACTTCTTGACGGTGTCGGAAATCTCCGAAGCCTTGGCGTAGCTGAGCACGCGAGTGGTGGTGACGAGGTCGGCGGCTTCAACTTGGGACTTGGCCAGATCCTTGGCCTCGTCTGCTTCCCTCTTGACCGTTGCTTTCGTGGCGATGCGGAGCACATTGCCGTCCAGTTCCTTATCGAGATCGTTGTTCTTCAACACGATGTCGAGCGCCTGGTCCCACGGCACATTATCGAGAACCAGCGTAAGCGACCCCTTGACGCCTGGATCAACGACGACGTTCAAGCCGCTGATCTCATGAATCAAGCGGAAAAAATCCTGCAAATCGACGTTCTTCAAATTCACCGAGATCGGCGCGCCCGAATATTTGGTCCCACCGGGGACTTGAGAGTCCTGCGAAATAACCGAGGCAGGGTTCACTGGCGCAGAAACGCCTGCTGTCGACGTCTGGGCTGGAACGGCCTGCTCTGGAGATGGGTCCGTGACTGCGCTTTGCTGCGCGGGCACTGGAGCCGCCGTATCCCCCGTTGGCGGTGCTATCGCGGGGGCCGCCGGAGTGGTGCCTGGAACAGTTGATTGCTGCGGCGCCTGCGTGAGGGGAGCGCCGAAACCAGCAGGTTTTGGAGCATCCTGAGACGGCGAAGCGCTCATCGGGGCAGTTGTGTTTGGAAACGATGGCGCAGCGGTTTTCGGTTTCGTTTCCGCCTGCGTTTCGTCAGAGGACTGGGCGGGCTGGGCAGAACTTGAACCCGTCTGAGCAGCATTCGCGTCAGGAGGCGCCGATTGCGGCGCATCCGATGAGGGCGCAGAATTCGAGGCCGACGGGGCGGCAAACTCGACTGCAATTCCGCCGTCCACATGCTTTACGTGGTAAGGCGAAGCTGCTGACAGATCGATAACCACGCGCGCGACCGCAGGGGAAAATTGACCGGCGCGAACTTCACGAATTGGCGCAACATTGCTGGAGATTTTCTTCGCCGCCGACATGTGCGCGCTGTTGAAGTCAAGCACCAGACGGTCGGGCTTGCTGAGCCTTAGTTCACGATAGTTGAAAGAGCCTGTGCCGAGGACGAGCACTTCCGGCACATCGCCATCCTTAGCGACAGAAATTTGGCGAATGGCAGCGAAGGCGGCGGAACTGCTAACGGGCGCAGAAACATGCAATGCCGCGTCGATGATGCGCGGCTGATTCGAAGCTCGAGTCTGCGCGGAGAAAACACCTTTTTTCGAGACCACGATTTCCAGTTCATCGCGTCCCAGACGGTTGACCTTTGGTGTGGCCCCTTCGCCGACCAGAATCTCCAGACGCGAAATTGTCTTGGTTCCCGACTCATACTGTTCCAGGCGGTAGCTGCGGACGATGTCTGTCCGGAGGATCTGGGCAACGTCCGTGGCAGCGGCCGTGACGCCAGTAAGGTCGACGTAATAGAGGTTCGTGCTCGGATGGTGGACTTCATAGTCGAAGGGGCCGTTGGCTTTCGCCTCGAGGCGTACTACTCCCTGCCCAACCGCAGAGGTGACCTTGACCGACGCTCCGGAATCCGCGCGGAGCGCGCCAGTCGGGATTAGCAGGCTCGCTGCCGTGAGGCAGGCAAGCCCTAACGGCCGCCAAATCTTGCTCATTGCTCGTCTCCTGCTATCGGGTAGAGTCGTTTGCTCACTTCGCGTTCCACTGTCCTGCCGAATGCATCTTTGCTTTCTTGGCGAAATACAATGTCGTCCAGACCAATTTTCTCCACGACTCCGTCATACAGGTGATCGCCATCGTGAAGGAAATAAACACGGTCTTGTGGATTTGAAACTACCGCCACCATACCCTCAGTGGTCTTAACCATGCCTTCCAACTGCAATGTGGAGACCTGCAAGCCAGCGATTCCCGGCGGTAAATTTAGACGGCCTCCGGTTTCGCCGGTCTGGATCAGCGGAGCAAAAGGATCACGCTCGTGGCTGACCGCGGGCTTCGCAGGGGGCGTCTTTGTGGGTGGTTTCTGACCCTGACCCTGGCCAGCCCAGGAAAAGGACACACACCATGCCAGCAATGTCAAAAGGGCAACCGCTCTGGCGAATATTTTCAAGCCTTCCATATTTCTCCGCCCCATCGCGTTACTGCTTTCCGCCCGGACCCGCAGGCTTGGTGCTCGCCGCGACTTCGTCCGCCGGCTTCGAGAAAAATGTTACGATCGTGAACTCGCCAGTAACCGTGGACCCCGGAATCATCCGAAATTGGCTTGAGTTCGCACCGGGCTTTATCTCATTCAGCTTCACGTCGCCGACATTGATGATGCGAGACAACCGGGACAGGCGCGCGAAAAAATCCAGCACCGAGTAATACGGGCCGTCAGCGGAAATCTTGAACGGCATCTCGTAGTGGTATTCCTTCGCGACGACCGGTTGCGTTTCCATCTTGCGAATGATCACGCCCGAGCCGGACGCGGCTCCCTGCAACATCGTCATGAACTGGTCGACTTCCTTGTTTTCCGGGACAATGGCCTGCAGCGTTGCCAGTTGCTTTTGCAGCGCTTCCATCTCGCCCTGAAGCTCCACGCGCCGCTGCTGGTACACCCGTAAAGTTTGGACTTCCGCTTCGAGCGGCTTCAATTGCGCATTGGCCTCGTCGACCGCCACGCGTTCCCTTTGCACGGGCAAACCGGGAACGTAGAGTCCTGCAAGGACCAAAACCACCGCTAGGAATAGAAACGCCAGTGCCTGAACGGGCCACGACATTTCACGGAACGAGGTTGCCATTTCTCCTCCCTAGCTCTTTCCCGGCCGTGCTGGCGCGGTGGGCGTCATTCCACCGGCTGGCTTTGACTGGCCGACTTGGGCTGACATAGTGAACTCATACGTCTGCGCGCCCTTTACGATATCGTTCTCAATGGCAGACTGAATTTCGATTTTGTCGAAATAGCCGGAACGTTTCATCTGCGTAATGAAGTTCGCGACCGCGTTGATCGACGCGGCCTCCCCTTTAACGTTTAGCGTGTCGCCTTTGCGTTCGAGCGATGTAAGCCACAATGAATCAGAACGTCCGACGGTGTTGGCGACCATCTGCAACAACTGTTGTCCGCCGGAACGGTTGGCCTGGAGAGTCTCGATCACGTTGATGCGCTGCTGCAGAATCCCTTTTTGCTGCTCGAATCGCTGCACTTCAGTCTTGGTTTGTTGGAGCCGCGTACGCTCCGCCTGCAGGCTGGCGATGCGCGTATTAATGGCCGCAAGTTCGCTAGACTTCTGGTGGTACATGACGAAAAGCACGACGAGGGCCAAGACCACCGCCGCCGCGAGCAACACCAAGCGCAAAGACGATTCAAGAGGAATCGACGGTCCGGTTGTTTTCGGCCGTTCTTGGCCGAGGAGGTTGATCCGAATCATGGGGTATCAAAGCTCCTTAGCGCCAGCCCAACCGCAATCGCGAGTCGTGGCGCCATTTCGCGAATTTTTTCTTCATCGTGCCGGCCAGGGTTCACAACGATCTTCCGGAACGGGTACAGCTCTTCCACCGGCATTCCAAACTCCTCGCGGAGCAAGTCGAGCAACCCGGGCACGCGCGCCGTTCCCCCTGCGACAACGATACGGCGAATGTTCTCGCCGCTGGCCGTGGCGCGGAAGAAATCGAAAGTTTTCTGAATTTCGAGTATCAGGATGTCGGAGACAGAGCGCAAAATCGAAGAGCGCTGCTCGTCAGTAACACCGGGCAGCGTTCCACCCATTTTCAGCCGCTCAGCGTCTTCGTAATTAAGGTCGAGCTCTTTTTGCAACGCGTCCGTGTACTGGTTGCCGCCCACCGAAACGTCGCGCGTGAACAATGGAGTCCAGCCGCGAATGATATTGATGTTCATGACGCTGGCGCCGATATTAAGCAGAGCGACCACCTGCGCCGGATCGGGGTCATAATTGACCTCGAAACAGTTTTCCAGCGCGAATGCGTCAATATCCACAATCACAGGAGTCTTACCGGCCTGAGCCAGTACGTTGGTATGGTTCAGGATTTTGTCCTTCTTGACCGCGACCAGCAGGACGTCCATCTGGCTGTCCGTGGTTTCCAAAAGCTGGTGGCTGAGGTTGACGTCCGCGATATCGAAGGGAATATGTTGGCTGGCTTCGGCCTGGATCCTGTCGTAGAGCTCGTCTTCACCCATCACGGGCATGGGAACGCGTTTGACGATTACGGAATGCCCAGAAACTGACGTGGCTACGTCTTTAAGTTTGATTTTCTGGGAGTCGAAAATTGAGCTGATGCGCTCGGCGACAGCTGGCGCATCCATGATGGCGCCATCGACGACCGTATCCTGGGCCAGCGGCTCAATACCGAAGCTGACGAGTTCGTAGCCCTGTTTGGTCTTCTTAAGTTCGACCGCTTTGACGGAGCTCGACCCGATATCCAGACCGATCAGAGCTTTCGATTTCCCCATCCCGAACATCGTGTCGCCCCTCGTTTGCTGATTGCGTTACACACAAAATCGGCCGACATGCCCGCGGCCACAAAAAATCATTTGGTCTTTGAAAGCTTTTCCGCCAGTTTTCGATCACCCGGTCGAGCTGGCGGTACCATCGACAAAACTGCGTTACAGTACTGCTGTACCCTTATGTCACCCCAGTGATTCAAGTGTCAAGCAACGGCCTTCGTCTGGTGTGCAGTTGGTAATCGTGAGCACTCTGAGATTAAAAAATAGGACGACGAGGAAGTCCACCATCATTCCGGAAGAGCGTGCGAAAGGTGAACCCTGTTCGACTGGACAGGATTTGTTACTACCGCGGACGCGAAACGTCAATTCCGAGAGATTTCCACAGTGTGTCTACTCGCGATTTTGTCGCGGCGTCCATGCGAATCTCATCCGGCCACGGACGTGCGAATCCTTCGGACTGCCACTTGCGGGTGGCATCAATGCCCATCTTTGAGCCGAAATCTTGCAGACGGGACGCATGTTCCAGCGTATCCACTGGACCCAAAACGAATTCGATGTCGCGCTGCGGATCGATGGCGCATAACGTCTTCCACACCACTTCCCGGAAATTCTGGATATCGACGTCGTGGTCTACGACGACAACTACTTTGGTAAACATGGCCTGTCCGAGCGACCAGATTGCATTCATGATTTTTCGCGCATGGCCGGGGTATGATTTTCGAATCGCGACGATCATTAAGTTCTGAAATATGCCTTCGGCGGGCATGGCTACGTCCACGATCTCCGGAAACTGCATCTTCATCACCGGCAGGAAGACGCGCTCGATGGCGTGGCCCATGAAAAAATCCTCCTGTGGAGGGGGGCCGACGATGGTGGTGAGGTAAAGCGGGTCCTTCCTGTGGGTCACGCAAGTTACATGAAACACAGGGTATTCGCCCTCAAGGGAGTAGAAGCCCGTATGGTCGCCGAATGGGCCTTCCGTACGCATCTCAGAAAGGTCCACGTAGCCTTCCAAGACGATTTCGGCATTCGCGGGCACTTCCAGGTCGACCGTTTCGCATGGAACCAGTTCGACCGCATCGCGCCGCAGGAAGCCCGAGAACATAAATTCGTCCAGGTCCGGCGGCACAGGCAAAATTCCCGCAAGAGCCGTAGCTGGATCGGCGCCAATGGCCACCGCGACTTCCAGTTTTCCGGTTCCGTGGCGGCTGCGCGCACTGCGGAAATGTTCCGCGCCGTGCTTTTGGGTTTGCCAATGCATCCCCGTGGTGCGTTCATCGAACACCTGCATGCGGTAACAGCCTACGTTTCGCTTGCCCGTCTCCGGATTTTTCGTGATGACCATCGGCCACGTGATATAGCGCCCGCCGTCCTGCGGCCAGCATTTGAGGATCGGAAAAAACGAAAGCGAAAAGTCTTCCTTGCGGATTACTTCCTTGCACGCGCCCGATTTCACCGTCTTCGGGAAGAACGACCCTAGCTCTGCTAGCTTCGGCAACATTTTTACTTTGTCGAGAAAACCTTGCGGCGTTTGCACATCTAGGAAAGAACGAACGCGGTTCGCGACCTGATCAATGTTATCCACTTCGAGCGCCAGATTGACGCGCCGCTCGCTTCCGAGAAGGTTGATGACAACGGGCACGTGCGAGCCCTTAGGCCGCTCGAAGAGCAACGCGGGACCGCCGGCCTTGGTCACGCGGTTCGTAATTTCCGTTATTTCGAGCACCGGGTCGACTTCCGCGCTGATGCGCTTTAACTCACCTTCGCGTTCCAGCCGCGTAAGAAAGGCTCTCAAGTCCCGATAAGCCAATGCGTTTTCCTCCTGTAGCCGAATCCGGGCGCCCAATGTAACATGGAGACCCGCCCATGAAGAAGTTGAAGCGGTCTGCAGTGAAACCCGCCGCGCTTCTGGCGCGTCACTTATAGTGGAGCGGCGAGAGTGAAGAGAGAAAAGCCCGCCCGACGACGCTAAAAAATCGAGGTCAAGAACCCAAACATGTCCGTCCGAGAATCCTACCAAAAACACAAAGGGCTTTCATGGCTCATTGGAATCGCCATCGTCGTGGCGATCGTAACTGTATACGTGGTGAAGACGCGGACGCCGGCGGTTCGCTACATTGACATGCCGGTGAGACGCGGGAGCATAACGGCAGTCGTGCAGGCTACGGGAACGATTAACCCGCTGACCACCGTGCCCGTAGGCTCGTTCGTCTCCGGAACCGTGCAATATATTTTCGCGGACTTCAACACCCAGGTTCATGCCGGGGATGTCTTGGCGCAGCTGGATCCAACCATCTACGACGCGCAGGTCACCACGGCGCGGGGCAACCTTGCCAACGCCGTCGCCAATGTTCAGAACATCGAGGCCAGCATCATTGCCGACCAGGCCAATGTGGCCAAGCTGAAGGCGAACGCGGAATACGCGCAAGTGAACGCCAAACGCATTGCGGACCTCACGCAACAGGGCGTGATTTCGCACGACCAGAATGACCAGACGCAGTCCAACTTCGTTGCCGCGAACGCGTCCGTGACGCAGGCTGAGGCCCAAGTTAATCAGACGAAGGCCCAACTCGCACAGGCTAGGGCGCAGGTGCAGTCGGCGCAGGGCAACCTGAAAATGGCCGAGACCAATTTGAAATATACGACTATCGTTTCCCCTGTGGATGGGACAGTCGTCGCCAGAAACGTTACGGTAGGACAATCCGTTGCGGCTTCCTTGCAAGCCCCCAACGTTTTCACGATCGCGCAGGACCTGACGCGCATGCAGGTTTACGCCGCCACGGACGAATCCGACACGGGCCAGATTCACGTGGGGCAGGCCGCCACCTTCCAAGTTGACGCGTACCCCACGGAATCATTTCATGGACGCGTGAGCGCGGTTCGCTTGAACGCCTTCACCGTTCAAAACGTAGTGACCTACAACACGATCATCGACTTCGAGAATCCCGAGGGCAAGCTGTTGCCCGGCGAAACCGCGTACATCACGATCCCGACGGGCCATGCGGGCAACGTTCTTCTGGTGCCGAATATCGCTCTGACGTTCACGCCGCAGCTACCGCCCAAGCAGCTACAAGAGCTCTATAAGCAGTACAACATCCCGCGGCAAGCGACAGTGTCGCACGTGGGAGGGTGGCAGTTGGTGTGGAAGCTCGATGCGAATAAGCAGCCCGTCCCCGTGGCCATCCAGGCGGGGCTGACGGATTACACGAGCACTGCGATCCTCGGCGGCAATCTCCAGCAGGGCGACGAGGTCATTACCGGCGAACAGAGCTCAGGCGGGCCCAGCGGAACGCGGTCTCCGTTCGGCGGCCCAGGCCGGGGAAGGTAAACACTTGGACGTTCGCGAAATCCTTCGAGTGTCGATGCGAGCGCTGGCGCGCAACAAGATGCGCACAGTGCTTACGATGCTCGGCATTATTATTGGCGTGGGCGCCGTAATCTGCACGGTGGCCATCGGCCAAGGCGCGTCCAACCAGGTGCAAGAGCAAATCAAGAGCCTGGGGGACAATATTATTTTCATTTCCGCCGGCAGCATCAACAAGGGCGGCGTTCATATGGGCAGCCAGGCCACGAAAACTCTCACCGAGGCTGACGGCACCGCCATTATCGCCGAGGTGCCTTTCATCAAATGGGTTTCCCCGAGTGTCGGCTACGGCGCGCAGATCGTTTACGGCGGCAACAACTGGTACACCCACGCTAGCGGCGTCTCGCCCGACTATCTGAAGATCCGGCACTGGGCCCTGGCGGAAGGTAGTGTATTTAACCAGCGCGACGTCGATGTCGCATCAAACGTGTGCGTCTTGGGGCAGACCGTCGTAAAAAATCTCTTTGCCCCGAGTGACGACCCCATCGGCAAGACAGTTCGTATCTCCAATTTACCTTTTCTGGTTGTGGGCGTTCTGGCGACCAAGGGCAGTTCACCCTTCGGCGGCGATGAGGACGACACAATCCTGATGCCGTACACCACGGTGCAGAAGAAACTTTCCGGCATCAATTGGATCCACTTCATGATGTTGTCCGCCGATTCGATGGACGACATACAACCGGCCGAAAATCAGATCACCGCGCTTCTCCGCCAACGCCATCATTTGCGACCCAATGAAGACAATGACTTCATCATTCGCAGCCCCACGGATTTTGCGCAGGCACAGGCGCAATCGGGCCAGGTGATGACGATTCTGCTGGCGAGCATCGCCTCTGTCTCCTTGCTTGTGGGCGGCATCGGCATCATGAACATCATGCTGGTGAGCGTGACTGAGCGCACGCGCGAAATCGGTGTGCGCATGGCCGTCGGCGCCACCGAGGCCGACGTCCAAGGGCAATTTTTGAGCGAGGCCATCGTGCTGAGCCTTATGGGCGGCAGCGTCGGGATTGTTCTGGGAGTTAGCGGTTCGCTGATTATCGCGCGGGCTCTTCACTGGCCAACGCTCGTTTCCCTATCTTCCATTGTCATCGCCGCGTTGTTTTCCGCGGCGGTGGGAATTTTCTTTGGCTATTACCCGGCGCGCCGCGCCGCACACTTAGACCCTATTGAGGCCCTTCGATATGAATAGAGTTTCCAGATTTCTTCCTGTTGCGATTGCCATTTTGCTGGCTCTTGCCATCTCCAAGCCCGCGTGGGCGCAGGCGCATCCCAAGAACGCGCAGGGCGAGGAATTTTTCATCGTCTCTTCGGTGGACTTGCAGAAACATCAAGTCGTGCTGATGCGCCCGACGCAGTTGACTGTGGTAGCGACGATTGGACCGCAAACAACCTATGTAGGGGAAAAAGGGCAAAAACTTGACGTAAAAGCAATGAAAGCGGGCGATACAGTATGGGGGATCACGAAAGCCGGACCGGACGGCTCGGTGGTCGCGGTCCGTCTTCGTCAAGGCGCGATGACACCAGCCGAACTGCACAAACTCTATCTACAACTGCCGGCGAGCAATACTTATTCCGTACCGATGACGCCTCGTCCGCAGAGCGGAGCGCAAGCTGCGCCCCAGGCCACTTCAGCCGGCGGGTCACGGTTCGCAACTCAATTGGGCCGCCCGCGGACGCGCCACCACCGCCCTGACGCTCTGTAGTTCCCGCACAAGCCTCACGGATACAGTCAGACCCTACTTCGACGAGTCCGATGGCGGCATCGGCGCAATCGCTGGAATGTTTGCGCGCCGGATCTGTTCGTTCAGTGCCGCAAGGTCTTTCAACTTGATCTCTTTCCACTGCGCGATCAACTTATCGGCTTTGCCGCTCAAGTCCGCATACGCCGCATAATCCGCGGCGGTCGGTGCGTTGTCCGAGCCTTCCATAAACTCGGCGATGCCCTTCAATTGATCGTTGATCTCATCGGGATAATTCAAATCCTCCTCGCTGGCTTTCATCTGCCCTTGCCACAGCTGGTCGTCAATCGGCTTCATCTTTTTCTCGATGGCATCGGCGCTATCGAGGATCGGTTTATCGTCAGCCTTGGAACCAAGCCGTTTGCGCAACGCCGCGATCTGCCCTTTCACGGAGTTCATCTCGTTTACGGTTTCATCCCCAAGCGAAATCTCATCGCGAATCTTGAGCGACAAATCAAATTCCTTCTGCATGTCCTCCTGCGTATTTTTCACGCGCGGATCGATCTTCACCGTCAGCGGCTCGTTGAACGTTTTTCCCTCCGCCACCAGCCGCACTTGATAGGTTCCCGGCACCGCGAGTGGACCCTTTGGCGTGTCGGCGCTGTCCCAGACCTGCCCCGGAATCAGCGTTGGCGTTTCATAACGCAAATCCCAGACGAATCGGTTCATCCCCGCCTTGTCCGGAATGGCTGTGGCGGGATTCAGTTCGTCGCCCGCCTCGGAAGGCTGCTCGTCCTTTTTCTTCGATTCGTTGGTGTATTTGCGAACCAATTTGCCGGTGGAATTGAGAATCTCCAGTGTGATTTTGTCTTTGTCGGCAGGCTTGGTCTTCAAATAATAGTTGATGACCGCGCCATCGGGCGCATTCTGCCCGTACAAGGCGAAAGCGCGCGGATTCGCGGAACCGAGCCGCGTCCGCCATGCAACACCCGGCCGGAAGAGATGCGCGGCATCGTTGTCGATGTCGGCATTCCACTGGCGCAGCGGAGACAGGTCATCGAGTATCCAGAACGAGCGGCCTTTCGTCGCAATTACAAGGTCGTCATTCTTCACGACCATATCCGTGACCGGCACAACCGGCATATTCAATTCCAGGGGCTGCCACTTCGCGCCGTCATCGAAGGAAACGAAAATGCCGGTTTCCGTCCCGCAGTAGAGCAAGCCCTTCCGCACAGGGTCGGCGGTGACGGCGTGTACGTAGCTCCCCGATTGTGGCAGGCCGTCTGTGATTTTTGTCCACGTCTTCCCGTAGTCGGTAGTTTTGTAAACGTAAGGATGGAAATCATCGAGACGGTGCCGATCCGCGGCCACATACGCTGTGCCCGCAGTGAATGGTGAAGCAGCGATCAAACCGATGCGCTCCCACTCCGGCATTCCCTTCGGCGTCACGTCGCTCCACGTCTTTCCGCCATCGCGCGTGACGTGAACCAGTCCGTCGTCGCTGCCCACCCAAATCAATCCGCGTTCCAGAGGCGATTCCACGACGGAGAAAATCGTGTCGTAATATTCCACGCTAGTTTCGTCGATGGTTAGGGGTCCGCCCGACGGCACCTGCTTGCTCTTGTCGTTGCGCGTCAGGTCTGGACTGATGGCCGTCCAATTCATTCCGCCGTCGGTCGTCTTGAAGAGTTTCTCACCGCCGATATACACGGTGTTCGAATCGAACGGCGAAATTGCAATGGGCGCCGTCCATTGGAAGCGATGCGGCAATTCGCCGGCGCTCCACCCGCTCGGATTCACAGGCCACACGGTGACGTCCTGCACCTGCCCCGTGTGCCGGTCGAGCCGCGTGATGATTCCCCAATTCCCGCCAGCGTAAACGATGTCGGGGTCTTTCGGGTCCGCGACGATGTAACCGCTCTCGCCGCCGGCCACGTCGTACCAGTCTTTGTCGGTGATCAGACCGTGATCGGTGCGGCTGGCAATCGCCACGGTCGAGTTGTCCTGTTGCGCGCCGTACACGTAATACAAAAAGCGATTGTCGACGCTGACGTGATAAAACTGCGCCGTCGGCTGATTGTCTTCGTCTGTCCAGGTCTTCCCGCCGTCCACCGAAATTGTTGCACCGCCATCGTTCCCTTCCATCAAGCGTTTGGGATTCTGCGGATCGATCCAGAAGGCATGATCATCTCCGTGCGGAGCGGCAATCGGGGTGAAGTGGGCACCGCCGTCGGTGGAGCGATACGTTCCGGTATCCAAAATGTAAATCGTATCCGTCGATTTTGGGTCGGCGAAGATGTGCATGTAATACCAATCGCGCTGGTACAGTCTCTGGTCGCCGTTGATGAACTGCCACGTCTTGCCTGCATCGTCGGAACGGTACAGCCCGCTCTTCTTTGCTTCGATCAGCGCATAGACACGATCCGAATCCGCTCCCACCGCAAGACCGATGCGTCCATAAATTCCGTCCGGCAATCCGTTGCCGATAAGCTGTTTCCACGTACTGCCACCATCAGTGGATTTATAAATCCCGCTGCCGGAACCGCCGCTGGTAAAACCCCAGGGTGTGCGAATTTCCTGATACATGGCCGCATAGAGAATGTGGGAATTCGACGGATCGAAAACCAGATCCACGGCCCCCGTCTTGTCATCCTTATATAAGACTTTCTGCCAGGTCTTCCCCGCGTCCGTCGAGCGAAATACGCCCCGCTCTTCATTCGGCCCATAAGCATGGCCAATCGCGGCGACAAAAACAGTGTTGGGGTCCTTCGGGTCGATCAGCACTTTGGCGATGTGGCGCGTGTCGTCGAGGCCCAAATGCGTCCATGTCTCGCCACCGTCGGTCGACTTGTACACACCGTTGCCGAAAGAAATATTCCCGCGCAGGCACGCCTCTCCCGTTCCGGCATAAATCACATTTGTATCGTGCGGATCAATCGCGATTGCGCCAATCGACGCAATGGGTTCCTTGTCAAACATGGGCTGCCAGATGTGTCCCGCGTCCGTGGTCTTCCAGACGCCTCCCGTCACCGCGCCAAAATAGTACACGTCCGGATTGCCCGGAATTCCAGCGACGGTTTCGACGCGTCCACCGCGAAATGGTCCGATCGAGCGCCATTTCAAGCCGGACCACATGCTCTTGTCGAGCGTCTGTCCCGATGAACGTAAAGAACCACAAAGCGCCAGCACAAGCGTCACAAGGACCACCACGGCGAATTTGCGAGCAAGCTTCATTCCTGATCCTCCCGAAAGTTGATTCAAAGCGGATGCGACCCCTATTGAAATAAGCGCAAGCCGGTCATCCTAATACTTTCGGCGGCAAACGTGTAGGAATTTCAGAGCGAGGCAGGCAAAGACTTTAGTCCAGTGGATCCGATGAGGCAAACGCGCAGAACATGCCTGAATCGTCGAGAGCGCGGACTAACTGTACCGGCATGAAACCTTCAGTTTCACTCGCGCGCACTTTCCCTCAAGAAACACACTCGCGGGGAGTACCAGTCATTTTGCGCGTTTTGAGGGCCATCGCCGCAAGCGGCACCGTTGCGCGCTCACCGTGTAAGTATGTCGTAGTACTCCGCCGCGACGCGGCAAGTCATTGTCTGGGGCTTAATCGGCCACCCAGTTGCAACCTATTCGTCGTATGCCGCGCGCCTTGCATCTGACCCGCGCCGCGGCAAACAAACTATGATTCCAGTTCTCATGCTCATGTTCTCAGCAATGGCGCTGGTCCAATTCTTCCTGTCGTATTGCCGCTCAATTCTGGCGACGTACGCCGAGGTTGAACTCTCGCCTGCAACTCGCGAACTTATCGGCCTCGAGGCGGGCGAAATTCGAGGCGGGCAGTTCAATCGATTGCTTGGCCTTTTGCGTGTTGCGCCGAATCCGGGCGGCGACCAGTGGCACGTGGGAATTGTTTCGACCTACTACCGGATCATCTCGATGATTGATGTGTCCGTCGCGCGATTCGTGCCTGCCGCGCAAAGCTGGGCCGAACGCGAATCCACGCGCTGCGCCTATTTCGCCGCAGCCACCCTCAATCGCCGTATCGCGACCATCACCACGTGAACAGAAACTGTTTGGAGTAACTGCTAGAGACCGCCGCCGGAACTCGCGGGGTTACGATCCGCGAAGATGCCGTGAACGCCCGGCTTGAGTAGACCATTCCGCAATGCTATGCTCCTTTATGTCTGCCGCATCTCCACTGACGAGCGGGAGTGGTTCAGTGGCAGAACGCTAGCTTCCCAAGCTAGAAATGAGGGTTCGATTCCCTTCTCCCGCTCCAATCTAATCACGAACCAGAATCCGAGCCAGCAGATTTCAGTGTATAATCGCGCGCATTCGCTTCCTGCGAGGAGGCTCATGGCTTTGGATAATGCTTCCGCGATGTGGGTTCCTGTATGTTGCGGGCGTGTCATGCGCTGCAATATGTTCAGACAAACGGATGGCGGGGCTTACGCAGCGCTTGTTTGTACATTGTGTAACAAGAACGTTACGCTTGAGCAGGAGCCCCTGACGGCAGCGAATAACTTCGGGGAAGGCTCGGCTGTTCTGAGTCTGATTGGATCGCCTAAACCACCCAAGACGGAACGAAGAAAATCGTTCAAGGAAGCCGGTCCCGACGATCCAACGCTGTAGTCTGAACTGCTGCTCACGGGAAATTTTGCCTGCCGATGATTGGTCAGACCATTTCGCACTATCGTATTCTGGAGCAACTCGGCGCCGGCGGAATGGGCGTCGTGTACAAGGCTCACGATAGCCGGCTTGAGCGCGCGTTAGCACTGAAACTCCTCCCCGAAGAACTGGCGCAACAGCCGCAGGCACTCGAGCGGTTCCGGCGTGAGGCGCGGGCCGCCTCAGCCCTGAACCATCCGGGCATTTGCACGATCTACGACATCGGCGAGCAGGACGGCCGGGCATTCATCGCCATGGAGTTCATCGACGGTGAAACTCTTCGCAGCCACATCCATGAAAAAGCGCTTCCTCTCGAAGAAATACTGAAGCTGGGGATCCAGATCGCGGAAGCCCTGGATGCGGCGCACGCCGAAGGAATCATTCACCGCGACATTAAACCCGCGAACATCTTCGTGACAAAGCGCGGACAAGCAAAAGTTCTCGATTTTGGGCTCGCGAAGCTAATTCCCAAAGGCATCGGCGGCCAATCGCCGGATTCCAGTTCCATCGTCGGAATCATAAGCGGAACGCCGTCCTACATGTCACCTGAGCAGGTACGCGGAGACGATCTGGACACGCGCACGGACATCTTCTCGCTGGGTCTCGTGCTGTATGAAATGGCAACAGGGCGCCAGGCGTTCGGCGGTGGCACGGGCGGCATGATTATCGAGGCTGTTTTGACCCGCCCTCCTGTTCCGGTGCGAAGTATCAATCTCGATATCCCGCCGAGGCTGGAAAGCATCATCGACAAGGCCCTCCACAAGGATAGGGGCCAGCGTTACCAGCACGCAGCCGACATGCTTGCTGACCTCCAGCGACTGAAACGAGATACGGATTCAGGCCGGACGGATCAAGAAGACGCCGAGTCTGTCTCTACATCAACGACAAATTCTTCATCCTCGACTGGCGAGCGGAGGTCTGGGACTTCGACGGCGCGAACAACGACGCTGCGCCCAGGGCGAGTCTCGAGGATCATTGGCTCGCTTGCGGTATTGCCTTTCGAGAACGTGAGTCGCGACCCTGAGAACGAATACCTTAGTGACGGGATCGCCGGGAGCCTAATCAACATCTTGGCGACGGTGCCAAGACTGCGCGTGATGGCTCAGAGCACGGTATTTCGATACAAGGGCCGGGAGATTGACCCTCAAGCCGTCGGCCGCGAGCTCAATGTGCGCGCCGTGCTCACGGGAAGAATGATGCAAAGTGGCGGCTCTTTGCGCATTGGGGCCGAGTTAGTCGATGTAGCCACAGGCGCTCGGTTATGGGGAGCGCAATTCGATCGCAAGCCCGGCGACATCTTTCTGATCCAGGACGAAATCTCCAGCGAGATATCGGGGAAATTGCGGTTGCAACTAACACGGGCAGAAAAGAAGCGACTCATCAGACGCGACACGGAAGATGCCGAGGCTTACAGGCTCTACCTGCAGGGCCGTCATCATTGGAACAGATGGACCGAAGAAGGGTTCTACAAGGCGATCGGCTACTTTCAACAGGCGGTCGAGAAGGATCCCAACTACGCACTCGCCTACACTGGTTTGGCCGAATCGTACGTGCTACTGGGATGGAACAGTTACCTGCCGGGGAAGGAAGCATTCCCAAAAGGCAAAGTAGCCGCGATGACTGCCCTGCGGCTCGACCCGGATCTCGGCGAAGCCCACACGCCTCTGGCAGCCGCGTTGTGGCTTCACGATTGGCGGTGGCAAGAGGCGGAGACAGAATTCAAACGCAGCCTTGAACTAAATCCCGCTTATCCAACTGCGAATCATTGGCACGCCGAGTACGTGATGACCATGGGCCGCCAGTTGGAGGCCATCGCCAAGATGAAAGACAGTCAGGAGCTGGATCCGCTGTCCCTCATTATCAACGTTGCTATCGGATGGGCCTCCTATATGGCCCGTCGATACGAAGAAGCGATCGAACAACTCCTGCGAACCGTCGAGTTGGATCCGAACTACCCCGTCACGCACTGGATTCTCGGCCTCCTGTACCGTAAGACCGGCCGCTACGACTTGGCCATCACCGCGGGCGAGAAGGGAGTGAACTTTTCGGGTGGTAGTCCGTTGATGCGCGCCGCGCTGGCGCACACTTATGGAGAGTCCGGAAGGAGAAAGGAAGCGCAGCACGTGCTCGATGATCTGACAGAATTGGCAAAGCACAAATATGTCGCGCCCCACTTCTTCGTGGGAATTCATATCGGCTTGGGAGAAAATGAGCGGGCGATCGAATACTTGGAGAAATCCTGGGAGGACCATTCTCACTGGCTGATCTATCTTCATTTGGATCCGAGCATGGACGCTTTGCGGAGCAATCCCGGTTTCCAAGGCCTGTTGAGACGTGTCGGCCTTCCCACACCGGCGGCCGCGATTCCTGCCTGAAAGAAACGAAGGTGGGTATGTGGAACAATGCGATTCCCTGCTCCCGCTCCATTTAATGCGATGAGGACTCGCGCAAAGTGCTACGCGTTTTGCTGTGCTACGATTCTGGCGATACTGGCAACGCCGAATACGCCGGGAATCGCGGCTGGCTCACACACGGGACGCGACGCCCGAAGCAGACGAACATCTAAATTTCTGAGCGACCAAGCCTCGATGAGTGAAAATTCATCCTCCTTCGACAATGTTCGGGAATACATTCATGCCGCGTGGGACGATCTGACGCGCTCGGCCGACGTGTGCAAAACGTTGGAAGATGTGAAGACCAAGGGCGAGCCGATTCTCTATCTTCCCGCGGAATTTGCGGAACCGCGGGATGTACAGGGGCTGGCTGAACGTTGCCACGTTCGCGTGAAGCATTTGCCCGTGAAAATCGAAAAACGGGGCGAGATCGATTCGAAAAAGTTCGGCCCCGAGGGATTGCTCTACCTCCCGAAACCGTACGTCGTTCCTGGCGGACAGTTCAATGAAATGTATGGCTGGGACAGCTATTTCATCATTCTCGGACTGCTGCGCGACAACCGCCTCGCGCTTGCAAAAGGAATGGTGGACAATTTTTTCTTCGAGATCGAGCATTACGGCGGAGTGCTGAACGCGAACCGCACGTATTATCTCACTCGCTCGCAGCCGCCGTTTCTGACCTCGATGATTCTCGCCGTGTACAACGCCGAAAAAGCCAGTGGCCATGAAGACAACGCGTGGCTCGAACGAGGGTACCGCTATGCTCGCACAGACTACGAGCAGTGGACTTCTCCACCGCATCTGGCGGGTAACACCGGTCTATCGCGCTATTTCGACCACAGCGACGGACCCGTGCCGGAAATCCTGGATGATCCAAGCCATTATTACCGCGAAGTTGCGGAATATTTTCTGATGCATCCCGGCGATAACCACGGCCAAATGGTCCGCGTGAATGCTGGTGATTCAACACAAGCCGCGCCGGCCACCGGGCAGATTTACGATCTGTTCGTGTGCGGCTCGAAGGTAAGAACCTCCGCCGATGCTGACGCGAAGGATTGCCAGGAAGATCGCGTGGCGCTAACGCCCGATTTTTACAAGGGCGACCGCAGCATGCGCGAATCGGGATTTGACGTAACGTTTCGCTTCGGGCCGTACGGCGATGGAACGCACCGCTACGCGCCTGTTTGCCTGAATAGCTTGCTTTATAAAACGGAGCTGGATCTGGCGGAAATCAGCAACCTGCTTGGGAACAAACCGGAAGCCGAGCAGTGGAAACAGAAGGCGGCGCAACGCCGCGTGAACATCGACAAATACTTATGGGACGCGAAGGCGGG
>Ga0134128_10000289_pt1 | contig 71188 bp, 111 predicted proteins | sample KB31754_FD_96462 | JGI IMG/M metagenome (GOLD analysis project Ga0134128, IMG submission 96462) | Terrestrial soil microbial communities with excess Nitrogen fertilizer from Kellogg Biological Station, Michigan, USA - KB3-175-4 | ecosystem: Environmental > Terrestrial > Soil > Unclassified ... | reverse complement strand
CCTCGCTCCGGGCTCGCTCTCAAGCAAAACATCACCGTGCTCAATACGCCGGGCACGGTCGACGCGGACTATCGCGGCGAAGTGGGCGTGATTCTCATCAACCTCGGTCCGCATCGCTGGGAAGCGAAGGCAAACGACCGCATTGCACAGATGGTCATCGCTCGCGCTCCTCAGGCAACAATCGTCGTCGTAGACGAGTTGACCGATACGCAGCGCGGTGCCGGTGGCTTCGGCTCAACAGGCAAGTAATGTATCTCGTAAATCGTATGGATGAGCTGGAGAACAGCAACAAGGTTCTCACAGAAGAATTGACGCAAACGAAGAAGGCATTCCTCGCGAAGGATCGTCAGTGCGAAGAGCAGTTGACGAAGATCGCGCAGCTCGAAGGCCAGCTACGTGCTGAAGTGCGCTCTCGCTCAGAGCAGAAGGATGACCTCCGTCGCTCGCTGCTCAAGATCGTCGACGCATTCAACAGCGATGACCAGCGTGATCTCGAAGTCCGTTGGAATTGCGCCTTCGCTTTCATTGGCGAAGCAATTCGCTGCGAGTCCGTTGTGCGTGAGATGGTCAATCAGCACAACCAGACCGTTCTCGTTTACGAGGACATGAAGAAGCGACTCGCAACCGCTACCGGCGAGATCAGCCAATTCAGCGACACGGTCGATTCACTCACGTTCGAGTTGAATCAGATTCGCCAAGAGCGTGACGATTTGAAGGCGCGTTCGCAGCGTCAGGCAACGCGTATCACGCAGCTTGAGAGTGCGGCAGATAGTGCCCTCAAGGCTCAAGACATTATCATGGAAGCAGCGGAAGTCCTCCGTCGGTACAAGCCGTAGATTCGCTATAAGAGCTACGTCTATCCTTTATTTTATTCGGAGCAAACAATGATGAATCGTACTCAGAAGCAAACCTTGCTCGCCTTCACGGCGCGCAATCTCGCCAACGCAATCGAGCGCGGCGAAGCCAAGCCGTTCTTCGGCAATCAGGGCATCAGCCTGTACCGCAACGGCACGTCCGGTGACATCACCGGCTACCTCGTGAACGCAGCCGGCCTCACTCCGCGCGTCGTCGTCGACGAGACCGATCCGAACGTCGTGCTCGCTCTCACGCTGGGCCTCACCGTCACGCAGTTGCCGGCGAGCTTGCAGCAAGCGGTCATCGACCTCACCACGACCGCCGACGACACGAAGCGCTCGTACGCTCGCCGCGTTCCGCGTCTCGTGAAGCAGATCCGCGCCCTCGCCGATCAGCTCGATGGTCAGACGACCGTCAACGTGCCGACTCCGGCCGTGCAGGCGTCGACCAAGACCGGCTTCACCATGCCGGGCGTTCCCGTTCGTTAATCGCAATGGATACTGAGTCGCGATTTTGGAGTAAAGTAGATCGCGCTCAGTATTCGCCAGCAGGCTGCTGGTTGTGGACTGCCGCTAAGAATAATTCTGGATATGGCCTATTTTGGGCCAATGGAATCCTCGTATCGGCCCACCGATTTTCGTATGGAATCGCAAACCGCGTACCTCAGGACAAAGCACTTCAAGTGCTCCATCGTTGCGACATTCGATCTTGCGTCAATCCAGACCATCTGTTTCTCGGTACGAGTCAAGAGAATGTAGACGATATGGTCAACAAATCTCGTCAGTCCAGAGGTCCGCGTCATGCGGCCAAGGTCAGCGGCGCTCGCAAACTCAACCACCAAATCGCCGATGTGATCAGACAGCGATATGCATCGGGCGATGTAAGTCAAGAGCATTTAGCCGCTGAATATGGAGTTTGCAAGGAAACTATAGGTAAGTTAATCCGAAGAGTTACCTGGAAAACTTAGAAGATTCGCTACAAGAGGGACGTGAAGACCTTTAACGAGTCGAGGCGTCCCGACGATTCCGTTTTACCTCTTCTCAAGTGGGTAGCGGACCAGTACAACATCAATTATCCCACAACCTTGTACGTCGCTGACCGAAAGGAAAGCGGCAAGGTAACGCAGGGATGGACGGGACGCGAGCGAGCCGGCGAGCCGATCCTCGTCAAGCTGTCGCTTTCTCAGAAGTGTAAGTATCCTTACACGACACGCCACACCACGCACACTCCAGAAGTCGAATTGCGCTCGTTCGAGGAGGAAGTCGTCCTCGTCGCTGCGCACGAGCTTCGCCACGCTTCGCAGATTGCTACAGGAGCCTTCCGCGTCATGACTCTCGACTATTCCGAGGAAGACGCCGAGAAGCACGCCATACGGATCCTGGAGCGCTACCGAAATAGGTAACGAGGGATTGACATCGTCCTAGGCTTACCCTATCCTGAAGTGTAGGAGGCTCCTATGGCGATGTGGATCATTCTCCGGGATGGTGAAGGCGATCACGCTGTGACGCTTGTCTACCACAACCTCATTCAGGACCGTCGTTACAGTGTCGGCTCCATCTCGTCGCTGAACGACGACAACACGGTCTTGCAGTGGATCTTCGACAACGCTGAAAATCTGACGCCGGGAGACTTCATCAAGCTCTCGTGCGGGCGCGTGTTGCACTGGGATGGCCGAGCGTTCGACCCGAATGCGCTGCGCACTATCGACGACTGGTGCCGGATGAGGAAGGTGCGTGCCTTCGCATGAACATTATACTGGACGACATGCAGCTCAATAAGATGCTCACCAAGGCACAGCTCCTCGCGCTCGTGCGCCTGCGAGACTGCGCCCTCCACATGCGTTGCAACACACTCCGCGATTCCGTCGCCATGACTGCCATGAACATGCTGCCGCTCTTCATTAAAGAGCGTGGCGTGGAATGGGCTCCGACCGAGCTGAGTCGAATCCTCGTACTGCTCATTGGTTCTCAGCCGGATAAGCGTGCGTGCCGGCAAGCGGCAAAGCATCTACTCGACCTCCTACAGCAGAGTTAGCGGCAAAAGGTAGTCTCAAAACATTCGCTATAAGGGCAATGAACGCAGATCAGAGATCTGCCCAAAAAGCGAACAGGAGACTGCCATGAACAAGAACATCGTTACCGCTCAGATCGCCATCAACTTCAAGTATCGCTACGCCACGCGCACCACGCTCGATCGCGTCGTGGTCACGCCGGCCCTCGCCAAGTACATCCTCGAAACCTGCAACATCCACAATCGCAACATCTCGAAGGCGACGGTGGACTCGTACGTCAACGACATCAAGGCGGGTGCGTGGCGCGACAATGGCGAGCGCGTCAAGTTCGATCGTGAAGGCGCTCTCCGCGATGGTCAGCACCGTCTCTCGGCCATCGTGCAGTCGGGCGTGACGATGGAAGTCGACATGATCTTCGGCCTGGAGCCCGACATTCAGGGCACGTTCGATCGTCAGCGTCCGCGCACGAACGGCGACGACTGGAATATCAAGTACGACACGAAGAACGGAAACGTTCTCATGGCTCGTGCTCGCGCGATTCGCCTCCTCTTCAACTCGCACCGCACGAAGATGAGCTTCTCGCTCATCGAAGGCATCGCCAACGACTTTAGCGAAGGTCTCCGCATGACGTGCGACATCGTCACGACCCGCTCGGGCATCGGCCGCGCCCCGGTTATGGCGGCGTTCGCCATCGCCGCCGAGGCTCGCCCCGTGCTCGTGCGCACGCTGCTGAAGGAGCTGAAGACCGCTTCCTCGACGAGCCCGGCCATCCAGAAGCTCGCCGCGTATCTCAACAGCGGCAGCAATGACAACGAGGACAGCGTCGGCCACAAGACGCTCTTCGCTCTCTGGGCGCACCTGAACAACCACTCGTTCGAGCGCTTGCTCACGACGAAGCGCGATGAAGTTCTCCAGTACTTCGTCGATGCCATCGAGCGCAAGAAGGCCCTCACGTCGCTGGACCGCGTCCTCTAACCCGATCCGCTATAAGCGGTACATGGGAATCGATCGCGTTCAAGCTCGCCTCGCCGTCGAGAATGGCTGGAAGAGGGACACGTTGGTTTGGCTCAATCACGAGCTGACTCAGCGCAACCTGCCAGCCGCTCTCTTCATGCAGCCCTGGGCATTCATCGTCGACAATCGTATGATGATCTACCGGTCGTACACGCCGGCTGACATTCATCGAGTATTCGTCGATTACGTCGACCGTGATGCAACAGTCTACGCCTACACCGACGGCAGCGGCACCACGAAGGACAAGCCGTCCGGGATCGGCGTAGCTGTTTACCGGAATGGGCACAGACCTCTCTACATCGCCGAGAACATCGGCAACGCCACGAACAATCTGGCCGAGCTACGAGCGATCTGGCGTGCATTGCAGTCGGTGCCGCACATGAGCACGTACATCAACATCTACAGCGACTCAGAGTACGCCATCGGCTCGGTGACGAAGCCATGGAACCAGACGCAGATCGATAACAAAGAAGTTGCCGAGGCGATCAAGCTCGACCTCGCCGAGCGCACAGCTCGCGGTGCAGTCATTACGATCAACCACATCGAAGGACACGCCGGGCACGAGGGAAACGAGATTGCAGACGCCCTCGCCAATCTCGGCAGAAAGCGCATCAAGGTCGTTTCGCTATAAGGGCTATGAATGGACACGAAGGTCAAGATGGCGATCCCGCCCGTGCGCTACGCGACGAAGAGTGAATATCTCGTCGGGTGGCTCAAGCTGCGCGATAGGGACAATCACTGGCTCGTTCGTGGTCCGAAGGGAAATTTCGTGGGGGAAATTTTCCAAGTCAAAGCAGGACGCCGGTTCTACGCACTGGTGTACGGCCGAATCTACCCGACCACATCAGGCTGCGTGACGTCGAATGTTCTCGACGAGCTGGTGTCCTTCATGACGGGCGTTGCCCTTAATCGGAGGACGTGATGTCGGCTGCATATGATGCATTCATTCGAGAAACCCGTCGCACGCACGCGATGCAGCGTGCTGAAGAGCGATACGGAATCAAGATGACGATCGAGGAATACGATCGACTTTCCGGCTTGCTCGCGAACGCTCTCGACAAGTTCTGGCAAGCAATCGCAAGTCGTTCGCGACTCAATTTCGTCGGCGCGAAGCTCCTGCATCTTGCTGGCCGTGCGTCGTCATGGAAGGTGGATCTCGGCGGGCAGGAAGCAATCGCGGTCTATGACCACGGCATTCACGCCATCACGACGTTCCTTCCGCCCGACGCTCACACCAAGAGACTGTCATGATATTTCTCTGGCTCGCTCTCGTCGCTGGTGCGATTACGGCGCTGATTATCCGTCACAAGGATCTCGTCGCTGCGTCGTACTACTCCGGCTATCGCGCTGCGTGTAAGGAAGCCGTTGCGATGATGAAGCTCGAAGAAGAGAAGGCGATGGAAGAAGCGCCTGCCGGCGAGATGTGTGTCGGCGTAATTCGAGCGCAGGCAATCCACGACGCGAAGATGATCGTGCGCGACTTGACCTATCGAATCGGGAGACCGCTGTGAGCAAGTACTGGCTCGGACAATTTCGCCACGCGTACAAGAACGCATTTGACGGTGCGGTGAAGGACCACAAGTCATTCGCCGATCACCTTCTCGCTCCTGCGATCGTCGAAGCTGAGAAGTACGTGACCGAGACTGACCAGGAGTTGGCCGAGCTTCGAGAGAAGAACGCCCAGCTCTTGCTCAAGCTCGCGAACCTCGACGCAGAGCAGATCAAAGAGCGCAACGCTCTCAAAGAACAGCTCGCTGATTCGAAGGACATCGAAACAGCCGCACGCAAGCTCTACGAAGTACTCCGCGGTACGATGGCTGCTCAGAGCCCGACCGGTCTCGCCCTCGGCAAGCTCCTCGGTGTGTCACCTAACACCGACATCAACAAGAAGTAAGAGTTACCTCCGTCACTTCCTTGACAGCCTAGGATTCGCCTGCTATACCGCCCCGACGGGAGGTTGTGTATGGCGCGTGACGACTCCGAGAAGCTACAGATGATCCGGCAGAGGATGCGCGAAGCACTCATTCGCCGCGTCGGCAAGTGCAAGGAAGAAGCTGAGGGTTTGCAGAACGACATGGCCATCGCGACCGAGCGGCTTGTCGAAGGTGGGTACAACGCCGACATCTCTTCTGTAAGGGTCGCTGCTTACCACATCAATCAGACTGAATTACTCGTGCTGAGGAAAGTCTGGAAAATGATCAACTCGATTGTCCTCGACGAAGATCACTGCATCGGAGTCGACGATGAAGAAGAGGACTAGACGTTTCCCTGGCGAGCTGCGCGATAGAAGCCGCGTTGCACGGCTCCGTAGCTGATGTTGTCGTTAGGATGGCGATCTTGAATGAGCTGCATCACCGCACGCCACGTTTGCCCCTGCGCTCGTAGCTGGTAGATCGTGCGATCATCCTCTGGAGTGAGGATGCTCATCGCATGCGCCGGCATCTTGTCACCGGTCTTATGCAGTACCGGAATCTGCTTCGGCCGCTTCATTTCCATGTCGACCAGCGTGCGAATCACTTCGCCACCGTCGACATTTGCAGCCTCGGCGATCTTCTCAATGTACTTGTACTGCTCTTGGCTGAGCGTGACTCTGATAATCGGCATCGTCCATCCTCATTTGGTAGTAAGCGAATGCGTGGTCAAGCATGAGGACGCCGTAGATGACGACGAACGCCCACGTGAACCACTTTGCGACCTTGTTGCCGTCGCTGTTGATGCGAACCATCAACCACGTGGCGATTGCTCCGAGAGTGAGTTTGACGGCGAAGAACGCTGCGTAGCTGTGCTCGATCGCGACTGCCATCAGAGGATTTCCCTCGTAGCAGTAATGATGGCTCACTCCGTACCACGTGCAGACAGCGTCGGCGACGTTGAGGAAGAACCAGAGTGCAGCTACCTTCTTCACTACTCGATCTCGGCGAAGAGCGGCTTGCCGTAGAAATCGGAGTAGTGCTTCTCCGCGTTCTTCGCGAAGGCTTCCATGTCCACGCCCGTCTGCCACTCGACGGAAATCTCGCGCACCAGCTCACCGTTCGACGTGTCGTACAGATTGATTTTGCGCATTGGAGCCTCCTGTGGCCCTTATAGCGAATCTCATTTCTGAAGGGTTTCAGGAGGTTACGCCCTATGACGAAAATCGTACGAGGCTATGTCGATTTTTGTTGCGGCGTTTTTAGAAATTGTTATTCTAAAACCATCAACGGCAACGAACGAGACGGAGAAAGAAAATGAGCGAGCGTTTCGGCGAAATCGAGATCGACCTGACCCCGGAAGAGAAGGCTGCTTGGCTGGCGAAGTTCGGCCCGAAGGCCCAGGTCCAGGCCCCGGTCGTCGAGGTTCCCGCTGCGTCACCGGCCCTGCCGCTCCCGGCTCCGGCCGCTGCGGTGGCCCTCGCGGCTGCGGCTGTGGTCGTCGCTCCGGCCAAGGAAGTTCCGGCTGCCTTCCGCCCGCTCGTCGGCGAGTACCGCACCGCGCACGGCGTCAAGGGCTCGGACCGCATGCACCGCTTCTACCGCTGGTGCAAGGACGCCGGCATCGGCCTGTCGGACTGGTCGACGGACACCCAGGTCAAGGCGGTCTACCCGTTGCTCCAGGCTGCGCTGGTGAGCGAGACGGCTCGCCTGGGCACCCTGGAAGTAGGCTCGGTGGAGGGCGTCGTCCAGGCCGAGCTGATTCGCGACATCGAGGGCATCATGCAGCGCGTGCCCGAGAACCGCGTGGCGTCGCAGACGGCTCAGCAGCACAAGGTCGAGGAGCAAAAGAAGTTCCGCGACGGGCTGATTGCCGTCGAGAACAAGTCGGACGTGACGGGCGGCGTCGTCTACTGGCAGCTCACGGGCGAAGTCGACCGTGCGACGCTGGTGGCGAAGCTCATCGAGCAGGGCTTGGAGGAGTCGGACGCGCCGGCCCTCGCGACCCCCGAAGTCGCCCTCGGCCGCGCTGCGAAGGAGTTGCAGGGCCGCTCGGTGCTCATCCGCAAGATGAAGGCGGCTGGTGGCTGGGCTGTCGTGCACGAGACGGAAGTGAACGCGGAGCTGGTTACCCAGCAGATCCTCCGCGTCTACCTCCAGGGTGAGAAGGACAACGAGGAGGTCAAGTACGTGCCGACGTCGGGGCACGAGGAGCAGGCTGCCATCGAGTTTAACCGCATCATCGCGGAGTACAACAAGGTCCGCGCGGCTCTCTCGGTGGTCGATCTTTCCTCGTGGCTGGTGAAGCTCGCGAGCAAGCTCGACGGCGTTCCGCTCCGTGACCGCGGTGGAATCTACTTCATCCCCCGCGCGAACATCGAGACGCTGCGCAAGGTCAAGGCGGCTCTCTCGGGTGCGAAGGCTGGCTGCATCGTGTACGAGATTCCGGCGATGCACTCCTCGGAAGCCATCACGGCGATCTACGACGCGGTGGCGAGCGAGGCGGCGCAGTACATCAACGATATCGAGTGCGAGCTGAACGCTGGCGACGGTATCGGTGCTCGCGCTGCGAAGAACCGCGTGAAGGAAGTGGAGCAGTTCCTCTCGAAGGTCCGCAACTACGAGGGCCTTCTGGGGCAGAAGTTCACCGCTCCGGCCGAGAAGCTGGCCGAGCTGGTGAAGAAGCTGAACAAGGCGACGACCCGCGCCGCCCAGCTCGAAATCGACTAGCCTTGCAGGCCCCGCCCGAGGGTGACTTCGGGCGGGGCGGCTGGAAGGTAGGTCAAAATGCCGAAGATGACCAAGGAAGAGCAGGACGCGTTCATGCAGCAGAAGATCGCCGAGCTTGCGTCGGCGTACACGAAGATGGAAGCGCGCCGCGACCGCGCTGCGATTTTCATCTTCAACAACTTCGAGAACGTGCTCCATATGTTCACGCGTCGCGACGGCTTCGCCGAGACCGAGCTTGCGAAGCTCCGTGAAGCGTTCTTCGACGAGGAATTCCAGGCCGGCTATCTCGGAATCGACGAGGTGTAACGTGGAGAAGAGCCCGCTCCAAAAGATGAACTACTACGTCAACTGGCTGCTCTACGCCGTCGTCGGTCGCATGCAGGAAGCGGACGGCTTGCTGGAGAAGTATCAGTCGGAGATCTACGAGTTTGCAGGCGTGCTCAATCGTCTGTATCCCGTCGCGCTGGAGCCGCTGTGGCGTGGCGTGCTCGTCGAGCCGACGGAAGTGGTGAACGGCAAGCTCGCGCCCGATCCTCGTCTGAGCTTCGTCAGTTTCTCGCGCGACTACGGCGTCGCGGAGTGGTTCGCGGACACGAAGAGCATCATGAGCGGATACGTGAAGCAGATTCGCCCGAGCGTCGAGGGCTACATCGCGAGTGTTGTGCCGAAGGTCGACGACGTGTTGTTTGATGCGGAGTGGGCCCGCCGCGGAATGCTCAGCACGTTCCTCTCGGAAGCGGCGAACATGCACCCGCACATCGACGGCGAGCAGTTCTGCTGGAACGTGCGGACGCAGAGCGAAGTGATCGTGAAGCCGCAGGACGCACTGAAGGTGGTGCGTTACTCGTCGAAGAACACGAAGGCACTCGACGAGAAGTACTGCATGCCTCAGTTTCGTTCGCTATAAGGGAAACAGGAGGACGGAAATGCGCGAGGACAATTTCGAAGAGTTGATGCAACCGGTGCCGGCGAAGCTCGACAAGCCGCACGCGATTCCCTGCAAGCGCAAGGTGATCGTCGGTCGCAAGGTGAAGCTCTGCAACGATCCCAACGGCAGCTCGGTGTGTGGGCACTGCTCGAACCACTGCCAGGATGGTCGCTGCGAAATCCATTCGTAGCTCATGACGAAGAAGGAATTACACGCACTGTCCGTGCATCTCTCCGGGACCGTGCTCCGTCATTGGTTCGAAGCTCCCACCACCAGCTTCAATCGCGACTACTTCACCAAAGGCAAGCAGCAGAATAAGGATTTGGTGAAGAAGGTTTTCGATATCCTCTCGATTCACCTTCCTCCCCAAGAAGAGCCTCCAAAGTAGTTTCGCTATAAGGGGCACATGAGTGCCCTGGATTACGTCGAAGCGGCTGTCAGAGGCAATCCCGATCTTGAACCCGCAGTGCATGCCATTCGGTATGTGCTGCTCTGGTGCGCGATCAAGCTCGCCAGAAAGTAGGTGCGCCTATGACCGACCGAAGTCTCTATTTGAAGTGGCTGGGTGGCCAGCTACACCCTCCGTTCGAGCTATTGCTTGTCGGAGGCGCAGTGCGCGATAAGCTCCTCGGCCGCGAGCCGAAGGATCTGGACTTCGTCGCAGTCGGCGCGACGCAAGATGCATTCCTGAAGGTCTTCCCGAAGGCTCAGGCTGTTGGGAAGAGCTTTCCGGTGTACCTCGTCGAGGGTCTGGGAGAAGTCGCGTTTGCGCGCAAAGAACGCAAGCTGGGGCCGTATCACACGGACTTCGAGGTTCTGTTCGATCCGTCAGTCACGCTGGAGGAAGATCTCTCGCGCCGTGATTTGACGATCAACGCAATCGCGATGCGTCCCGATGGTGAGATCTTCGACCCATTCGGTGGAGCGAAGGATCTGGCGGCGAAGCTTTTGCGTCATGTCGGTCCTGCATTTAGTGAGGACGCGCTACGTGTTTACCGTCTCGCTCGTTTCGCTGCGCAGCTTGGTTTTAAGGTTGCGCCCGAGACAATGAAGTTTGCACGGACGGTTCCGCTGAGTGATCTGACGGCGTTGCCGGCTGAGAGAGTGTGCGAAGAATTCCGCAAGAGCTTGCGCTCCGCTGAACCGTGGAGGTTCATCGAAGAGCTGGAGCATGCGGGCGTTCTGTCGCTGCATTTCCCTGAGCTGGCACATCTGCGCAAGGTTCCCGCGGGCAAGCCCGAGCATCACCCTGAAGGTGATACTCTGACTCACTCGCTACTGAGCTTGCGCGACGTCACGGCACGCACGCAAGGCGACGAGGTTGGTGAAGCGATCCGCTTGTCGGCTCTCTTCCACGATCTCGGCAAGGGTGTTACTCCAGAAGCGAAGTGGCCATCGCATCACGGTCACGACGTCGCTGGCGTCCCCATCGTCGAAGCTGCTTGCGCTCGACTGAAGCTGCCGACGAACCTGACCAAGGCTGCCGTCATGGCTTGCTTGCAGCACATGCGCGTTCACGTCTTCCTCGAAATGAAGAAGGGGAAGAAGGTGGACCTCATCCAGGCTGCCGACAAGACGATGATCCACGCAGAAGGTCTGTCGACGGTCTGCATCGGCGACTGCATGGGGCGCGGTGGTGATCCGAAGAGTCACCACGACGGCGCAGTCGGAGCGCTCGCGTTGGCGGTCGCTGCTCCGGCATGCCGAGCGGAGAAGGGTCAACCTGTTCCCGAGCAACTCGTCGGGAAGCAGATCGGTACTCACATCCGTTCGAAGAAGGGTAGCGCTGTTCAGCGCGCTCTCAAAGAGCAAGGATTCAAGGCGGGGCAGTAGTTCCGCTATAAGGGTCACACAAGGACGAAAATCATGTCAAAGCTCACACTCGAAGATCTCCGTCGTCTCCGCAAGAACGAGAACGATCGCATCCGTCGCGCCAACAAGCGCTTCCAGGAAGCGACCAAGGCGCAGAAGCGCGTCATCGTCGCCAAGGACGTGCTCACTCAGCTCGCGCTCGGCAAGATCATCGCGTCGCCGGGCACGTACCTCAACATCGACGACAGCGACGTCGACAGCCTCTTCAACAAGGCTGAAGGTGGCGAGACGTGGGATTCGGAACAGCCCAGCAAGACGGAAATCAACGAAGCCAAGGACACGCAGATGTGCGACGTGTTCAAGGGCATGAAGAGCTGTAGCGCCTGCGCGCTCGGCAGCGTGTTCGTCTCGGCCGTATCCATCATGGACAAGCTCACCGTCGGCGACATCGTCGAGGACAGCTACATCGGCGACGACGACGGCATGCGCAAGTACCTCGGCAAGGTGTTCTCGCTGAAGCAGCTTCACATGATCGAGAACGCGTTCGAGCGTGGCTGCGTCAACGCGCTCTACAAGCCGGGCCACAAGGACTTGTACTGCAACAAGTGCGGCTACTCGTGCGTCGAATTCGACAACGCTCTCGAAGAGCGCTGCGAGGACTTCTGTGAATCCGACGATCCTCGCGTGCGCCTCGAACAAATCATGAAGAACGTCATCGCCAACAACGGCACCTTCATTCCGTAAAGGACAACGACCATGGCAAAGGTAGATCTCAAGAAGCTCCTCAAGAACTACAACCGCCGCGTCGATCGCGCGAACAAGAAGTTCGATTCGGCGACGAAGGCCGAGCGTCGCGTGCTCATCGCCAAAGACGTGCTCAAGCAGCTCGCTTCGCGTCGCATTCGTGCGAAGAGCGGCGTGTGGCTTCGCAACACCGACGGCGGCGCAATCGCCGAGGCTCCGAACACGTACCGCCCGTACTGGTCGGAAGATGCCGGCACCGAGGATCAGGACAAGAAGGATCTGAAGGCGATCGGCGACATGGAGCTTCAGGACGTCCTGACGGAGATGAAGTCGTGTCAGGCTTGCCAGCTTGGCGCGCTCTTCTCGTGCACGGTGCAGCTCGCCGACAAGTTCAAGGTCAAGGATCTGGCCGAATTCGACGAAGTCAACGGTGGCGAGATCTCGGAAGTCTCGATGAAGGACATCGAGAACTACCTCAGCAAATTCTTCACGAAGAACCAGATCAAGCTGATGGAGATCGCCTTCGAGCGCGGCTACGGCGGATACAACGTCCTCACGCCGCACTACGACAGCGACACCATCATCACGCGCAAGCGTGACGTCGGCGAGTCGTTCGGAGCGGAGACGTTCCAGTTCGTCGACATCGGTGACGACAAGGTCTCGGTGCAGGAGAAGGATGCGCTCTTCTTCACGCTCAAGCAGCGCTCGGCGTCGAAGCGCATGAAGATGATCATGGAGAACGTGATCGAGAACGACGGCACGTTCGTCCCTCCGAAGGATGCTCGTTCGCGTCAGTAACGAAAGGATCAGCCAATGGCTGAGACAGATTCAAGGGCAGGTAAGGGTAAGACCGTCCATCTTTGCGGCGTTCCGTCGGAGCATTGCTCCGGTGGTCTCGCACAGCTCTCGAACGGTCTCAAGGGTCGCGGCTTGCGTTGTCACGCTGGCCCCGTCGAGGCTTTCAAGTGCCACGGGAACTATCTCGTGAAGATCGGCTACGAGCGCATCAGCTCGCGCGAGTACCGCAAGGAAGGTGAGCCGATTCGCGTGCTCACCAAGCCGAGCCGCTTCGGCGCGAAGATGCGACCGGGCAAGGGCACTCGCTCGATGCCGTCGCGTCCACGCACGGGCTTCTCCGTCAGCAGCCTGTGACCGCAGACGAGCTAGCACGGGTTGGCGGCGACGCGTACACCGCGTGGGTGAAATACATCGCCAGCCTACCCATGACTCCGCGAGAAAAAGAAATCGCGGAGGCGATCCTCGCCAACATAAGGAAGAGCAATGAAGCGTAGCGAGATGTACAACCTGCGGATCAAGAACATCCGCCGCATCAACGGTCGCCCCGTGTGCGATCTCATCAACGGAGACGGGCGACCCGTTCTCTCCGGCAATGTCGACTGGGTGCAGGATATCTGCGCTCAGCGACACTACGAAGTCGAGAATGCCGTCGAGGCGAACAACAAGCTCGACGCTCTCATGCGTGACTGGGGCATCTACTAGTTTCGCTATAAGAGGCATGTGAGAGGGCGGAAGTTCATAGAGTTTGCGCAGCGGGTGGGCTCACCATCAGTGAGCGTGCTCGCTTCTGTCAAACCGCTGAGGAGAGCACCGATGTCGTTAAAGATCGTCATGTGGCCGAACAACATCCTTCGGCAAGAGTCGAAGGAAGTGCGTGTCGAGGACATCGGATTGTTTTCGACCTTCGTCGACGACATGATCCAGACGATGTACGAAGAGAAGGGTGTCGGTCTCTCAGCGATTCAGGTTGGGAACAACATCCGCGTTTTCGTCGTCGACGTCGGGCTCGGGCCGGAAGTCTATTTTAATCCGGTCATCGAAAACGCCCACGGCGATGAGCGAATGATGGACGAAGGATGTCTATCGGTGCCGGGTGTGTTCGAGAAGGTGATGCGGTTCACGAAGGTGGACGGCTACGCCTACGATCGCACCGGCAACAAGTTCACCTTCGCCGAAATGCCTGGGACGGAGACGCAGAAGGAATATCGCGCGCACGTCATCCAGCATGAGTCGGAGCATCTCGACGGGAAGATCTTCCTGGACCACGTGTCGCAGGGACGCCGTGAAGCCGCTCGACAGGCGATGAAGAAACTCAACAAAGGAAAATGAACATGAAAAAGACAATCGCAACGATGCTTCTGGCTCTGACCATGGTCTTCGCCTCGGGCTGCCGTTCGAGCACTTCGTACGGCGAGTGCGTCGGCATTCAAGAGGAAGATCAGATGAAGCCGAACCTCCAGTACAAGCTGTCGGTGCGCAACACCGTCCTCGGAGTGATCTTCTTCGAGACGATCTTCGCTCCGGCGATCTGGCTGTTCGCTGACTTCAAGTGTCCGGTCGGACCGAAGCAGTAACGCATAGCAAGGGGCTGAGAGCCCTCCTACGCCGCCGCCTCCCGCTCTCAGCCCCTTGCGCACTCCCTATACGACAGGTGTCCAGATGAAGTCAACACCCCCACGCAAGAAGCCGAAGAAGGCAACAAAAGAGCCGCTTCGCACGCGTTGGCGTCCGGTCGTTCGTCAGATGGATTGCGTGACTCTCGTCGGTGGCGAAGTGCTCTACACGCATCTCCCGTCGCTGTGCAAAGGACAGGATTGCTCGATTCATCATCCGTCCGATCACCATATGAAAACGTGGCGTCAGCACTGGCGAGAGGATCGCCGCATGATGGAGCGCATCTGTCCTCACGGCATCGGCCATCCCGATCCCGATGAGCTGAGCTTTCTGCGAACGCGAGTCCCGAAGGATGCCGTCGATGCACATGCTGTTCATGGTTGCGATGGCTGCTGTCAGGTTTCGAAATGACCGCGCTCGGCAACGTCAATTGGTTCTACATCGCCATGCACGCGGCCGGTCGTGCGCTGTGGTTAGCTCCGTGGCACCTGATCTGCCTGTTCGCTTCATGGGAACAAGAGGGTCGTGTAACCAAAGAATGGAGCCTCGACGGTAAGATGACCATTCGTCCGATATGCACATGAAGGTTCGAATCAAACCGCTCACGCAATACGCCAAGAATCGCGTGAAGCAACACGGCGACACGTTCCTCGTGAAGAACGAGAAGAACGGCAAGATGCTATTGGAGAGCTTGAGCGAAACTTGGCGATGGACCAAGGACAAGATGGCAAAGTGGGCTGCTTGGCTCGGGCCGGATGATGTAGAGATTTTGGAAAGAATCAATGACTGAAAAGGAACGAACGAAGCTCAGCAAGAAGATGTCGTACGCGTTGCGACATCATCCTGAGGAATTTGGTCTCACGCTCGGGCTCGAAGGCAACGTGCCACTCGACAGGCTCGCTGAGGCTCTTGGTCGCACCGTCGAGGAGATCATGGAGGTTGTCACGACTCCATCGGACAAGGTTCGCTTCATCGTTCACGGTGCTGGCACTCTCTTCATCAAGGCCGCTCAGGGTCACAGCGTCGACGTCGATTTGAATCTGCCGACGGTCGAGCCGCCTGACATGCTCTTCCACGGGACGCACACAGCAGTGCTCAGCGAGATCTTCGACACGGGCCTAAGCAAGATGAAGCGCACGCACGTTCATCTTTCAGAGACAACGGCAGCAGCCGTCGAGGTCGGTGCTCGTCGAGGCAAGCCGGTCTTGATCCAGGTAAACGCTCTGCAAGCTCACAAGGACGGGATCCGCTTCTATCGTGCCGACAATGGCGTGTGGCTCAGCGACGACATTCCGGCAAAGTATCTGACCGCTACCCTTCCATGAAGATCGGCTTCACCGGCACTCGTTTCGGCATGACGGAATTACAGCTCCACAACCTGGAGCGGATCCTTTCTGAAAGATCATCCGTCGAATTGCATCATGGCGACTGCGAAGGTGCAGACAAAGAAGCTCACTATCTGACAATCGCTGTCGGTGGCTTCGTTCACATCCATCCTCCTGTCGACGACAAGCACCGAGCCTTCTGCAAGGGCTCTGTGATGATGTTCCCGGAGAAAACTCACTTCGCTCGCAACCGTGACATTGTGCACGCGAGCGAGGTTCTGATCGCCACACCCTACAACGATTTCGAAGAATCGAAGGGTGGCACGTGGTACACGGTCGACTACGCTCGCAAGATCGACAAGCCCGTGATCATACTCTGGCCTACACGCGGCGTCACCTACGAGGGACTTTCGCTATAAGGGTCATGAGGAGACGAAAATGCACGCTATTCTACTGTTCCTGTCACTTCTGCCTGCGCAGCCTCGCGGACTCTGCGTCCTCGATGAAGCGAACGCTCTCAACGTCCAGCAGTTCACGCAGCTCGAAGGTGCATGCGAAGCCATGGACAAGTCTGGTGATGGACAGTTCGAAGTCGTCGTCACGAACGACTTCCGCGGCGACGAAAAGGAAGAGTTTACGAACAAGCTCTTCACCGAATGGAAGATCGGTCACGCAGGCAAGAACGACGGAGTGCTCATCGTGCTCTCGCCGCAGATGCGCAAGTGGCGTATCGAAGTCGGTTACGGTCTAGAAGGCCGCATCACCGATTTGCAGGCAGCTCACATCGGTCAGCAATTCGGTGTGCCCGCGTGGAAGCGTGGTGATTGGGGCGGCGGCTTGGTCGCTGTTGTCGATCAGATCGTTCCGCTGATGCACGCCGAGGCTCGTGAAGCCGCTCCGGTAACAACGCCCGAGCACAGCCATCCGAGCGACGGGCTGATCATTCTGCTCTTCTTGCTCTTCGGTGCTGGCATCGTGGGGCTCATCATCTACTTTCTGGTTCGTGAGGACCATGAGAAGGTCAACGCACCAGCTCCATATCGAATCACGCCGGATCGACCCGTTACGGCTCCATATCGGGTTACTACGCCGGCTCCGGTTCATGCGACGACGGTAGTCGCGCCAGTCATCGAAACCTCCCGCCCGTCGCGTCGTGATGATACGCCGAGCGACCGCCACAGCACTTCATCCTGGTCGTCCTCGTCATCGAACGACGATTACAGCGGTGGAGGCGGATTCGGTGGCGGCGGTTTCGACGGTGGTGGTGGTGGAATGTCGGGTGGCGGCGGCGCGGGAGGCGATTTCTAATGGCTAGCGCATGTATCTTGATGGTATGCCCAATCACGGGCATGGTTCTCGGTGTCTCGCGTAAGGACGATCCGAACGCGTGGGGCTTACCCGGTGGCAAGGTCGAAGAGAAGGAATGTCGCTGTGTAGACTACTTTGGAGTTTCCAAAGACGTCTGTCCTGATTGTAGAGGATCAGGAAGGGTCGCGGCAGAAACAGAGGACGAGGCAGCTCGCCGAGAATTCCGCGAGGAGACTGGCGTGACGCTCTACCAGCAGTTTGGAGCGACGTGCGCTCTCGTGGAAGTGTTCCGTCGTGAAGGTGGCGTCACGTTCATGGCAACGCAAGGCATGATCTTCCGCATCGAGGCGACGAAGGAAACCGGTCGCGTTGCCTGGGTCACGTGGCAACAGCTCTTCGACGGTCCGTTCGGCGATTACAACCGCAAGCTCGCAGCACACATTGGAGTGAAGTGATGGGCGCGTACGGAGAAGAGAAGGCTTTCAGCTTGCTCACTACAGTCACCGTGCAGAAGATGGAAAACTTCGGCGACTACGTGCGCGTCCAGCTCGAAGATGTCGCCGGTATGAAGATGCTCGTCGACGTCAAGTGGAACGTAGCGCAGCAGCTAAAGATCGGCTGCGCGTTCGACTGGTCGGTACTGGCCAATGGCTAGAAAGACTGCTAGAGAATATGCCGAAGAAGTTAGGCTTCGCAGCTATGGCACGTTCGACGGATGCACTGTCGTTACGGATCGCATAGAGCAAGTCATACTTCGAGTCATGCTTGATACGGTTGCCGATGCGAGCTTGCATTCGAGTTGCGTATCGAGAACAGAACACACCACAGAGATCGGCAATCTGGAGACTCAGCTCTTTGCCAAAGACGATCAGTGGTGGCAAGCATGGAGTGCGATGTGGTACAGCATCGGTCAAGCGCACTTCATCGCTTGGGAGCTTGAGCAGTCGACCAAGTACGGACAAGGTGTCGTCGTCTCGTGGAATAAGCGAGAAAAGGAACATATGGAGGACATCCTCCGTCGCTCCAAGCGTCACTACGACGTCTTGCAGGAGCGCAACGTCCTAAGGGCCAAGCTCGCCAAAGCGATCGAAGGCATCGAGCACATCAAGAAGAATGCGCTCTGGGGCGTCGAGCAAAACTGCGACGCAGTGATCGCATTCCTCAAGAGCGAGTGATGGGCTGGTTCACGCTACTGCTATTGCGTATCGCAGGCTGGAAGCGAGGAGCGCCGACAGGTAAGGACCAGCGCGGCGAGCGCTATCAAGCGTTCACTCACCGCGACGGATCCTACTTCCACGTCTACCACGAGAAGCGTGGCAATAAGGTCATTCGACCTTAATCGTATTGCAAGATCGGAATTATTGGATAGAGCTGTCCACCAGGAGAAGAGTCTGGCAAGGCATCTCCATTCGTGAAAAAGCTCCCTACGAGCACGATGTCTCCACCGGCAAACATCGGTACGGTAGGCAAATTGCCAGACGAAATACCGGTTTGAAAAGAGATCCCCTGGTAAATTGCAGCAAAGTAAAGTACGCCCGGCGCAACAGATACCGGAGTATCGAATGTTGCTGTATAAACTCCAGCAGCACTCACGGTAATTGTTTTGTTTGCCATAACGGTACCGTCACCAGCATAGAGAGTTGCTTTTACCTGAAGAGACTCGCCCGCAAAGCCATCCCAATAGAATTTAACGCCAGTCATGTCGCGATTCTGACTTGGAATAAATTGCATCGAAGTCGTAATATCGCCCGACGACGTAGTCGGTGTGAAAGCGGTGGCGATCTCTGGAAGATCAAGGACCGATGGCGGCGACGAGGACGTGCTACCGCTATCAATCAGTTCGCCCAGTGATACGTCATTGGGAACAAAGTCTGGGTATCCAGCATCACGAAGAAGTCTTCGAAGAGCTTCATCGAGAGTGGCTTGTTGACGTATTGTAAGAGCGCTCATGACTGAAAGATTGTGTTTGGGATTATACGGAGACGAACCAGTCGGTCTTATTCTGATTACAACAAAATTACGGTAGCTGACGCAATGACGTTATCAGCCACACTAGCGGTTAGTTTGATTTTGAGCGGCCCTAGAGGCTGAACATTGATAAGCCTCGACGCTACACTGTGCGATCCTACCGTCGCACCGCTGACAGTCTCAATATTGAGCGACTGCTCGCTTCCGCTGCCGTCGGTCCACGTCACCGTGATCGTGACATCGGTGGGCGCAGTGACGACACGGTAGTAGGCGGCGACGAGATAGTTGCCTTCGCGTGGCGTAGCCACGTCGACGAGGTCGATCGCGCTCGTGTCGGCGATAACCAGTTCTTCGACGTTGTACGACGCGACGTCTCCGACGACAGCCTCGAATCCGACCGCGGGCGTGTTCGTAGCGGACGTGGAGTTGAACGGCTGAACACCGGCAACCGTCGCGTTGTCGACAGCCCCTGCGATGATCGTGAACGGCGGTCGGTTGACCGTCGGAGTTCCGGTCAAGTCGAAATAGGCCGCATTGTTGGACCCGGTCAGGACGAGGGTGACCGCATACTTCTTTCCCTTCACAAGAATGAACGGAGTTCCGAGCGCTACTCGCTGCCACCCTGATGCCGTCTCGTCGGTGCTCGCTACTTCACAAAGCGGCCCGTCCCCGATGTTGTTGTCCGCGTCGTAGATGCGCAACGTGTGCGTCGAAAGCGCGTCGCCAGCGACTTTGAAGAAGCGCAGCGCCGACACTTCGACGGGCTCGTCCGCCTGAACGACCGTGCCCCATTCCCATATCGGCGACGCCATGCTCGACGGCACAGAGCTTGGCATCCACACGTGGACTTTGTTGTCGGACGTGGCGACATTCTTCGGCGCGTACTGATACCCGTTATGAACGAGCGCCGTACCGAACCCAGAGCCGTTGCAGCGCACGGCCACGCCGTCTGCTAGCTCGACGTCCCACGTCGTCGAGTTGTCGTGGTTCGCGTTGTTCGCCTTGATATTTCCCTTGGAGCGGGAGTGCGCACCCACAACGGTCACGACGGGGTTGAACGTGCCCGTCCCGTCGCCAAACGTTAGTTTGTTATCCCAGAAATTATTATAGTCGGAGCCTCCGGTTTCGGCGATCCCGGGGCTGTTCGACGCGTACGTTCCCGGCGTCCAAATCAGCCTATTGCCGTAGACGTCGGTGTGCGTCGTGTTGGCGAGCCAAATACCAGGATTGCCGCCCCCGCCAGAGGCTTGAACGCGATTGCCAGACACGTCACAACGGGTGCACGTGTCGAGCAGGATCGTATTCGACTCGCGGACGTAGTTGGCGATGACGGAGACGTCTCGGCAGTGATTGACCTCGATGGCCGTCGCGAGACTGACGCCGCCTGAGTCTCCCATGATCGTGTTGCCGATGATCAGTCCCGGTCCGCACTGCCCTTCAAGCGGATCGTCGGTTCCTTGCTGGACGAAGATTCCCCACGTGTTGCCCGCCGTGCCATCACCGACGCTGTCGCGCCCGACGTCGATCGTGTTGTTGGCGATGATGAAGTTTTCGCAATGCCCGTCGCCGTCGTTCGTCTCGATGTCGATATACGTGCCCTGCGACAGCGGGCCGCCGCGGAATTCGTTGCCTATGATCCGCAACCCCCGGAAATTTACCGCTCCTATATTCTGCGTCGAGACGTTGATGAACCTGCAACCAATGATGGAAACGTCCTCGGCGAAGTCTCCGGGCGGCCCGCTGATTGTAAGCTGGATGGAGCCGCCGATTCCGATGCCGATCGCGTGCGTGCTATCGAGGCGAACGCCGCGGAAGTCGATCCTCTTCGCATTCGCGAGCGCAAACGTTTGTGACGTGCCGTTGCCGGCATAATTCAGGCCGGTTCCGCTGATCGTGAAGTCGGCGAAAAGAGCGTCGCCGTACGCGATGTTGGTCGCGTCGTATTGGTCCGTGTAGCGAGCGAACATATAGTTGTAAAGGGAACCGTCCCCGGTGGGATCCGTGTGCTCCTTGATCACCGTCGACGGACCTTGACCAATGATCGAAACGAACTGCCCGCGGTTCATTTCAAAAAGCGCCGATCCCGCGGGGATGTTATTGGCGTACGTCGCCGAACCGAGACGGAGGACGCGGTGGTTCGATAACGCGACGTGCGTAGCGAAATTGTATTCGCCAGTCGGAGAATCGGGAACGACGATCGTTGCCGGCCATGCACCGGCGGCGGCGTCGAGCGCGTTGATCGCAGCGCCGAGATCCTCCGCGGCGGTGTCGACGTAGAACGTGCGCGCAGCGGCAGCTACGGCCCAAACCGGAGGAGCTGATTCACCTTGCGACATAAGGAATTTGCCGCTCGTGCCCGTTTTATCGGGGAGCTGCTCGCCTGATGCTCCTGGATCTCCCTTCGGACCCTGTGGGCCACGAGTGCGGAAATCATTACTATCGGGAATCGGTACAAGCTTGCCCGACTCGACATCATCAATCCATTGACGACCCATTTACCGACCTCGAAAGGGTTAGATTGACGAAGGCTTCGAGAATGTCGGCTGATCGACGCGCGCTACTTGAGCCGGCATATCGATACGAGCGGTGTTGGCCGTTGTGAATGCCGAAAGATCAGAACCAACCGCATACGACAGAGTCTTCACATTCGACGAACCGTCGTTTGCGATCTTGCGAGCACGAATGTGCGTCGTGTCGACAATCTGCGTGATGAGGACTGCTTGATTTTTCCCAGTTGTGTCGCTTAGATAAGCGACACAGCCAACGTAATACGGGTCTGACTTGGCAACTTGAAGCTTGCCGTCTGCGCCACCGTTTCCGGCGAGCGCTTCGCCGAACTTCGGAATTTGAATGCTAGGCATTTTGAGAGTACTCCTCGGAGTAAGATTGCCGTGCTAGTCGTCAAACCACTTGTACTGATCAAGAAACTTGTAGACGGCTGCATAGCCACCCTTCGAGTATTCGCGACGCAGATCAGAGAGCTTAATACCAAATTTGAGGTTGTATGGGAGTTGGACGTGCGGCGTGTCCTTGATGCTCTTCCAGCCGCCGCCCCATTCGAGGCCGAGCTTTGCCGCTTCCTCACCAAGTATCGCGTAGTGCGAGTCGGTGTAGTCGGGCTTGAGACCTTCCTTCGACGGGTAATTAGCGTCACGGCAGAAGTCAACAGCTATTCCGAAATTGTGGAGGCTCTGGCCACCCTTTGCATTCGTCACGATGCCGCCCGGAGCTGTGCGGCCCTTAGCGTAGATCGCGTCCTGTTCGTCGTAGGTGCGTAGACCGCATGTTGCCACGAAGTACACCCCACGCTTCTGGCATGCGCCTATAACCATGCTGACGCGCTCCAGGAACGGCTGGTAGAGGCCCAGCGTATCGATACGCCCAAAGTTGTCGTCGTTGTCGGTCATTGTTCTAGATAGATTGCAGCCCTGCGTAGAAGCTCGGGCGAGTCTTTAAAGTGGCCGAGGCCATGATTGCAGTTTGCGCAGAGCAATCCTCGGATCCGCTGCGTTTTATGGTCATGATCGATTGAGAGACGAGGCTTAGAGCTGCAAGGTTTTTGGCAGATAGCGCAAACGCCGTTCTGATTTGCAACCATTTCCTCGAATTTCTCGACGGTGAGCCCATGATACCTCCGACGGAGAGTCTTTGCTTTGATACGATCGGGATGTGCCAGCCTCCACGCATCACTTGCTGCCTTAAAACAGACGATACAAGGTAGACGCAACTTGCCGTTTCTTTTATAGAAATCCTCGGTACTCCGAAAATTTTGGCACTTAGTGCAAAACTTTTGTTCCATGCAGTCAAGATTGTTACCGAATGTGCTTGACTTGCCCAAAAATCGGGATTAGGCTAGAACCATAGGAGGCTCACATGCGCAATTTCTTTGGGTTTTTCGTGCTGTTCCTGACGGTGCTCGCTGGCTGCGGTGCTCAGGATTGTCCGCACAATCCCTACAATCCGCCCTGCTCCGACGGTAGCTGCGTTTCTGATCCTGTCGGCCCCGAGGGCTGGTCGACGATGGCGCAGGACATTTGGGACTATTACAAGGCGAACACGCCGTTCCACGGTCCCGACGTTGTGCCGAAGGACATCAAGTGGCACTGGTACGTCAAGGGAAACGACACCACGCACAACGATCAGGACTTTTGGGCCGACGGTGATCCCGGCGTCGCAGGCGATACGATCGTGTGGCCCTGCATCTTCGGCAACAGCGTTAGCGACATCTACATCATGGATTGGGGCATCGACCATGGAGTGCTGCACCACGAGCTATTGCATGCGTGGCTGGCGTACTCGACGAGCGGGCTCGACGGCGACCAGAGCCATTCGAGCGTGTGGTGGTCGACGGTCCTCCCGCAAGCGCAGAAGGACATCCCCTACGCCTATTAGAGGCCCGGAGGATTGTTCCAGATGTTCCAGGCGCCTTCGATGGGCCCGAAGCTGCACGACGCGTTGTTGCTATCAACCGAGATAATGAACTTCATGTGGAACGAGAAGTCCGCACCGTTAGGAATGTTCGTGTTGATGCTTGCGGAGTAAGTCAGATCGTTGATGTAGAACCATACGATCGGGATATTGCCCGCTGCAACGCCCTGAGCTGAAGTCGAACCAAACCACTCGATACGCAGACGATCAGGACGAGAGAATGCGTTGGCAGCGATGCCGGTTGCGACTGACGTCTGAGTGCCGCTGTTGCACGTCTCGATGTGATACTGCGTGCCGTCGTAGCGGAAGCGAACGTAGTCGTTGTCCGATACAAGATCGCCTGTACCAAAGCCCCACGAAGCGTGACCGGTGTTGAACGACATATCACCTTGGAACGTCGCCACGAGCGGAGTGAAGCCCGTGCTGGTAACGTTAAACAGATTGCCTGTTTCAAGGTGCGTGACTTGGTTTGCGTTACCGACGCTCAGATTGACTGATGCACCGTTGTACTCGCCAGTGTCGCTACGACCAAAGTCGATGATCGACGAAGCGACGGCTGCGGTTTGCGCCTTCCACTGGATGGTGCCGGTCATCGGCGACTGCGTTATGTTGTTGTTGATGCCGGTGAGGGCGACGCCGGTCCAGTCTTCGTAGAAGCGACCGTTGCGGCCCATCATGTAGCCGTTGCGATCGATCAAGAAACGGTTCTGGTTGTTGCCGTCTTGTACGAGCATCATGCCGTTGTTCGTAGATAGATCTGTACGAACAGCCTGGATCGCTGTGCTTGTTGCCTGAACAAGCAGCTTACCGCTTGAGTCAGGATTGAACACAACCGGCGCAGCAGGATTGCCAGGAGTGCGCTGGAGCTGCACGAGACCAACAGACGTCGTCGTAGCGACGGCGAACGTCGTACCTACGGCGTAATCGCTACCACGCGTAAAGATGCTTGCGCCGAATCTCCACGCGATGACGATACGCGAGCCAGGGATCAGCGGTGAGCCGAGCGTAGCAAGAGGGGCCTTCGCAGCGTTCAGGTTTGCATTCATCGTGCGATCGAGATCGACGTAGATGCAATCGCCTGCTGCAAGGTCAGTCAAGCCTGGAGTGTCGACAGTGACGTCGATGACAGTGTTCTGCCATCCCGGCGTGTTGTCGAACAGAATATTGAGGCCCTTCCAATGGAGGTTGGTGCCGTCCCATTCGAAGTTCTGTCCGTTGGTGAACGTCGACCCCGAACGAGTCATCGTGATGTTGATGATGTTCGTCGGCGTGTACCAATGGAGACCGCCACCGATCTCCCACAGACGCGTCATGACTGCGTCTGCCCAATCCTTCATATTGGTAATCGCCTTGTCGGCTACACCATAGTCGGTGCCGTTGTCGTTTTCAGTGCGACCAGCCGGCCACGGATAAGTATAGTTGACGTTCGGAACAGAGCCGCCCGAGCCGAGGCGATAGAACAGCTCGCGTGCGTCAACGATACCATTCGAAACGACGTTATTCGACGAGTCGGTCGTGACGATCGCAATTGGACAAATGCCCGGCGTCGTCGAGAAGTCTTGCGTCGTGACAGTGATGACGTAATCGAGTGTGCGGCCGAGAGGAACGTCCTTCGGTGTTTCCGCATTCGTACGAGGATTGAGGAATTGCACCAAGTCAGATGTCGTCGCATCCGCGCTGCGGACGAGATCGATACCAACGTAGTTCACTGTGTTCGCAGTGAAGCCGCCTTCCACACGAGGATTCGTGACGGAGTTGAGCACTTCCACCGGACGATCGGCAGGAACGAAGAAGATGGTACCTGCCTCCGTTGCACGCGGATGCATGACGACAGCATTTGCGACAACGAGCTGCATCGTCGACGCAGGTTGACCCGTCATACCAACGGTGACTGCATCGAAGCCCGTGACAACCATCGGCGTATCGCCAGCCATGATACGACCAGCGAGCACATCGAAGTCTGCGCAGATCGACGACTCGATTGCACGGATGTGCGGAATATCGACACGCTGCTGACCGAGCCAGTTTTGCTGACGAAGAACGCTCATTGTGGGATTACCTGTTTGAGAAGATTGCCGTTATACGTCGGCTTCGTTTGTGAAAATGACTCCGCTGAAACTGAACGAGCCCATTAGGAGGCCCTTCGCTACAGCGTTCCACGATTGCCCTTCAATCGTGGCTTGGTTGATCTGAAGAATGGTTGTATCGGTCTCGCGCTCCACGAGCTGAATCGTGATGTACTTTTCGCGTGACTGTTGGATTTGAGGAGCCTGGATGCCAGCACCTTCGAGACCGCCATCAGCGATCATACGATATACCGTCATCGTGCCTGTGACTTCGAGAGTCGTGGGCATGTACTCCTGCACAAGAGGCGAATCGACTGAGCGTGCCTTCTTCTTCGGTGTCGAGCTGGTCCATTGGATGCCAGCGCAACGACCGTATTGCTGGCCATTGATAATGACCAAAATTCGAGCTGCAACAAGTAGACGTGGACGTGCCATTACTGATCTCCACCGAAGATCCAGACCACGTCTGATGTCTTGCCCGTGCCTGTGTCAGGCGAGCCTTCATTGCCGAGGCCACGATCACCTGGATACGTGACAGTGATATCCACTTCCACGCCGGCTGCCGCTGCATCATTGATAGCTTGCTCTGCACCGATGCGGCCCGAAGGCGAATCGGTCAAGTAGAACGATCCTACGAGTTGAGGCTGAGTGGGTACCCATGGAGACTTCTGTTGAAGCAAGCAAACCTTTGCACCGCTCAACACGGTCTTCGGAAATACGAACGAGAAATCCAAGGCAAGCTCAGTCGTAGACAAACGACCGAAGTACTTCACCGGATACACCATGTTCTGGTAACCGAAATCGAACACGAGCCAGCCTTCCTCATCCGGGAATTGCGTCGCGTCAGTGACGGTAATGAATTCGTATTGCAGACCAGCGTCGAGATCCATCGTCAGATCTGACTCAATGTCAGTGACAGGAATGCCACCATCGATGTCGAACGAGAACGGACCAGGGAATTCTCCAGGAGCCGCAGCTTCATTTTGAGCTGTGCACGCGCCTGTCTTGACGTAGTCCTGCTCGACGGTTTCGTACTGGAATGTGTTGCCGTCGATGACCGCAGTGATCTTGTGCGTGCCGTTCAAGCCACCGCTGATCGATGACTCAGAAGAGAGTGAGATGACACGATAGTGAGAATCCTCAGTAGCAGCTTGCGAAGCATAGCCGCACGCCACAACGAACAGATTGTCAGTGAGGGCTGCGCCCGCTGTTTGCTCCATAGCGACGTCGAGCTTCGCAATAGAGATTGACCACGTGAACGTATCGAGATCGAAGATCTCAATGTCCGTCGTATCAGGATTGCCACCAGCGACGTAGATCTTGCGGCCGAATTGAACGGCAGCGAAGAACGCACGACCGTGCTTCATTGACGGCAACTGAATGACGCCATTCAGAGTGACCATTTCACATGTGTTGAGCAGCTCGGGTGTGATGCTGGTCTGGAGTGTGTCGTAGCCCCAACCGCCCATAACGATGACATTGAAACCATCACCAACGTAGAACGATTGATGACCGAAACGAGCGTACTGCATTTCGATGTTCGAACGTGCCCAAGCAGGAGTGCCCGGCAAATAGAATTCGACATCGTTGAGGATCGGGCCCATGTCGGTGTTGTCGGTGAAGTCAAGATCACCTGTTGCGAGCGTGCGCCCACCGGTGACCATAAAGATCTCACCAATCAATCCAGTGTCGGGAATATGTACGGTGCTTGCCTGCAAACGACCGGTAACCATATTTGCATCCGCGGTCCATGTATTTGCGAGAGGATCGTAGATTTGCGACGTAGCAACGGCAGGCCCAGCGGGAACAGCTTGGCCACCGAATGCAAGAATCTTCCCGTTGTTCAATTCGCCGATGCCAGGAGCCGCTACAGCGAATGCGAGGTTGCTGCCTGAATCGACAGAGCCACCAGGAAGAATGAAACGAGTTGAGTCGCTATTGCCCGGTGACGTGAAATCCGTGCCGCCGATCTGGATGGCTTGCCCATTGCGGATCGCTCCGGTCATTTGCATGAAGCCCATGAACGCGAAGGTCGCTCCAGTGTCACCACCAATAGCCGGTTTCACCAGCGTGTATTGAACACCGCCAGCGAGAGTCGCGGCCGAGCCATACTGCAAAACTTCGTGGTGTTGGTTCGGCGTAGCGGCAGCCTGAATACCACCAGCTACAGCGATCGAACCATCGCCGAGGTTGCAGACGTGAGGCATGCGACGAACCTGATTGCCGTTCGTTGCAGAGATCAGCGAAGAAACTGAAACGTGCGAATAGTCGGTCGTGAGGTTGCCATCTCCAGCCACCTTCGTAGGCAAGCCCAATACAGGACGTGCGCCTTCGATATAGACGGTGTCGCCAACCAAGAAGTCATGTGACGGAGCTATAGCGGTAACAACACCATCTACACGTTCTAGCGATGTGACATCGACAAGAGATTGGCCTTGTGCATATGCACCGCTCAGCTCTGAGCGTGACACAGCCTGCGAGGTCGCAGGCAACACAACGTCAACACGATCGCCAGGAACCGAAACGATGACTGCACGCGACGATGTTGTGTGAATCGTATTCTTCGTAGGACGGAAATACAGCAGATCGCCTTGGAGCGTTTGCACGAGAGCGAGCTGTTGGACCGCTGAGCGATTCTCAACTTCGAAGTACTGTGTGAGCGTGCCCGAAGGATACGTTACCGACACAGCGGTGACGGTAAATGATCCGCGGTTTGCAACGTTGAATTCAGATCCAAAGATGTTGACATAGTCGCCTTCTTGGAGCTGCGAGAGATCGACCGCGTTCGATGTCGTAGTAAAACGCATCGTACCTGCGGCCACATCGGCAGTGATGTTCCACGTCGGTGTTGCGCTCGGACCAGTGTAGATCGGCAATAGCGTAGAGAACTGCAAGACGTTCTGCGCCTTGCCTCCCTGCACACGCACTGACGAGCTTAGACCAAGTGCTCCCGAAAAAATTTGAACAGTCGTTTCGCCAGTAGTCGGATCTACAACCGGCGCAGCATAAGCCAACGAACCGGCCAGACGGCAATAGCGAGTGATTGCGGCAGCGATCTCGACAGCCTTAGCTTGGCTGATGATTGCGAAGTCCTTCGTGCTGAACACGACGGGCACTTCGACTTCCTCGTCAATCAAGATCGAGAGATCGTCACCATCATTCAGGAAGTACGGCTCTGACTGAGCTGAGCTGTCCGACGCACGCAGCGACGAGTCGCCATAGAACACTTCGAGGATTTCGAGGAATGATTCTTCAGTGAGCTTGTTGTTGGTGAGACGAATCGTGTACAGACGGAATGTGTCGTCTGACATACCCATATTGATGGGACGCTCAATGCCTGCGTCTGATGCTTCGCGGTCGAGGTACAAGCCGCTAGCGGTCGAGATGAATAGCTGATCAAATGCTAGCTGAGCATTCTCGCGATTTGTCTTTTCACCAGTCGCTACCGCTGCGATCAGAGCGTCCCAACCATCGCCCTTGAGAGCTGCGTTGAGGTGCTTGCGAATAACGTCTGCATCGGTGTCATTCAACGAGCCAGCGTTGACAGGCTCGATTGAGCCAGACGTGGTGACGTTAAAGTTGAGGATGCGAGGATCAGTCAGCGGGCTCGACGTTGCTGTCTGGATATTCGTAGAGCCGATGACGCTCCACATGCCTACCGCTAGAGGACCCGCGAGGATGAGATCGATGTTCTGCGGATCGCCTGTGGTGACACAGCTAACGACCATTCCAGGCCCAGGACCAGCGAGAGTCCAGTTAGCCGGGTTCAACGCATCGTGTGCTCCCGTCGGAGATGCCTGCAACGGGATCTGCGTAAAACGTACTCGTAGCGTAGCAAGTGCAACCTGCTCGACGCTCTCTAGTTCTAGAGCAATACCTACGAATACGACAGACATGGGATAGCTAGAAGATTACGGCGTCCACGAGAGTGTGTACGATTGACCGATCGTCTGCGACGAGGTCGTGAGACGGTAATTCAAATCAGTGATCTTGGTGACGCTGAAGATGGTGATCGGAGGAGTGATGCCCCAATTCGTTACGTCGAGAGCATCCGATTCATTCGGTGCGAAGGTGAACGTGACATCGACAGTGAATTCATCGAGTGATCTGGCGAATTGCAGAGCAGGAATGCTCGCTACCCCGGTGAAGTCCATCGAGTACGGTCCAAGGAAGCCGTTCGAACCTGACATAATACCAACCGGAATATTGAGCGTATAAGAGCCGCCTTGAGTCTGGTTCGTAGTGGTCAATTCGATGGTAGATCCAACGATATTAACGGCAGTGACTTGAACTGAATTAGGAACAGTGATCGTCCAATTCGAAGGTGCCGCAGCAGGACCCGTCAGTGCTGTCGGAGCCATGTTGAACGCTACGGTTACCTTGCTAGCAGAACCTGTACATGAAGTAGCGACGAATGAGCCGCTGGTACCATCATCATAGATGACACGCGGTCCCTCGCCTGCTGTACCACCAATATACGGAGGATTGGTAGCTTGACCGTCGCCTTCGATCATGTCGACGTCGAAGGTGAGCGTGCCACCAGAAGGCACTGCGATATTTAGGTTATCGCCCGGAAGAAATTCAGTACGTGATCCGCCACCATCGATCGACCAATAGAACTTGGTCTTGCGTAGATCGTAGGTCGAGCCCTTATCACCGACGTAGTTGCCGGGAACAGCAATGCGCTCAATCGTTCCGCCTTGCGGGAAGCTCTTGTTCCAACGAGCGCGCTGAGTACCGAAGAGGTTCTTGACGACAGCGCAGAAGCTATTCGCTCCTGCACCTGTCGTACTCACGAATACAGCGTACTTGTCGTTGACCGCAATACCAGGAGTCGGATTTGAGTCCTGCAAACCAGAGCCGCCCAATTGGGGCTGCTGATAGACGAGACGCTTGTCGACCATATCAGGACCAATCGACGCGCCTGGAGAAACCACGAGGCGATCAATCCAGAATGCAAGGGCGTTGTAGACGATAGGATGATCGGTACTATCTACGTAGAAGTCGAGAACGTATCCAGGAAACGTATGGCCCGGCCAAGTTGCATTGTCCTGAATAAAGGTCCAAGTCTCTTGCAGCGTCAGCGTGGCTTCGTCGTACTTCGTTACATTGTTACCGTCAATAGAATACAAGAAGCCATTGCGAGCAAAAATCATATCCGCGCTGCTTGGTAGCGTGCGGCCCGTAGCTGTAGCAGCAGGAAAGTTGTATTCAGCAGGAATGCTGCTTGGGTAATTGACAATCCAAACGAGATCGCTGGCCGATGCACGGACGACCGACATGGGACGCGGATACGACGGATCAGCGCTCATATCCATGCTGCGACTGACTGTACCGTCGTAGTTGTATTCGACTACCGCTTCGTTGCTGTAATCGCCTGCGTAGAACACACTGCCATCGTACGCAAAGATACCCATTGCACCAGCCGGAGTCGTGATGCCCGTATTTGAGGCATCAGCCAATAGGTACTTAGTGCATATGCCTGTGTAATCAGACAGCCAGAAATGCGCGCCGTCTGGATCGATCATAATTGAACCGATTGACGAAACGAAGGCAGGAGCTACGACAGCATCATCCTGTACCGTAATGCGATTGGGCAAACCGCTGCCAGCAGTCTTGAACTGCATACCGCCCGACAAAGTCGGACCACCGCCTCCGCTAAGGGGCAGTTCCAGATCAATCAATGCCATTTGGGATTAGTCTCCGACGAAGGAGATTAGGATATCTTGGTCGAGATTGAGGACGAGCGGCTTCTCAAACGGCTGCACGTTGATCAAGTCTGAACCAGTGATCATTTGCGGGCTGAGCATGATGACGCTAATTACGCCCGGAACCTTCGCTGCGGTTGCGATGTCAATCAACGCAATCGGCTGACCGACGCCCGTCTTGTTGATGATAGCTGCGACGCTCGACTTGGCCGACTGAGTGATCAAGTCGGTATTCGCGCCTGAGCGTGCACGCAATGCAATTGACACCTGAATGCGCTTGATAGGAGCACCTTCGATGTTGATGTTCGCACCAGCAGCGACCACACCAGGGAATGCACCACTGTCAGCCGGATCGCCGTACTCGACTTGGTTCGTCGCCTTGATGAGGCCCGTGTTGTACTGGTAGCCGTCGATGCCGTTTGCAACGTCACCACTGAATGCGAGCTTGTCGCGTGCAGTAATGATCGAGCCCGCGGCTGCCGTGATCCATTCGCTTCCTTGCGGTGCCGAAAACTTCAAATCGGCAAGCGATGGATTTGTAGCGTTCTGAGCGATTGATACGATCTTCTTGACGAAGTGCGAAGGATGCGCCTCGATGTCCTGCACGAGGTTTGCGTCTGTTGAACCAAGAGCACCAACAGCACCAACAGCTACCGGCGTACGTTGTGAGACGTCGACAGTGAATTCGTAGAGCGAGCCACCAACAGTCAAGCCAGGAACGTCAGTGACGGTCCATGAGCCGAGGTTGTTAATGTTCCACAAGTTGGTCGAGATTTGGATCGTATCGCCCGGCAATACTGAATTAGGCGAAACAAATACTACGTCACACTCAGCAACGTTCTGCGGCTCGAAGTTAGGATTCTCGATCCACACACTACCAGGGCTTGAACCCCAGCCAGGAGCAGTCACGTGCACAACGCGGTAGAGACCGGTGTTGGCGTCTCCAATTTGCGGCATTGAAGTAGGAGCGGCCGGCAACGTGAGGTTAATCCAATCGCCTTCCTTCACGAGAGGCGTGAAGAACGGACCACCGCTACGCAATACCCAATCATTCGTGCCGAAAGTTGTATCGCTGATGCAGACGAAATCGCCCTGCTTCTCAAACTTGAGACCGACGTTGCTCGTGGCCGAGCGCTGCGTGACGACCTTGGTGCCGGCGCCGTTAAAGGTGAACACACCGAGCGTTGACAACGAAGTGAGGTTGGTGCCCGCATCGAACACGCCGCTCTTCGGCATGACGTTCTCGTTGTCGATGTTCACCCACATACCAGCGTAGAGCGCTAGTGTATTTGCAGCCGGAACGCTCAAGAGCAAAAGGTTGTGTGACTGAGCTGCTGTGCCCAAAACCTGAGCTGAGGCAGCGTTTGCACCACCACCCTGAACCTGGATTGAGCCAGTCGACCCAGGAAGCAATGAGCTGAGCTGCACCTTCGTGCCTGCGCTCGATGCCTCAATATCAGCCACCGACGACAAGCCAGTGACAGCAAGCGTGTTGAACCATTCGACGACATTCTCGGTCGTACGAGGCACAACGCGGATGATTTCGTTGATCCAATCGCTATTGGTTACGAGCGATGAATCGATTTGGTTCTTGAAGACGATCGTGTAGTTGCCAGCGATTGAACCAGGAGCGGTCGTGGTCTTGACGTAATTGATACCGTCAACCAAGTTCGTCCATGCAGGCGAAGCTGCCGCATCTTCCTCAGAGCTGCGATCGATAATGCCCGTACCAGTGCTGACGAGAGTGCCAGTGACGATCGGATTGTCGAGCGCAGCTACAGCAGAGACGATTGCAGCAGCCGTTTGTTCTGCGTTTGCGAAGATACGGAAGTTGGTCGATGCGCCAAGCGGAACGCCCCATTCAACAGTCGTTAGAGCTGAGCCAGAGAACGGGATCGAGCCTGACCAGTCTTGATTGTTGACGTTGGTGATATAGATCGGCGGAATGAAGCTGCCGAACGGTTGCTGCGGACCATTGATGAACATATAGTCCGAAACAACGACCGAACCGCCAGCCAGTGAGGCTTCGCCTGCACTGTCAAAGCTGACTGTGCCCGAGCCCGAGAACGCTGCGACTGAAGCACTAGCATCTGAATACGTGATAGTCGTAGCAGTACGTGCGGTGATTGCGTACGCACCTGACGGATAATTAATGTCAGTGCTGTTTACGTAAATCACGTCCGCAACGTTCCAACCGTGATCGAGGCAGCCCGTAGGCAGTGTCACAGTGAGTGTCGGAGTGTTTGCAGCGCGAGTACCCGAAGCGATCGACATGCCGACGATGTACGTAGCGTCGCCCATGCCTGCTGCATTTGTCGGAACAATCCAACCAACACGAGTCGTGCCGCGGATATTGGTGAGCGTGCGATCGGCACCTGATGCGAGCGTGATGCTGACTTCAGTCGTGGTATCTGCGTTGTTCGAGACTACGACCGATACAGGCTGATTCGATGATTGAGGAACGCTGTAGCGAACCTGCGCATTATTACCGTCAGGCCCGAGACGATAATAGCGCCACAGCACTGCACGATTTGCATCAGCAGCCATCGTCTTGCCACGAGCGGCCATGAACACAGCGAAGTCGTCGAACGAATAGTCAAGGCCGAATGCTGCGGCGAGTGATGCATTGCCGTTGTCAGCGTCGACGAAGTCGTTGGTCACGCCATACGTCGGTGATGTCGGCTTGAACGTACGCCACATCGGAATCGAGAAGCGCTTGAGTGTAACGTCACCATCGACCAACACGCCGAATTGATCGCTCGGCGAGAGCATGAAGCCATTCGCGAACATCATTCGGTCAGTCACCATCCAACGCTGTTCAGGCGTCGAACGGATATCCATCTCCCAATTCGAAGCATTTGCGAATGCATCCTTGAGAGTCGTGGTGAAACCGAATTGCGATCCCCACGCTGTATCAGTCAATGGAGTGAGACCGAGGTCGTCATTACGCAGACCATATAGCGTCAATCCAGTGTCGGGAATCTCATTCGGCAGACGTTCAATAACGATATCATCCTGCGTACCACCATTCGTCACGTAACGAGCCAAGTGGAAGTCAGGCGTGCCGACCAACGAATTGCCAGACTCGATCGAAGCCATGTGGCCGGTCAGGTTCTTCGTTGCATTCGCTACAGGCAGACCGAGCTTCTGTGCCTCAACGTCTGCTGCTACCAATGCGATATCGCCATTCACATCCGAGAATGTGTTAGTGCGAACGCGGAGAATATTAGTCCGATATGTAGTGGCGAGAGCACCAACCAGCTCCTCATCCAAAGCATTGGCAAGAGACGTAGCGGTGTACAGCGAGCCTGATGAGATCGTGTCGTGCTGTAGAGGCAGATCGGTAGACGTACGGCAGAACTGGATACCATTGCTCGTGAGAGTGATTGGTCCACCAGAGTACGTCGTATTCTTTTCAAAATAGAAATACTGGAAACCGGTGTCGACAGCCGATACGCGGTATGATCCGGTCAATGCTCCTAGAGCACTATCCCAGAACACGACCCAATCACCAGCCAATAGATTCTGGAATACAGCCGTACCTGCATCACACTTGATGAGGAAGCCGTACGCAGTAGCCGTAGCAGTGAATGTGAGAGGAGTGCCGTTGTTGACACCAGTCGGGATCACAGCAGCATCAGCGTCCATAGCCAGCCACAAATTCGCCTGAGCCGCTAGGTTGAGCGTTGAGATCGAAGGCGACTGGAGGAAGGCTCGGGTTTGTGTCGAGCCTGCTGAAAGCTTCTGGCCCACTGTGAGCGGTGTTTGAAGAGCCAGCTCGCCAGTGTTGCGATTGAGTGTGTAATCGCTGTTGGCACCCAGTGATACCTGCGTATCGAACATGTGGTTCGAAACAAGATCACCCGATACGATCTGCACCTTGCCATTGGCTGAGTGCTGACGGTTCGAGGCTACGACCAACACACCAGCCTCTACGCTCGCAGTGATGCCTGGGATACGGTAGTTGAAAACCTTGGCCCATGCATCGAGCGTATTGCGGCCTAGCGTAGTGAAGCCCGTATTAGCGTCAATGAAGTCTTGATCGGTGAACTTCGGGAATTGCGCTGCATCGAATGAGAGCTGGATACCATCGACCTTCACCACGAGGGATTGAGGCGATGTCATCGTAGCCCATTCAGCGATCGGCTTAGACAATGCCTCGGCCGTACGCCCATCCTTAGATAGGAGTCGGTCATCGAGGTAAAGTCGCATCGTATCCACACGACCAGCAGGGAATAGCAGCGCTGAATTAGCGTCATCGCCATCCGTGACAGTCTGTAGCTGGATCGATTCGTTGGTATCAGCCTTAGCCGTTACAACAACGAGCGTGCCTGAGCCTGCCGTGCGTGCTTGCCAATTAAGGGTCGTATCTGCATTGATAGATGCAACCACTTCGTAGGCTGTAGCGTTCGTGATGTTTCTGAAGCCATCCACATCGAACGTGTGCTCAGTCACTACGCCATCCACAGCGAAGCTCAGCTTCATTCCTGAAGCGAGTACGTATGGTGCTGCGTTGAGTGACTGGATGTATGCCTTGGCGATCGGACGTTGTGAGACTTTAAAGTATTGCTCACCACCGAGGGCTGAATCAATGAGTGATTCAATAGCCACACCCTGCGCACGCATCTCATAGCCCGTACCGTCATCGATATACAGCGTGGTCGGGTAACCCTGACGAGTAACCACCGACGCTGAGAGCACGCGCTTATTTTCGTCACTCGAAGTAACACCGACGGCAAACGTCTGGATAGCCAGTGCCGTGCCCTTGGTGCGTGACTGAGTTGCTTGACGAATACGCTCGCGGTAGGTGTCATCATCTTCAACGCTCGTACCGTTTGTAAGCGGTAGAGGATTAGAGACTTGTGCACCAGTGAATGGGCCATTACCTGATCCCCATCCATTGATAGCGAGCGCAGCTACGTTGCCCGAGATGCCCGGAACAATCGCTACGACCAATACACCCGTGATCGAAGTCTCGCCATCAGGAATGGTCGAGTTGAACAACGTCTTGAATTGGACTGCTGCTGCGGTATTCCCTTGAGGTGTTTGTACTACCGTACCCGCTGGAATTTGGCGGTCGCCACCTTGCGCAAGGACCACGCCCTCCCCTTGGTTGTGAAAACGAAGGGTAGGTGTGCTCAATGCTAGTGTCCAATACGTGCCGTTATTTGTCTTGCTCGTGTAAGCAAGTGGGCCTTCGAATTGGGGTGTGTTGCGTCCAAGATAAACAGATCCCGTGTTCGGATATAGTGACGCATCAACGACGTTAATGCTAGTCGAGCCTACAATCGGAGCCGGTGTTCCCTGAAAGATCTTTGAAGCAACTTTTGTAAATGAAGAATCGGTGATCGTAACTGTACCCGAGGCAGGGTTCTGCGGAATGCGAGGAGTGCTCTCATCCGCACCGATACGATCAAGCGCATCCCCTGAAGCGTTGTCGAGAGACTGGGCTTCGAGGAGTGTGAAGATATCCTCACTGCTACGAAGCTGAGACTGTGCGACAGATTCTAGGATACTGAGAACGGGCGAGCCCACCTTCAGCGAACGCAGACCAAAGCGTGACAAAAACGCATCGATCATGTCGCCGATAATTTGTGAGTACGAACGAGGTACTGGGATCGTCGCCATTCTAGTAGTGACCTAGGCTTAGAGGGTTTCGCTAAAGAAGATTGCGATCCGCTATAAGTGAAGTGTGGAAGTATCAGTAGATCTGTTTTGGGCAAAGGTCGACCGATCCCAGCTCTCGCCGGGAGGCTGTTGGTTGTGGACGGCTGCCGTTCGAAGCGGCTATGGCGTATTTAGCGTCAAGCGAGTGCCGACCTATGCCCATCGTATCTCTTTTGAGCTAGAACATGGGCCAATTGGTGACTCTCATGTGCTTCATAGATGTGACGTGAAGCTGTGCGTGAATCCAGATCACCTATTCCTCGGCACACACCAAGACAACATGCAGGACATGGTTCTGAAGAGACGCCACGCTTACAAGATTCGTCATGGTCGTAGGAAACTCACTGAGGATCAAGTTGAGGCAATCAAGGAAATCTATCACGAGGGCGCACTGAGCCAGAAGGCGATTGCGCTGCTCTATGGTATCAGCCATCAACAAGTGAGTCGAATCGTGAACGGGACACGATGGCGAGATCCGCTATAAGAAGTCCATGACAATTTATCCTACTCTTGAATCGTCTCGTGAAGCCCTTACCAAGACAATCCTCGACAGAATCGTTGCCAGTCTTCAACAGTATGGCTCTTTTAAAGTTAAGATGTTCGATCATACATATGAAGTACAGAGAATCTATCGTTCTCATTTCGAAGGCTTCAAGCTCGGCGGCTACGAAGTTTCTGAAAGAGTAGCCGATGAGATCACTGTAACGATTCCTATGCAGCAATCATAACAATCGCTATAAGAGGGACATGAAGGCTGCACCCGATCCGAACGTCATCACGATTCCGACGACTGCTCAGTCGGTCGACAGGCTCTATGAGCACGTCAAGACGATGGCGATCGAGGCCATGGCCAAGGAAGGCTACTTCAAGTGGTCTCCCACCGTGCAGCAGCAATCGCACAAGAACATCGCCACACGACTAATGGGCGAATTTGCGGCAGCCGGCTACACATCCCAAATGTACGGCGCAACCGGTTTCCAAGTGTGGTTGCCCTAAATTCGCTATAAGAGGCACATGAGCACGAAAACCGGCAAGAAGATCACCATCACGCAAGAGATGTGGGACAAGGCTGTTGCAGAAGCGATTCCCGAGCTGGGTAAGCCGGGTGGCGAGTACTGCAAGAATTGTCTGATGGCTCAGGCTTTCAAGACGACCGGCATCAAGGTGCATGGCGTCAGCTTTAGCTGGGTCACTGGTCGCGACGACAATGACAGGAGCGTCAGCCTCGGCCTGGGCGATGATGCTGTCGATCTGCGCCAGAAATTCGATATGTACGCTCGTGCGATTGCGCACAAGATGACCGACGTGCCTGCTCTGCCGACGTTCCCCGTCGAAGTCTCATACGACGATTGGCGATTCGATGAATAAGGCTGTCCAAGAAGCAATCGAGCGTGGTCAGAAGAAGCACGCCGAAGAGCAAGAAGAGAAGCGTCTCGCAGCCGAGAAGAAGCGCGAGGAAGAGCGAATTGCCCACGAGAAGTGGAAAGCCGACACTCTCGCTTGCTGTCACGCTTGGATCAAGGACAAGCTGCCAACGCTGCTCGAAAGAGAAGCGGGGCTCGGCCACGACAAGATCACGTTCAACTCCTATTACAAGCCCACAGAGCTTGAAAATTGGGGTGACGAAGCTCTTGCTCTGCTGATGCCTTTGCTCGTCACCGAGGCTGGTCTCAAGGCAACAGCAACTCGTCACTGGGTAGAACCAGTCAACGACGACGGCATGCATTGGGAAGGTCACTATAGCTACAACTTCGAGATCCGCTGGTAGATCCGCTATAAGCGGTACGTGAAGCTTTCAACCATCAAGTTCCATTTTCATGTTCAGCGACACCGCATGAAGAAGCGGATTCGTCGCACTCTCTATCGATCGGTCTGCTTCGTTGTTGGTCACAAGTGGTTCAACTCAACGAGCTGGAGCGGAGTCAGCAAGACATGTAAGCGCTGCTCGAAGTTCTGGATGATTCGTCGATCGACGGTGATTCGCTCGGGTGGAGTTAATTTCTAATGAGCCAAGGCAAAGATCCATTTTGGGATGCACAAGTAAAGCGTATTGCTGAATTGATGGAAGAATCAATTCGCTCAGGCAAGCCGATCGTCACTGCTGTACAGGTTCCTCGCACGCCTGAGAAGGTCGACATCTTTTTCGATCCACAAGGGCGAGACTTCGACAAGATCACTCTACCGAGAGTGAAGGGCTTCACGCATCCTCGTCAGCCTCTCGTCGCTGCGATGATCCCTCCGCACGCGATGCCGGCACACGTGATTCCTGGTGGCATCGGTCCTGTGAGCATGAACGCGCCCTATACGGGTGGTCGCACGAGCCCGCAGGCAATCCAGCACGCTCAGTCGAATGGCTGGGATGTGCTCGCACCAAAGGGCGATGAGCTATTCATCGACATCGACTCCGATGCGCAGTACCAAGCGTATCTGCGTGCGAAGCCGGTGTTCGAGCAGAACATCATGGCATTTGTCGCTGAAGCGGTCATTCCTTCGAAGTCAGGCACGCCGGGCAAGAAGCATATCTACATTCGCCTCTCAAGGGCTCTGGGGTCGAGAAAGACGCGCATCACGTACCAAGCGATGTTGCAATCAGATGCAGTACGAGAGATCTTGAGCCAGTCACGCTACGACGCTGGCGATCCCGAGCCGGTCCTCTTCTTCGAGAATCCTGGTTGTGCACCGAAGGGCTTCGGCCGCTATCTGTATCAGGCTCCTGCGGTCGGATCGATTACGGTCAGTGCATCTCCAGCACCTAAGCAGAGCTTGGGCTACTTCACCAAGCCTTCGGCACCAGCACAGCCCAAACCGGCTGTGTTCTCTTCTGCACCAGCACCAGCAGATCCGAACGATCCCACGAAGTGGCCGCACAAGTGCGATCGTTGTGGTGGACCAGCCTACAACGGTTTGTTCAGCTCCGATTGCAAGAATAAGTGCCACTAGTCGATTCGCTATAAGGGGCACATGAGTGCCCTTTTGCCGGAATCGAAGACATCACTCAGATATCTGGTCGACGATTACGATATGCGACAGATCCGCGTGGCATTTGGCCTGGGCGGATTCGAAGAGATCGGTAGTGGTCGCCATCGCGTCACCTTCCGCAATCCCTACACCAGTAGCGTGATCAAGGTGCCTCACTCCAGAGCGGGTGAGGATGCGAACAAGAACGAATACGACATGTTCGTTCGCTTGAAAGATCCTCGTCTCGCTCGCTGCTCAATCGAAGTGTTCGAGGGTGTCAAGATCCTCCACATGGAAGAGGTCGTCGACGCTGCGCCCTGCGCTTTGAGTGCGGGAGAATTCTATCGGAAGAACCGTCAGAAGTTCGAGCCGTGGTGTGGTGAGTGTGATGGCGGTCAGTGCGGCTGGACTCGTGATGGACGACTCGTGGCGTGGGACTACGCGAACCACGAGTACGTTTTCAAGAGGAAATAGTGCTACGCGGCTGCCCACACCACGAGATTTGTCGCAATGAGATCCAGAACTGGCTTCGTTGGATGAAAGCGCCTTGGATCACGAGGGACGTACACGAAGTTCCTCCTCCAGGCTTGCCTCCATGCTGGGATGCCCTCCAGATCTATTGGACAGATTCGATATAAGGAATACAAATATGGAAATCTCGTACGGCAGCAAGCGCAAGGATGGGTCGATCTCGTTTTACCTCGGTGAGCAAATCACGAGAGAACAGCTCGAAACTGTCGTCGAGAAGCATCGTGAAGGCTTGTTGATGACAGGTGGTGATGTGCATCTCGATCCCACGCATACCATCCTCAGCTACAACGCGAAGGCTCCAGGCTGCATCATGCAGCATCTCTATCACGATCCCTCGCCGTCCAATGCATTCTGTCGCAATCGTGCAGTCGCGATTTGGTTCGACGACATGTACAAGCCGACGTGGCCTGACTGGATGCTACGCGACATGATGATGCAATCAAAGCTGGTCGAAGAATAGATCCGCTATAAGAGGCACACAGAGGTCGAAATGGAAAACAAGGAATCAGAGAAGTTCGTCAAGTCGTCGGTTCGTTGGACGCCTGCTCTCAAGCGCAAGGCTCTCGTGATCGCTCTCGAAGCGGAGCGCACTGCGGAGCGTCTCGACGCTGGTGTCGAGAAGAAGTTCGGCACGGGCGAAGCCTTCGATGAGAAGGGTCAGCCGGTCTGTGCATTCGGTTGCGTGCTCTCGGCAGCTCACTGCTTGCCCGAGGAAGTGCAGCGCGTGATGAAGATGTCCAAGGAAGAGCTGAAGAAGCTCATCGAAGAGGACGAAGAGCTGTACGCCATCGAGAACAACGTCGAGGCGTTCGCCAAGTCGCTCGGGCTCAACGAGGAAGATGTCGAGTACGGCAAGACCGAGACGGTCACGGGCGAAAGCGGTTACCCGTATTCGTCGACGCCGCCCAGCACGCTGCGTCTCACGTGCGATCGCGTGGGCGAAGCCAACGACGACACCAAGTCGGGCTGGGAGCGTCGCCGCAAGAAGATCGCGAAGGCTCTTCGCAACTTCTCGAAGGCTCTCCTCCAGGATTCCGGCCTTCTGTAATGTTCGAGCACGGCGGCAATACCCACAATTGCGGCTGCCCCATGGGCAACTGCGATTGTCCTACGGTGGTTCAAAAACCGCTGTGTGAGAAGCATCCCACCTACAAAGTCCTACGCAAGCCCACAGCCAAGTGCCTCAAGTGCCATGAGCTGTGGGCTCGCAAGCTCGCTCTCCAGGAACAGTAACATGCGCGATTGCCACTTCTGCGACGGCACCTTCTATAGTGCCTATTTCCACGAATGTTGGTGGCATGAGGAATGGTTTTCGTTCTGGAAAGAGCTGTGCAAGTGGGTCTGGTACTTCGGCGGTAGATAGATTCGCTATAAGGGCCACAGGAGGCCCAAAATGGCGAAGAAGCTCAGTCAGGCAGACAAGGATCTGAATGCTCTGATCGCGAAGAAGGGGCGTGTCACCGCGTCTCGCGTGATCCTCATGGAGCGTGTCGCGATCCTGGATGCACAACTCGCGAACATCAACGACAGCATCTACACCTACCGTCAAGAGAAGTCTCGCGTCGAAGGCGAAACCCTCACCGCTACCGAGCGCTCGATGGTTCTCGCTCGTGACTACATCCCCGCCATCAAGTCCGTGCGTGCTCGCACGAACCTCGGTCTGAAGGAAGCGAAGGATCTGGTCGACGCTTACCGTCAGAAGAACGGGCTGTAGTCATGGCAAAGCAACTCGTCGTGTGCCTCTTCTGCGGAAGGGACCAGACTACTATTCCCGACGAAGAGACAATGGTTCAGTCGGGCAATGCGTCACAGGGCATTTGTTCGATCTGCATTCCGCAGTGCCAAGCCTTGTGCGCAGCTAGTGCGCGTAAGAAGGGCTGGAAGAAGAGCACCAAGCTGAGTCTGGTGAAGTAATCACCAGAAGTTTCCCAACTAATTCGCTATAAGGGCAACGTCATGTCCAAATCGAAGAAGAGCCAAGAGCAAAAGAATCTCGAACGCGAGATCGAGAAGGTGCTCAAGCAGAAGGACAAGCTTGTGGCAAAGCGTCTCCGTATGGAGATCGCGAACCGGATCATCGAGCGTCAGATGAATGCTCTCTCCAACACACTCAATCTCCTCATCAACAAGATGATGGAAGCGCCCGTCGCTCTCACACAAGAAGAGCTTCGTCTCGCCCAGGTCAACCGTGGCCGCGCGATCATGGCGGTCCACGACCGTCTGAACCTGCCGATGGATGCAGCTCGTGCAATGGTCGACGACGCGCTTCGAGCGTCTCCGCACGAAGAGGAGAACTAACATGAAGTCGTTCACGAAAGCGATCTGGTGGATCGTGCTCCTCGTCGGCATCGGCGGCATGGTCGCCATGTGCTGCGGCTGCGTCGACGGTGCTTCAATCGAAGCCTGTGGCAAGGCGTGCGGTTCGGTTGGCGTGAGGTTCGTCAACTCCGAGCTGTGCCAGTGCAATCCGCAGCCTTCCAAGGCAGAGAGCTGCAAGTAGATGGGCCCGATTCTTATTATCCTTCTCGGCCTACTATGGGTTGTGCTGGGCTTCTTCTGCTTCGGCTTTTGTCATCAATTCTTCGACAACAGAAGCGATGTGGACGAGGAAGATCTGAGGGGAATCGCCTTCACGACTCTGTTCGCACCAATTGTCGCATTCATCGGTCTCTTTGTGGGTCTTTGCGTGTGGCTGTGGAAGGGCTTACTGGGTCCGATTGTCGATCTCGGTGCGAAGCTCGCTAAGAAGGTGCAAGAATGATTGCTGTACCCATCATATTCGGAACTATCTTCTACGTGCTCCTCATGGTTTTGTCTGCTTCTATCATGGGTAAGATCACTGGAGGACGGTGCGAAACTGCTGATGGGGAAATCGGCGTATTCTTCGCCGTGCTCATCCCCATTATCGGTATCATGGTCGGAATTGTCGTAGGTGTCTGGTGGATCTGCACCGAAGCTTATCAAATTGGAGGCAGATAGTGACACCGATCTACGCAGGCACGTTCGATCCCTTGACCAAGGGGCACATGAACGTCATCGACATGATGGTCAGGCACTTCGGCAAGGGCGTGGTGTTGCTCGCAACCAATCCGAACAAGCAGCACATGCTGACGGGTGAAGAGCGACACAACCTCATCCGCGATGCATTGCACCGCGACTACAATGCGATACTGAAGTACAAGGTCGGCGTCTCAGCCACGTACGGATACGTCGCTGACTGGGCCCGCGATCTGTACGGCGACGAAGCCGTGCTCGTGCGTGGCGTGCGCAACGAGAAGGACTATCTCTACGAGAAAGAGATCGCCGACTTCAATCGCAAGCGTGCGCATGTCGAGACAATCCTGATTCCGGCCAACGACAACTACCAGCACGTCAGCTCGACGCAGATCAAGGAATGGATGCGCGTGGGCAACTGGGAAGAGATCAAGCGCTACACGCCGGAGTCGGTGATGCAGTACCTCATGCAGAAGATGATTCAGGAGAAGAAGTAATGTCACTTCGTCATGACATCAAGTATTCCTGGGCTCCGTACGAGCGCGACTACGATTACGACTTTTTCGGCAAGCACGTGTTCTATCCGCCGAAGGTCACTCTCGGTGCGTACACGATGAAGGAATGGAAAGACATGAACAAGAGTCTCAAGGACTGCACGACGGAAGAGATCCGTGCAGAGCTGAAGAAGCGTGAAGAGCGCGACCAGCACATGAAGGACATGACGTGGCAGAAGGTCATGAACGTGACCAACGATCAGTGGCCGGGCGGCATGACGTTCCACCGCATTGCCAAGGCCGCTGCGATGCTCGGCTACAAGTACTTCGTGGTCAAGGGCTACCAGAACGTCTACGCCGTCGGAGAGCCGATGTGGAGCGAGCCCGGCTTCCACTTCAAGTCGCTGCCGATCGACAAGAGCGAGATTCGCTAAAAGAGGTACATCATGAGTATCGTGCTAAAGAACTTCACCACCGAAGAGCTGAAGGCCGAAGTGCAGCGTCGTGAGGATCGTGAGAAGATCCTCAAAGAGCTGACGTGGAAGAACGTGCTCAACATCGGAGCCAAGGCGGCAACCGAATGGGTGCAACTCCAGGAGTGCGCGAAGCACGCAGTCAAGCTCGGCTACAAGTACTTCGTCATCGACACGTACCCGCACCTGTACGCCGTCGACAACAAGCAGTGGTGCGGCTACCAGGAAGTCAAGTTCGCTTCGGTCTGCGACGTCAAGTGAGCAAGCTCGGCTACATAAGGGTGATGGTCGGGATCGCTTTCTTGTACGCATGCAAGAAGAGCTATTTCAGATTCCAGAAGCTCGCCCTCGTGTTCCGTCGTCTCGGCTGGCGCATCGCTGGTCGTGGCAAGGCGCCGCCGCTCACATACGCGGTACACATCTACGCGTGCGTGCGTTGCCATGCTGAGCATAAGCTCGCTACGACAGACATCAGTCACATCGCAAAACCAATGGAAGAGATGTACTGCTCCAAGTGTCGCGATCGCATGGAAATGGGCTGGATGCAATCGACTGTGGAGATCGTCCGATGATTATCGACAATCTGGAGAAGTGGGCGCGCGATAACGCCGGCCGCATGGTCAAGGTCAAATCGATGAGCCATCCGACCGGACGTGTGGTTGGTTTCAAACGCGAAACCGGCTACCTCTGTCTCGACGGAGGATCTGGGCGACTATCGGCAACGAGCACGACCGTGTTCGTGATCGACGCGGATAGAAAGGCTCCGGTCTATCGCTGGGTCAGCCCGATGAGCATTGTCGAGTTTCTCGACGGGCCCATTAAGAAGGCCGCGAGTGTTTCAGGCAGGACCATCGCCGAATTTCCTCACGTGTGTCCTGCGTGCAAGGGGCCTGCGTACATCGGATTCAACACGACCGTTGCGTGTCAGAAGAATTGTGGAGTGAAGAGTGGGCTTCTTTGATCGATTCTTGACTCGCGAAATCAAGTCGCAGGCTGGTCGCGTCGTATTCCGTCGATGGCGTGCCATCAATACGCGATGGTTCCAAGTGCTGATCCATGCGGTCTACGACCACGATCGTGACCATTTCATGCACGACCATCCGTGGAACTTCCTGAGCTTCATCCTGAAGGGTGGCTACATGGAGTTGTACTGCGATCAGAACAGCATCGTGAGTACGCGTGTGGCGAGTCCATTCACGTTCAAGCGCATGCAGGCAGCCGGCGAGTACCACAAGATCCTGCGCCTGTTGAACGGCACGAGCTGGAGCTTGGTCGTCACTGGCAAGCGTGAACGCACGTGGGGCTATCTCACCAACCAAGGCTGGATGAACAACGAGAAGTATCGCCGCCTGAAGGCTTTGGGCGTATTCGGTCCAGAGCCCAGCAAGCGCTACTCAATTTCACCATCACGTCGATGAAGATCCAAACGCAACCAGAAGTGCCTTGCCCGCGTGGCTGCGGCCTTATGGAAGGTCGTGGCGAGTGCGGAGCTATGGACCTCTATCACTGCGTTGCATGCGGCAAGATGGAGTGGAAGCGCTACCAGCAGCGTCGCGGCGCAGTCTACAAGACTGCCGGCGATGATCCGATCATGGTCACTGCGGTGTCGAATTGCTACTCCGCTGACTTCGTCATCGTCGCTGACGAGTACAAGTACGAATGATCTGGACGCTCATCATAGGCTTCTTTGCTGTGCTTGAGCTTGCGGTCATCATTCGCACCGGTCCGAAGAAATATTTCTTCGGTGAGCATCAGTATTGGAAAGGTTTCGAGCCAACACCACTCGATCCAGACAAATGCTATTGCAAATGCCACGAGGATGAGGAAGAGGACGATGATGACGTGGAGTGAGATTCAGGAAGCGAAGTACGAATTCATGCGCACGATCGGCACCTACGAGCCGGGTATGAAGATCGATCTGCCCGAATGGTTCAAGGGCGTCGGCATTGGATTCGACATCGGCAAGAACGAATACCTGCTACGCGTCAACGTGCGTAACGATGCAGACGTGGGCCTAGCCGAGGCCGCAATCGAGCGCATGGGCTACACGGGCGGATACGAGATCCACGCCGTGGGCGATATCATAGCGCTATGAGAATGACGATGAACGCAATCGAGTTTGCCAAGCGCCATGCTGAAGTGTCGCCGAACGCGAGGCATCGGCAGCCACGCATTGACGCGTTCGCCGCGACCCGGCCGGACGACGAGCAACGCAGCTATTCGGGGTGGGCTGTTGAATTTGCCACGTGGGAGAACCCGAGCGGCGAATGCGAGGGCATCAAGGCGCTCTGCCCGTGCGGCGACGAGTGAGAACTACCAGAATCGTTAGCCCTGTAGCTTGAACGTAACAGGAATGTTCTGGCTCACGCCACGAATACCAACCTGCAATTGGATCAACACTGACGGACCCTGCTTCGCAATCGAAGCTGATTCAACACCAGTGAACGTAGGATCGTCTGCAAAGAGATCCTGGCAGCTACGCAGTAGCGTCTGTGCATCCACATCTGCTGTGGACTCGCCCGGCTTGATTGCCAGACCAAAGCTCGGATGACGAATAAGCGTGCCCTGCGGCGTGCTCAAGCGAATGCGTGCGGTTTGTACGACGTTCGCGAGACCAACGGCAAGACGACAATCACCATCAGGTGTGATCGCAAGATCCAAGCTCTCTGTCAACAAGATGTCTACGCCAGCCGCCTCGACAAGCGGATCGAAGTAGTTCACACCTGGAATCGACTTGAGACGATAATCCTCATCAGCCGGCTCATCAGGAGACGGGATGTAGATTTGCATCATCGAGTTGACAGTGTCAGGCAAGAACGCATGCAGCGATGCCTGAGCAAGCGTAGAGAAGCGTGCTAGGTCTGGATCGCCATCGAGCGTGAGGATCGTCTGGCCCGACATTAGCGTTTCGAGCTTCACGATGCGACGCGATGTACGTGCTGTCGTGGTCGAGCTGAGCCACACTTGCTGGCCGATGAATAGATTCGTTGCATCGCCGATGGTGACTTGGTTGTCGTGACCATTCGTGAGAAGCGGCAGATCGAAGCCCACTTCATCTACGTACGGAGCGCGCAGGCCATTGAGCGTTGCAATCTCGATCCAACGATCGGGCGATAGCAAGTAGCGCTGTGCAAGCTCTTCGAGTGTCATTCCATACGGGAACGGCACAGCGAACTTCGATTGAGGCTTCGTGAATGCGATGCCAGACTTCGATGCAAGACCGGCAACATAGTTGATCGAGTCGACCTGGAATTGGTTGGTTTCACCAGATGCAGCGAGACGATTCAGCTCCATGATCACGCGATTCATCGCGAAGATGACTTGGAAGTCTTGCGTCGACGGTGTGCGAGTCGTAGTAGGTGCTGCACGCCCATACGTAGCTGCATACGTAGCGTTGCCAGCACCAACGAAGTCAGCGTAGTCGCTCATAGCCTGTACGAATTGATCACGACGCTGTTCGTAGTCGAGGCGAGTGATCTGACGAACACGATCACGTTCATTCACGATAGAGCGAATGACGAATGGAGATAGAGATACTGATGCGACGTTAATACGACTAAAGAAGTCATAGTACATCTCGGGGTTCTCGAAAATCTTTTGTGCGTAGTCAGTCGTCGTCGAGCCGTCGATGACATTCACGTCCTGCGAGAGACCGCCCTGAGTTGTTGCTTGATCTGTCTGCGAAGCGATCTGGCCAATCTGAGCAAACAAGTCCTGCGTCGATTGCTGAGCATTAAAGAATGCAGCGGGCACGCCCTGGGCTGCGTACTGCACGCCAACGGCAGTGATGATTGCTTGCTTTGCGTCGCTGATGATCTGCACGGGCAAATCGGCAAATGCGATCGGCACACCAAGAAGATCCTTCACCCACAACACGGTCTCACGGATCGGCGTGAACAAGAATGTATCGACATCACCACCCACAGCTTGGATCGTGTCGCGAACACCTTCGAGTACCTGACGTGCCTTCATCAGCGATGCGAGCATGTTGCCAAGAGCAGAAGGCTGGCGAGTAACAGGTGTGAATGAATTAGCGGGTGGTCCTGACTGTTGCAGGTTCACGCGCTTCCACGACTTGAATGCAAGCGTGAATGGGTACTCGTACGGAGAATCGGCAGAACGGGTTACGTTGAACTGCGTCGGAGTGACGAGATAGACAGCCTGATCCTTCCAGATAGCCAAAGCGAGGACGTAGTCCTGAGACGTTTGCAGCTTCTTGAACGCAGCATAGTTCTCAAAAAACTCTTGAAGCTTTCTGAATTGGTAATATCCAGTAGTCTTAGAAATGGTCGTGTCTTGGAAATCGTCATCAGTGACGATATTCGGAGAAGCTGATATGCCGGTAGCGAGCGAGACTGCCGATTGAGCTGTACGCTGAGCTGCGGCTACAGTGCCGGCAAAGATACCTGAGAAGAATCCAGCGGTCGAGCGTGATGGAGCTGAGCCCTTGAGAGGCAACACTCCGGTCGTGCCGCTCATGGTGATAGCTCGAACAGGAGCACCGCCGTGCTGCTCGCTGAAGCCGTCGAGCTTCACTTCTCCATTGATCGCGAATGGCATCGAATACGAGACGCCTGATGGGCCAATCGGCAAGGTGAACTGCCACTTCGAAGCAGTCTGGTCAATGATGTACTGACCGTTTTCACGCTTCACGAGGAGCAACTGATAAGCGAATTGCTGATTCCAACGAAGCGTATCGATGTCAGCATGAGTCCAGAACGGATCGTTCTGCTCTACTGAGCTATTGTCCTTCGCTGAGATAGCATCCGCATTGATCGATGCGTTGTTCTTAACCGTCGCCATGGCTTGTGACTATAAAGATTGCGTTAGTCAGTCTTGTTCTTAGACGACAGATACTTCTTAGCCTGAGCTTCCATCTTGGCGATAGCCGTAGCCATCTTGTTCAGCTCGGCCACAGCCAAAGCAAGCTGCACCGACGCCGAGGTGACGTTAGGAGCTGCCGCCACTGCGCCAGTGATGGGCGTAGCCATTGAAGCACCGGCTGCTGCGAGCTGAGTGCTAGCGATCGTGAGCTTCTGAGCTACGTTCTGTAGGCCAGTCTGAAGAGACTGATTCATATCATGCTCGGCGTTGCGGTATGTGTCGCCGAGGATGAAGTGATCGGTAGCATCGCCGATTTCGAGAGCTTGATTCTCTTTGACGATGATCTTGCCATCTTTGTTCAGCGTGATAGATGCACCGACGGTCTTCTTGTCGACACCATCCTGCAACGAACCATCGATCTTCGTAGGGCCATTACGCGTGATGCTCACTTCGCCATCGTTGTTAATGAGTACTACGATGCCGTTAAATGTGAAGCGGAAGTAATGCCCGAGCTTCTGATCTGCATCGCCGTTCTGCGACTTGTCTTGTGGATCGCCAATCGCGCCGATAATTACTGGAAACTGGGTCTCGCCATTGATGCAAGCCAACAGCACCTTCGAGCCGAGGCCGAGGCGATTGGTTGAAGGCTTCGATACGCTCTTGTCGCCACGTAGGTTGTAAGAGACGTTGTCAGCAACGCCACCGAACACGTTCGAGATGATGCAGTTGTCATAGATCTTTCCCACACCAGCCTTGGTGTCGGGATCTCTGTACTGCACATAGACTGAGTATTCAGTGAATTGCTTCGAGCGTGAGCGTTCATCATTTGCGTAGATGACCTCCTGTACTTCACCAAAGTGAAGTTGGATATCATCGAACACTCCTCCATCAGAGAAGCGCTGAGTCTTGCCTATACGTAGATGGCTAGGAATTACTGGCATTAGACCTTACCCGGCTTTCCTGAACGCAGACCATCGTTGACTTGCTCATTTGGCGTCGTGTGATCGTCAGTGATGCCTGGATCGTACTGAGTGAGATCGTCCTGAGCCACACCAGGATAGATGGCCGCTTCGGTGTTAGAAGCTGATACGTCAGCAACGGTCTCGGGAGCTGTGCGCATACCGTTCGACAAAGAAAGCTGTGTTTGGAATGTGCGATTGCCGTTCGCGTCTATAGCACACTGATGCACAACGCCTTCGATGTGATAGACAACGCCGTCAAATTCGAGGTTATCACCTTCGCAAATAGGAGCCGAAATGCCCGTGCTCTGCATGGTACCGTTTAGCGTGAATTGTGATCCAATGAGACGGTCTGCGACCAAGTCCATCCACACACCAGGAGTCTTACCCACTTGATTGACAGCGTCGCAGGCGACAGTTTGGATGTATGGTCGCAGACCGGATCTCTGGATATCAATATCATCACGCACGGGCGGATTCACCACGAGCTGACGGACAATCGGAATACCTGTGTTATAGCTGTTCTGTCCGTAGACATGAACGAAGTTGACGCGTGTTGCATCGGAACGCCCAACTCTCACCTTAGAGAGCAAGACCGGCGACATCTTCCATCGAGGCAAGCTAAGAAAGCGTGTGACCGGAATCGAGACGTTCTGATTTTGGTTGAGAGGCCCACTCTGATTTGAGGGCAATCCACTCGCCATCTGCTCGGCGAATATGTCCGTGGTGAACGGGATCTGACGAACAATGAGCTGTGGAACGATATAGCCGTCCTTGTTCACACGCAGACACGTGTACATCTCATTGACGGTTGCATTGAGGAATTGCTCAAGCACATTCCAGAACGGAGTGTTCGTGAATGTCGGCATGAGAGGCATGAATGCTCCCAGCAGAGGCGTGCCTGTGTAATGGTGAGGGTTGTTGCTAGTACCACCGCTATCTTGCGTGTCAGGCAGAAACATCGTGTACGAAGAGATTCCTGAATTCGTATTCGAGTACTGCTGCACTCCAAATACAAGCTCGACGATATCTGCAAACGCAAGCACGCCACCGGTCTTTGAACGCGATTCCTTGTTGAGAGCGTCACCGATCTCCTCGGGCACAAGGTACGCGAACGGAGCTTCCTTGTTGTTCGTCGTTGACGAAGGACCGAGCGCTCCTGTTGCAGCTTGCAGTCTCGTGCCGCCAGGATTGATGTTGGGGCTGATGCCCGAGCCGAATAGGATCTCGAACAGAGATGGAATCAAGACATGGACATTGTCTTGGATGCCACCATTCTTTGTAGAGCGAAATAGCTCGTTGATGTTGAGACCGATCTTCGCGAGCCACGTACCGACTTGGTTCTTCGCAAACTCAGCGAAGTTGTATTCGTAGAATATCGAAGAATCAAATTCCTTGAATGCGTTAGCCGAGAGAGCGTACTTCGAAGTGAGCTGCCCGTCAGGACCGCGATCGATCATCTTCTCGATGTTGTCGACGCGACCAACAAACTTCAATCCATCGTCGAAATTGTTGCAAGGATCGCCAGAGCGCAGACGAGACACGATGCCGTTGTTGCCAACGGCTTTGTCTTCGTAGTTGACGATCCACGCCATGACCCAATCACCCGGCAGAATCTCGACGAGATAATTGGTCGATGTCTGGAGCAATGTAGCTTGCAGAGACTTGAGATGGCTCGCCTTCGAATTCGTGATGGTGAGCTGCTTGCAATCACCAGTGATGATTAGACGCGGACCGCGAAGCTGTGCTCCATGTGAAGGCAACTGCTCAACAGAAGCCATCGACGAACGAGAAAATGATAGCGGCAATCCAAGAGGGAATACGCAAATCACCCAATACGGACTCGTCGAGGTTGACTTCGACGCTTCCGCACCATCACCGAATTCAGTGAGCAGATCGTATGTAGGAGCTTGCGTAGCCATTACTTGACGTAGCCGCCACCAGCACCAGCGATACGCTGAGTGACTTGATCGATAACATCTGCAAGGCCGAGGAGCTTGTCAGCGACAACGTCCGAGCTGTAACCAATGTTGCCAGCGATATCGCCCACAACATCTGCGCCACGACCAGGAGTGTTCTTCGCTTCTTCAGGAGTGATGCCCTTAATTGCACCAGCAGTCTCAAGATCGCGACTACCTACTGCACCAGCAGTCAATCGCGCTCTAGTGCCAGCAGAAGCATCACGGAAGTGCCCCTTGCGAAGAAGAGGATTCTCGATACCGGCTAGATCGCGAGCGATACCTTCAGCGGTCTGATCGTTGCCACCACCATAACCTTCAGATGCGAGGATTGCACCGAAGTTTGTGAGCACACCGTTTACGTCAAAGCCCTTATCCTTGCGGTGGTCCTTGATGTACTTGCCGATGTTCGATCCGTAACCGCCATGCAGCATCGAGCTAGCGAGCTGGCCCATTGGCGTGTCAGTGCCACCGAGCATGACGTTGCGGAACATGCTGTTTACGGACGCATCGCCATAGCCGATGATGTCCTTCTGCGAGATACCACGAGCCGCCATCACGCCGGGAACGTGATAGCCCTTGCCACCACGCTTCGCCGCTGCGTACATGCCGAAGTTGAAGTGCTCGGCGAGATAGTTCGAGCCAAACAAGTTGTTTGGCATCACATCAATCGCGTTAGCGTAGTTGCGAGCCTTTTGAAGGTTATCGATACCACCACCAAACAGATCGCTGTTGATAGCACCGAGACCACCAGCCTGAGCGTTTGCAATGCGCACTTGCTCAGCAGCACCTTGGCCGCGACCATTGAACGCATTAAGAGCACCGAGAGAGCCAGTCGGATCGACAACAGGACCGCCGTTCAGCGCTTGAGCTGCTAGAGCCTTGGCGATTGCACCTTGTGCATATGGATCTGTACCGTTACCAGCGAGGAAGCCAGCGAGGTTGCGTGCACCACCGGCACCGATGCCTGACTGCATGCCAGCACCGAGAAGCTGGCCGACGTTATCAACGTGACCAATCGTGGCGTTCATTGCTGTGTAGCCGAGGCCGCGGTTTGCCCAACCAGCGAGAGGAGCGACCTGACCAATGCCAGCACCAAGATCGCCACCACCCAAGCCACGCATACGAAGCTTAGCAAGCGTTGTCCAAGGATCACTCGTGCCGAGCTGACGCATAACAGGAATCATCGATTCCCACGTTGAGCCGTAAGCCTGACGTGCACGGAATCCTACTTCAGCTTGGTGAGCTGATGCGTATTGCTGCGCATAGCCGAGCTTGCGTAGATTCTCATCTACGTCTGAGCCTTCAAGAGCACGGAACACACCGCCCGGTCCTTGAGTGAGCAAACTAGGAGCTGCCTTGATCGCAGAGATAAAGCTATTCGACAGACTCGAATTGCCCATAAGATCAGTGGCGGCGTTACCTGCGCCATCACCTTGAGTGAGACCTTGCTTTACCATCGTGCTGAAGTAACGCTTGCCGAATTCCGGCATAGCGTTGTACCACCAATGCGAGCTGAGCTGATTGCCGAGCATTCTATTGCGCTCAGCGTAGGTCATGCGAGGATTGTTTGCCTTACCTTCTTCAGCAATGCGACGCAAAGCGTATGGCGTGACGAAGTCACGACCCTGCATCATGCTCACAGCGAGACCACCGAATGCAGTGCCCTGGCGTCCAGCCTGATTCATGAAATCGTTCGGCTGTGCTGCGATCTCGCTAGCGATCATCTGAGCACCGCGCATTGCTAGTGCGTAGGGAACGACCTTGCGGATCATCGATCCAATGTCGCCCACATCTTCTCCTCGCATCAGCTTTGCGAAAATGCCACCGCCGCCACCGCCCTTCGAAGGGCCGATGAAATCGATACCACCACGATTAACGATATTCGCATTCGCAGGAATCAATCCACCATTCGATGAACCACCACCAGGGAACAAAGCGCCACTGCTACCAAGAGCCTTGATACTCTTGAAGCGACGCTCGACCTTTGCGAGTGCCTGATCGAACATGTCGAGGCTGCTTGACATCTTGCTCGATGTCGTGCGAACGCCCTGATCCATACTGCGGAGAGCGTCAGTCGACTCCTTCGCAGTCGCCTTGATCGCTGATGCAATCGCTACAGCAGGCTGAGTGATGCCACCTTGCGAGAGAGGAGCGCGAGCGAAGCCTGAGCCTGGACGGAAACCTTGGCCACTGCCCGACATCTGGGCTCCAGACAAGAAGCCCTTGAAAGCGGACGCAGCACGATTCAACTCAGCCGTAAGCTTCGACACCTCACGAGTCGCATCGCGAATCGCGGTGTTGAACTTGCTCATCTGGCCTTCGTTGACTACGACGCCGATTTCGAGGTTCTTATTCTCGCCTGCCATGGGATGACCTTAAATCATAAGATTGCGGTTGTTATTTTCCCGACGAAGGTGTCGGGCCCAAGATGTCCCATTCACCCATGCGCTCCATCTCTTCCTCAGAAATGAACGTCATGTTGATATCAGGCTGAGCCAATTCCTTCTTTAGTCCTTCGACCTTTTTCGGAATCGCAACCTGCTGTAGCTCTTCAGTTGCTCTTGCGAGAGCAGAAGCGGCGGCACGAAGCTTCGAAGCGTCTTCGGCTTCCTTGATCGCTTGCTTGAGGAAGTCGTCATCGGCCTTATCGGCTGCGATCTTTTCTTCATCTGACTGAGTGAGACGCTTGATCTCTTCGTTGCGCTCTTCGGGAGTCATGTCCTCGTAGTGCGCTTCGTAGTAGTGCATCGCTACAGTCTCGATAGGAATATCGTCGACCTCGTCGAGCTTGTAACCGAACTTCTCTGAGTACCAGCGTGCCATGACGCGATAGATGTACTCAGGATCTTGCTTATCAGAAGCACGAGTAACGTTCCACAACGCGATTAGGCGTGTGGCCTCGATGATATTCATGTCCTTCTTCTTGGACATGACACACCTTACTTCTTTTCAGGATCGCCGTTAGGTAGTGTGCTATCGAGCGTGACTGTGACAGTGTATGGCTCGAAGTACGGCTGATATGGTTGAATCCAAATCGGCGAAGGAATTACCGGGATATAAGGATTCGGAATATACGGAGCAAGCTGTACAGGTACCAGCTTACCGCAACACGGACAACGCTTGCACGAGCAGTAATCATCGCCGAACACGAAGTTGTAGCCGTAGAACAGCGGCGGATCACCGGCCGGCATTACTCAGCTTCCTTCTTCAGATCAGAAGCCTTGGTTGCAGCTTCCTTGATCTTGGCTTCGACTGTGTCGTTCTCCACCTTCATCGCTTCCTTGTAGACAGCGGCCATCGGTGTTTCATCTTCGAGATCGAGTCCGCAATCACTTTCGATGAACCACTTTGGTGCATCGGTGATACGAACCTTCAGCTCTGAATACGCAATCGCAAGCAGACGGGCGTGCTCATCCGGCTCGCCGACGGGGCCCAGCATCTCGCGACGGATGCGGTCCTTAGTAAGGATATCTCTACGAGTGAGTGCAACCTTCGCGCGGAAGTCACCTACCCATGTTTCACCGGTTGCGTCGCCTTGAATGCGGACGCTGAACGGTCGATCGTTGATCGCCATAGTACAAAGTCTCCAGATTGGGGATGTAGGTCTTAGATTACGTCCGCTATAAGAGGCACAGAGGCGACCATGGTGTACTTGGTACTAGGGGTTCTGCTGGCCGTATCGTGGGTTGTGAAAGATCCGCTATAAGGGCTATGGCATGACCATTAAAGAGAAGATGAAGGAATTGCTCCTCCGCGACGGTGTCACACCCGAGGAGAAGCAGCGCTTCCGAGACAACTTCACCAAGTGGGAGACGAAGTTCACCGGCATCCTCGACAAGGCGAAGGACATCGACTCCAAGTCGAAGGAGCTGGGCAAGATCAACTACCTCATGCTCCAAGGTGGGGTCGAGGGGCTGATCGAGCACTGCGTCACGACACGCGAAGTCTTCGAAGAAGTCGGAGGCTATGACGATATGGTCAAGATGGTTCAGGACCATATCGACTTCCTCATCGCAGGCAAGCGCACGATCGACAACGCACTGGGCAACGGCACCGGAGCGAACTAATGAAACTGGCCAGCGACAGAGAGCGCTACGAGCACAAGGTGCTCTACATCGAATTCGGCAGCACTACGTCGAACAAAGAGGACGCTCAATCTCTGACGGAAGAGCTGGCGAAGTGGAAGAATTGGCAGATCGCCAATGTCGTGACTGGTAGCTCTGGCCGATTCTGGATCTTCCTCACGAGGGAGCTATGAAGCGCGCAGACGAACACCCGAAGTTCAAAAACTTCAACCTCGTGTTTGAAGACCACACGAACAGCGACGAGATGTTCACGCGATCACTCGATTCGCTGATGGCGAAGTATCCTAACGCACGGCTCGTGGCTGTGTGGAGAATCGAAGGCGGCAAGTACCGCCTCTTCTTTAGTGAAGAGCTATGACCGTAACTGAGAACGACATCTACAACGCCTACAAGGGCAACCAGAAGTGGATCTTCGGACGCACGCTTGTGCTAATGAAGCACGGCTCGCATGCGTACGGCACCAACGGGCCCACAAGCGACATCGACGTCAAGGGCGTATGCGTAGCTCCGAGGGAGTACGACTTCGGCTTCACCGACACGTTCGAGCAAGCTGACAAGGGCTTCGATCCGTACGACTGCTGCTACTACGAGCTTCGCAAGTTCATGAAGCTGGCAGCGGACTGCAATCCGAACATTATCGAGCTTGCCTGGATCAACGATTGGATCTACGTCAGCAAGCGCTGGGAGAAAATCCACGCTGCACGTGAGCTGTTCTTGTCGCAGAACGCGAAGTACAGATTCTCGGGCTACGCAATGGCGCAGCTCAAGCGCATCCGCACGCATCGCGACTGGATCACGAATCCGATGGAAGAGGAGCCGACGCGTACGCAATTCGGATTGCCGGAGTACACGGCACTGTCCGTCGAGCAGCGTCGTGCTGCTGAGTCGCAGATTCAGAAGCAGATCGAAGCTTGGCGTGTGGACCTCGCCGAGATCGACGATGCCCTTCGTATCGGCTTGCTGCGCACGTACGAGGACGCAATCACAGAGATCGCTGCGTACTCGAAGAATGACGTGTGGACGGCAGCCGGCCGCAAGCTCGGCTTCGACGAGAACTTCCTGGAGTATCTTGCGCAAGAGCGTGGATACCGCGGTGCTCACCAGCGATGGAAGCAGTACCAGGAATGGAAGAAGACTCGCAACGCCGTTCGTCACGAGCTGGAAGAGAAGTACGGCTACGACACGAAGCACGGCATGCACCTCGTTCGTCTCATGCGCATGTCGCAAGAGATCATGCGCGGTGAGGGTGTCATCGTGAAGCGTCCCGATGCTGAAGAGCTGAAGGCGATTCGCAATGGAGCCTGGACGCTCGACTACCTGCTGGAGTGGGCAGAGCAGCAAGAGAAGAATCTCGAAGCTCTCATCCTCACCACGCCGCTACCGAAGCAACCGAATCGTGCAGCGCTCAATCAGCTCTGCATCGAGATCGTGGAGTCGATGTGATTTCACAAGAGGGATTCCAGCAATTGATTCTTCTACTCGTCAGCCACAAGAAGGCTGATCAGTTTGTAGATGTATTGCGTGGCGAATTCGAAGTAGCTGCGAGCACGGTGCGCCGCTGGGCGATCGGTGTCGCACGTCCTCATCCTCGCATCCGCGAATTGATCGCTGAAAGAGCGTGGGAGCTGCTATGAAGAAGGCGAAATCGATACTCCAGAAGTGGGAGTACGCCGAATTCACCCGCACCGCTTCCGATGAGGGCCTAAAAGGCTGGAACGAGAAGATGGAGAAGATGGGCGAAGAAGGCTGGGAGGCATACTCCATGGTCTTTATGCCTGCGAACGGAGGAGGAGGCGGCGTCGGTAAATGGACCGCCTTCTTCAAGAGGCCGAAGCAATGAACGTCATCAAGAAATTCGTCATCACCGGAGGCCCGTGCGGAGGCAAGTCAACCGGACTGTCCGAGCTGACGCGAGTTGCACAAGATCGCAACTATCTCTGCATGGTCGTGCCTGAAGTCGCACGCACACTCATCAGCACTGGCGTCGATCCTCGCGTGCTCACCGATCCAGCTCAGATTCGTATCATCCAATCGACAATTGTTCGATTGCAGATCGAGCTGGAGGATGCGGCCGAGAGCTTCATTCGCTTCACACAAGGCGAGCGACGCGGCTTGATCATTTGCGATCGCGGTCTCTGCGACAACGGTGCGTACATGGCTCGCACGGACTGGCATACGATCCTCTCGTACGCTCACACCGACGTGCACCACGCTCTCAAGCGCTACGATGCTGTGTTTCACTTGCAGTCGGCTGCCATCGGCGCGGAGAAGCATTACAAGAACGACGCCGTGCGTACGGACACGCCGGAAGAGGCTCGCATCCTCGACGGTCTCACGATGTCTCAGTGGGATTCGCATCCGAACTTCCACCTGATCGTCAACCCGCACTGCGAGGACAGCTTTAAGTACAAGATGGAAATCCTCGTCGATCACGTTAAGGGTGAATTGGATAAGCCGTGATGAGAATGACGATAAACGTGCGAGGAGAAAGCCGATGAAGTTCTACCTGTGGTTGAAGCAGAGTGGCGAAGGATGCGACTACACGATCGGGTGCGGCCAGCGGCTCGTTCTCCTGAACGCTGAGACGATGGAACAGGCGCGTACCGAGGCGGACAAGACCATGGAGTACTACGGGGTCGGCAGTGCCGAGCGCAAGATGGACCACGCGCTCATCCTGTCGCTTGCTGAAGATGCCATGCCGATGGTCCGCGCTAGAGAAGCGAAGCTCGACGAGCTGAAGAAGACCGAGGAACGTGAGCGGAAACGCGCGCAGCTCGAACGCCTGAAACGCGAACTCGGCGAGTGAGAACTACCATGACCATTCGGGACCGCGCATACAATATCATTAAGCGTCTGAAGAAGGTCTACTTCGAAGACTACTGCGACGTGCAGCGCGAGATAGAAATAGAATTTCAAAAAGACGAAGACGATCTGCTCGCGATCGTTGCAATCAACAGCAAGAACGTAGATCGGATCCTAGAGCTGGAGCATGTATTACAGAAGGTTCAAACCGCTGGCCAGGGTGGCAATTGCATCTATTGCGGTGAGGAAGAACGGTGCACTGAGCACTGTGTCATTGGAAACGCATTAAAGGGCAAATAAGTACTAGAGATTCGCTATAAGAGGTATGTGAAGAAACCATTCTGGAAGTACACGACCAAGTATCGCACTACGGATTTTGGTCTCCATTGGGTCGAAACTCAACTCCTCGAACGCGCCTTTGAATCGAAGGAAACTCTCGTCCGCTACTACAACGCCGGCTCACTGAAGCCCGGCGTTCAGATCGAAGAACTACTCGCCGAGCTGACCAAGCTCGGCGGTCACATCGCTCGCCAACAAGTTCCCAACCGTCATCAGAATTCCGAATCAATCGTGATTTGGGACGGGGCCGGTGTCCAGGTCGAATACTGGACGAAGAACCGTGGCATCACCGTCGGAGCTGTTTCAGTCGACGATAAGTTGATGAACAGTCTGCGTGCATACATCGATCCTTTGATCGTTCGCACGCAGACCAAGGGGCGCATCTACGTCGTCACCAGCTCGGGCCAGGGTCCTCGTCTGAGTGAGATGGGCGTAGCCGGCGAGAACTTCATTCCTTCGAATTATCGTCCTGAGGCCGTGCAGCAGTACAAGCACGTCGTGGACGATTTGAACAAGAGCGATCCTTGCGGTCGCATCGTTCTACTCGACGGACCACCCGGCACTGGCAAGACGCACATGGTTCGTGCGTTGCTCAACGAAGTGCCGCGTGCAACGTTCATCCTGATCCCGTCGAACTACATCGCGCAGCTCGGCGACCCGCAATTCCTCAGCGTGCTCATGCGTGAGCAGCGCAAGGATTGTCCGTTGATCCTCATCCTCGAAGATGCCGACGAAGCTCTCGTCAATCGCAAGGAAGGCAACACGTCGGCGATCAGCGCTTTGCTGAATTTCTCCGACGGTATTTTCGGCACGCTGCTAGACATGCGTCTGATCTGCACGACCAACGTCGAGATCGACAACCTCGATCCCGCCGTCACTCGCGACGGACGTTTGTGCACTCGCATGGAGATCGGCTTGCTCGATGCCGAGATGGCGAACAGCATCTACGAGCGATTGACTGGCAAGAAGGGTGAGCTGAAAGAGAAGCTCTACAAGCTCGGCACCGTCTACAAGATCGCCAAGGGCAATGGTGCAATGGTCGAAGTGGTGAAGGAAACGAAGAAGGTCGGCTTCGCGCTCGGCCCTTCACGTCCCGATCCCGTTGAGGCTATCGAGAACTTGATCGACGCTCTCAAGAATCCTGCATCAAGCAGCGACGACATCTTGAAGGCAGCGGAGGCTATCGAGGACATCGACGACGCGACTCCGCGTGACGGAGAATTCGCCGAGAACGCCGGAGAAACAATCACGGCAGAAGTCAATGGCGAATTGCGCGAAGTCGGCTTCATCGACGAAGAAGGGAACTTGCACATCAACGATGATGCATTCCCCGACGACGAAGATGACGACGCCGAAGATGACGACGCGAACGTTATGCCGGATTACGTCGACGAAGGAATCGACGATGACTAAGAGAGACAAGATCGAGGGCGCGGCACTCTTCAGTGCGATGACTGCTCTCGGCGTCACCGGACTAATCGTCGGAGGAAAGTTTGCAGCCCTAGGTATGTTCGCCCTCTACATGGCGATCATGTTCGGACTGTGCGTGCTATCAATCAGCCGATCAAATCGATGATGATCACGCCGCGCTCTTCCTTCGGCTCTTCACCGGGCTCGCAGTACGGCATCGGAGGTTCAATCTCGATGCGAAGCTCAGGGCGCTGCTCCTCGCGTTCACGACGAGCACGTTCGATCTCTTCGATGATCCAGGCGTCAAGCATGACAACCTCCTACTACAGAGATTGATGCTAGAAGGAATCATTGTCAATATGAAGTACCTAGCTGCCCTTCTTTTTGGTCTCTGCCTGCTCCTATCACCGCTACAGGCTCAAGCTAAGGGCGGTACAGCCTACGTCAGACTCGAAGACGAAATCACAGCGAAGACAATTGCTCCCGTCAGAGAAGTCGTGCAGAAGGCAAACCAGAATGAGGCTGATGCGATCATCATCGACATCAACTCAGGCGGTGGTGACATTGACGAGGGCTTCAAGCTGATTCGCGACATCGAGCGCAGCAAGGTCCCTGTCGTGTGTATCGTCGACGGTGAAGCGGACTCGATGGCTTCAGAAATTTTCGTGACATGTCCGAAAAGAGTAATGACGAAACGTTCGCTGCTGATGATCCACCAGCCGGGCTACGGCGGAAATGGTGGTCAACCGAATGATTTGCAGAATTCGCTTGACTATCTCTGGCACCTTCAGGAGATCTGCATCATGAACTACGTGATGCACATGAACGTGACCTACGATCAGCTCCAGAAGAAGATCGACGGTGGCCGCACTTGGTGGCTTGACTACAAAGAAGCCCAGGCAGTCAAAGCTGTTGATATTGTTGTGGATTCCATCAGCGACATTTTGCTGAAGAATTAGCTTGCAACCATTTTCGGCCTAGCCTATAACTATTCCTTAGGAGGCCGACAATGCGAACCCTGATCAACCAGCTCGCCGAAAAGCTCACCAAGCTCGACATCCAGCTCTGCACGGGTGGGCCCGACGCTGCCGTGAACAATCAGTTCAAGGCCGTCGTGGCGGCGATCGAGTCCTTCGGGTACCGTGTCGACTGGAACATCCACGGCAACTGCTTCGTCGCGAGCTTCTGGCGCGAGCGTGCGCTCTCCCTCGGCATCGCGCCGAGCGATTGGCCGGAGGCCGAGATGGAAGCGTGGGAGGCCGAGCAGGCTGCCCTGCACGACGCGGTCTCCGACCTCGTCAACGACTCGCTGGGAGGCTGACCATGAAGACCAAGCTCAGCAAGAATCAGGCTTCGTTCCTGGAGCGTCTCCTCGGGCTGCCCATGTGCAGCGAGCGCTGCCCCTTCGTGGGCGGACGTGACGCCGGTCGCGTGGCTGGTGCGTGGCTGCGGACCGCTCGCAGCCTCCAGGACCGTGGCTTCGTGGTTCTGAATCGCTCTGGCGACTCCTGGCGGGCCGATCTGTCGTACAATGGCGGCGTCTGGCTTCACGAGCACAACAAGAAGGACTAGCCATGGCCAAGAAGCGCAAGAAGGCGAAGCTGCCGATGGGCAAGGGCAAAGAGCGTCAGGCCCGTCGTGAGCTGCTCGAAGCGGCTCTCAAAATCCTCGTCGAGAAGCACGGCAAGGTGCCGGTGTTCTGCCGTAGCTGCGACAAGCCAATGGACCGCGAGACTCGTGCCGGCCACAAGGTCTGGTACGTCTGCGCCAACCTCTTCTGCGAGAAGAATCAGAAGAAACCGGGCTGGAGGGGCCGATGAAAAAATTCGTCATGACCAAGAAGGACGGTGAGCTGCTGAAGCTCCAGCACTTCATCAACGAAGCTTTCAAGTTCTCCCGTGGGGAGCTTCTCGTGACGTGTGTTGCGCTCAAGGCGGCGCAGTACGACGGCACGGTGGTGCCGAAGAAGTATCGACTGCCGCAGGAAGCGGTCGATGTGCTCGACGCTCTCCTCAACTTTCTCTACTGGGAAGCGGTGCTCTAATGTTCTTCAATCCAACCGAAGTGAATTTCCTCGACGAGGAATTGCCCAACGCCCTCAGTCTCGAAGCGGGTGGAACGATCGGCAAGTACCTCGAAGGCTACAACGTCGGTCTGACGTGGCCGGATGCGTGGGACAAGCACGGCGAGCCCGGAGGCCCTTGGGTCTACCTCGATCGCGGCTGCTACGATTGCGGCAACAGCCGCACGGGTCGCGGTGCAGGCCGCGACCGTCGCACGTCGCCGAGGTTCACGTGCAAGGAAGCCCGTGCGTTCTCAGCTCAGAGCCAAGCCGAGAATCGTGCGTGGCGTGACGGCTGGAAGCGCGGCTACGCCGAGAAGAAGCGCACTGGCCGCAGCAATCCGATGCCCAACGGTCGCTGCGGTTGCGGCGTCTGTGTGTGGTGCAAGAAGGTGATGCCGTGATCCACGCATCGCTCCGAGACATCTACCCGCTGCTGCTCGGGCTCATCGTCGGCTTCTTCGCCGGCAGACTTCGACGCTAGTCGATGTAGTCGAAGCTCGTGACCGGATGAATCTCAAACCATCCGTCGAGCACGTTCGGCATGTGTCGCCAAATCGCTCGCCAGATTTCCAGCCACTCTGATCCGCCGAGATGCACGCCGTCGAATCCCCATGCACCAGTAACCTTCACACGCTTGCCTACAGCGAGCTGTTGCCACTTGCCATCAAACTGAGCACGCATCCACGGAGTAATTTCGCAATGGATCGACGGAGGCGTGGTGCCGCTCTTGTCCTCGTTCGTCTGCACACCACCGAAGCCGGTGATGTACTTCTCTTGTCCCGGATCTAGCTGGACGTTAAAGCAGACATCGCCGTCGTTGAAGAGCCCGGTGACATTCATGTCGACTGCGACAATTGTTCCGGTGACGGTAATAGTCTGACCAAGATCAAGCCAGCCTGTTTGCTTCTTCCACCAGAAAACGACCTTCCAGACGGTATACGCCATTAGAAGGTTCCACCACGCAACCACCTTGCTCCAGAGAGCCTTGATTGTATCCATGCCGGTAAGATTGCCCCTAACGCAAAAAGCCCTCTGGAGTGAACCAGAGGGCTTTGGTGATGGTCAGGCATGCTGGGATCGAACCAGCGATCTCTCGGTTCCAAACCGAGCGCGATACCGCTTCGCTAATGCCTGTTGGTCTGGGTAGGAAGGTTCGAACTTCCGATCTCTCGTTCCCGAAACGAGCGCGATACCACTTCGCTATACCCAGATTGTTTAGCGAGTCTCTTCAGGAAGAGGCTCGACGGGAGCGGCCGATTTAACGTCCGTCTCCGCTTCTTCGTCATCGTCGGAACTATCATCCGATCCAGACGCGGGAGTCATCAAGCCGTGCTTCGCAAGCACGTACTTGTTTGAAACGTTGCCACCGAGGTACAACGCCAGTGCACCAAGCTCACCACCGATCAGCGTTTCGACCATCGGTCTCACTGCTGGCCAGAGGCCGGCTACGACGCCTACGACAAGAATCGCAATCGATGTTCCGATTGCGTACCACAACTTTCGGCTATTGATACCGATATATGAGGGCGTCTTGTCCACGCCCGAAAGATTAGTGCTTTGAGAGCCAGTCGAATGCGAACTTGGCGGCTGCACCGACGAGGAGAAGAAGAACGGACCAAAATCCCTTCATCATCGTTTCGCGACGATTCTTCTTTCGTTCGAGCTGGTCGCCAATCTTGTCGACCTTCGTTGCGGTGATCTTGTCTTCGGCTGCGTGCTTCGTCAGCGTTTCGTTGAAACCGTCGATCTTCTCGACGATAGACGACACGTTCTGATCAATGCGAGCAACCGTCTCACGCAAGTTACCCTGCTCTTCTTCGAGAGCCGAAATACGCTCGTGTGCTAGTGGATCAATGGGCATTGAATCATCCTTAGACATCAGCCTACTCCCCCGAGCTGGCTGTACCTAAAGATTGCGGTAATCGACGGAACAAACCGCCGTAACCACTACTCACCGACGAGAGCTGGCACGATGTGCTGAGTGATACAACGAGGACACATTACGAACCCCGTCGAGATCTTCATCAGCGTATCGCGATAACAGAAATAGCATTTGTGTGCTTCCTTCTGCTGCACGACGGTATCGAAGTACTTCTTGATGATCTCCTCGGCATTCATCTTTGGAGCTGAGAGAGGTGCGGGTGCGGCTTTTTGTCCCGCTTCTTCTGCGAGGAAGCGAATCGTTTCTTGATCGATCATCTTCATCGTCGGTTGAATCACTGACTCCGTCACCTTCCAGTCAAGACTCTCGCTGCCGCTAAATGGATTGAGGATTCGAACGTCCTCGACGTAGTACTGCCATAGGAGAGTGCGCCATGTGATCACCACTCGATGCTCGCCACGTCGACGCCAATTCTGATCGACAACGACCGGCATCTCACTGTCCTTCGGAATGTACCCAACGAACTGCTTGCGCACGTGACGACGCGCCCAATCAAAGCAAGAATCGAGATCAGATTTCGTGAGCATTGGATAAGCGGACCCACCAGGAACGATTAACGCTCCTACTGGAGTATGAATGAGCTGGGCCAATTTGTGATCCATGAGGGAATCGAACCCTCGTTCTCTGATTGAAAGTCAGGCATCCTAACCACTAGACGAATGGACCATTGTGTCTACGAGCACCACGTGCGCTCGTGACAGCCTCGGACGGTCTTTGCGTGGGACTTGTCCTGTGAGGCATTTCCTCCCTACTCCGCATCTTCCGGCTTTACTAGTATCGCGGAGGCGGTGGTGGAAGTAGTGATGCTACCGGGATTCGAACCCGGATCGACGGTATGAGAGACCGACATCCTAAACCATTAGAAGATAGCACCATGAATCACTATACGTGGATTTTGCCGGGTTATTGTTCCACGCGATCCGACGCCATGACCGCTTTCGCTTAAAGCCGCACCGCTCGGTGATAGTGATTGGTACTCTGTGAGGGAGTCGAACCCCCGTAAGCAGGCTTCGTAGACCCGCCACCGAATCCGTCGGACAGAGCATGTGACGATCGAGTAGAGCTTGTTAGACATTCAGCTTACTCGAAGCTGGTTCTGCGTTAGTGGCAGTGTTCACTTCAAGGAGGAGAGCCGATGCCCCGCTGCTACGCCATCCAGTCGGTACTGACGGACATCCTCTTATTTGTCCACCGAGCCGGTCGCTATTTTCTCCGGTCCTATCGTTTCAGCCCTAGAGCAGCATATCAGGACTCGATCGTCGAATCGTGCAGCTTATGTGACTTGCGGATCTTGCGCTGGAGTCGATTCATCCAGTTTTTGAATACTGCGTTGTCACGCATTTCGTAACAAGCAAACGGGATCGTCTCACGCTTGCTGAATACGAAATATTCCCACGCGATCCGTGTAAAGCAACCAAGACACAGCGACGGTGTCGCCGAGGCTCGCTTGAACTTGCATTTGATGCAGTGGGTAGTCATGTTTCACTTATAGCGAATGGTGGAGAATATCGGTAACGCTCCGATCGAAGTCTGCTTGCAAGGCAGTCTTGCGCTCTTGCGCATCCCCCATGGCACACCACTAGATCGTCTGGCCAGACCGATCGCCACCCGCATTGGTCTCCTCAACAACTCACTCGCGCGAAGTGAGCCTCGGAGTAAAGGCTTGTGGTTGTGCGGTGGAGCTACGGGGACTCGAACCCCGAACCTTCGGCTTGCAAAGCCGCTGCTCTCCCAATTGAGCTATAACCCCATTACTTCAAATATTTTTCAAAGAATTCCTGACTACCGCCACCTTTGGCCTTGTCGAGAATATTAACGAATACTCCAACTCCGTACTGAGAGTGAAGAATCCCTTTCACGATTCCTACACAGAAGATTCCGTCGTTCAGGTCTTCATCTTTCGGATCTTTCCATTGCACGTATTCGCCAACGGCAGGAATGCGTGATGCAGAAGATTTGAAGTCGACCTTGCTGGTAAGAATACCTTTGTCAAAAATTAAAACTGTCATTTTATACCCTTAGTGCCCCAGGAGGGATTCGAACCCATCATCACACAAATTAAGAGTTTGGTCGATTAGCCAGTTATCGGACCGGGGCATATGTTCTAATGCGGTGGCAGTTTGCACAAACCACATCGCACTTATCGATCTCTGCTTGAAGTCGCTCCCAAGGAAGCTCAAGCCGAGCGGAGATCGTGAATTCTTTCTCTCCTCGAACATGATCGAAATCCATCACGAACGAAGGAAACTTCTGTTTGCAATCCAAACAAGGAACGTCCTTGATCGCGTCGATCTTGATGCGATTTTCAGCTCGCACCTTTCTCTTATGCAATCTCACTCGTACTATCTGAGCGTCTTTGTTCGCTCCATAGTACTTGGCGTTGTGCTTCTTTCGAAGCTCTGCGTCCTTTGTTGGCACTGGTCGCTCCATCGGGAATCGAACCCGACTAGCAGGCTTATGAGACCCGCGTGATCACCAAATCCAGAGCGATTGGGAGCGGGAGGTGGATTTGCGCCACCGCATTGCTCGGGTATGAGCCGAGCGCCTTAACTATCTTGGCGATCCCGCATAAATAGAACGACACGATCGATCTCTTCATCGACGAGGTTGTCAAGCCTCGCACCTTCTTCTTGTAGTCGCGTTATTCGGCAACGAGCACGCTGTGTAGCTAGCACAGCGCTCAAGCTCGACGGGACTTTTCACCCGTACACCCCTAACCTTGACCGTATATATTTTTCGGGGCTTCCTTCAACTGGGGCTCAGAGACTCATCTTCACCCAGCCACTTTAGGCTTTACGCTTCCACAAGTTTTCTCAGATCGAACCAAGTCTCTTTGCCCGTGCTTTTTCCCCAGGTAAGGGTGTTATCAGCCACGATGGAGAAACCGATCCTATCGTTCTATTCTGTTGTCAGAGAAAGTGCCCCGCGTAGCCATCAATAAGTAGATACGATCATCGGCGCGGGGCCACGTCCGACTCGCTGAGGTTTTTGCTTCGGTCATACTCAAACCGGTTGGCCTTGTCGTGTAGAGCAGTTTTGCACGACGCCAGTCATATCGTCTACTGGACGGACTAGCCTCTCCTAGTCGGTCACGCTGTCTTGCTTCTCAACCTCGGCCCGAAGGCGGTCGGTACTATTGAAGCTAGTGCGCGTTGCACTAATCCTGGAAATTGCGCGAAGCGTAGATCTCGGGCTTCGGCTTGACGCTGCCACCCTTTTGCGGGCGACCGACGCCGGGCTCGCCGCCGAGCATGCCGTGGTACACGTTGTGATCCACGCCGTTCGAAGAACCGGTCTTGGACCACTGTCCTTCGTGGTTGTTCTTCAGATCCGCGAGAACTTGCTCGCGAACGTGCATGCGGTAGCGCTTCTTCTTCACATGGCAACGCATCTCTCGCTCCTGTCATGACCCTTATAGCGGATCAAGTTGGTGGACCCGGAGGGAATCGAACCCTCGTATACGGCGACTCACGGCCAAAACGTTACACGCTTGTCAGGTGAGACAGCACCGACACTGTATTTCCGTCCCCGCTACCATCCACAGTTAAAGTCTGTGGCCGACTAGGGCACCTTTCGGCGCCTCCACCATCCGGTTTTATGTTCCGGCAAACAGGAGAAGTAACCAACGAAGTTGGTCCCCGCCGCCACTCACGATTAGACCCAGGCTCGTGAGAGACCTCGCTTAGCTGCTTTAGGCAGCCGCGCGGAATTCGGGCGCGTACGAATAATCGTCGCTTATGTTTGACCGGCTTGTTTTAAGAGAGATCCCATCAGCTCTCTGCGTGCGTTCTGACTCGCTGTATCCCGTAGCGATACCTGTCGAGCCCATTGAAACTTATTTTCTGAATGCCTCTCGAATCATCAATGATCCGATGATCACGATCAACGGTACTGCGAGACCGAGAATGAACACGAGGGTCATGATTGCAGTCGATCCTTTCCGCCCATCAACGTGTCGTAGTACTCTTTCCACTGGCGATCTTTTGCTTCGATCGCTTCGAGGTACGACTGACGCTGCCTGTCGATCTCCTCGTTGAACTTCTTCTGAATCTTCAGCAGCTCGTTCACGTAGAGCGCTGTCTTGCGCTTCGCGTTCTTGTCGTAGCTGTTGAGCATCACGAAGTACGCAATGGCCCAAACCGCCGTCGGAACGATTGCTGCGAGGAAGATCATCACATGCCCCTTATAGCGAATCGACTGGCGAGTCTGCTGGAGCGTGGATCGGGATCGAGACGTCGAAGGCGTCGGGCATGTTGTCCGACTGGAGCCTGCACACACAAGCTCTGCCATCTGCGTCGTAGCGCGTCGTCAGGAGCGTGTAGTTGTGGACCTTCGCGAAGGCCGGGCAGCTCTCTTCGGAGCAAAAGAACTTACGCGTGTAGTTCCCGTCGTGCTTCTGTACCTCGGGTGAGTGCGCACAGCTCAGTGCGAGCGCTGCAAGTAGAACTAGCTTCTTCATGGGAGTTGAACCTCGATACGTTCGATCTTTTGCAGATCGTCCTTCTTGACGTGTCGTCTCACTACGTAGCCGGCACGTTCCAGCTCGACGGATGCCATCTCGAAATACTTGAAGCCGCTCTGGCTCTGCCACATCGCAGACTGATCGTGTTGACGGAGGTCGTTGATGATGTGGTCGATCCAGTACTTCACCTTGTCTCGAACGACTTCCTGAGGAGCAGCGAAGTTGTATTGCGCATCAGCGGGCTTCATATCCCACTTATAGCGAATGGTGCAGACGACAGGAATCGAACCTGCACGGCTTTCGCCACAGGACTCTCAATCCTGCGTGTCTACCAGTTCCACCACGTCTGCATGAACGAGCAAATTATCGCGATCGATAAGAGATGTGCCAGGGACGATTCGAACGTCCATTCTCCAGCCTTCACAGGGCCGGCGTGTTACCCTTACACCACCAGTACGATAACCGATTCACTTCGGCTCGTTTGGTCAAGCTGGCAGGATTCGAACCTGCGACCTATTCCGTGTCATGGAAGTGATCTACCACTGATCTACAGCTTGATGTAGCACTGCAAGGCGGGCTATGCTCCCGCGACTCCGATTTAAGTGGTACCACCGGGTTGCCCCTCCCACTAACGTGACGCTCGACCGTCACACGGCGTTTTGATGCAAACTTCTTGCGTGCTGAGAGTAGTTAACTAATCCACTCTCGAATGGCTCCGGCACCTGGGCGTGAGCCAGGATCTTCCGATGCCCATCGAAGGGCGGATCGGCGCTCTACTTTGAGCTATGCCGGAATATGGAGCCTGTAGCGGGAGTTGAACCACGCGACCTTCGGATTAAAGTCCGCTGCTCTACGCTGAGCTATACAGGCATTTGCCCTCTTCGTCCGATTGCACTCCATCGGCACTGCGTCGGGGCGACGTAGAGTCCTCGTATAAGGATTCGAACCTTAACTAACCGCTAATCAGGCAGCCGTGCTGAAACCGTTACACCATACGAGGGGGAGCCCGGTGTTTTTATGAGAAGAGACCGGTATCTCTTGCCAGTATACTGCGACTCACACGCTGGGACTGACTGCCATGTGGTACTCTCGATCGGATTCGAACCGACACCTGTACGATTTTTGAGATCGTTGCCACTACCAATTGCGCTACGAGAGCATGGTGCGCGTTGCGAGGATCGAACTCGCGAGACCAGTTTGGAAGACTGACATGTTGCCGCTACATCAAACGCGCATGTCTCGGTTTTGGCGGATCCGAGAACCCTCCCGTTATTGATGCCGGGAAACACCGAGAATTGAATCTCGCTAAAATGGTGCTGTCGACAGGATTCGAACCTGCACTGTATGGCTTCTAAGACCACCGTCTCCTACCAGTTGCACTACGACAGCATAAAATATGAAACCAACGCCCGCCACGGATAGCCCGGTCAAGGGCGTCCTTTAGGCGGTTTCGTGCGCCAACACGCGATCGATTTAGGCGGCTGCCTTGGCGGGCAACTCTCACGTACTCATCCGGGGCTAATGTGAGCTTACCGGTTCCGTGATCACCGAGCTGTCGATCCTCTGTTGCGTTGGTTCCGTAAATCAGGGCAGCGTGTTGGAGTTGCACCAACATAACCGGCTTGGATTAGATAACCTTCAGATAGCGGCTCATTGCTGAGCAAAAGGGTTTCGAAGGACTCTGGATGCCGGTGTCCTAGCTGTTAGACGAACGCTGCATAATATTTGTGCCGACCCCTGGATTCGAACCAGGACTTTCCCTCTTCCATAGAGATAACGATCTACCGGACGTACCGTTGCCGGGCAAAAAGTGGAGACCATCTTTTTAGGCGCCTCTTCCGTTGGGCTAGATCGGCATATTAAATTTTCAAAGTGGTGTACAGGCTAGGAGTCGAACCTAGTGAGCCTCTTTAGCATAGAGATAACCGTCTTGCGGTCGGACCGTTGCCGGTAAAAAAATTGAAGACGACCGTTTAGCTGCCAGCCGTGGCCCTGCACATGTG
>Ga0134128_10000288_pt1 | contig 71234 bp, 61 predicted proteins | sample KB31754_FD_96462 | JGI IMG/M metagenome (GOLD analysis project Ga0134128, IMG submission 96462) | Terrestrial soil microbial communities with excess Nitrogen fertilizer from Kellogg Biological Station, Michigan, USA - KB3-175-4 | ecosystem: Environmental > Terrestrial > Soil > Unclassified ... | reverse complement strand
CACCACGCTTATACCTGTATTTGCAGATGTGCGTTTATACCTCATTAAAAGCGCAGAATCTCCTTTTTTATATATGGATGCAGGCTACTCTGTTGGCATACAAAATTCTGCCAAGGGCGGCCTTTTAGTAAACCCGGGCTTTGGCTTTAAGTTTTATGTAGCTGAGAAAGTAGCTTTAAACTTTTCTTTAGGGCTAAGGCTGCAAAAAGTAAATTACGGCACCTATTATCTGAATGGGGTTCGCTTTGTGGACACTCAGAATATAGACTGCATTACCTTTAAAACAGGCCTTACATTTTAACCCGAAAGGTTTAGCTTCTTAACAAAGTAAAAATACGAGCTGGCAAAATGTTATTACATTTGTTGCGTTAAAATTAATTTAGTAACCCACTCAAAATAAATCATGATCAAAACAAAAACACTTATTGGCGCATTAGCTATTACAGCGTGTAGCTTTGCAGGCTTAAACGCACAGGCACAACAATTAAAAGTTCCGGCTCCAAGCCCGGGGCAAACCGTAAAACAAAACTTTGCTTTAGGCGAAGTTAGCTTTGATTACTCGCGCCCGGCAGTTAAAGGCCGCGTAATTTTTGGCGATGTAGTTCCTTTTGGAAAAATATGGCGCACAGGCGCTAACGCTACTACCAAAATTACTTTTACAGATGATGTAAAATTAGAAGGTAACGAAGTAAAAGCCGGCACATATGGCTTATATACTATACCAAACAAAGACAGCTGGGATATTATGCTTTATAAAGACCTTACTTTAGGTGGCAACGTAGCTGATTACAAAACTGAAAATGAAGTAGTGCATTTTAAAGTGAAACCAACTGCTTTAGCTAATAAAATAGAATCATTTACTATTAATATGGCTGATGTTATGCCTACTACTGCAACGATTGAATTGCTTTGGGAAAATACACGCGTGCCTGTTATGGTTAGCGCTGATATTGATGCTAAAGTGATGAAAAACATTGATGCTTCTGTTACCAATGATAACCGCCCTTATTTCCAGGCAGCAGGTTATTATTATGATAACAATAAGGATCTGAAACAAGCATTGGTTTGGATAAACAAAGCGCTTGAGCAAAATCCAAAAGCGTTTTATATGATGTTGTTGAAAGCAAAAATTGAATATAAACTAAACGACAAAGCTGCCGGAAAAGCCAGCGCAGAAAAAACAATTACATTAGCTACCGAAGCTAAGAACGATGATTATATTGCTATGGCTAAAAAGCTGATGGCTGATAATAAATAATTCGATCTTCGGATATAAAAAGAAAGCTTCGTAGCAATACGGAGCTTTTTTATTTTGCGGCAGTTATTTTTTCTTTAGCAAGGATGTTCTGCAAAAGCCATGCAAACAACATCACCAGCAGACACCCTATAACGTTTAGCCACAAAAAGGAAATAATATCAGAGATGTAAATAGCAATTACGCAAAGCTCGGTAACAACAGCTGCATAAAAAACTGCCTTCCCTCCTATTCGCTTCATGTAGAATGCAACTAAAAAAATACCCAGGATAGTTCCATAGAATAAAGAACCCAGCACGTTAACGGCTTCTATCAAGCTGCCCAGCTTACTGGCAAACATAGCAGTAGCAATACAAAATAAGCCCCAGCCAAATGTTATCCAGCGGGAGGCTTTAAAGTAATGTGTTTCGGTTTGTTCTTTTACCCAAAAACGTTTATACAGATCTATTACAGTGGTTGATGCAAGCGAATTTAAAGCTGCTGCTATACTGCCCCAGGCTGCTAAAAATATCATGGCAATCAATAAGCCTATTAGTCCGCGTGGTAAATTTTGCACTACAAAATACAGGAAGATATAATTCGTATCATTGGTATCGGCCGTTGTATCTGCTTTTTTCATTAATGTTATGGCATCTGTGCGAATGGCCTTACTTTTATTTTCAATATCTTTTAAAGAAGCCTGAATATTTCTTGTTGTTGCGTCGTCTTTTTGATGAAGCGCGGCTACCAGCTGATGTGTTTGGGTTTGCCGGATCACATTCAAAGAATCATTTTTATTTTGCAGGTTGAGAAACTGTGATTTATAATCGGTAGCTAAAATCTTTTCTACCTGTTTCTGGTTAAAGAACACGGGCGATTGATAGAACATGTAAAACACAAATACCAAACTGCCTACCATTAAAATTAAAAACTGCATGGGTACTTTTACCAGTCCGTTCATTAATAATCCTATGCGGCTTTCGGTATTGTTTTTAGCTGTAAGATATCTTCCTACCTGCGACTGATCGGTTCCGAAATAAGAAAGCGCTAAAAAGAACCCGCCAATCAATCCACTCCATATATTATACTTGTCTTTCCACCAATGCGAATCAGTTACATCTATTTTTGTTTCAATAACATTCAGCTTGCCCATTTTTCCGGCTACATGCAGGGCGTCTGAAAAACTTACACCTTCGGGCAGCATGTGCACTACCATATAACCGGCTAAAAACATTCCTACAAACACAATCAGCAATTGTTGCATTTGTGTATAGGTAACTGCTTTGGTTCCTCCGCTAACGGTATAGATAATTAAAAAGCCGCCCATAACCAGGTTGGTGTAATAAATGTTCCAGCCTAATAAAGAAGATAAAATAATAGACGGCGCATAAATACTGATACCGGTTGATAAGGCCCGCTGAATTAGAAAGAGTATGGATGCAAGCGCGCGCGTTTTAAGATCGAAACGTTGTTCCAAAAACTCGTAAGCGGTAAATACTTTCAATTTATGATAAATAGGAATAAAGGTTACACACAGCACAACCATGGCCAGCGGTAAACCGAAATAGTATTGCACAAAGCGCATTCCATCGGTGTAGGCTTGCCCGGGCGCAGAAAGAAACGTAATAGCGCTTGCCTGTGTGCCCATGATGGAAAGCAGGATCAAAAACCAGCTCATGGAGTTGCTGCTTTTAAAATACCCGTCTAAGGTTTTTTCGCTTTTACTTTTATAGATGCCGTAAGCAATTACAGCAAACAAGGTGATGATGAGTACAAACCAATCTATCGTGCTCATGCAAATTGCTTTGTAAAAAAGTAAAAGAAAACAATGAGCAGGAACAAAACACCGATAACCAAAATATAAGCATTACGCCATTTTTTAGATATAGGTGTTTTTGGTGTTGACATTATTTATTGGCAGGCAGGCTGATTAAGTTTGTAAACAAACGATAAGCACCAGGAATACCTGCGGGAAGCTCTCTAAAAAAAACCAAGCCTGTATAAACAAAATTACCTTTGCCGTATTTACCAATAATTAAACTTCCTTCGCTTGGTTTTTCTTTCGGGTCGTTTATGGAGAAAATAGTTTCGTAATTTTTATCTATGTCGGTTGCAAAGTAAATTCCGCGCTCCTGTACCCATCCTTCAAAATCTTTTTGTGTGATAATGTTCGGAGAATTTAAAACAACATGAGCAGGGTTTGTAAACCGCACTTCTGCATTATCATCCGTAACACGATCCCTGGAGATTGTAAAAGGATAAGGCCCAACTTTTGTTCCTACAGGCCCAATACGGTTGTTGGTATTATATTGTACAAGCAAGTTGCCGCCGTTTTTTACATAATCCATTAATTTATTGTAATGAATTTGCAAACGTTCGTTTGTATTATAAGCGCGCACACCGGTGATGATGCAATTATATTTAGATAAATTTTCTTTTGATAATAAATCATCCGTTAATATTGTAACATCATAGCCAATTTGTTTTAAGCAAGCCACTACATCATCGCCCGCACCGGGAATATACCCGATAACATTACCTGTTTTTTTAAGGTCGATATGTACAATATTTGCTTCGGCATCACTTAAAATAAACTGGTAAGGGATATGATCGTATTCAATGCGCTTAATGCTTTTTGTATAGGTTATTCCGCCAATATTTACCGAAGCCTGCAACTTGCCATCGTTGGCAGTTTTACCCGGAGTTAATGTAGCATCTATAATTGCTTCATCGCCTTTAACTGTCAATTTAAATTCAGGATTTTTAATATTGATTGTCCATCCTTCGGGTACTTTTATTTGTACAGTACCGTTTACATTAGCTGCGTTTGCTTTTACAGTAAAAGAAACTTCTTTAGAAGTAAGCGAGCTGAACACAAAAACTTTGTCGGAGATGTTTATGGTAGCAGGAGGTAAAATTTCAAACGGACGATATACTTCTCCTTTAACCGGGTCGGTATATTTATAAACTACACCACGCTCAATTTTTAAAGTAAGATCGTTAATCGTTACATCAAACGTTACTTTAAGCGCTGCATCATTTTCGGGTTTACCAATCAACTGTTTATTATGTACGGTATACATACCAATGCTGTGTTTATCTGTTAGCCAATATGGATTTGAAAAAGGAGCTTCAGCCGATACTTTTTCCTTATGCTTAAAGGTATAAAGCTCGTTTGTTTTTAGATTTAAAGCTGTTGTGCTATCCGTTTGATTGAAATAATTAATAGAGTTGATCTTTGCTTCGCTGTTATTTCGTTTAAGGATCTGTGCTGTAATTAAAACATCATTACCAGGAACAGCCATGTAATCTGCTGCACAGGCTTCCATCCATAAACCGCTGCAGTTAAGCAAAAGCGTTTCGCACTCTTTCAGCTTAATGTTTTTCCAGTATTTAATATTGGCATCGCTTTCATCCAGGGCTTGCAATTGTTTATAGAAACTAACCAGATCTCCGGTAATTTTTTCAGGTGCCTGCGGATTGTATTTTGCTATGGCGTCGTTCAGCAGCTTTTCAAATTTTGCTGTTGCAGGAAATCTTGTCCAGGTTTGGTTAATGCCATCAAAGAGATCTTTCGTAATTGCATCACCTTTCAGTTGTTTAAAAAATTCAATAGCTTCTCCGCGTCCTTTTGCAGAACCAAAGCCTTGGCTCTTATGCATAGATCGACTTTCAGCAGCAATCTCGCCATAGCTTTTTCCCAATAAAGGGTTAAAGACACCCACATCAATTTTCAGTTGATCGGGTGATGTTAAGTTGGTTCCGCCAAAATTAAACGTATTCCAAAAAATACGTTTTGCCTGCCATACTTGCGTATAAGCTAATTGTTCGGGGAATCTTTTTGGGTCGGCTGCTGCATCATACGCCTCTAAAGCCAGTATAGCCGAGGCTGTGTGATGCCCATGCCCGCCTTCGCCTGTTGTTGGAAAGCGACAAATAATCACATCGGGTTTAAATTTTCTGATTGCTAAAACTACGTCAGCCAGTATACTGTCTTTGTTCCAGATAGAAAAAGTTTCTTCAGGATTTTTAGAAAAACCAAAATCGTTGGCACGTGTAAAAAACTGTTCGGCACCATCGGTTCTGCGAGCTGCCAATAACTCTTGTGTCCTTATTAAGCCAAGTAATTCGCCTTGTTCTTTACCAATTAAATTTTGTCCGCCGTCTCCGCGTGTTAATGACAAATAACCCGTGCGTAAATTTCTTTCTTTAGCTAAATAGGCTAAAAGGCGTGTGTTTTCATCATCCGGGTGCGCTGCCACATACAGCACCGAACCAACCGTATTTAATTTTTTTAGTGATTGTAATATCTCTGCTGAGTTTTGCGCAAATAACTGCCCAATTAAAAAAATGCTTAACAAGAAAATTCTTTTCATAATCGCTCTAAATTTTTGTGTGCGAAAATTAGGGATTATTGGGGAAAGATTGCTGTTAATAATTTATATGATTGAGCTGATTTGTGTGTTTTTGGTTGGCCTGCTTTATTGCTGTAGTTTATTCGACTATAAATTATTCGATGTAATAGAGTATAATCGCTTTATAATTTGCACAAAATTTCTGCAGCTTTTTCCAGGGTTTCATCCTTTTTAGCAAAGCAAAAACGCAGTAGTTTGTTATCCGTATTTTCATGATAAAAAACTGATAAAGGTATGGCTGCCACTTTATAGTCTTTAGTTAAGCGCATGGCAAAATCAATATCTTTCTCGTTGGTAATGGCATTGTATTTTAATAATTGAAAATAGGTACCTGTGCTTTGTTCATAGGAAAACTTAGATCCTTTTATCCGTTTTATAAAATAGTCGCGTTTTTGTTTATAGAAATTTTTCACCTCCAGATAATTATCTTTTTCTTTTAAAAAATCGGCCAAAGCCAATTGAATGGGATGGTTTACAGCAAAGACCAAAAACTGGTGCACTTTTCTAAATTCAATGGTTAAGTTAGCCGGAGCACATACATAGCCTATTTTCCAACCGGTTGTGTGAACGGTTTTTCCAAACGAAGAAACTAAAATGCTGCGTTCGGCTAATTTTTTAGACCGGGCAACGCTTTGATGCGGCTCGTTAGTAAAACAAATGTGCTCGTAAACTTCATCACTCAATATAAGTATATCTGTATTATTGGTTAGTTTTTCCAATTCTTTCATATCGTTGGATGAAAGAACCGTTCCGCTTGGGTTATGAGGCGTATTAATAATGATCATCCTGGTACGGTGATTTACTAGTTTTCTCACGGCGTTCCAGTCAATTGTAAAATTTGGCTGGCTTAATTGCACATAAACAGGTTTTCCCCCATTTATTTCGATAGCAGGTGTATAACAATCATAAGCAGGTTCAAACACAATAACTTCATCTCCTTCTTTGATAAAAGCTGAAATGGCAGTATATATAGCCTGGGTAGCCCCTGCTGTAATGGTTATTTCTGTTTCAGGATGGTAGGATGCAGTATATAATTCTTCTACCATTTGCGAAACCTGCTCTCTTAAAGAAATTACCCCGGGCATGGGGGCGTATTGATTGAACCCGCTTTTCATGTACCTGTTAACCAACTCTACCAGTTTATCCGGGCATGAAAAATCAGGAAAACCCTGCGAGAGATTAATCGCGTTATTTTCTTGGGCCAGCTTGCTCATTACCGAAAAAATGCTTGTACCAGCAGATGGCAACTTAGAGTTTATAAGGCCTTTATATGAAATCATAAATGATTATTAAAATTCTGTTAAATTAAGAATTTTAGTATTAAATAATTATTACATTTGGCAAAACTTAAAAACAAATAAAATGATTAAAAAATTATTTACATTAGGATTAGTGCTTGCTGCTTTTGCAGGTAATGCACAGCAATTAAAAACTAAATCTTTTCACACAAAGGCTATTGGCAATCATATTAACACTGCAAGTAAAACACAGGCGGTTACAGTTGACACACTTATACCGTCAACTATTATGGCAGGTGGTTGTGCTGATGTTAGTGGTGGTATAGTTTATTACCAAGCTGGACAAGATTCAGGTTATACATTTGGAACTCAAATATTTCCGGTTACAGGTATCTCTATTAAAGAAGTTGCACAAAAGTACAATGTAGGCTCTTCTGCAGCTACTGTATCAAGTGTATTAGTTTGGACAGGTGTAGCATCAGGAACTACAACAGCTGTTAGTGCTAAAATATATTCTGAAAATACCACTAGTCACGCACCAAATACTGCTATGGGAACAAGTGTTGCTAAAACTATGGCAGCTTACGTTACTGGTAACAACTCTGCATCAGGATTTACAACATTTACGTTTTCTACTCCGGTTGCAGTTGCTGCTAATGCAAACTTTTTTGCTTCGGCTACTATACCTGCCTTTGGTGGTGCAGATCAAGATACTTTAGCTATTTTGAGCACTCAAATAGGATGTTCTTCTACAGATTCTTTATCATGGATAGATTTAAATGTAGGCTGGTATTCAGTTAAACATTTATTTCAAGGTCAAAATGCAGATTTAATGATTTTCCCTGTAATAAACATTACCACTGCTGGTATTAATGACTATGTTAACCATGGCGATTTAAGTATCTATGCAGCTTCTCCAAATCCTGCAAGCTCTTCAATAAACATCAATTTTTCTGTTGCAAAACCTGCTGCAGTTGAAATCCAAGTTTATGACATCACTGGTAAAGTTGTAAAAACAGTTAAAAACAATGATGTTGCAGTTGGTAAAAATGCAATTTCTATTGATGTAACTAACTTAGAAGCTGGTTCTTACATGTACTCTATCAATGCTAACGGCAACAGAATGTTCAGTAAATTTATCGTTACTAAATAATATTAGTCAATTATAATTTTTAAAACCCTTACCAAATTGGTAAGGGTTTTTTATTTTATTTAAATTGGTTCTGTATTAAAATAAAATAGCGCTAATAAATACCGAGCACGCTTTTTTATTCTACCTTTGTACGAGAAAAATCATCTCCGTCGTGAGCAACACCCATTCTGATCACATCAACAAAGTTTCACTTGGTGGTCTAATAGTAACCTTAGGTATTATTTATGGAGATATAGGTACCTCTCCTTTATATGTGATGAATGCCATTATTGGCACTCAGGCTATCCACACCGATATTATCTTGGGCGGTATATCCTGTATATTCTGGACACTTACTTTACAGACAACTATTAAATATGTTATCATCACACTTCGTGCAGACAACAAAGGTGAAGGCGGAATTTTTGCCTTATATGCTTTAGTCAGGCGGTTTAAAATAAAATGGCTATTGGCCCCTGCTATTATTGGAGGGAGTGCCTTGCTAGCCGATGGTATTATTACACCTCCCATTTCAATTGCTTCTGCTGTTGAAGGTTTACGCGCTTTTAGTCCCGAAATAAATACAGTCCCTATAGTTATTGGAATTTTAATTGGCTTGTTTTTAATACAGCAATTCGGTACCAAATTTTTAGGAAGATTTTTTGGTCCAATGATGCTGATCTGGTTTTTAATGCTGGGCATTTTAGGCATGAATCAATTACTGGGTAATTTAAGTGTGCTTAAAGCATTCAACCCGTATTATGCCATTCATTTATTATCGATCCACCATGAAGGTTTTTTTGTTTTAGGAGCCGTATTCCTTTGTACTACAGGGGCAGAAGCTCTTTATTCCGACATGGGGCATTGCGGGCGAAACAATATTCGCGTAAGTTGGATATTTGTCAAAAGTATGCTGGTGCTTAATTATTTTGGGCAAGGTGCTTATTTAATCCAACATCACGGACAAACACTTGCTAGTATTGGCGGCTCGTCTATTAATCCGTTCTATTTAATTATGCCTCCCAGTTTTTTACCGATAGGCATCGTTATTGCAACTGTATCTGCCATCATTGCCTCACAGGCTTTAATCAGTGGCGCTTACACCCTAATAAACGAAGCCATGCGCTTAAACCTTTGGCCTAAGGCATTGGTAAAATATCCTACCGAACTACGTGGGCAACTTTACATTCCTTCTGTAAATTGGATGTTGTTGGCCGGTTGTATCATGGTTGTTTTAAAATTTAGGGAATCAGCTAATATGGATGCAGCTTACGGCTTGTCTATCATAGTCTGTATGCTGATGACAACGCTTTTACTTTTCCATTACATGTGGATGAAAAAGTACAATCACATATTAGCCATTTCACTGATAAGTATTTATATGCTGATTGAGCTAAGTTTTCTTTATGCGAACCTTGCTAAATTTATGCATGGTGGTTATGTAACCTTGATAATCGCTGCAGTTTTGATCTCTATTATGAGTGTATGGCACACGGCTAAAAAAATTACACGCAGGTATACCGAATTTGTAAAAGTTGACAAATACAAGCACGTACTTGCTGAGCTAAGCCGTGATTTGACCATACCAAAATATGCAACTCACCTGGTTTACCTAACCAGCGCAGGACACAGCGATGAAATTGAATCGAAAGTGATCTATTCCATTTTACAAAAACGCCCTAAACGTGCCGATTTGTATTGGTTTGTGCATGTAGACGTTGTTGATGAACCTTACCGGATGGAATACCGTGTACATGAAATCATGAAAGATGATGTGATACGTGTCGATTTTAAATTAGGATTCCGGGTTGCCCCAAAAATTAACTTAATGTTCCGAAAAGTGGTTCAGGATATGGTAAAAGCTAACGAAGTAGATATTACCAGCCGTTATGAATCTTTGAACAGGAATAATGTAATCGGAGATTTTAAATTTGTACTTACAGAAAAATTCCTGTCATATGATAACGACCTTCCTTGGGCTGAGCGTATCGTACTAGATATCTACTTCTTCCTGCGCAAATTTAGTGTGGGCGAGTCGCGTGCCTTTGGATTGGACAGCAGCTCTGTGAAAATCGAAAAATTTCCTTTGGTTCTTACGCCTACCAGAGAGTTTCCGCTTAAGCGAATTGATTAATTTCTTAAATAGAAATGTAATAAATTCTTAACAATTAGCAAACATTAGAATTACTTTGTTTTTGTTTTTTTACGCACTAAACTAATTTTTAGTGTTTAAGGAAAAGTTACATTTTTTGTTGACGGTCACAGATTTGGTTGCAGCTGCTGTTATAGAAAGCGCCATTTCAAAAACAATTCATGCCGAATTTTTTGTAGCAACTACTTTTAAAAAAGCCGAAGAAATACTAAACACTACAAAAATTGATGTAGTGATTTGTAACTTGCAGTTAAAAGATGGCGACGCTATTGATTTTCTATACACCTTAAAATCTCAGGATAAAAAACAGTACAGCATTATTATAAGTCAGGATAAGTCAGCCTACATTCAAAACGAAGCTTATAAAGCCGGCGTTAATGATTATGTATTAGAAATTGATATTCAAAACATCGGGTTCAAATTAAAGAACCTAAGTATTTATATTCATAAAAATCAAACGATACAAGCTGCCGATAGCATTTTAATCGATGAAGAAAAGTATGCTATTATAAAAAACAATCAATCGTACTTTTTACCAGCCAAAGAATTTGAGATTGTAAAATTGTTTTGCTCGTCTCCCGAAAAAATATTTACCCGCGATGAAATTGCTTCACACATCTGGAAAGAGGCTCTGGTAGCCAAATCACGTATTATTGACGTACACATAACCCACATCAGGAAAGTTATTGGTAAAGGAAGCATACGTTCCATAAAAAAAGTGGGTTATGGCCTAAGTACTTCTAACGTATAGCAACGTTTGTTTATCTTATTTTAAAACCATTTCGGCTTACTTAACCTTTACTTAAAATTAATTTATCTGTTTGTTTATACAGCCCGTATAATTTTACGCTTTAACGAGTATGTATGAATTCTTTTAATGAAGAAGTGATGGTGGTAGAAGAAGCACAACTTAATTACAAGCAGGTTGTCAGTCATAATAAAGAAATGATGGATGGCATGTATTATGCCTCTTTTGTGCAAAAAGGAATTTTACCCCAAGAGCGGCACCTCAGCCGTTTGTTTAAAGAAAGTTTTGTTATCTACCAGCCGCAAAATATTATTGGTGGAGATCTTTACTGGGTATGTCAAAAAAATAATTTAAAGATTTTTGCTGTTGGAGATTGTACTGGCCATGGAATTAGCGGAGCCATGCTGTCTGTTTTGGCTGTCAGTTTTTTAAACTACCTGGTATTGGGAAAGGATTTTTCAAGCTTAGGAAAAGTATTGGAAGAGCTTGATAAAAAATGGATAGAAACATTCGACCAAGGCCTGGATATCAATTTCAATAACGACTGGATGGAAATTGGGATCTGCGCGTTTAACGAAACAACCAGGGAATTACAATTTGCCGGAGCTTTTAATAAACTTATTTACGTAGCACACGGAGAAGAACATGTAATTAACGGAAACCGCTATCCTATTGGCGGCTGGCAGTTGGAAAAACACAGAACTTTTACGGATCATTCCGTTATTCTTCCGGAAGACAGCATGGTTTATTTACACACCGACGGATTTAAAGACCAGTTTGGCAGTAGCACAAAAAAACGCTTCGGCAGCTATCGCTTTTTAAATTTATTAAAATCCGTTTCACATTTGCCAATTGCAAGACAGCATCTCAAAATAGAGGAAGAATTTTATTTTTGGAAAGGTAGCGAGATCCAGACAGACGATATGTGTTTAATGGGTGTTAAGTTTTAGTAAACAAAGAATAACTTTTTCGTAACTAAGAAATTAAACGCAAGATATATTTCGTTTGTAAAATTGTTATGTGAAATTACATTTTTTTATACTTTGTACTTGTTTGTTATTTGGAAGCAGATTATTGGGACAATCTCCTTTTTTAATTGACGAAGAATTTGATAATGCACCTACCGCGCCTTCCGGGTGGACGTTTACAGGAGTATCTAATTATACATCGGGAACAAATTCAGGTAAATCTACTCCATCAGTTAAATTTTCAAGCACAGGAAATCAAATTACTTCTCCTACATGGGCTAATGGAGATCAGATCACCTTTGTAATACGTGCAACTAATACGCCCAATTCAAGCGACAACCTGTTAATAGAAGTATATAACGGTTCGTGGAGTACCTTGGCAAATGTTAAACCTCACACCACCGCTTTTGTTAAATGCCTGAACATATCAGCAGCTGTAACAAAAGCCAGGTTTACGTATACAAAAGGAAACACAAATATTATGCTGGATGATTTTACTGTTCGAGCATCGGGAGCTTGCACAGGAAATCAACCGTATATAGAATCCATCAACGAAGATGCCTGTGGCAGCGGTTGTGAAGGAAGAGACGAATTTTTTACTTTTTATAACGGCAACTCTTCCTTAAACATCTCTGATATAGAATTTAGTTATCCGGATGCGAATAATTCAACCGTTACCTGGTGCGGAACAGCAGCTAATGCTCCCTGTGATAATTACATTACAATTAATACTTCTGAAGTTACTGCATTAAATGCATTGGCCGGTTGTCCTGTTTTCACTTCTCCTTCAGGTAGTATCCCCGCCAATAATCCGGTAATGGTTTTTAATGGAAATCCTCAAAACACGCGCACCAACTTCAGCAGTTTATGCAGTGGTTCTACTCCGTTGGCAAAATATTATGCTTTGTTTGCCAATAATCCTTCCGATTGTAACGGGCGTTTTGGAAACTATAACTCCACTTCCAGCTGTAGCCCTGAGTGTTACAGAGATTTTTTTCTCCGCAACAGGGCCAACGGCTGTACCGACACAAATTATTATTTCGAAAATTCACTTGCTAATGCTGACGGAGCTTCTACATACTACGCAACGCAAGGCTCAGCGCCAAACTATGTAAACAGTAATTGTGCCAACTATATCGTATTGCCAATACTATTAACTTCTTTTTATGCTATTAAAGAAAATAACGACGTAAAAATTTTATGGCAAACAGCTACCGAGCAAAACGTATCTTATTTTATGCTCGAAAAAAGTATAGATGGCATAAATTTTAACGAATTTAAAAAAGTTAATCCTACTAATACAAATGCCACTCAACATTATGGCGTAATCGATAACGAAATTACGAATGTTGCTTTAGGGCTTTATTACAGGTTTTCATCGATTGATAGAGATGGAAGCAAGACTTTTTACAAGATTATATTTGTGCCTTTTATTCTTAAAGAAGAATCTATAAATATTTCATCAGAAGAAAATCAGTTAATTGTACAAGTGAACCAAAATAATGTGAGCGCCAAAACGATAGAAATATATGACGCTGGTGGAAACAAATTACTAAACGTTACGTTTAATGAAGCACAATATATTATTCCAAACTACTTACTTGAAAATAAAGTTTGTTTACTCAGAATTACTTCCGCAAATAATGTTTGGGTAAAAAAGATAATCATTTCGGCAAGCCGGTAAATACTTCCAGTTTTACCAAAACGCTCCTTTATACGTATCAAAATTCATCAGGTTACATTTTTTTTTGAACCGATTTTAATTTACCGGTTGATAGTTATTGTGAACCTTTCTGTTTTTTCTGCGTAAAAAATAACAAATCTTAACCTAAAAAATAAAAAAATCAAGATCCATGAAAAAAACAAAGTTTAATCACTCTAAAAATTTTAATTATGAAAACAAAAAAGCTACTACTAATGTGTGCTTTGGGTATTTCACCATACCTTTTGGCGCAAGCTCCGTCAACCTCTTCGTCATCGACGATTAGTGATACGCAGCAAGCAGATGAACAAAAAGCCCGTGAGTTTTTTGTGCAGCATAATTTTAATATGAAAGATTATGACGAGTATATTACGTCGTGGAGAAAAGATCAGAAAAAATCTTCTCAAAATATAAACAGGTTACCTGCACCGGCTCCTACACCTATGGCAGCCTGCACCAACGAGGATTTTGAGCAAGGCAATTTAACCGGGTGGAATCCTACTACAGGGTATAACCCGGTTTACAACGCGATAGGTTGCTGCCCTTCAGCCGGCGGCGCACAAGCCATCACAAGCGGAACAGGCGTAGATCCTTTCGGATTGTTTCCTGTAGTTTGCCCGGGCGGAAATAACTCCCTGCAGTTGGGAGATGCTTTAACAGGTGGTATTGCCGACAGGATAGAGCAAACCTTTTTAGTAACCAGCAGCAATAGTAATTACAGTTACAAATACGCCGTAGTGCTTGAAGATCCGGGGCACCCGCAAAACCAGCAACCTTCTTTTACCATTGAAATGGTTGACTCAGCCGGAAATCAGATTCCCTGTACGTATTATGATGTAGCGGCAGGCCAAGGTATTCCGGGCTTTCAGACCTCTACAGTCCAATCGGATGTGGTATTTAAACCCTGGACAACTGTTGCGGTAAACTTAACTTCCTACATTGGGCAAAATGTTACCATACGTTTCACAACGTATGATTGCGCTTTAGGCGGGCATTTTGGATACGCCTATATAGATGGCTCGTGTCAGTCGTTCCAGATTATTCAAAATAATACATTGTGTTCTAACAGCACCACACAAATTTGTGCTCCTGCCGGCTTTGCAGCTTATACCTGGACCGGTCCCGGAATTGTTAACGGAGCAGGAACAGCCTGTGCCACTATAAATGCAGGTGGTATGTATAATGTACAGCTTACTACCGTTACCGGCTGTACTTCTCCTATTAGTTATGATGTTACTAGTGTGCCGGCACCTACCGCGTCTTATACAACAACCAATCAAACCTGTAATAATCAATTGGCTTTTACCAATACATCTGTAGGAACTGGCCTAACTTCTTTCTGGAATTTTGGCGATGCAGCAACCTCAAGTGTTTATTCACCTTCTCATACTTATGCAGCTCCCGGAACATATCCTACAAAAATGATAATTTACTCTACCAATGGATGCAGTGATACAACTGTGCAGAATGTAACCATATTTCCAAAACCAAGCGCGCAGTTTATTTTTAATACAGCCTGCGTTGCCGGCACAGTTAACTTTACCAATAACTCATCCGTAAGCGGAGGCACAATTTCTAACAGCAGGTGGGCATTTGGAGACGGAGGAACTTCTTTACTTCCAAGCCCCGCGCATGCTTATGCCAGCAGTGGAAACTATAATGTGCAGCTTACAGTAACTGATAACAATACCTGTAAAGACAGCTTAATAAAAGTTGAAACCATTTATAATTTGCCCATAGCGGCTTTCAATGCGCAAGCTGTTTGTCAGGGAGCCAGCACTTCTTTTAATAATACATCTTCAGTTGTCGGATCTACCATAAGCAATTATGCATGGGATTTTACCAGTGATGGTGTTACCGATAATACCGCACAAAACCCGGGTAATATTTATGCTGCAAGTGGAACTTATTCAGTGATGCTGCAAGTTACCAGTGCCCAAGGATGTGTAAGCTCAACAACAAATACCGTACTCGTGAATCCTAATCCTGTGGTTGCTTTTACAGTTAACAATGCCTGCACAGGAAGTAATTTTACATTTACAAATAATTCAAGCGTTGCAAACGGAACCATTACCCAGCACAATTGGAATTTTGGAGATGGAGGCAGCTCTGTACAAATTACACCGCAACATATTTATTCACCTGCAAATACCTATGCAGTCGTATTGACTGAAACGAGCAATAATGGCTGCATTTCAACAGCCAGTCAAAATGTTACAGTTTATCCAAAACCTGTTGTCAATTTTTCAGCAGCTCCCGTTTGTCAGTTACAGCCAAGCATTTTTAGTAACACCTCAACTATTGCCAGCGGAAACATCTCTTCTTATAACTGGGATTTTACCACTGACGGAGTGATTGATAACAACACTCAAAATCCAAATTATACGTATTCGCAGGGCGGCAACTTTAATTGCACTTTACATGCCACTTCAGATATGGGCTGTATCGATTCAGTTACAAAAACAGTTACTGTTTACCTGAATCCTGTTGCAAACTTTAATGCTCCTGCTGTTTGTAATGGAATTGCTACACAATTTACAGATGTTTCTACCTCGCAAAATGGAACGCTTACCGGCTGGGCATGGGATTACACCAGCAATGGCACCTTTGACAGTAATTCGCAAAACGCAAATACAATGTATCCCGCAAACGGAACGTATTCCGTAACGCTACAGGTAACAAGCTCTATGGGATGTTTTGGCAGTACAGCACACACTGTTTTGGTAAATCCAAACCCTACAGTTGCGTTTTCTGTAAATAATGCATGTGCAGGAAGCAATTTTACTTTCAGCAATAATTCAAGTATTTCAAACGGAAATATTGTACAAAGCATCTGGAATTTTGGTGATGGGTCTAACTCTTCTCAAATAGCTCCGCAACATAGTTATGCATCTGCTAATACTTATAATATAACATTAGCCGAAACAAGCAATTTTGGCTGCGTAGCAATTGCAAATCAAAGCGTAATTGCTTATCCAAAACCAACTGTCAATTTTTCGGCAATCCCGGTTTGCCAGTCACAGGCCAGTATTTTTAGCAATGCCTCAAGTGTTCCAGGTGGAAGCATCGCTTCGTATGCGTGGGATTTTACCAGTGATGGAAGTATTGATAACACCACTGCAAATCCAATCAACGTATATGCACAGGGTGGCAATTTTAATTGCACGTTGCACGCAATTTCTGATAAAGGCTGCGTAGATTCTACTACAAAAACAGTTGTTGTATATTATAACCCGGTTGCCAATTTTAATGCTCCTTCAGCCTGTTACACAAAAGCCATGCAGTTTACAGACGCTTCTGTTTCGCAAAGTGGAACAATCACTAACTGGGACTGGGATTACACAAGCGATGGCTCGTTTGATAACATCTCTCAAAACCCAAGCAATGTATATGCAGCTTCCGGAACGTTTTTAGTAACCCTACAGATACAAACAAACTATGGCTGTATGAATGTGATTAAAAAACCGGTGCGTGTAAATGCTACGCCTGTTGCTTCCTTTACAGTTTCACAACAAAAAGGCTGCCCGGATAATATGTGTGTAAGCATGATCAATAATTCAACCATGCAAGGCGGAAGCATTTCACATTGGCTATGGAATTTTGGTGACAACTCGGTTTCATCAACTCAAAACTCGCCGGTGCATTGCTTCAATAGTGGTACGTATAATGTAAGTTTGATGGTTATTTCAGACAGTGGTTGTACCTCTTCTTATACCTTAAACAATGCGGTAACGGTTTATCCAAAACCAATTGCAGGATTTACCTACACGCCTGAAAACGTTGACATTACACAGCCTTTGGTAACAATTGTAAACAAAGCACAGGGTGCAACCAACTATCTTTACTTTATTTCGGATGGTTTTGTTGTAACAGGGCAACCCACTTTCTCGCATGAATTTACGAGCGACAATGCACAAAGTTATACTGTGCTGCAGGTAGTAACCAATAGTTTCGGTTGCCGTGATTCTATCGAACAGGTGATAAAAATAAACCCTGCGTATACATTTTATATTCCAAATGCGTTTACGCCAAACGGCGACGGTACCAATGAAACATTTAAAGGAACCGGCATCGGCATTAAAAACTACACCATTATGATCTTTGACCGTTGGGGAGAATTGATCTTCCAGTCTGACGATATGGAAAAAGGATGGGACGGCACCTTTAAAGGCAAAGGTGGCGGCAAAGTGCAGGAAGGCGTATATGTTTGGAAAGTGCAGCTTAGAGATGAAGCAAATAAAGAACACGATTTTGACGGAACAGTTTCTGTAATAAAATAAAATCAACGTTGTAAGGAATATAACGAGGCGATCTCTTTAGAGAAAGAGGTCGCTTCGTTTGTTTGCATGTAAACGAGTTGTTATAAAGTATATTAGCGCTGTACTGATAAGTAATCTTACTTTTGTATAAAGTTCTTGTGCATGATCACCACCGTCATTATTATTGCCTGCATTGTTTTTTCGTTAATTGCATTTAATAACGCAAGTATTTTTGGCCGTTTTTTGTTTAGCCCGTTTGCGGTTACGCACTACAAACAATATTACCGTTTGTTTACACATGCTTTTTTACACGGCGATTACATGCACCTGGCTTTTAATATGTATGCGCTTTATCTTTTTGGGCAGGCATTGGAAGAACAGTATTTTGTGATGCTGTTTGGAGCAAAAGCCTCTTTCTATTTTATATTATTGTATGTTGGAGGCATATTTTTCTCCACCTTGTTTGACCTTGTAAAACAAAAAGATAATCCAAACTATTCGTCGGTAGGTGCCAGCGGAGCTGTAACTGCCATTGTATTCAGTGCTATTTTAATTAACCCTACCATGGGCATGGGTATTATTTTTATTCCTGTGTTTATTCCTGCCTGGCTGTTTGGCATGTTGTATTTATTTTACAGCTGGTTTATGGGCAAAAAACAAATGGATAATATTGGCCATAATGCCCATTTTTGGGGTGCGGTATTTGGTTTTGTATTTACCATTTTGCTAAAACCGGCTTTACTGCCTCGCTTTTTTACCGAGATTTTTTAATATAAAGTTTATTTGCGTGAGGGATAGCAGCGAAAAGCCCGCAACGACGCAGGAGCGAGGACTTGTAGCGGATAGCCCGACCCGCAGGGGCACGCCCTTATTATTTTTCTTAGTAATTTAGCTTCCGTAAAAAATAAAATATGATAACCGTTAGCGCAAAAGACACCCCTCAGCCACAGTTTCACGGATTTTTATTAGGAGCTGTCGGCCCTCGCCCCATTGCTTTTGCCAGCACAATTGATAAAGATGGTAAGCATAATTTAGCTCCGTTTAGTTTTTTTAATGTATTCTCATCTAACCCGCCAATTGCCATTTTTGCACCTAACCGAAGTGGACGTGACGGAACTAACAAACATACTTTTCTAAATATAAAAGAAGTACCTGAGGTAGTTTTAAATATTGTAAACTACAATATGGTTCAGCAAATGAGCCTGGCCAGTAGTCCGTATGCAAAAGGTGTTGACGAATTTGAAAAAGCCGGGTTTACCAAACTTCCTTCACAAAACATACGGCCTGCAAGGGTAGCTGAAGCTCCTGTTACCATGGAGTGCGTAGTGAAAGAGATCGTTGAACTGGGTGAGAAAGGCGGTGCCGGAAACCTGATCATCTGCGAAATTCAGTTAATACACATAAAAGAAGAGGTGCTTGATGCGCAAGGCAAAATAGATCAGCAAAAAATAGACCTGGTGGCCCGTATGGGTGGAAACTGGTATTGCCGTGCACATAGCGATGCCCTGTTTGAAATTGAAAAACCCATAACCACACTGGGCATTGGTGTGGATACTATTCCGGCTGAAATAAGAAATAGCCATGTTTTGTCGGCCAACAACCTAGGACAACTAGGAAATGTGGAGCATTTGCCTACGGCTGAGGAAATTACATCATTTAAGAATTCTTCTCATAAAAAATTTACAAGCCGGGAAGAATTGCACCAATACGCTAAAAGCCTTTTAGATGTTAATAAAGTAGATGAAGCGTGGAAAGTTTTGTTGGGAAATTCATTGTAAAAAGCTTAATTTTAAAGTTCTAATTTTTAATAAAAAAGTCATGGAAGTAATCGGAATCATCAAAGCAAAATTTGATACCCAAGTAGTAAGCGAGCGTTTTAAAAAACGCGATTTTGTATTAACCGTAGAACCGGGTTCTCCTTATCCTCAGCACGTTAGTTTTCAGTTAGTGCAAGATAAAGTTTCGTTAATAGATAATTTTAATATCGGCGAAGAAGTAAAAGTTCTTTTCAACCTAAAAGGCCGCGAATGGGTTTCTCCGCAAGGCGAAACAAAATATTTCAACACCATTGATGCATGGCGCCTTGAGAAAGTTGGTGCAGGACAATCATCTTCATCATCAAGCAGCCACAGCCAGCCAACAAGCATGGAAACAGGTGCACCTCCGGTGTTTACAAGCACTTCGGTTGATGACGATTTGCCATTCTAAGATATGAGATAATAAGAATTGAGATATGAAAAGATCATGTCTCAATTCTTATATCTGTAAATCTCACATCTGCTTTGAATAAAATCCTACTTATATACACCGGCGGCACCATAGGCATGATGCAGGATGCCAAGACAGGAAGCCTACGCCCTTTTAATTTTAAACATCTTACAAAACAAGTCCCCGAATTAAGCCGCTTTAATTTAGAATTACATTCTGTTTCCTTCAAAAAACCAATCGATTCAAGCAACATGCATCCGCGCGTGTGGGTTGAATTAGTTGAAATCATTGAAAAGAATTACACTACCTACGACGGCTTTGTAGTGCTGCACGGTAGCGATACCATGGCCTACACTGCATCTGCACTTAGCTTTATGCTTGAAAATTTAAGCAAGCCTGTTATACTTACCGGCTCTCAACTGCCTATAGGTATTATCCGCACCGACGGAAAAGAAAATTTAATCACTGCCATAGAAATTGCAGCAGCAAAAAACAAACAAGGCAAGGCGCTTGTGCCCGAAGTAGCTGTTTATTTTGAGTATGAATTATACAGGGGCAATCGCACCTTAAAATATAATTCAGAACATTTTGATGCTTTTCAGTCGCCCAACTACCCTGTGCTGGCCGAAGCAGGCGTGCAGCTTACCTACAACCATAACTACATTGCAAAGGCTGCCACAAAAAAATTAAGCGTGCATAAAAACCTGGAAAACGACATTGTTGTGCTTAATTTATTTCCGGGCATTTCTAAAAAAATTACAGAAACTATTTTACATACAGCAGGAATAAAAGCTGTTGTATTGCACAGCTTTGGCGCGGGCAATGCACCTACCGATGATTGGTTTATTGAACTATTGAAACAAGCTATCGATAAAGGCATTATTATTTATAATGTAACCCAATGCCTCGAAGGGCGTGTTATACAAGGTAAATACGAAACCAGTTCTCGTTTAGAGAAGATTGGTGTGGTTAGCGGAGAAGATATTACACTTGAAGCAGCTATCACAAAACTTATGTTTTTACTCGGGCAAAAGCTCCCTGCTTCTAAACTAAAAACCTTACTCAGCCAAAACCTTCGTGGCGAGATTAGTTTGGTAAACTAATTTTTGGGCGTTCTGCCGGATCATCACAGTCATATTTTTTCCATCTTTTAGATTAGGAACTTCCATACAATAAGCTGTAATACGATTATGCCAATTATTCAATTGACATAAAGCACCTCGAAACACCAATAAAATCAAGAGAAATAAAAATAAATAAAAATTTATTTGTTTTTAATCATTTTATGTATTTAACTTTGTGTCGAATTAATTACCACTTTTTGTGCGTAATTAATTTATCAAGAAGCGATGAGAGAATAGGCTCTATGAATCGCTGGCAACCAACTAAAAGAGGGTAAAACCTTTGGAAAACCGGTGCCAACTCCTACTTCGATGAAAAACGAAGAAAGATAAATTAAATTACAAAAAATGAAAAAGGTACAAAAAACAAACACCAAAGAAACAATCAAACAAGTAGCGCAATTTCTTATTGCAGCAGGTAATTCATTTCGATCCCCAAACATTTCTCAAACCAGGATGTGTTGCATGTGTTGTTGCGCATAGCAAAACCGGGCATCTTGTAAAACCTTAAAATTTATTGGTACGCAAAACAGGCTTGGTCTAAAAAGACGTCTTTAGGCTATTCGTGTTTTTTGTTATTCAATCAATTCATATAAAAACAAATCAAATCATTAAAAAAATAATCCATAAAAAATTAAAACCATGAGCACACAAAACAAAAAATATCGCTTCGAAACATTGCAACTACACGCAGGCCAGCAGGCAGACCCCACAACCGGTTCACGCGCTGTACCGATTTATCAAACAACGTCGTATCAGTTTAAGAACAGCAAACACGCTGCAAATCTGTTCGGGTTAAAAGAGTTCGGTAACATTTACACACGCATTCAAAATCCAACAACCGATGTGTTTGAACAACGTATTGCTGCTTTAGAAGGCGGTGTTGCCGCACTAGCTGTGTCATCCGGACAAGCAGCGCAATTCATTGCCTTGAATAATATTCTGCAGGCAGGAGATAATTTCATTTCCACATCTTTTGTATATGGCGGGACTTACAACCAATTTAAAGTGGCCTTTAAGCGCTTAGGCATTGAAGCACGCTTTGCTAAAGGAGATGAAGTTGCTTCTTTCGAAAACCTGATCAACGAAAAAACAAAAGCCATTTATTTGGAAACCATCGGCAACCCGCAATTCAATATTCCTGATTTTGAAAAAATTGCAGCGCTTGCAAAAAAGAATAATCTTCCTTTGATCGTAGATAATACATTCGGCGCGGCGGGCTATTTATTTCAACCGTTAAAACATGGCGCAAATGTAGTAGTAGCTTCTGCTACCAAATGGATCGGTGGACACGGCACAAGCATTGGCGGTGTTATTGTCGACGGAGGAAACTACAATTGGGGCAACGGTAAATTCCCCCAGTTTACAGAACCTGCAGAAGGTTATCACGGATTAAAATTCAATGAGGTATTTGGTGAGAATAACCCGCTTGGCTTACCGAACATTGCATTTATCATTCGTGCACGCGTAGAAGGCCTGCGCGATTTCGGAACTTCTCTTTCTCCCTTCAATGCTTTTCAATTGATTCAAGGCTTGGAAACATTATCGCTCAGGGTGCAACGCCATGTAGAGAATGCACTGGAACTGGCAAAATGGCTGGAGCAACGCAGTGAGGTAGAGTACGTAAATTATCCGGGCCTGGAAAGCTCTCCATACAACACACTTGCCAAAAAATATTTGAAAAACGGCTTTGGCGGAGTGCTTTCATTCAAATTAAAAGATGGAAAAGCTGCTGCAGATTTTGTAGTCAATAATGTTGAATTAGCCAGTCACTTAGCTAATGTAGGCGATGCTAAAACATTAATTATTCATCCGGCTACAACTACGCACGAACAATTGAGCAACGAAGAGCAAAAGGCTGCGGGTGTTGTTGCGGGCTTATTGCGCGTGTCGGTTGGTATAGAGCATATCGAAGACATCAAAGCTGATTTGGAACAGGCCTTTGCAAAATTAGCGAAGATTGAAAAAAGAGACTTGGAATTATTATTAAACTAAATAATACGAAGGCTGTAGCATAGATTGTTACAGCCTTTTTTAAAAAATAAAATTATGAGCTATCATACATATACACATAACGAAGCGTTTATTTTAGAGAATGGTGCATCATTGCCGTCACTTGAAATTGCCTATCATACCTATGGAAAATTAAACAAAGCCAAAAGTAATGTAGTATGGGTTTGCCACGCACTTACTGCAAACAGCAATGTTTTCGATTGGTGGAAAGGCCTGTTCGGCGAGCATGATCTTTTTAATCCGGATGAATATTTTATTGTTTGTGCAAACAATTTAGGATCCTGCTATGGAACAACGGGGCCTTTATCGCACAACACAAATAGTAACGGGCCTTTATACTCGTATTTCCCAACCATTACGATTCGTGATATGGTTAAAGCACATGATGTTTTGCGGGAACATCTCGGTATAAAAAAAATACATACGCTTATCGGCGGCTCTCAGGGCGGACAACAAGCTTTGGAATGGAATGCTGAAGTGCCTTCTTTATTTGAGAATCTGATCTTGATCGCAACCAATGCTAAACATTCTGCCTGGGGAATTGCGTTTAATGAAAGTCAGCGTTTAGCCATTAAAGCCGATCGAACTTATTTTTCTAATACAAACGAAGGAGGTGCAAAAGGCTTATCTGCCGCCCGGGCTGTGGCCTTGCTAAGCTACAGGGGGTATCATGCATACGGAAGCACACAGGCAGAAACCTCCAATGATAAAGCAGATGATTTTGCCGCCGCCTCTTATCAGCGCTACCAGGGTGAGAAGCTGGTAAACCGCTTTAACGCGTACTCATATGTTACCCTTTCAAAAGCCATGGATAGCCATAATGTGGGACGAGACAAAATTTCCGTAGAAGCCTCTTTATTACGGATTACAGCAAACACTTTAATCATCGGCCTTACTACGGATATTCTATTTCCGGTAAACGAGCAACGTTTCCTGGCTAAATACATCGGCCACTCTATTTACGAAGAGATACATTCTAATTACGGGCACGATGGCTTCTTAATAGAAACAAAAAAGATAACAGAAAAAATTAAAAGTTTTTTTAAGATCGTGGAGAGCAGAAAATCTCAAGCAGTAAAATCAACCTACGCATTTACAATTTCACCTAACTAAAAAACAGCATGACAAAATTAAAAATAGGACTATTTGGCTTCGGCTGCGTGGGACAAGGCTTATACGACGTATTGGCAAAGAGCAAAGGCTTTAAGGCTGATATTGTAAAAATTGGCGTAAAGCATAAAAATAAATTAAGGAGTATCGACTCAAACATATTTACCTACGATAAATTTGAGATACTTAATAATCCTGAAATAAATGTGATCGTAGAGTTAATTGACGATCCGGAAGAAGCCTATCACATTGTAAGCTATGCCTTGAAAAGCGGTAAGCACGTTGTAACTGCCAATAAAAAAATGGTGGTCACGCACCTGGAAGAGTTGGTTCATCTACAACAGGAGCATAATGTATCATTGTTGTACGAGGCTTCCAGTTGCGGTAGTATTCCTATCATTCGCACCCTGGAAGAATATTATGATAATGAACAATTAACCAGCGTAAGCGGCATCTTTAACGGCACCTCCAACTACATTCTTACCAAAACTATCTTCGAAAATTTAAGTTATGCCGAGGCTTTGAAGCAAGCACAGGATCTTGGTTTTGCAGAAACAGACCCTACTAATGATGTAGCCGGGTTCGATCCCAAGTTTAAAGCCATCATTATTGCTTCGCATGCTTTCGGTTTATTTACAACGCCTGACCAGGTTTTTAATTTTGGCATAGAGACCTTAAGCACAAATGATGTGGTATATGCAAAAGAAAAACAACTGAAACTAAAATTAATTCCGACCATAAAAAAACTTGCTGACGGAAGCATTTCTGTTTTTGTATTACCGCAATTTGTAAATACAAGCAATTATTTATTTAATGTAGAAAACGAATTTAACGGTGTAACCGTTGAAGGTGTCTTTTCAGGTAAGCAATTTTTATCCGGCAAAGGTGCCGGCGGCCACCCTACGGGAAGCGCAGTATTATCGGATATTTCTGCGCTTTCGTATGGTTACCGATATGAATATAAAAAGCAACATCAAAACAAAGATGCCAGGCTGAATAACGATATACTCGTAAAGGTCTATTTGCGTTACCAAGATGAATCTTTTATTAAGCAATTACATTTTGCAGATATTTCAGTTAAACACAGTGCAGCAGATTTTAAATACGTGATCGGCACTTTGCCTTTAGAAAAGCTAATTCTACACAAAGATTATATTTTGAAAAATAAACTCTTTATTGCTTTAACCGAAGATGCCGTAATTACGCCCGTTACAAATAAAGCAACTATTTTAGCCGGAGAAATTTTAGAAAAAGAATATGCAGGTAACTATTAAACATATCAATGAGGCGTTTGGTTTTGAGGCAGAGAACGAAACCGGTAAAAAGATCACCATGGATGCCAACGCTGCATTCGGCGGCAACAATCTGGGTTTTACGCCCATGCAATTATTAATTGCTGCCATTGGAGGCTGTAGCAGCATTGATATTGTCAGCATTCTAAAAAAACAAAAGCAAGACATAAAAAGCTTTGATATCAAAGTAGATGCCGATCGCGAACAGGGAAAAGAACCTTCGTTGTTTACAAACATCCATGTAAGTTATTTTCTTACAGGAGAAATCGATCCGGAAAAAGCTCAGCGTGCTGCAGATCTTTCCATTGAAAAATATTGTTCAGTCGCGAAGATCTTAGAAAAAACAGCAATCATTACCTATTCAGTTAAAGTAAATTAAGCATGCAACATCAAGAATCAAAATCAATACGTATACAAACAGAACGCACACAAAATAAAGAGCACAGCACCCCTTTATATTTAACCAGCAGTTTTGTTTTTGATACAGCCGAAGATCTGAAAGCAGCTTTTGCTGAAGAGAATGATGCCTACATCTACTCGCGTTATTCAAATCCTAATACCAACGAGTTCATTGATAAAATGTGCGAGCTCGAAAACACAGAAGCCGGTTTCGCCACCGCATCAGGCATGGCAGCTGTATTTGCCTCTTTAATTACCTTTTTAAATGCGGGAGATCATATCATTAGCTGCTCATCTGTATTTGGGGCCACACATACCATCCTGCACAAATATTTTCCAAAATGGGGTATCAGCTATTCATATTTCGATGCCAATCATCCCGAAGAGATTGAAAAACTAATTAAACCTAACACAAAGATCATTTTCCTAGAAACGCCTACTAATCCTGCTATCGAGGTGATCGACTTAGATGTGGTTGGTAAAATTGCAAAAAAACACAACTTACTTTTTATAGTAGACAATTGCTTTGCTACACCCATCCTGCAAAAGCCGGTTACCTACGGAGCAGACCTAGTTGTACATTCAGCTACCAAATACATCGATGGACAAGGGCGTGTATTGGGTGGTTGTGTATTAGGCAAAAAAGAATTGATCCACGAAATTTATTTATTCTCACGTGTCAGCGGCCCTGCCCTTTCTCCGTTTAATGCCTGGGTCTTATCAAAGAGTATAGAAACGCTTTCATTACGGGTTGAACGCCATTGCAGCAACGCTTTATTTGTTGCCGAAAATTTAGAAGGAAACAAAAACCTTGATTTTGTCCGTTATCCCTTCTTAAAATCTCATCCGCATTACAACATTGCAAAAAAACAAATGTCGGCCGGGGGAGGCATCATCACCTTCTCTTTAAAAGGTGGTTACGAAGCCGGGAAAATTTTTATGAATAATTTAAAGATGATCAAAATATCTCCCAATCTTGGAGATTCGCGAAGCATTGCCACACACCCCGCTTCATCTACACATTGCAAATTAAGCGAAGAAGAAAGGCTTACAGTAGGCATTACGCCCGGCTTGATACGTATTTCCGTTGGCCTGGAGAATCAGCAGGATATTTTGGATGATATTTTGCAGGCCTTAAATTAGCGTAGCTTTCATTGATAGGTTAATTGTAATTACGTACTACACTAATCTTCATACGAATGTCTTCCAGAGGCCTGTCGTGCGAATCCGTGTTTACCTCTGTAATTTTATCTACTACATCCATCCCCTGGAAAACCTCGCCAAAAACAGTGTAGTTACCATCCAGGTGAGGCGTTCCCCCTATTTTTTCATAGGCTTGTATTTGCGCCGGCGAAAAGGTGTAATGCCTGCTAAGCATATAAACCGGGTTAATTTTTTCATCCATCATTTTATCCAACACTATCAAACTATCGCTCATTTTGTTTGCCTTAAAGTATTTTTGTTTCTCTGCTGTCTCTTTAAAATCAGGTGTTTGCAATAAGCTGTCTTTTAAATGCGTGCGCAATTTTTTATTAATGCGATACTCATACGACAACAAATCTTTACTGGTTAAAGGCCCCCGCCCTTGTGTAATGTAAAACTGGCAACCCGATGAAGCATGCAGCGGGTTAACATCATCGCCGTCGCGCGCAGCGCAAAGCATACCGCGTTTATGAAACAAAGTGGGCGCAATCTCAGCCGGAATGGTATAATGAATGTCACTGTCGCCCAACACCACAAAACGTTTTGCGTGTTTAGAGCAAGGGTCTCCACCCTGTATCATAAAGCCGGCAATAGTCCGGTGAAACAATAAGCTATCGTAAAATCCCTGCCGGGCAAGCTTCAAAAAATTATCCCTGTGCAGGGGTGTTTGGTTACTCAGGCGTATTTTAATGTCTCCGAATTGCGTTTGGATAAGAACAATGGCCATCCGGCTGGTATCCTCCGCATTTTGGGCGTTCTGCGAAACAGTTTTCCCGCAAAAAAACAGGGCAAAAAGCGCAAAAAAAACAAAACTTTTTATTTTAATTAATTTTTTCATAACTTTGTTTGAAAGAGATACAAAGATGAAGAATTTTTACTCAATTATGTTTATCGCTTGTTTGAGCGTTTTAGTTTTTCAGGGAACATCTTGTAAAGGGCCTCAGCCCTGCAAAGGCACTGTAACTGTAATGGATAGCGTGGGTTCTCATACAATTGCCGGCGTAAATGTGCATTTATATGCAAACGTTACCACTAACGGAACTACTACCCAGGCAGATTTAGTTGTAGACGGCGTGACCGATGCAAACGGACAAGTAAGCTTTACCATCAAAAACCCTTGTATCTTAGATATTAAAGCTACTGTACCAAGCTGCACAACCAGCGCAACCTATCACAAATATTGTTTAGGAACGGGCATCATCAGGTTTGATGAAGGCGCAAGCAACACCAAAACGGTTAACATTAACCAATAATCAGGCAAGCCATCTTATTTTTTCAGCTAAAGGTTTATATAAAAATAAACCTGCTATCACGCCTGTTGAGTTAGCAATAAAATCAAGTATATCACCGCTTCGTTCAGAAAAAATAGTGTATTGCATCACTTCTAAACTGCCGCCATATGCGATGCAAAACAAAGCAGAAGCCCATTTATAATTCTTATAAAGAAAGCTGTTTTCAGCAAGATGGATCAAAGCACGGATCAGCAACAGCTCTTCAATAAAAAAAATACTGGCGTGTACAAACTTGTCAAATGATAACAACTCAAGCCAATTAACTTTAGGGATCGCTTTGCCCGGCATGCTGCACAAAATAAAGATCACGATAGTCCAGCTAATAAAAGGAATAGATTTTTTCACAAAGAAAGAAGATGCGTTTATAATTATGCTTTAGCGTAAAGTTCGTTTACCTTAGCCCAGTTAACCAAACTCCACCAGGCATTTATATAATCTGCACGTTTGTTCTGGTATTTCAAATAATAAGCATGCTCCCACACATCAAGCGCTAAAACAGGCGCGCCTTTTACCTCGGCAACCGGCATAAGCGGGTTATCCTGGTTAGGCGTGCTGGTAATTTTCAGCTTTTTGTTTTCCACTACAAGCCAGGCCCAGCCACTGCCAAAGCGTTTGGTAGCAGCTTCGTTAAATTGTTTTTTAAATTCATCCACAGAGCCAAAAGATGCCGTAATGGCTTCTGCAATTTTTCCGTCGGGGTTGTTCGCTTTATTATCTTTATTCTCGCGCATCAAAGTCCAGAACAAAGAATGATTATAATGCCCGCCCGCATTGTTGCGCACCGCTGCATCATACTGGTTAATATCCTTGCAGATCTCCTCCAACGAAGCGGGGTGTGGTTTTCCGGCCAAAGCCTTATTCAAATTAGTTACATAAGCCTGGTGATGCTTATCATGGTGCAACTCCATGGTTTGTTTATCAATAAAAGGCTCCAAAGCATCATAGGCATAAGGCAATGCAGGCAAAGTAAACTCGTCTGCCAAAAAATGCTCTTTGCTCAATTCCTCAATAGTTTCCAGTTTTTTAGCCGAAACAATGCTTGAAGCAAGCGTGCCAAGCGATAATAAAGCCGATTTTTTTAAGAAGTCTCTGCGTTCTGACATAACCTGAATTTTAGTGGAGATAAGTATCTCATCTCAAATTTACTTATTATTTAATGCGGTTGATTTTTAATAAAATAAATTAATGTTAAATAATGATTACGCTGCATTGCGTTGGGGATAGAACGAAAATCCTTTTATGGCAGCCCATAAAAGATTGAAGTGATAGCCCGCCCTTGTGATCAAGGGAACGCCCTGCAAATTTTACTGTAAAAATATGTTTACAAGTTTTTGCCCATAGCCGATACAGGCATTTTTCAATTTTTATTTTTGTAACAATGATTAAAAAAGCCTGCCTTTTATTTTGTTTGCTTGTAAACATAGTGTTTTACGCGCAGCCCCGTTTTGAGTATTGGGACACCGATAAAAAAAACGTGAAAACAGAAGACAACTACAGGCACGGCGTAGCAAACGGCCGCACCCTAAGCTATTTTAAAGATGGCAAAATAGCGCGTAGCGGCTGGTACAGAAGCGGCAAGCAAGACAGCACCTGGAAGTTTTTTTATGACGACGGAAAACCAAAAGCTGTTGAACATTATAAAAACGGGGTAAAGCAGGGCCACAACGTGTACTATTACAACAACGGAAAACTGGCACAGGAAACTGTTTTGAAAAACGACAGGCCTGACAGCATTTGGACTTCGTATTTTGAGAACGGAAACACACGCAGCCTGGAAAGCTTTAAATACGGCACCAAGCAGGGAGCCTGGAAATATTATTACGAAAATGGAAAACTGCAAAGCGATGGCTTTTTTGAAAACGATAAAAAGAACGGGCAGCTTATAAATTATTACACCAACGGAAACATACAAGAGCAGGAGAATTTTTGCAACGGCACACCCTGCGGCAAATGGGCCGAGTTTTATGAGAACGGGCAACAAAAAACCGAGAAAGAATTTAAAGACAGCGTAGAGTATTTAATGAGCCTTTGGAATGAAGACCACAAGCAGCTTATTGTAAACGGCAATGGCATGCTCGTGCTTATGTCTGATAAGGGCAAGCTGCGCGGAAACGGACTCTACCAAAACGGCTTGCGCAATGGCATGTGGAAATTCTATTACCCAAACGGCGCATTGGAATATACCACCACCTACGATCAGGGCAAAATCAATGGGCCATACAAAGCCTATTTCCAGGATGGAACAATAAAATCTGCCGGCAAATATATTGAAAGCAAAAAAGACAGCCTGTGGAGCTTTTACCGCGCCAATGGCGGCATTGAGATGCAGGGCACCTTTAAAAACAATTTACGCGAAGGCCAGTGGACCTACTTTTTTGAAGACGGAAAAAAAGAAAGCGAAGGCGATTTTGCCGATGATAAACAAAACGGCACCTGGAAATACTGGTACAAAACCGGAGAACTTTGGAAGCAGGGCGTTTTTGCAAACAACATAAAAAATGGCTTATGGACAACCTTCTTTGAAAACGGAAAAAAATTGCAGGAAGGCAATTATGTAAACGATAAAGAAGAAGGCGAATGGCAGGCCTGGTGGAAAAACGGTGAACCAAAAGACAAAGGTTCGTTTACAAAAGGTGTTACAACAGGCCTGTGGCAAGGCTTTTACAGCAACGGAAAACCAAACTACCTGGGCAATTATAAAGACGGCAAAAAGAACGGCAAGTGGCAATACTGGTTCGAGAAAAATGGCAAGCCCAAAGAAATTTCAACCTATATCATGGGCTTTAAACACGGCGCATTCATTCAATACACCGAAAATAATTTTATCGATACCAAAGGTAAATACCGCAAAGGCAAGCAAACAGGCACCTGGCAGTATTATTACGAAACAGGCGGAATACAACGCGAGCAGCATTTTAAGAATGGGCACTTGTCAGGCAAAAGCACAACTTGGCAAATAAACGGAAAACTGCAAAGCATTATGAATTATAAAATTGTCAACGATTCCCGCAAAGGCCATGAACAAAGTGTACCCGACGGAACATGGATCTTTTTTGACAAGAACGGCGCAGAGATCAGCCGCATACAATACAAAAACGGCAAACGGGTAAATTAAACCCTGCCACATCGTAGCATTTAAGCGCTGGACTTTTCATTTGCCGGTTACAGCAAAACAATTTTAGTATCTTTATCATCAATCATTTATATGAAAAAAATAATCCTGATTTTATCAATAGGCTTTGCCTTTATCTCGTGTAAAAAAAATTCAGGCACAACAAGTGGCGCTGGTGTTAGTACCACAACCAACAGCAATATTTATCCGTCAAACGCTACCGACTTTTACGGTTTTTTATCTCTCACAAAAAATCAAAACATCAATCTCTCTCCCAATAACCCTCATATAGTATACACAAATTATGCCGCCAATGCGGTGTTCAATTCAAGCCCGTTACCCATTAACTTTTATAACGTACCCCATCTTGCCGTAGATTCTGTTTTTTTTAATAATACATTTTGCCCAATTGATACATTCGATAACTCTTATAATTCCGGCTCAGCCGATTCTTTATGCAACTGGCGTATAGTGGGCAACAATAGTATACACTCATTTAATTTCACTAAAAACAACGGCATGGCTATTTACACGGGCTATAATTTGCTACCCGACACAATAGACCATACACAACCCATTACACTTCCCATACACATAGCTAATGCCGACGACGTTGTTGTTATACTTAATATGAATGGTACAGGTCCTATAGACACCCTTAAGCCCGGGGCAACATCGGCAGCTTTTTCTACAACACAAATGAGTATCGGGCATACAGGTATGGGCAGCATACTAATACAAAATTCAAATTACTACGCAGAAAACGTATACGGTAAACCTATGCAGTTTGCTTTTTTTCTATATTTCGAAAAACAGGTGTATTTCAAATAATTATTTCCTGAGGTTTAAAAATAACTTCGGTCCAGCCTTATTTTTTGGTTCTTTAAAGATTATTTCTACTTCTTTAAACATATTTTCTCGCTCTTCAATCATTTTTTGTCTCTTTTGCTACATTATTTTCACTTTTTTAAACACATTTTGTAGTTTTTACAATATACTTTTAACTTTTTAAAATATACTTTCAATTTATTACAATATAATTTCTAATTCTTAAAGCATATTTCTAAGTTTTTTAATATATATTTTCACTTTTTACAAATACATATCCAATTCCTTCAATATGATCCCAATATCTTTAGCATAAAAGCAAAAACCCCCTTAGTTTTTACCTAAGAGGGTTCCAATAAATGTTATTTTAGATTATTTGTTATCTCGCAAACCTAAAACTGCTGCCCAAAAAGCGCGCATTATTTCCAAGCTGCTCTTCAATGCGCAATAACTGGTTGTATTTAGCAACCCTGTCGCTGCGGGAAGCCGAACCCGTTTTAATTTGTCCGCAGCTTAAAGCAACAGCCAGGTCAGCAATAGTTGTATCTTCTGTTTCACCGCTGCGGTGGCTCATTACCGATGTATAACCATGCGTTTGTGCCAATTGCACAGCCTCAATAGTTTCGCTAAGCGTACCGATCTGGTTTACCTTCACCAAAATAGAATTAGCAACCCCTTTATTAATACCTTCCACCAAACGGTTCACATTCGTAACAAAAAGATCATCGCCCACTAATTGCACATCATTGCCTATACGGTCGCTGATGCCTTTCCAGCCGTCCCAATCATCTTCTGCAAACCCATCTTCAATAGAAACAATAGGATATTTTTTAGCCCAATCAGCCCAATAATCAACCATTTGGGCAGAAGTCAATTCATCGCCCGTAGATTTTTTAAACTTGTATATTTTCTTTTCCGCATCATAAAACTCAGATGCAGCAGCATCCATGGCAATGCAAATATCTTCGCCCGGCCTGTAGCCAGCAGTTTCAATTGCCTGGATCACATATTTCAAAGCCTCTTCATTCGATTTAATATTTGGTGCAAAGCCACCCTCATCACCCACATTGGTTGATAAACCTTGCTTTTTAAGCACCGCTTTTAAATGATGAAAAACCTCGGTGCCCATGCGCAAAGCATCCGAAAAACTCTCGGCGCCAATAGGCATCACCATAAACTCCTGGAAATCTATTCCATTATCCGCATGCGCGCCGCCGTTTAAAATATTCATCATCGGTATTGGCAGCAAATTAGCATTAACTCCGCCAATGTACCTGTATAAAGGCTGTTTCAACTCCTCAGCAGCAGCTCTCGCAACTGCCAGCGAAACACCTAAAATAGCATTCGCACCAATATTAGCTTTATTTTCAGTGCCGTCGATCTCAAGCATTTTATCATCAATGCCATTCTGATCAAAGATGTGCATACCTTTTAATTGCTCAAGCAAAATGGTGTTTACTTTTTCTACCGCCTTATGCACGGTTTTACCAAGATATTGAGTTTTATCGTTATCACGTAATTCAACAGCTTCATGGCTCCCGGTTGATGCCCCCGATGGAACAGCAGCCCTGCCCATGGTACCGCTATCGGTATAAACATCTACTTCTACAGTTGGATTGCCGCGAGAATCAAGGATCTGGCGCGCATTAATGTGATATATATATGACATAATATGTTAAGATTATGCGCGCAAATATAAAGCTTATTTCGGAAGAAAATGTGGAGCATATTTTCTCATTTCAACGAAAAAGAAAGAAGTATCTAGTTAATTTATTTTAAAAATAAATCCTGCAATTACAGTAGATTGCTTTTCCTGCTAAAATGAAACAGCAAAAACAAAAACGTGGCAACCAGCATAAAAGCTATCGTTTGGTGCAATACTCCCAGCAAAACAGGTACCATATAAAGCAGGGTAAAAATGCCTAAAAGCACCTGCAGGGTGGTTAAATAAACCAGCCAGGTAACCCCCTGGTATTGCGGCTTGCTTAGTTGCAGCTTGTTCGAACGCATCCAAATGCCAACAATCAAAACAACAACAACCCAGGCAAACGTGCGGTGCACAAACTGAACCCCCGCAGGGTTAGCCGTAAAATTATAGATAAAAGAATTGCTTATTAAAATAGTATCATCCGGAAACCAGCTGTCAGCCATTTTGGGCCAGGTTGGATAGATCAGCCCTGCTTTTAAGCCTGCAACAAATGCACCAAATATTACCTGGAAAATCAATGCCGCAAACGTGATCAAAGTCAGTGTAAACAACTTCTTCCCCGAATTAACTTCTTGTTTTTCGATAGGCTTTTCATAAATAATTTCAAGGGCAAACCAAAAGGTAAAAGCAAAAGCCGTAAGCGCCGTAATCAAGTGTATGGCTAATCTGTAATGGCTCACATTTGGATTCTTCACCAAACCGCTTTTCACCATCCACCAGCCTACAAGACCCTGCAGGGCCCCTACTCCTACTAAAATAAGACTACGAAATAAAATTTTTGGTGTAAACTTTTTAGTTACAAAAAAATACACAAAGCCGGCGCCAAAAACCAGGCCGGTAAACATACCAATAAACCGGTGCGTCCACTCCCACCAAAAAATATTTTTGTACTCGTCCAATTGCATAGAACTGTTGATGATTTTAAACTCGGGGCTTTGCTGGTATCTTGTAAAATGATCCATCCAGCTTTGCTCGTTTAATGGCGGCACTACCCCCATTACGCTCCAATCGGTTATAGACAAGCCCGAATGTGTAAGCCTGGTGATACAGCCAACCACAAGCATTACATAAACCAAAACACAACCGGTTAAAAGCCAGTAGATAATTTGTTTGTGCGGATTATTTTTTATCATCCTGTAAAAATTACCGGCAAAGGTACATAAGGAATGTGTGTAAATAATATAATTTAGCAACAAATTATAGAATGAATTTTATTTTACCATTTCCTGTAAAAAAGTTTACTGCACAGGTAAATATACAAGAGCCTGTTTTATTGCTGGGTTCCTGCTTTGCCGAGGAAATCGGGTTAAAACTTACCGAACGGAAGTTCAATGCCCTTGTAAACCCGCATGGCATATTATATAATCCACTAAGCATTTGCAACGCCATTACAGATTGTATAGAGGATAAGGAATATGGGCGACAAGACATTTTTTTGCATGACGAACTTTGGCGCAGCTTTCAGCATCATAGTAAATTCTCCGATACAAACCCCGGTCAATGCTTAGAGAATATCAATCGTGAGATAACAGCTGCGCATCAGCAATTGAAGAACGCCAAATGGCTTATGATAACTTTTGGAAGTGCTTTTGCCTACACGCATAACAATAATATGGTTGTTGCCAATTGCTATAAGCTGCCTTCTGCTCAATTTAAAAAAGTGCTTCTGCCTAAAGAAGAAATTGTGGCCGAATGGCAAAAGCAGGTCAATATTTTGAAAGCATTTAACCCCCAATTACAAATCATATTTACAGTAAGCCCGGTGCGTTATGTGCGCGACGGCATCATAGAAAACAACCGGAGCAAAGGCATTTTATCAGACGCCGTTCATACGTTAACAGAGCAAAACACAAACTGCTTTTATTTTCCTGCTTATGAAATTGTAATAGATGAATTGCGGGATTATCGCTTCTTTAAAGAAGACCTGGTGCATCCAAACCATGTAGCCATAAACTATGTGTGGCAAAAGTTTATAGATACTGTTTGTGATGATGAGACAAAAAACTTTATCTCAGATTACGAGCCCATACTAAAAAGCCTCCAGCACAGAGATCTACAAAGCGACACAAATGCCTCTTTAAAATTCAAAAACCAGTTAAAAGAAAAACAATCAGCACTCGCCAAAAAATATCCTTTTCTTATTTTTTAAGGTACGTTCTTTTTATCAACAAACACGGCATTTTTATACAAAAAGTAAAGGCGGTCTCTTATCAATAATTATTTTTACAAAAAAAATTCTATGTCAGATATCAATCAACTTACCGATCTTTGTAAACAAGTAAGGCGCGATATTGTTCGCATGGTTCACCAGGTGGCATCCGGTCACCCGGGCGGTTCTCTTGGCTGCACAGAATACCTGGTTGCCTTGTATGGTTCGGTTATGAATCATAATCCGCAAAAATTTACCATGGATGGACATAACGAAGATCTGTTCTTTCTTTCCAATGGCCATATTTCCCCTGTTTTTTATAGTGTTTTAGCGCGCACAGGTTATTTTCCGGTAAAAGAACTAAATACCTTCCGCAAATTAAATACACGCCTGCAGGGACATCCAACTACACACGAAGGCTTGCCGGGGGTGCGTGTTGCATCCGGATCGTTGGGGCAAGGCATGAGTGTTGCCATTGGAGCAGCCATTTCTAAAAAATTAAATAAAGAAAATAACATTGTTTATTGCCTGCATGGCGACGGCGAACTACAAGAGGGGCAAATTTGGGAAGCAGCTATGTATGCAGCTGCGCATAAAGTAGATAACTTAATTGCTACGATAGATTATAACGGCCGCCAGATTGACGGCGATGTTGATAATGTACTTCCTTTAGGAAACCTGAAAGCTAAATTTGAAGCATTTGGCTGGCACGTTTTAGAAATTAATAATGGCAACGATTTGCAGGAAGTTATTAATGGACTGAATCTTGCCAAAACATTTGTCGGAAAAGGCAAGCCCATTATGAACATTATGAAAACTGAAATGGGCAACGGTGTAGATTATATGATGGGCACCCATAAATGGCATGGCAGTGCGCCAAACGACGAGCAATTGGCGAAAGCTCTTGCCCAGTTGGTACCTGAAACCGAAGCTGATTATTAGTCTTTTTGCAAATAAAGAGGCTTATAATTGCTTCTTAATTTTAATATAGCGCATGAACGTTTTAATATTAGGCAACGGCGGCAGAGAACACGCTTTTGCACATAAAATATCTCAAAGTAAAAAATTAGAAAATTTATTTATTGCTCCCGGCAACGCGGGCACCTCGCTTTGCGGAACCAATGTAGATATGGCAGCTACAGATTTTGAAGCTATTAAAGAATTTGTGTGGCAAAAAAATATCGACATGGTTGTGGTTGGCCCTGAAGATCCCTTAGTGAAAGGCATTTACGATTTTTTTAAGAACGATGATGTGCTAAAAGATGTGGCTATCATAGGCCCTTCAAAAGCAGGCGCTCAATTAGAAGGTAGCAAAGATTTTTCCAAAGAGTTCATGATCCGCCATCATATACCAACAGCACGCTACCAGACATTTACCAAAGATACTTTACAGGAAGGATTAAAATTTTTAGAAACTCTAAACCCGCCTTACGTTTTAAAAGCCGACGGATTAGCTGCCGGCAAAGGAGTTGTGATACCGGATACTTTAGAAGAAGCAAAAAAAGAGCTCACTGAAATGCTAGCCAATGCAAAATTCGGAAACGCATCTGCTAAAGTTGTGATAGAAGAATTTTTAAAAGGAATTGAGCTTTCGGTTTTTGTTTTAACGGACGGAAAAAATTATAAAATTCTTCCAGCAGCAAAAGACTATAAACGTATTGGCGAAGGCGATATTGGCTTAAACACCGGTGGAATGGGGGCCGTGAGCCCTGTGCCATTTGCCGATGCTGATTTTATTAAAAAAGTAGAAGAGCGCGTTGCCATACCAACTCTGAAAGGTCTGCAGCAGGAAGGTATTATTTATAAAGGATTTATTTTTATCGGCTTAATGAATTGCGGTGGAGAACCATACGTCATTGAATACAATTGCCGTATGGGCGACCCGGAAACAGAGGTTGTTATTCCAAGAATAAAAACTGATTTACTTGAGTTATTTGAAGCTGTTGCAAGCGAGAATTTACAAAACGTACAATTGGATATTGACGAACGCGTTGCCTCTACTGTAATGCTGGTTTCGGGTGGATACCCCGAAAATTATGAAAAAAATAAGATCATTTCCGGGTTAGATAAAACCCATGATAGCATTGTTTTTCATGCTGGCACAAAACTTGAAAATGACAGTGTGCTGACAAACGGGGGAAGAGTGATTGCAATTACTTCCTTTGGAAACAGCATGCAGGAAGCTATTTCAAAAAGCATGAAAAATGCGGAAATAATTTCCTACGATAAAAAGAACTACAGAAAAGATATTGGACAGGATTTAATTGCGCTTGAAAAAAATAAATCATAATGGATTTCAATATTGATATAAAAGAAATAGCCACCGTAACCATGGTTTTGTTTGCGGTAATAGACGTGGTAGGATCTGTACCCGTGATTATTAACTTACGCCAAAGCACAGGCGAATTGCAATCAGGAAAAGCCTCCCTGGTTTCATTAGCCATTATGGTTGTTTTTTTATTTGCCGGCGAATCCATTCTTCAATTAATAGGCCTTACGGTAAATGATTTCGCTATTGCCGGCTCATTAGTTATATTTTTTATTGCCCTTGAAATGATCTTGGGAATACGCCTGTATAAAGAAGAAGTAACCTCAACGGCCTCTGTGGTTCCACTGGCCTTTCCATTAATTGCGGGTACAGGCACACTTACTACCTTACTTTCCATGCGAGCTCAATACCATACCATTTCTTTATTGATTGGTATTGTAATTAATGTTGTTGTTGTTTACCTGGTTCTAAAGAATGTGAAACATTTAGAACGCATTTTAGGTGTTGGCGGCGTAGCTATCCTGCGCAAAGTATTCGGAATTATTTTATTGGCCATTGCCGTAAAAATTTTCCGTACAAATTCGGGTATTTAATTTTGAGCGACCTTATTCATATTTATACAGACGGTGCTGCCAGCGGAAATCCCGGGCCCGGTGGGTATGGCGTAGTAATGTTGTATAAAGAAAAACGCAAGGAGCTTAGCGAAGGGTTTAAATATACCACCAATAACCGCATGGAATTAATGGCAGTTATTGTTGCCTTAGAACATTTAAAGAACGAGGGCAGTAACGTGGTTGTTTATTCCGATTCAAAATATGTAGTAGATTCCATTGAAAAAAAATGGCTACAGGGCTGGGTTAAAAAAAACTTTAAAGACGTGAAGAATGTTGATTTGTGGTTGCGGTTTTTAGCGCTTTATAAAAAGCATCACGTAAAATTTAAGTGGGTAAAAGGTCATGCCGAAAACATAGAAAATAACCGTTGCGATGTGATGGCTGTAGAAGCATACAAACAGCCAAACCTAAAGCCCGACGCAGGTTATGAGCTAATCAGGAAAAGCCTGCTTTAATTATTGGGTGGAGGCGGAGGCCCTTTCCTACCTGGAGGTGCAGCCATTCTTTTTAAAACTTCCTGTATGATCTCATCAAATATTACTTTTTGTTTTTCGTTACAAAGCATTCTTACCTTCTGAAAGTGATCAAAAGTTACTAATTCAATTTGCGTTTGATTATCGGCAATCTCCCGCGCAAACTTATGCACGTTAACCGTGTCAGGCTTTTCATTTTTTAATTGATCAAAAAACAGCTGATGCAACTCTTTGCCTGCCTCTCTTAATGAATCAACAGTTTCACGGTGAGCCTTTTTTAATTTTTCAAATTCCTTCAATTGTTGGGCAGAAAACTTTAGCTGTTCTATTAAAAAATCTGCTGCTTTTTCCCCGTTAGGAGGTCGGCGCATTTCTTCGTGCAAAGGCGCATTTTGTTTCAACCAAATGCTTGCCAAAAGAAATATGTTTAACGCAGCAAGTAGTATTACTGCCCATTTCCAAAATTTTAACTGAGAATTGTTTTGCATGCAATCAGTAATTAGTAGTTTCTGTTAAGCCCATTTCTTTGGATAAAGCGGCATATCCCTGTTCTTTTTGTTGAAGGGGCTTATCTTTTTGTGTATATATAAATGAAACGATATTGATCGTCACAACAAAAGTCGCTGCCAGGGCCCAGGTTTTAAAAAATGATGTTTCCTGCATTTCATCACTTTCTTTTTGTTCTATTTTGAAAGCAATTTTCTCAAACAAAAACGGACTGGCTTCCACAGGGTTCATTCCTTTGGTGCTTTGCATCACTTCATTTATCCAGTTTTCTTTTTCCATTTGTTTTGTATTTAGACGTTTATTTTTGTTCATTCCTTCGCTCGGGATAGTGTTTTTCAAGCTCTTTGCGCAAATTGGCTTTTGCCCTCTGCAGTAGCGATTCTACAGCCTTTACAGAGCTTTGCATAATTTCAGCAATTTCTTTTTGAGGCAATTCTTCTATGTGCCAGAGTATAAAGGCAGTTTTTTGATTTTCGGGTAACTGCTCAATTGCCCGGAATAAAAAACGCGCTTTTTCTTTTTTTTCCAGTTCAATTCCCGGGTGGTCGAAATGAGAAATCTCATGCAAAATCTCGCCTGTTTCCGGGTGGAATAAATTTGTGATAAAGCCAAATCGTTTCTGGCGCTTTTTTGCCCGGAGATGATCCAGGCATTTATTAACCGTTATGCGATAGATCCAGGTCGAAACACTTGACTGCTCTTTAAATTTTGCAAGCGATTGGTAAACCTCTACAAAAACGTCCTGGGTAATATCCTCAGCTTCTTCGCGGTGCTGCAAAAAATGTAAGGCTGTATTAAACACCAGGTTCTTGTATGTTTCTACAAGCTGCTGTAAATTATATTCGTTGGGTTTGTCGTTCACAACTAATTCTCAGAAACTAATGTAAATAAAAAAGCGGGCATTAAACCCGCTTCTTCATTTATGTTTTAAAGTTTGTTATGCTTTTGCTTTTGCTGCGGCAATTTTTGCTTTAATATTTTCGGTTGTCATAGAATCCGGCCTTTCAATCGGGTGGCCTAAAGCTCTGTCCCAAACTAAACTTGCCATAACACCTAATGCACGCGATACACCAAACAATACAGTATAAAAATCATATTCATGTATACCATAATGGGCTAACAATGCACCAGAGTGAGCATCTACGTTAGGCCAAGGGTTTTTAATTTTCCCTGTCGATTCTAAAATAGGAGGCGCCACTTTGTAGATCATTTGTACGATCTCACAAATATCATCGTGCTTAATATAATTTTTATAAAAATCCTGTTGTGCTGTAAAACGAGGGTCTGTTTTGCGTAATACTGCGTGTCCGTATCCGGGAACAACTTTTCCTTCTGCCAAGGTTTTTTTAATGTACTCTGCTATCTGATCTTCAGTTGGCAAGCCGCCACCTAAATTTTCTTTCAATTCCATAATCCAGTTCAACACTTCCTGGTTGGCCAAACCGTGCAAAGGGCCCGCTAAACCGGTCATACCTGAGCAGAATGAAAGATAAGGATCGCTTAAAGCACTACCTACTAAGTGAGTTGCATGCGCTGATACGTTTCCACCTTCATGGTCAGCATGAATGGTCATGTATAAACGAAATAAACGTTTCACATCAAAATCTTCATAACCCATCATGTGTGCAAGGTTCGCTGCCCAATCTAATTTATGATCCGGTTCGATGTGGACGTTATTTTTATATTTACGACGGTAGATATAGGCTGCAATGCGAGGAAGGCGCGCAATCAAATTCATGGCGTCTTCGTAGCAATAATCCCAATATTCTTTTTTATTGATGCCTTTTGCATAGGCTTTAGCAAATACTGATTCAGTTTGCAAAGCAAGAATAGCTGTGCAATATTGCGTCATTGGGTGTGCATCAACAGGCAATGCATCAATCACGTCAAACACGTGTTTTGGTACCACGCTGCGTTTTTGCCATTCGTTGGTAATAAAAGTTACATCATCGTTAGAAGGCAACTCACCAACCAGCATTAAATGAAAGATTCCTTCCGGTAATGGTTCTGTACCGCCCGGAGCTTTTGGTAATTGTTTGCGCAATTCAGGAATTGAATAGCCACGGAAACGGATACCTTCTTCAGGATCTAACTTAGAGGTTTCGGTAACCATACCTTTCATGCCTTTCATGCCTTGGTATACTTGGGCTACGGTAAATTCACCAAGGACTAAATCGCCGTTGGTTTTAATAATATCTTTAATCTCTGCTGCAAGCGGGGTTGCTTTACTTTGAAATTTTTCTTTTAACTTATCCATTATCTGCTATTTTTAAAAAGCATATAAATTTAATTGGTTTTTATATACAATGTGTTATTTAATTGAAATTAATTTATTAACGCATAGGCACTTCCATCAGCAATACCTCAGCGTTTGAACTTGCTTTAACGGTTACTGTTTCTGTGCCTACAAGGCCTATTCCATCACGTTTTGTTAATGGGTTATTATTCACGCTCACGTCTCCTTCAATTACAAAAATATAAACGCCATTATCCTTTAGGTTTAATTTATGTGTTAATTCTTTGCCTTCATCTAAGTTGGTAAGATAAAACCAGGCATTTTGATGTATCCATAATCCGGCGTCATTTTCGTTCGGAGATATGATCTGCTGCCAGTTGTTCTTTCTATCAGCAAGGTTCAAAGAAATTTGCCCGTAGCGCGGCGTTACATTCTCTTTATTGGGAAACAACCAGATCTGTAATAATTTGCACTCCTTGTCCTTATTATGATTTTTTTCGCTGTGGCTAATGCCCGTTCCGGCACTCATTACCTGTATATCCCCCTGCTTAATAACCGACGAATTGCCCATGCTGTCCTTATGCTCCAGGTCGCCTGAAAGAGGAATGGTAATAATCTCCATATTGTCATGCGGATGAGTGCCAAATCCCATCCCTCCGGCAATAATATCATCGTTTAAAACACGTAAAACACCGAAATGTACTCTATCCTCATTATAATAGCTCGCAAAGCTAAATGTGTGGTGTGCATTTAACCAGCCGTGGTTTGCGTGTCCGCGGGTATTGGCTTTGTGAATGCTTACTTTTTCCATGGTCAATTATTTCTGTAAAGGTAGGACTTATATAAATAAAAAAGCCGCTCCAATTGCTTGAAGCGGCTTTAATTTTTAGTTAATAAATTATTGAATGATAATCTTTTTAACTGTTTTGTTATTGTTGCTATCAGTAATGTTAGCGTAGTAAATACCTTTCGCTAAGTTTGATAAATCAACACTTAAAACGGTATTAGTTACATTGTTTTCAGCTTTAGTATAAACAACCTGGCCTAACATATTTACAATAGTAAAGTTTAAGTTAGTTGCTTCAGCTAGTGTAACTGCGAAGTTAAACTGACCGCTGTTAGGATTTGGGAATAAAGTAATACCATTACCTAATTGATTTGTTTCTATACCTGTTGTAGTAGCAGGGCAAACAATTGGAACTATCGCAAAACTTGGATTTATTCCAAATGCCGCTCCATTATACCAGGTAGTTGAAGAGCTAGATTTATATTTTACACAACCTGTTGCAGTTGATTGAGTTGTACCCGAGTTAGACCAAACTACGATAGTATCTGCAGTTACGGCTGTTGGAGTAGTAACAGTTAATGCAAAGCCACCAGCAGGCATTGTTACAGGAGTTGTAAACATAACAGGATAAGCTGTCATATAACCTGTGTAATCAAACAAGGTATTTCCGGCATAATCAACACCGGCTGTAGTTGCATGGCTAACAATCGAAGCAATACTTACCGTCTGTGTTGCACTTGAAGTTGCATTCGGAACTGTTCCATAAGTACTGGTAGTTGTACCGGTCATTGCAACAGTAATAGTACCGGTTGTACCTTTTGTTCCAATATTGTTTGCAACATCGCGATAGAATAAAATCATTGCACCTTTAACTTGCGTAACGTTAGTTGGAAAACTTGATGAAACATAAACTTCACCAAGAGCCTGAGCTGTCATAGTAGGTACGGTAGGAGTTGCAGAATTTGTTGCTACTGCGCCGCTACCTGATAAATAACCTTTAGTTACTGTATAAAAGGTTAATGAATCCGTAGATAACATGTTAGACAATGTATCGCAAGAAGAAGTAGTACAAGATGTTACAGTTACCACATGAGATACTGAATTTGAACCGGCTGAGTTAGAAACTGCGTCAGTTACAGTATAAGTACCTGCTGCAGGGAAAGTGATACCAGGATTGGCAACTGTGCTGCTTGTTAATGTTACACCGGTGTTTGGATTAACACTCCAGGCCCATGATGTTGGAGGGCCTGATGATGCATCTGTAAAAGTAACAGATACGTTTGAACAGATTGAAGAAGGAGGTGTAAACGCAGCTGTTGGTGTACTTACTGTTAAGCCCGCGCATACGTTAGCCGAATTAGCCGCAGGACCGCTTCTGTATGGTGAAGTAGCGATTGAAGCAAGCATACGGTTTTTTTGCTCAGTAGTAAACATCCATAAAGCGCAATCATCGCTATAATCCATAAAGTCCATATACATTTCTCCATTAGGAGAGTTGCTTGGCGCACTTGTACAAGTACCTGAGTGATACGGATAACCTACGTTACAGTTAACATAGTTTGCTGCAGCGGCAGGAGGAGTATCATTGCAATAGTCATTAGCACAAGTACCATCACCCCAGATATGGCGTAAACCAAAATAGTGGCCAGATTCGTGAGTTAGCGTTCTTCCGTATTGATAAGGCGCTGCAGCAGCACCTACGTTTCCTAAACCTTGGTAGCTCATCCAAACACCGTCAGTTGTTGTTACGTTACTAACAGTCATTCCATAACTTCCTGTTGCTGTTCCTGCATTTTCGCTGCTTGATACAGAACCTGAACCTGTTAGAGCTGCAGGTGGAAAAGTAGCATAACCTAATAAGCCGGATGTACCTCCATCACTTACCCAAACGTTGAAATATTTGGTAGGATCCCAGATAGTAGCCGGTTTAATAGTGTTATCAAATAAGCTTTGTACGTTGCTAGAAGTAGATGGTTTTGTAGCTCCTGAAATAGAGCTATAAAGAACGCGATCAATACCTGGTTCAGCTAACGTTGTTCCTGAAGCATTTTTAGTAGCTAAACAAAAATAAATGCCGCAATTAGCAATAGCAATACTTCCGTTAGATGCTAAACTTGCAGGATTTAAACTATAACTACCGCTCGAATATGCGTGTGCATACTGATAAAAAGCAGGTTGGCCGCTATAAGTCATAGAAGCATACATGCTATTATTATAACCTGTACCGTTATAATCTGCATTTAAAATAGGTATTTGTGAATTTACCTGGGCTTGTGATACGTTATGTCCTGTACCCACAGCTTCACCTTCGTGAATAATGTGGAATATAATAGGAATAGTATAAGTAGTAGCCGTAGTTCTGTTTGCAAGCATATCAGCGTTGTGCTGCTCTACCATTTTGTTAAAAGCTTCATCCCACTCCTTACTTGGCGTTGGTGTAGCACAACCACGATTTAGTTTTTGTCCGCTTTTTACATCAGGCGTTGAAAAATCAGTTCTTTCAGCTGCTTGCTGGTCTTTGCTTTTAAAGCTTTTCTTTGCAGGCTTTTGTAAATTAAGCCCTTGAGCCATTACACCCGCGCTAAGCAGAGCAAAAGCTGTTGTTGTTAATATTAGTTTTTTCATTTGTTTTTGGTTAGTAGTTTTGATTGTGCAATTGTATTAAATATTTCTCCAAAAACAAATTATTAAAAAAAAAAAGAGGTAAAGGGGCGTTTTATTTAACAGAACAGGGCAAAAAAGCTCAGAATAAACTCAGAATGTTTCAAAAACCCTTCATAACAAAGGAAAATACTACCTTTATGCTTTAAATATCTATCATGGAAAGCATCAGGCAAAGCAAAGTAGGCAAATTAGTACAAAAAGAACTGGCCGAAATTTTTAGAAGCGAAGCACGTAACCTGTTTGGAGGCGCATTTATAACCGTTACCGTAGTACGCCTCACCCCCGATATGGGCCTTGCAAAAGTTTACCTTAGCATTATGGATAAAAACAAAGAAAATATACTGAAAACCGTTACCGAACATGCCGGCGAGATCCGTTACCGGTTGGGCAACTTAGTTGGCAAACAACTACGCATCGTTCCGGCTTTGGCCTTTTATATAGATGACTCATTAGACTACGCCATGCGAATAGAAGACCTCCTAAAAAAATAATACTTGAATGTTGCCCTCTACATAGCGCGCAGGTATTTTGTAGCCAAAAAATCAACCAATGCTATAACCATCATCAGCTGGATCTCCGTATTGGCCATCGCAGTAGGCACAAGCGCGCTCATTATAATTCTTTCCGGGATGAATGGCCTTACCGGATTGGTACAAACCCTCTACAACTCCTTCAACCCCGATATCAAAATCACGGCCGTAAGCGGAAAAGTTTTCACCGCAGATAGCGCATTTGTCATGCAACTCAAAAACATAAACGGAGTATCCTACATAAGCAAAACCTTAGACGATAACATGCTGCTTAAATTCAACGACCAGCTTCAGATCACCCATATAAAAGGCGTCGACGAAAATTTTACCAACGTTACCCGTTTCGATACCCTTGTAGTAGAAGGCAATTACCTTTCCCTGCAAAAAAACAACCAGCTTGTTTTAGGAAAAGGCGTAGCCTACCGTTTAGGCATTGGCTTAAGCAACCTATTTACCCCCGTTAGCGTTTTTTGCCCTAAAAGAGGAACCTCCACAAGCATAAACCCCGAAGACGCCTTTAATGAAGAAAAATGCAACTCAACCGGTTTTTTTTCCATTAACGACGATTTTGATTTCACCTACGGCTTAATGAGTTATGAAACAGCACGCGAGCTCCTTCAATACCCCAAAAACAAAGTTACCGCCTTAGAAATTGCATTACTGCCCAACGCAAATACCGATGCCGTGCAAAAAGAGATAGAAAAAATGGCAGGCAATAAATTCCGGGTAAAAAACAAATACCAGCAAAACGACGTGCTCTTTAAAACGCTGAAAACCGAAAAACTCTGGACCTTTATCATCCTTGCCTTTGTACTACTAATAGCAACGTTTAATATCATCGGCGCATTAACCATGCTTATTATAGAAAAGAAAAAAGACATACAAACCCTTTCTGCCATGGGAGCCGACGTAAGCCTGGTACAAAAAATATTTATGACAGAAGGATTAATGATCATTTTTATCGGGGCCGCAATAGGCATTTTAATAGGTTATATTTTATGCTTACTGCAACAACACTACGGTTTCGTAACATTTGACGAAGGCTATATCGTAAACGCCTATCCGATAGAAGTGCGCTTCAGCGATTTTGTATTAATTATGTCCACCGTTTTATGCGCAGGCTTTATAGCCGCCATATATCCCATCCGCGTATTTACCAGGCAAGATTTACGGGCAGAATAAACATGCCGTCCGCCTAAAACAACCTTCATTTGCTTATACAAAACCATCGGCAAATTACAATCTGTCAGCAACAAGTTACGCTTTGTCATGGTAAAGTTACGCAGAGCCATGATCCACTTACGCACTGACTTTAGCAAACTACGCAGGAGGCTTAGCGCGTTACGCATTAACCTTAGCAACTTACGCACAGGCATTAGCTACCTACGCAATAGCCTTAGCCGGTTACGCAGAGGTTTTAGCAAGTTACGCAATAGCTTTAGCTACCTTCGCAAAGCCTTTAGCCAGTTACGCACTGACCTTAGCAACTTACGCAATAGCTTTAGCGCACCTGGCTTTAATGCCCGCAAACTCAAATATCCCGGTTAAACCCAAAAATTCCCCCTTTTAGAGGATAATAATATCCTTAGCTCCCAATTATTTTTGATGAAATAAATCAAACTAAAGATCATGAAAAGAACATTCGTACTTGTAGCATCCGTTATGGTTGTAACCCTAATCAGTTTTGCCTGTAAAAAAAGCACTTCAACCGATCCTGTAACCAACACAACCACATCAACAACCGGCACAAGCAATACGCCAACTTCAACCTATTCGGTAAACGGTGTAGCCCAAACCGGCAACCTCACACTGGTAAAAGGCCCATCAACCAGTCCCAACGTCTATAAATTTATTTTAGTTGGAGGTTCCGGTGGCTGGGGTTTAGGTGCCATTTTTTCAGGAACGCTTACACCTTCTTCGGGCCAATATGCAATGGAAGATTCTACCAACACCATACCTGCCGGACAATGCTTTTTTGAGCTTACCGGATCAAATGGTAACAACGGTGGTGTTGCAACCGCAGGAACACTTACCGTTACAACGGGCGCAACCAACACAATAAGCTTTAATAATGTTTTAATACCACAGCCTAACGGTACAGGAGGAACGGCAACTACGTATACAGTATCAGGGGCGATCAGGTACTAACCCAAGGCTTTTTTCACCTCATCTACAATTTGTAGAACAGCAGGGCATACCAGCGTATTCTTATACGTAAGATCTAATATCTGGTACATATTTTTCCGGTTTGTATGAGGATACTCCCTGCAGGCAGTAGGGCGGTCTTCATACACACTGCAGTAATTGTCACTTCCCAAAAACGGACAAGGGGCTTGTTTCAAAACATAATCCTTGTCCTCATCTATCCTTAAGTATTTCTCGGTAAACTCATAAGGCTTCATGCGCAGGCGTTTAGCCACACGCTCAATATCCTTCTGGTAAAAAATAGGGCTGGTAGTTTTGCAGCAATTAGCACAAGTCAGGCAATCTACCTTTTCAAAAACCTCTTCGTGCGCTGCATGAAATACATCATCCAGGTTACGCACCTTTCTATTCTTTATTTTTTTAAGAAAAAGCTTATTGGCAGCACTTTGCGATTTGGCTTTGCCGGCAAACGAAGGAAGATCCATCATTTCTTTACAATTACAAAAATATCCTCGTTGTCCCTTTTCATCAGGTAGGTCTCACGGGCAAATTTTTCAATGCTTTTCTGGTTAGTATGCAATTCTTCAATAGCCTGGTTATTGGCAGTGATCTGCTGCAAATAATAATCACGCTCCTTCTCCAGTTTCAAAACCTGTTGTTTCAGGTCATACTGCGTAAAAATATCGTTCCTGTCAAAAAAAGTAAGCCAAACTGCCAGCCCCACAATAGTGAGCAGATATTTATTGGCCACAACAGAAAATATCTTTTTAAACATAGCACAAAGATACACCCTTATAAAGCAGTAGAAAAATAAAACAAATTGTTTATGAATAAGTCGCTGTTAAAAAGCTGGTGTGCATTACATTTTCTCCGGATCTAAGCCATAAATGAAGGTATTTAAATGTCCATCTGAACTTTTAACACCTACTATATCCATAAGCTCTTCAACATACCGGCAAACCTGTTCTTTATCTTCCGTATCTAAGTATAAACGATTAAACCGCTTAAGCCCAATTTCTATTTTATCCTGATAATCCTTATCAATTGCTTTTTGGGTTAAGGCCAATTTTTCAAAATCATCCGCAACTGTATTAATTTTTTCCGTCAAAATACTTTTTAATGCCGGATCATTAACACCGGTATAATGTACCAAAGTATCTTCTGTAAATTTTTCTTTTTTCCTGAAGACGTCAAATTGGTTCATTGTAGAAGCTAATTTTTTATTGTCTTGGGCACAAGCAGCCAAGATTAAAACAATAAATATACTTAATATGCTCTGTTTCATTTTAATTTAACCTCCGTATTCTGGTAAGCAGCCAGGCTATTAATAGCCGCATCTATTTCTTTTATCCAGGCAGCCTGCTCGTCATGCGCCATAGAATAATCACTTTCTTTATCATACCTGTCTTGGTAAGCATCCATTTCATCATCAATTATCTTATGTAAGGAATCCAGTTTTTGCTGAGCATCCTCTTCATTACGCACCTTTATTTCCATTAATTGCTTTCTTAATTTGCGGGCATACAATTCTACAATATCAAAATGTTTTTGCTCATGAGCCAGCAAAGCATCATCCAAATATCTCCCCTTCCAGGAATCCATCGGGTAGAAATAAGCTTTTATGCTTGCATAAAGATTTCCCTCAGCATCCTTATAAATATGCCTGTACATACTATAAACCGTAGATGCGGCAGCAAAGCGGTGCTGAGGCTTGCCCTGGTAATCATTCCAGCTTAACTTGTGATCTTTTTGCCAAACAATTACTTTTTCCCCATCATCCTGCTTAAACGAGGCATTAGTACAGCTAACCAAAAGCAATATGAAGAAATAAAAACGCATTACTTTTTCCTGATCAATGTTATCCCGTCCCGCAACGGAAGCATTACTTTTTCAGCCCGTGTATCTTGCGCAATTTTTTCATTGAAAGCCTGCATAGTTATCGTATCCTTATCGGTGTTGCTTTTCAAATCCAACACTTTGCCGCTCCACAAAACATTATCAGCCATAATCAGGCCACCGCTTTTCAGCTTATCAAACACCAGGTCATAATAAAGTGCATAGTTTTTTTTGTCGGCATCTATAAACACCAGGTCAATACCATTCGGAAGCGTGGGTATAAGCTGAGTAGCATCTCCTTCTATAAATTCTATCTTGTTTTTATATACAGACCTATTGAAAAAATCTTTTGCCAGCAGAGATGTTTCAGGATTGTTATCCAGGGTAATTAATTTGCCGTTTTCGCTAAGGCCTTTTGCCAAACATAAAGCCGAATAGCCCGTAAATGTGCCTATTTCTAATATATATGTCGGCTTTATTAATTGCGCCATCAACGACAAGAACACGCCCTGCAAATGGCCGCTAAGCATCCGCGGCTTCATAGTTTTTAAATGTGTTTGGCGGGCCAGCTCTTTTAAAAGCTCATCCTCGCCGTCACTATGATTGGCGCAGTAATCATGCAATAGTTCATCTGTGCTATAGTTCATATCACAAAGTTAAAGAATATTGCGGCCTGTGTAGGAGCTTAACGTATTTTAAAAATTCTTTATCGCCTGCTTTGTATTTTACAAGCTCAATATTTCATATATCTTTGCACATGCAAGCAGGAAAACTCGTTATATTTTCCGCCCCCTCGGGCTCAGGCAAAACGACCATTGTAAGGCATTTACTGTCTGTTATGCCCGATAAGATCCAATTTTCCATTTCAGCTACAAGTCGCCCGAAACGTGGCATTGAAGAAAATGGAAAAGATTACCATTATTTGAGCGTAGCCGAATTCCAACAAAAAATAGCCAATAACGAATTCCTAGAATGGGAAGAAGTTTATTCAGGCACTCACTATGGCACTTTGCGCAGCGAGGTTGAACGTATCTGGAAAACCGGTAAGCATGTTATTTTTGATATCGATGTGCAGGGAGGATTAAATTTAAAGCACCAGTTTGGCGATCAGGCACTGGCCGTTTTTGTTATGCCGCCTTCTATCAAAATCTTAGAAGAACGTTTAAACTCTCGACAGACAGACAGTCCTGAAAGTATTGCATTACGTGTAGAGAAAGCCGAAAAAGAACTGCAAACAGCCAAGCTTTTTGATTGCTTTATCTTAAACGAACATTTGGAAGTTGCCTGTAAAGAAGCAGAAAATGTGGTTAAAGATTTTCTAGCTAAGTAATCAGCTGTTTTTTATAATGACTTCGGTGGCGCCAAAGCCATATTTTTTGTAATCCCCATCCCGGTAATTCAATTCATTGTGGTAGCTTTTAAGTATGGCAATTAACTCTTGTTTTAACCTGCCATTGCCTACACCATGTATAAATATAATTTTATAGTACCGGTTAGTAATAGCTTCATCCAGGTTTTTTTGGAAATGTTTTAATTGCACCTGCAATATCTCATGGTTACTCATACCTTTAAAAGAGTCCAGTAAATGCTGAGCATGCAGGTCTATCTCTTTTTCTATAAAAAAAGCAGGATTGTTATGTGGCACCGATTTTTTTTCAGGAGATTTATATTCTTTAATATTTTTTAAACGCTCAACATCATAATCGGTAAGCTGTTGCGCAATTTTTTTTCCTTCGGTAAAATCATCTTTCAAAATAGTTGCCCAAACCGGGAATTTAAAATCATAGTTAGGCACAAAGCCCTGGTATTTTAAAATGTTTTCGTTTACGTGGATCACCTGTCCGCAGGGCAATTGCGACGTATGATGATGCTTTTTGAAAAAAAGAATTTCAATTTTATGATAAGCCAGTTCTTCCAGGAATTGTTTATGCACCTGCTTTAACAATAGCTTTTGAAAAGCACCTAACTCACCATGTTTAATGGTTTGGTAATTATTTCCATCTTTTACAGAATAGGTAAAAAGCAAATTGTAAGAAGAAGAATTAAACAGGTAAAAGCTGTATTGGGCATGCAGCAAAGGCATTTCATGATCGGGTTCTATCACAAAGAAAACGGCCTCGTTTTTAGTTTCTTCGGTAGAGTTTTGTTCTTCATTAAAAACAATCTCAGTGTCAATTAAAACCAGGTCGTTTACATGAAATGGGATTTCAAAGCCGTCTACTTCCACAAAAGCAGTTTTCTTATCCTTAAAACGGGTAACAATGCCTTCGCCTTTTTCGTTTAAAAAATGCACTTTATGTCCGATACGGATTGCCATGGTTATGGCAAAGATAGCATGAATGCACCTTGCTTGGCTGTGTTGTATGAATTATTTATGCAGGCTGCATTTTTCTTATTCCATACTTTACCTGAAACAATTATATTTTCTTTGTTGCAAAGAAACGAAGGGATTTTTGTCTTTTTAAGAGAATTACCTGCAAGCCAAATGTAATCAGGCTTTGTAGCATTTATAAGACTTTCGCTTAGCAGGTCAACATTTTTTGTAAAGAGAATTCTTTTGTTACCGGTTAAAATTAAGGATGTAATCGGCAAGCATCGATCTTTTTCAAAAACAATATCGTTATAGATTTTATTTTCCCGGATGGTGCTTTGCAGCCTGTCATCCGGAATGGTGTCGCAAAGCTGCGTGCATGTATTGCCTATAAAAACCGTCAGCGCATTCGTCTTATCACTTTGATAAATGACTAATTGATCCTGTTTTTTTATTTGCAGATCAAAGCATATAGATATGCAAATCATAACAACCGCTAACATTAAAGAACCCATCAATACTTTAAATGATCTTTGCTCAATACTTATAAAAACCAGTAAAATCAATACATACAGCAATACTAAATTCAGTAACGAAAGATGAATGTGATCAACGATACAGAACGGAATACGATCGAAAAACAAAGCACAGGCATTCATAACTTTAATGAGTATAGAAGTTAACCATACTAAAACAGTTGCTATCAGTTTAATTTTAGAAAACAGTAAGAGTAAAATACCGCCATACATGATCAAAGTAGAAACAGGTATCACAACCAGGTTGGTAATTAAAAACAAAGCCGGAAACTGGTGGAAATAAAACAAAGTAATGGGCAGCGTTGCGAGCTGCGCAGCAATGCTGACAGAACATAAAGCCCATATCTTATCGGCAAAACCGAAGGAGAACGTAAACATATTATAAAAGAAAGGATACAGGTAAATGATGCCTAAAACTGCAATATAGGATAATTGAAATCCAACATCAGCTAGCCAAAACGGATTGATGCACAAACTAAAAAAAGCAGAAACCAAGACAATATTAACCGTTTCAACATGCTCAAAAAGCGTTTTGCCCAATAAGATCAAACTAAACATAAAGGCAGCCCGCACTGCAGGTGCAGAAAATCCCGACAGCAAAACGAAAAACCATAAAACGCCGGTTATAATGCCCACTTTTATCCAGATCGTTTTTTTATTTTTGTTCAGAAAGGAAAGCATATACCCAAGTAAAAGATAAATCAAACCAACATGCAAGCCCGATACAGAAAGCACATGCAGGGTTCCTGTATGCGAGTATGCATTCATTAAAGGCTTGTCAATTTCATCATCATAGCCAAGCACCAGGGCGGCTACCATGGCAAATTCGGTTTGTTCCAGCCCGCTTGCCCGATAAGCATCTAATAATTGTTTGCGTATTTTTTGCGATAAGTTGAAAAGAGAAGAAGTTCCATTGTTAGGATGAATCAACCAGCTTTCTTCTTTTAAATAAAAGGAATGACCAATATTCCTTAATTGCAAATAAGCATAATAATCAAATTCATGAGGGTTTAAGGGCTTCTGAATTTCCTGCAAAACACCTGAAAACATGATAACATCCCCTGTTTCCAGGTTTTTTGTTTTATCTGTTTTCTCAAAGTAGACAATGATTTTTCCACAGGTATTTTGCCAATTTTCCTTATATTTTAATTGTTGTAAGGTAATTTCAGCTTTTACACTTTTGGCCTTTTCAACCGGTATTTCGCTTACATAACCGGAATAGCTTTGTATTTCTTCCGATAAAAATTGAGTGTAGTGAACGGGATTTTTCTTTTCATTGGCATAATTGCAAAGCTGCCATCCGCTAAAAAACAAAAACAATTGCAGGGCTACCCCAAACAAAAACTTAATGTTAAATACAGTCTTTTTTATCAGTAAAAAATAAACTGCCAGGCAAATCAAATAAAGACAGGCAACATAGATGAATGAAAGATAAACTTCTCTATTGGCAAGCCAAAACGCAATCCCGGTAAGGAAAGGAAGAATAATGCGTATGAACGGTATCTGTTTCAGGGAAGTAGTATTTACAAAAGTACACCGTAAAGTTATTTATTTTTTAAAAGGTTGTACCTTTGCAGCCTAAATTTTAAAAATGATCTCTACAGATATAGCTATTATAGGTGCCTGTCCGGTTGGTTTATTCGCCATTTTTGAATGCGGGCTTCTAAAAATGCGCTGCCATTTAATTGATTACCTGCCTCAACCCGGCGGACAACTTTCTGAAATTTACCCAAAAAAACCTATTTATGATATACCGGGTTACCCTACTGTTTTAGCCCAGGAACTGGTGGATAATTTGATGAAACAGGCTGAGCCTTTTAAGCCCGGTTTTACTTTGGGCGAGCGCGTGGAAAGCCTTGACAAATTAGGCGAAGGAGATTTTGTGTTGACCACAAACATGGGAACACGCATACACAGCAAAGTGGTAGTTATCGCCGGTGGCTTAGGTTGTTTCGAGCCTCGCAAACCAGAAACAGAAGGTTTGGAAAATTTTGAGAACGGAAAAGGGGTAGCTTATATGGTGCTTGACCCTGAAAAATTCAGGGATAAAAAAGTAGTACTTGCAGGCGGCGGCGACAGTGCTTTAGACTGGGCCATTCATCTACAGCCTATTGCAAAAGAACTTACCCTTATTCATCGCAGTGAGTCGTTTCGTGGTGCACCTGATTCTGTAGGTAAAGTGATGCAACTGGCTGCCGATAAAAAAATAAACCTTCTTTTAAACAGCAATCTTACTAAAGCAAATGGCAATGGACATTTACATAGTGTAGATGTACAAAACAAAGCAGGTGAAATACAAACCATCGAGACTGATAATTTAATTCCTTTATTTGGTTTAAGCCCCAAGCTGGGGCCTATAGAAGACTGGAACTTGCAGATCGATAAGAATGCTATTGAAGTAAATACAGAAGATTACAGCACCAACATACCCGGTATTTACGCAATAGGCGACATCAACACCTATAAAAACAAACTGAAACTTATTTTATGCGGATTTCATGAAGCAGCTTTAATGAGTCACAGTGCCTATAAATACATGAACCCGGGGGTTAAATACACGATGAAATATACGACTGTAAATGGTGTGAATACATTTTAGCAAAATTTTTGCTTTACAAAAAAGCCATACATCGCTGTATGGCTTTTTCATTTTCTTAATTAAAGCATTATTTAATTCTTAATAAACCTGATCACTTTGATTTGATTATCTGTAGAAAGCACTTTTATAAAATAAATTCCGTCTGACAAGTTTGCGATATCCAAGGTTTGTACTTGTTGACCTCCGTTTACTTTTTGCTCTGCAATAATAGTCTGACCGATAACATCTACAACTGAAACAGAACTTGTATTCTCTTCTACATTAACAGAGATTGTATTGTGTGCCGGGTTTGGATATACAGATATAGAAGATGATTGTGCATTGTTTGCAGCAATACCTGTTGCTGAGCAGGTAGTTACACTTGTTGTAATAACACTTGCCGTACTGTAACAAGGTGCATCTGCAGCCACTTTCCAGTTATAGAACCAATAGTAGTAAGCCGGCGCTGTTGATGTTACATCTGTCCCGGTAATTGATGCTACTGTGCTTACAGCAATCGGATAAGTCGCTCCTGCATTATTACGGTATAAATTAATATTCGTACCATTTGCTACCAAACGATAGGCAGTGCCTGCAGCAATGTGCCAATTAAGCGTTATTGTATTTAAACCTGCACCTGTAGTTGGGCTTATCGACTGCAAAACGTTTCCGGTATTATCCTGCAATTGTATAGTAACCTGCGAACTTGTGGCAGATTGTGCGTATACATCAACCGATTTAAGCGTGAACGCATTGCTTACATTAAATATAAGATAGTGAGATGCGTTTAAATATCCGCCCGCGCCCAACGTTGTGTTTAAGGCCGGTCCTCCTGAAACGAATATAGTGCCCGCAGTTATAACACTGCTTGTAGCTGAATAAGTGGTTGTACTTGTTAAAGTTGGTGTAGTGTAAGTAGCCCCTGTTCCAACCGAAGTACCCGAAGCATCGTACCAGGTTACATTACCTACTGCATTTGCATTAAGCGTAAAAGCTTGCGGACCACAGGCCGCAGTTGTGCTCGTAACGCTTGGTGGACCATTTACGGTTATATAGCTCGTTTTCAATAAAGAATCTTTGCTATTGGCAGAACAGGTTCCTGTAGCTACTAACTTTACAGGGTAAACACCTGGCGTGGTGTAAGTATGCGTTGGTGCAGCACTTGTACTGGTAGAGCCGTCGCCAAAACTCCAGGCGTAGGTTGTTGCACCCGTTGTGTTATTAGCAAATTGAACAGCCATAGGCGCAGAACAAGATGTAGTTGTATTGGCTGCAAAAGCCGCTACCGGAACGCCGTTTGTAGCTGCTGCGCCAACGCCCACTGCATACCATGCGTTGGTAGTGGCCGCCAATTCTTGTGAGCAGGCTCCGTAGAGATCGGTTGCAGCTTCCAGCATATATGTTCTTGCATCATTATACGTAGTGCTTGGCGTAAAGTAAACGGTATTACCTCTAAAGGCAATAAATTTTGCTTTTGCCATTGTTATTCCGGTTACGTTGAAAGCATTTCCTATGTCGTTTGTACCCGATCCGCCCTGGCACAATAAATAATACCAATAAATAAATGGTCCGTTGTTATTGTGAGGCTCTCCCTGTGTATCCCAATAGGTACCTAAATAAGTATCCGGTTGTTGAAATGCGTTTGGATTGCTCATATCCCTTATGCCAAGATGGTTTTGTACTCCGGCAGATGTACATGTAATATCAGCTCCTATGATCCAGTCATTTTGTGTAGGACGGGCATACGCTTCGATTGTTGTTCCAAAAATATCGCTGTTTCCTTCATTTAAAGCATCGCATTCGGATGTTTGGTTAGCACTTCCCAGCTGTGAGGTAAACGAGGTTAATCCATGTGAAATTTCATGTCCGCAAACGTCCAAGGCAGTCATAATTAAAAAACCCTGGCTAACCTGCCCGTCTCCATAAGTCATGCGAGTTCCGTCCCAAAAGGCGTTTACGTAATTGTTGCTGTAGTGCATATAGCTGTTTAATGCATAACCTGCATTATCTATGCTATTCCTGTTGTGGATATTTTTATAATAATCATAGGTCATTTCAGCGCCCCAATGTGCATCAGAAGCGGCCTGGTTAGTTCCGGTAACACTCCAGGTACTAGATGTATTAGTAAAATCTGTTTGAGAATACGTTGTGCCATTATTCATGTTATACGTATTGATGCCGTTTCCGCGGCCGGTTTCTCTTAAACGATAAGCATTTGTACCGGTGTTATCCGAAGTCATGGTAACAGTACCGCTGAATTTGGTAACTGCGGTTCCAATTGCATTGACTGTACAAATTTGGTTATGCTCGCCAAGTATTTCTCCGTTATTGGCATCTACATAAACATCTGCACGATATAAAGGTACCTCGGCGTAAATATTGAATTTATACGCTAACCTGATGCTGGACGCCGAATAATCAGTGCCGTTTTTATGAACCACCACCAATTCTCCCTTAGGTTTAAAAGTAAAGTTTGGATTATTTGTGCTTTCTCTTTCCTGCATTTCAAAAGCTTCATTTTCCCACATGTATCTTTGTGCATTTACTTTTTTCAAAGCATATTGCAAAGCGTTTGCTTCTGATAAAGACGATGCGTAAGATGAACTCATAGCCTGGTAATAATCTCCATTTACACTGCGTAGTTTTCCATCTTTACTGTGTGTGATAACCATAGTGCCTTCTATCGGAAAGCCATTTACGTATTCTTTATATCTTGTGTGTGTAAATCCTAATTCATCTTTTTCAACACTATATGGTTTTAGGGTTGATGTGGATGGTAAGTTAAATGCATACATGGCCCACTCAACAAAATTATCGGACGTGATGGTTTGCTCATCACCAAACCTGATAAAATTAGGCAGTTTTGTGTCCCGCTGATACGATATCGCCTTAGCACCTGCCAAACGAACTGCTTCTTGTGCACTTACCTGACTGCCTATGCTTAAAATACCCGCAAAGGCCAAGCTTTTTAAAATAGATGTGTTGTTCATTTTTTGTGGGATTAGTTGTTTTCGGGCAAAGTATGTCGCTTTTAAGCCAATACAAGTCAATTGTGTTAAAAGATGTAAAATAATTACAAATGGTTAGAAGTAATGATAGGCGGTAAATTAAAATTAACAATAAAAACAGAATTAACCTTTTTTAAGGTTTTGCGTTAGTAAAAAATTCTTTCAGGTAAAAGGGCTCGAAATAGGCTACATCTTCAAATTTATTTTGTGTGTATTTGCTAAAGGCTAGTTTTGCCATGCTTCCGGCCGAAGGAAAAACATTCTCTATACAAAAAGCTTTCTTAATTCTTCCCAGGATTTCTTTGGCCTTGGGCATTCCATCGCCAAAGAAATAAACAGGTTTGTTATAATTAAAAACCTCAACAGATTTTTCATCCAGAACCAGGGCATTTACCGGAAGAACAGTATTAAGATTTTCATCATAAATGGCGCAATACACCTCCATCCGGCGGGCGTCGAGCATAGGACAATACAGATGCTCCTTGTCTTTTAAATGTTGGGTTTCAAGCTTCGAATTTACTTCGAAAGCCATGCTTTGCAAGGTATCAATGCTTATTAACGGAATTTGCAGCGCATAACACAGGCCTTTTGCGGCACTTACGCCAATACGTAAGCCGGTATAGCTCCCCGGGCCTTTGCTTATGGCTATTGCATTAATTTGCTGAATGGACAAGTCTGTTTCTTTTAATACTTCTTCTATAAAAACATGCAGGTTTTCAGCATGCGAAAAGCCATTATTTATTTCTTTTTGCGCAAGAACTTTATCATCTGCCGTAATGCAAACCGAACAAACCGTGGTTGAAGTTTCTATGCAGAGAATGTGTGTTGGCATGGTAATTTATCGTTTGGCAAAGATGGCAAAAACAAACAGACATAAAATGAGGTTGAGCAAAATAGTAAGGACAGCAAAGCCGTAATCTCCACGCTTAAAAAGCTCAAAAGTTTCAAAACTAAAGGTTGAAAACGTGGAGAGCCCTCCGCAAAAACCGGTTAATAGCAACGGGCGATAAGTTGATATAAAACTTTCTTTATCTTCAAAATAAAGCCAGGTTAAGGCAAATACAATACATGCCATTACATTAGCGCATAAAGTAGCCCAAGCCAGCCCGGTTAATTGCCATCGTGCAAATAACACCGAAAAAGTAAAGCGCAAAATGCTTCCAATTCCTCCTCCTATAAAAACGTAGAGCCAGTTCATTTAATACAATTTTTGATAAGTCTGCCACCAACGATCAGGTATCTCATCTTTGCAGGCAATTTCATAATCTTTATACGAACAAGGAATTAACGTATGCCTCTCAAACTTTAAATTTTTATCCGGCGGGTAAGGCACTTCCATCCACCAGCGGTCGCTTTTATTGCTTTTATAAAAATTTATTTCATACTTGTTCTCCTGTAAAAACACATGAAAACGGGTATAATCGGGGCTGTTCCGGGACGGAAAATCCTTTTTACGGTTATAAAATCCGTCCATAAAACACCAGATCATCTGCGCGGCAAGCGAGGCAGTTTTTCCCTGTGCATCATAGGCAGGGTTAATTTCATAAATGCCAACCGAGGTCAGTTTATCATTCATGCCTGCATAGCGCATCATCTGGCAGGCTTCTTCGGCATAAAATCCGTTTGGCTGAGCTTCTTCATGCGCGGGTGCGTCGCTGTGCTTTAAGGCATTTAGGTCAAAGCTCAGCATATCCGCATGCCTAATAATGGGCTCGGCTTCGGCAATATTATCCCGTATCTGCCCTAAGCGATACGCATCAAAATACAACTTATTCATCATGCTGATACTGCTTTGCGGCACCAGGTAGGTTTGATAGCCAATATTGCTGTAATTAAAGAGATAATTGGGTTGTTGAAGTATAATTTTTCCCAGGAAAGTCTTGTTATTTAGCTCGCTTTCGGCCGACCCAATATCAAAGGTAGAATCCACACTTACAATGTTTATGGTCTGTTCCAGGCGCTCGTAGCCTTTAAACTGCGCAAAGGTAAGATCCTGAGAGCCGCCTATAATAATGGGAATGATATTTTGCTTTACTAAAAACTCTACGGTTTCAGACAGGGCGTAAAAAGTATCGCTTTCTGCATGCCCGGGCATAATGTTGCCCAAATCGGCCACGCGGGGTGTAAAACTGCCTGCAAACAAGCTGTATAAGTGCTGGCGGACCTCATCCGGAGCCGCTGCCGAGCCTTTGTTGGAAATTGCCAGCCTGTCTTCACAAACACCAATTATAGCAATGTCTGTATTTTCAAGATCAGGGAAATTACCGGCATTTATGGAAAAATTGCGCGCAAAAGACTCTTCCCCGTAGTTTTCGGGTAAAAAATTTATGGGCGAAAAAAAATGGGCGATATCCGACATACTGATTTTAAATTAATCAGCTAAAAATAGACTAACATTTTTTTCTAAAAATAAAGGGCCGGCAAAGTAATTAACACAGATGCTTTAACAACCTGTTTAAAAATAAGATGGACAGCAAGATGCACAATCCACAGGCGCCGCAGCCTTTGTGGCTCTTAGGTTGCTATCAAATAATTTTTCCTACTCAGAAACTTTAATCGTTAAAATAGTTTCCAAAAAAGCCTAAAAATAACTTTACATTTAGTTTTTTGTTTATTTGCCGATTAATATATCTTTGCAGCGAATTTTAAAAACTAACAAATGTCAGACATTGCAAAAAAAGTTACAACCATTATTGTAGATAAACTGGGCGTAGACGAAAAAGAAGTTACTCCAACTGCAAGTTTTACCAATGATTTAGGCGCTGATTCGCTTGATACCGTTGAGTTAATCATGGAATTTGAAAAAGAATTCAACATCGCTATTCCTGATGATCAGGCAGAAAAAATAGCTACTGTTGGTGATGCTATTTCTTATATCGAAACAAACGCAAAGTAATTTTTTACGAGATTTTAAGAGAATTATCCTGATTTTTATATTAGGATAATTCTTTTTATTTTGTGCAAGATTAATATCTTCTATCGTATGCAATTAAAACGCGTAGTAATAACAGGTTTGGGTGGGGTTACTCCTTTGGGTAACACAGTTACCGAATTTTGGAACAACTTAATTAATGGCATAAGTGGGGCAGCTAATATTACCCGTTTTCATGCAGAAAAATTTAAAACGCGCTTTGCCTGCGAGGTAAAAGGTTTTAATCTTGATGATTATTTTGATAAAAAAGAAGCTCGTAAATTAGATGCTTACTCTCAATACGGCATTGCAGCTTCTGTTCAGGCTGTGGCCGATTCGGGGATAGCTGCCGATACCGTTGATAAAAACGAGGTAGGCGTTATCTGGGGTTCGGGCATTGGCGGCCTGGATACGTTTCAAACCGAAACATTTGGGTTTGCCAAAGGCGACGGAACTCCGCGTTTTAACCCCTTCTTTATCCCTAAAATGATCGCAGATATTTGCTCAGGGCACATATCCATGCGTTTTGGTTTCAGAGGACCTAATTTTACTACGGTTTCAGCTTGTGCATCTTCTACCAACGCTTTAATAGATTCATTCACGTATATCCGCATGGGCAAGGCAAATGCTATTGTAACCGGCGGTTCTGAAGCAGCCATTAATGAAAGTGGTATTGGCGGTTTTAATGCCTGCCAGGCTATGAGTACACGCAATGAAAGCCCGGAAACAGCTTCTCGTCCGTATGACAAAGACCGAGAAGGTTTTGTTTTAGGCGAAGGCGGCGTAGCGCTTGTTCTGGAAGAATTAGAGCACGCTAAAGCGCGCGGTGCAAAGATCTACGCTGAAATTATTGGCGGAGGAATGAGCGGCGATGCATACCACATAACAGCTCCACATCCGGAAGGCTTAGGTGCAAAATTAGTTATGCAGCGTGCCTTAAAAGATGCTGAAATAAGTCCTGAAGAAGTTGATTATATCAATACACACGGAACAAGCACTCCGCTGGGGGATGTTGCCGAATTAAAAGCGGTTGAAGCCTTATTTGGTGAGCAGGCTTTTAAAATGAACATCAGTTCAACTAAATCTATGACAGGGCATTTGCTGGGTGCTGCAGGCGCTATTGAGGCTATGGCAACTGTTTTGGCCATACAAAATGATATTGTGCCTCCAACCATCAATTTTACGACTCCTGATCCTGAAATAAACCCTCGTTTTAACCTGACATTTAATAAAGCGCAAAAACGCAAAATAAATATTGCCATCAGCAATACTTTTGGTTTTGGCGGACATAACGCAGCGGTTGTATTAAAAAAATTCGTTGCGTAATCTCTTTTGCTGAAATATTTTCAGATAACACGTTACAAAAATCCTTCCGAAAAAAAACTTGCTGAAAGCATAAAAAATCTTTTTGGGTTTTATCCCAGGAATATTTCGTTGTTTGAACAGGCACTTACCCACAGTTCGGCCGCAAAGCATATAAAAAGCAACGAACGCCTAGAATTTCTGGGTGATTCTGTTTTAGGTACCATTGTGGCTGAATACTTATTTAGCATTTTACCCAATAAAGATGAAGGTGTTTTGACCCAGGTGCGTTCCCGCATGGTTAGCCGCATCCAGTTAAATAAGCTGGCAGTTAAATTAGGCATTGATAAAATTTTACGGACCGACATTAAAGGAAACATTTCTTACGCTTTATACGGAGATGCTTTTGAAGCACTGGTAGGGGCGATTTACCTGGATACGGGTTTTGCAAGCACAAAAAAAATATTGATAGAAAAGATCATAAAACATCACTTTGATATCAATACGTTGCTTAACGAAGATACCGACTACAAAAGCCGCTTAATTAATTTTTGCGCAAAAACCAAAGTGCCTCTACAGTTTGTTTTGATGGATGAAAATGTGCTTGGCGCTAAGAAGTTTTACCATATCGGAATTGAGATTGACGGAAAAATAATTGCTGAAGCTCAAAACCCCAATAAGCGTGCTGCTGAACAACTAGCAGCCGGCAAGGCTCTCGAGCTTTTAGAGGAAGAGTAATTTTTAAGGATAACTCAGTTTAAACACCGTTCGGCGGTTCTGACGATGCTCTTCATCGCTGCAATCAACCCCATTAGCACATTTGTTGGTTAATTGGGTTTCTCCATAACCTTTAGCGGTGAGGCGTTTTTTGTCGATGCCTTTGCTAACAAGATAATCCACAACGGTATTAGCACGCTTTTGCGAAAGATCCATGTTATACTCATCTCCCGCGGTTGCATCTGTATGCGATTGCACTTCAAGCAATAAAGCTGGATTCTTTTTCATGCTGGCGACTGCTTTAGCCAGTACTTCTTCTGCCGCAGGCAATATTTTATAAGAGCCCGATTCGTAATAAATATTTTCTATGATCTCAATTTCCTTTTTGTTTTTAAATTTCAGGTTTAGCCATGGATCAAAGTCATCTTCGGCTAATGTAACCATCATGGCTTTTTCGCTCTCCAGGAATTTAAATTTAAAAACACCTTCAGCATTTTTAGTTATTTCTTTAATGATCTTTCCGTTCTCATCTGTTACAAATATTTTATCAAAAGGAATCTTATTATTGTCTAAAACATCAATGGCAAAATTATATTTGCCTGATGGCAGCAGGTTTGGAAAAGAAAAATTACCATCCACATCCGTTACGTTAAAGGAAATGACTTCATTAACTTCATTCAGTAATAGAAATTTAATTGAGGCAAGTGGTGTCCTGTTGGCATTGTTGGCAATCAGTCTTCCCTTAATATCAATTTTTACAGGCTCATCATTAACGGTCATTAAACTCATCACATTTTGATCTGACGGAATGATCTCAAAGTTAAACTTGCCTTTTGCCGTTGTTTTAGAAGTCAAGATAGTTGCTCCGGTATTATCGGTAACAATAAATTTAGTAACGCCTGCAAAACTTGCATCATCAACTTCTAAGCTTAAAAGGTATTTTTTATCATACGGAAGCTTCTCAAACTTAAAATGCCCTTTATCATCTGTCTTGGTTTGATAAAGCAACTCACCTTTCTCGTTTGTGATAAATACCGTTTTATTTGCATAAGGAGTCTTTTTCGAATCATCTCCCACTATATTACCTGAAAAATCAACCTTCTCACGGGTATTATCTATAATGCGTCCAACTTTAATGGTTTTAGTGGCTGCGTTCGAATAAATGTCTTTTACTGTAACGTCTACCTTTGTAAGGTTATTAGTTGACAATTTAAACGTAAATGAAGGATTCTTTTCTGCAGCGTTGAAATCTGCTTTCTGGTCATTGATCAATATTTCGCCGATTAAGCTTTTATCTTTTACCTGTCCTTCAATTAAAATATTTTGCTGATTGTCATAAATATTAGCGAAACCATTATTATCAACTATTGGATAGCTTATCGTTAAAACCGGCGCTTCGCTTTCTTTATTAGCCTGGTAATTTTTATCAGAAGCTTCACGCAATAAACTCTTCATTTGCATATTATTCGGCTGAAGAGCCACGGCTATTTTCAGGTCGGCAATTGCTTCGGGATAAACCCCCAGCTCTAACTGAGACTGCGCCCTTCCAAAATACGATGCCGCATTATTTTTATCGATCTGGATAACCTTTGTATAATCGCTGATGGCGCTGTGAAATTGGCTTGTTTGCCTGTAGATGGCCGCACGAGCTAAAAAGCCGTCAATAAACTCCGGGTTTAAAGCCAACGATTTATTTAAGTACCCGATTGCATTTGTAAAATCTGTTTTCTTTTGGTAAGGTTGACTTTCAAAATAATAAACGCGGTATTGCTTGGGCTCTACACTATCTTTTACATCTAACGAAGTTGCTGTTTCATATTCTTTTATGGAGCCGTCAAAATCCTGCAGGCGATACAAAATCAAAGCATGGTTAGAGTAATATGGCTTAAATTTCGGAGCAGGCTTTTGGTTATACTCATAAAGGCCTTTCATTAATTTAATGGCTGAAATGTATTCTAAGTTTGCTGTTCCGTATTCGCCCAAACTATCCAGGGCAAGCGCCTTATAATAGTGGCTCAGGTGATTGTATTTTTGTTCATTAAGAGCTTTGTCGGCTTTCTCTAAAGCAACCTGGAATTGTTTTAAATTTAAATACGCGTAAGAAGCTTTTTGAAGGGCATCGATATTTTTTTTGTCCATCAGCAAAAACTTATCTAAGTGTGCGGCTGTTGTGGTATAATCATTTAAAGAAGCCGACAAATCAGCTACCTTCATATAAAGTGTTTTTGTTTTGGGCTTAATTGTAATTGCCTGCTTATAATCTGTAATGGCTTTTTTTAGATCGGGTAATTTTTCATAAGCAAGGGCTCGAGCTAAAATAAAGTTATAGTCGTTTGGTTTTAACTCCAAAGCTTTGGTATAGCCATCAACAGTAGCCTGATAGTTTTTTAGCTTAAAATCTTTTTTTGCCTGTTTAACTATCTTTTTGGGTGACTGCGGAAAAGCATACAACACAAAAAGCAGGAGTATCGATGTATAAAGTGTTCTTAATGACATTACTGCGTATAATTTAAATAACAAGTAAAAATAAGGAATAGTTCTTAAATGTTAAAACCAAATAGATTTTAGATATTCTAACCGTACCCTTGCGAAAACTTAATCTCACATCTACCGCACTATAATCAACTTTTTGTTTACTACACCTTCATTGCCTATAACACTTAAGTTATAAACACCCAATGCTAGATTATTTGCATCAATGGTAACTTTACCGTTTATGGTTTGTGTTAAAACCAATTTACCATTTACATCATAAAGTTGTACAGTTTGTTTTTCCGTGGTATTTGTTTCAACAACAAAATTACCTGTATTGGGATTAGGATATATTGTTACATCCGTATTATTTATTATTTGTTCTATCCCTGTGGAAGATTGAGTAATATTTATATTATCTATATATAAATTATTGCCCGGGTTAATAGGATCGGCCATAAATTTCCAACAAAACATTACATTGTGTTCATTGGCCAAAGAATTTATATTAACCGTATATGTAGTAAATTGAGAAGGAGCTGGTGTATAAGGATTTGAACTTGTTCCGCCGGCCAAAGTAGCCAAAGCAGTACTAAGAATTACTCTTCTTGATTGCCAAGACAAACCACAATCAATAGAAGTTAATATTTGTAGTTTATCCGTATTTGTAGCAGTTGTTTTTTGATAAGCAACATCAAACGCCAATACAGGAGATGGAATACTTGCTAAATCATAAACAGCATTCGTTTCTAATACACTGGTATCACCTGCTATATTAATTAAATTGTTTAGCATACATGATTCAGTACCCGACGATGCCGCTAACGAAGTGATCTGAAAGTTTGCCCCACCAGATGAGGTATGAGATACATTCCAGTTTGAATTTGGAAGCATACCTGACGGACAGGTAGCTAATTCAAAACCTTCTACAATAGGTACAACACCTCTTAATACAACATCAAAATGAATTAGGGTACTATTATTTAAGCTCTCCCCATCAATAGAATCGTTAGGGTTGCTGCTATAACACAAAAGTGTATGTGAGCCAACACTTGTTATTAAGGTGGGAAAGATAACGGTGGTAGTTTGCCCGGCAACCAAAGAACCATTCCATGTTTGTGTTACTACAGGATTGCCGTCTAACATATAATTAACCGAACAGGTAGTTATGCTATGTAGGCCGTAGTTTTTTAATGTGATAGATAAATTAATGGTGTCATTACAATTACTGGTAACAGGTGTAAGCGCAACGGCAGGTATACCTGCATCTATTTGTTTTATAGAAGGATTATGAAAATAAAGATCCACTTCTCCGTTCGTTGAATTATTACTAACTACAATAGTATGTTGTCCTACATCGGTAACTACATTCTCATGTGTCCAGTTTAATGCAGGAGTTACTGTGCCGGTTAAGATTTGTATATTGGTCATCCTTACTACGCTATCCGGTGGGTAATCTGTATAGGCAGTAATTCCATACACTTCCATGGTTTCATTGGCCCAGGTAAGCTCTCCAATATTATTCATCTGCAGAGAACAAGTGGGGTATCCTACAAAAGCCGAATTATAACTATAGCCAGAATCTGTTTTAGCGGTTAATTGCATTACACCTTGCAAATTAGTTCCCGGATTTACCACAATTAAAGAATCTCCCCAAAATGCTACGTTATTACTTTCTACATACCAATTTGTAATTGCCCAGTAATTACCACCTCCTGCAGCCGAATAACCCCACTGTAAAACAGGCTGTAAAATTCCATTGGCTGTAACAGGCAGGTCTATGCCGTTAAATAAAAAAATAGTTTGATAATTAAATGTGGTAGGTGGATTAGGTACGATCCAATCAGTACTAAAATAACTAATAGGCTCCCCTGAACTATGATTCCAATAGCCATACGTAACCCATCCTGTGCCAAAGGTAGAATCTATTTGTGCTACCGTTTGATGGTTACCTGTTCTTTCATTTTGTTCCGAGGTATTGGTTTGAGATATATCATACTCTTGCATCACCATGCCGGTTTTTATATTTATTTTTTTTATGCGTCCGTTTTCTTTACTGAGGTAACAGCCTTTTTCTACAAAATGTACATTTGTTTTTTTTATGGGGCCGCCCGGTGTGTTTACCAATTCATCTTTTTGAGATGTCTGAGCCTGAGTAATACCACTAAGAACGCTACATACAAATGCTAAAACTATAGTTGTTTTTTTCATACTGCTATTTTACTATGACTAGCTTTTTATTTACAACACCTTCATTACTTATAATACTTATGTTATAAACACCTTCGGCTAACTGACTTGCGTTAATAACAGTGGCTTTAGTATTTATTGTTTGTGTTAAAACCAATTTACCATTTACATCAAACAGTTGCATGTTTTGTTTTTCGGTTACATTTGTTTCTATATTAAAGGTACCGTTGTTTGGATTAGGATAAATGTTTATAAATAATGGGTTTCGAAATTCATCTATAGACATCAATTCAAATACATTTTTACAAATGCTATCTGTACAGCCATTTACAGTGGCAACTTTTAAGCAGACGTAATGATTCCCCGTTGAAAAATTAACGCCTCCGGGATTTTGCACATGAGAATTTGAAGGATTTCCACCCGGGAAGGACCAATCCCATGTAACAATAGAATCGTAAGCGCTAACATAACTACTATCCATAAACCCAATTACAGCGCATTGACAAGTTACATTTGAATAATTAAATGCGGCAGTTACATTATTTACAGTTATGGTAACAGATGAAGTATCCGTGCAAGAGCCGAGCGTTGCAATTACAGAATAATTAGTATTGGTAGTTGGCGCTATCGAAATAGAACTCATTTGACTGCCCGTACTCCAACTATAGGTACCGCTACCCGATGCTGTTAGTGTTGTACCATTGTTATTATTAGCGCAAAGGTTATTGTTACCACTAATAGTTACAGTTGGACTCGGATTTACAATTATATTAGTTATTACTACACTATCACAACCTCCTCCGCTAAAAGTATAAGTATAAGAACCGCTGGTTGTATAAACATCAGAACCAACACTTGCCGACTGATTTGAACAGATGGTAAGTGTTTGTGCAGAAGTAGATGACGACGACAACACAGTTAAGTGAGTGGTTACAATACTATCGCAATCTTGTACAGCCGTTAAGGTATCAACATAAATGCCTGTAAGGCTATATGTATGGGGGCCAACAGTTAAGTTTTGTCCGGCACAAATAGTAAGATGTTGCGAAGTTGTTACAACAGGGATTTTAATTTTAAATAGCACTCCGTTTGCATTTACCCCCCCTCTGTATGCCGTACCATAAAAATAAGTACCGTCAGACATAAGTGATGCTTGGGGATTGATACCATTTGCAGGGGTTGAACAATCGAAAAGCTTAGTGTAATTTGTTCCGTCAGGCCTTATTCTAAAAATTACGCCATTATTACCTATTCCACCTATTGATGTTGTACCATACAAATGATCTCCATTAAAATTAAGTGCGCCAAATGGGTTAGCTCCACTTGTGGCCGAAAAATTATACAAAGTTGCATATCCGCTTCCGTTAAGGTTTATTTTATATATAACACCTAAGTTGTTTGTACCTCCGTTCACTGTAGTACCATATAAAGAATTACCATTGTAAACAAGTGCAGCATTTGGGTTAGCTCCATTTGTACCATTAAAACTTATTAAAGTATCGAAACCTGTACCATTAGTTTTTATTTTATACACAAGGCCCATATTATAAGCACCTCCAAGATTTGTTGTGCCGTATAAAAACGTGCCATCGTAAACAAGTGCTCCAATTGGGTTACGGCCATTTGTATTATTAAAACTTAATAAAGTATCGAAGGCTGTTCCATCAGGTTTTATTTTATAAATAATTCCATTACCAGTTGAACCTCCGGCATTTGTTGTGCCATATAAAAATGTACCGTCAAATATAAGAGTGCCCATAGGCAAGGCCCCATTTGTATCGTTAAAACTTTGCAAGATGGTAAATGCCGTTCCATCGGGTTTTATTTTATAAATAGATCCTTTGTAATTTGCGCCGCCTTCTTCAGTTGTGCCATATAAAAAGGTGCCATCAGAAAAAAGAGAACCGTAAGGATAACCGTTTCCTAGCTGAAAATCATGCAGCATAACATATCCGCTCCCATTGGGCTTCACTCTAAAAATTGTCCCCCTTACATAAGGCCCGCCCTCTGTTGTTGTGCCGTAAAGATAGGTTCCATCAGATATAAGATCACATTCGGGATACGAACCTTTTGCAGCCCCTTTAAAATCCAATAACTTAATATATTGAGCATTTATGCTTAAAGAAAATAATATAGCCAAAAAAAGTAAAAATTTTTTCATAAAAGTATTTTAACCAAATATAAAACATTGTTGAGGACAAACAATAACAAAGGGTGTTTTGTTTAATTTTTTTAAAAATCTGCTAATTAAATGGTAACATTATACTATGCTTACTGTATGGATACTGTATGGATACTGTATGGATACTGTAAGATAGAGTATTAAACTAAGCCATCTCATGTATTTTTAGCGCCATATAACGCCACACCCCCATACGTTAACATATTATTATGTAATTTTTAACCCGTTTGTCTTCGTTCGTTTTATTGCCTAAGAATACCTATTTCCTGTAAAATATGTTTATATTTGTTATAGTAAACTTTAGGGGTGTCTGTTTTACAGTCTGAGAAATTACCCTTCGAACCTGAACAGGATAATGCCTGCGAAGGGAAAAGTGAAAGAAATACATTTCTGTATTTTCTCTCCTCTTAAAGTTTTAACGGTATAACAAATTTGGTATGATTGTTTTTATCAATAATAAAAATTGTGCGCTTAGTGCAGATGCTAATTTAACTATGGCATTAGAGCAAAATGGCATTCTAACCCAAAAAGGAATTGCTGTGGCGGTAAACAATGCTGTAATTCCTAAAGCCGAATGGCAAACAAAAACTCTACATGAAAACGATAAAATAACCATTATAAAGGCGACGCAAGGCGGATAAATAATTTAAAAATAAGAAGTAAAAATTTAAAAGAATAACAAT